>Ga0302310_10003399_pt1 | contig 12414 bp, 6 predicted proteins | sample III_Palsa_N1_2_FD_200451 | JGI IMG/M metagenome (GOLD analysis project Ga0302310, IMG submission 200451) | Peat permafrost microbial communities from Stordalen Mire near Abisko, Sweden - III_Palsa_N1_2 | ecosystem: Environmental > Terrestrial > Soil > Palsa > Peat permafrost | place: Sweden... | reverse complement strand
GCCCCTTAGCGAGGTTTGGCTCCCTTATTCATGCGCGCCAGCGCACGACATTTCTGAGGGTGGGCGTTGCGGGCAGGAACAGGCCCGCAGAGATGGGAGCGCAAGACCGTGGCTTGCGCGTGGGGAAGAGACTTCTTCCCGCCCTACGAAGGAAGGAATTTTCGGAGAATATCGTTCGCTGTAATGTTTCCCACGGATAATGGAGTTCCGGGCCACTGTGAGGAAGATATGGCAAACAGCTCTCAAAAGAAGCGGACGAAAAAAGCCGCGAAGAAAAGCGCGAAGGTCAAAACCGCACGTGCTGCTACGGCTAACGTCCCAGCAAAACGCAGTTCAAATTCCGTTGCGAAAAAAGCGGCGAAGACCCTACCCAAAAAGGAAAAGAAACTCGCAAAGATCAAATCGACTGGCGGGTATGGGTTCGCGTTTGAAGACAAGGCGGCGGCCCAGCTTCTTATTCGGATGCTGGATGGTCTTGAGCCTTGGAACATCCAAGGCAGCCGAGTGGAACGCCTCAGCTTTCAGGTTGGCGCGAGCGGGTGGAAGTTAGATGACTTGCTCTTGGAGATGCGGAATGCCGCGGGACTTTTGTTCTGCTCCGTCTCAGTAAAGAGCCCGGCATATCTCACGAAAGATGGCTTCAAGAGTGATTTTGTTTCCGATGTCTGGGCGCAATGGTCTGCGGGAACTCCGTTCGACAAGGCGCGCGACTATATGGCGCTAGCGGTGGGACGTATGTCGCCTGATGTTCAAACGGCATGGGACGACATCGAACCTCGAAGCATTACCGGAGATCCGAAGCATCTGGCTGATCAACTCACGAGGACAGGAAGTTCTTCAGCGCTTGAGAGGCGGTTATTCAAGAGCCTAGCTGGTACACCGTCGAAGAAACGAACGACGCTTGAAACTGCACGTGTACTAAAGCAACTCCGTGTGCGGCACTTCGATAACACGATCGATACGGTTGCTGGGCGTGACTGCACGTTGCTGCTCCGATTCGAGTCCCCGGCTATCGGGAAAGACCTCTGGGTCGATCTCCAAACAATCGCGTCGCGATATCGCATATCCGGCGGAACGCTGGATCTTCCAGAACTCCTGTCTGAGCTTCGCAACAAGTACAAGTTGAAAGACCATCCGAATTTCAGAGCAGCATGGCAAAGTGTGAATCAACGCTCGGTTTCCAACTGCAACGCCGTGCATTCCGTTGCGGGACAAGATACGCTCGTCGTCTTCTCCGATCCCGATAAGGATGCTCTGAAAAATGCAAAACAGAGGCATGTGACCGCGGTCATTGGCGATTCAGGCACCGGCAAATCATCGCTGGTGAAGGCCGATATAAGTTCGCGAATCGAAGACATCAACCTCATTTGGCTTTCGCAGGATGAACTCGATAAACCTAATCAGCATGTCCTTGCATCCTCGTTGGGACTTGCGGATGATCTGCCTACCTTGGTCCGAAACTCTATGAAGCCGGTCTACCTGGTCGTGGATGCGGCGGAACAATATTCTCCGCTTGCACTAGCGCGCGTGTCGGAGATCGTTCAAGCGATGCAGTCGGTTGCTGCTCTGGACTATAAAGTGCTACTCACCACGCAGCCCCCCTACTGGTCGCGACTTCGTTTGGACGCCGGGACATGGAACACCGAGGGAGTGCAAGAATGTCTCTTTGCGGGCGCACCTTTCGAGAACGTTTTGTCTGCGATTGCGCAGAACAGCGTTGTCCTCTCGCTGCTCACGAGACCCGAATTAAGAAGAGTCTTCACCAATCTGGCGACATTAGATCAAGTTCTGAAAGTGACAACAGTTCATACAACCGCACCCGCGAAAGGATGGATTGGGGAGACAGAAATCATCGATTGGATCTGGGACTATTGGTGTGGCACAGATTCTGTTCAATACCAGAGGGCCGGCCTCATCGAATTGCTCGGGGATGAGGATGCCTCCGTCGGGCCTGTCGTTCCCATGGCAAAGCTTCCCTTTGAAGTTAAAGGCGTTCTTGGGGATACCAAGATCAAGACCCTCACTCTTGTGAGTTCTCAGGGCGTTCGGTTCAGCCACGAGGTGGTGGGCGACTGGGCACGCTATCACGCCTTGAAGGGGAAAGGCTCTGAGCGGCACGACCAGATTCTGAAGCATGTCAAAAACCCACGCTGGCAGCGAGCCATCCGGCTGTATTCCCAATCACTGTTAGAGCAGAACGAAGGTCTTCTCGCATGGGAGAAAGAATTTGGTGCATTTGGAAATGGAGACAGCGACAACCAGGTAGCAGCCGACATCTTCTCGGACAGTCTCTTGCTGGCAACGAATTCGCTGGAACTCCTGACGCGGGTCTGGCCGTCTCTGATCGCGGACAGTGGCTCTCGCCTCAAGCGTCTCCTCAAGAGATTATTAGTTGTTGGAACACTCCAACTCACCCCGAATACAGATCTCGGCGAAGAGTACAGTGACGCGGTCTCTCTGCTTTGGCGTCTGCCGATAACGGCATACTGGGACGGCCTGCTCCACGCCCTCTTGATGAAGGTCGATGACGTGACAGAGTTCTGTGTCGAGGAGGCTGGACAGTTGTGCGCTTTTTATTTACGTACGGTGCCACCTGGTTATGGGCGTAGGCGCCTTGCTGCGCAGATCGCACTTGCGCTAGGAAATCGAGCCAAGAAAAACTCGTTGGAGAATAAGCGTTATTCGTACGGCCACGGAGTGTCGCAGGCAGTGTTTGAGGCTGTGCTCCGCGCGGGGAAGGAATTCCCAGGCGAGGTCGCTGAGCTTGCACTGGTTTTCGCTGAAAGAAAACCCATCATCGACCCGACTGAAGTCACTACCACGATCATCTATTCCACCGGCTTCTCTCCGAGAATGTTTGGCCGAAAGCTCGACCCATGGCCCGACGGCCCGAAACGGCGAGTCGACGAAGAGTTTCGTGATGCGGCGTTGAAGACAGACTCGCTGTTAGCACTGATGTCTTCGCGGCCTGAGACTGCGCAAGAAGTGATCTTGGCCTGCTGTATCGAGGAACCGCAGAATGAACATGACCACCGTAATTCGCTGAGACTCGACGAAGTCGGATTCGCCTTCTGGCATAATCATCTGCCGGCGATGTACTTCACTGGGCCTTGGCTTCTATTCCTTCGCACATCTCCCAACGTCGCACTGAAGACGATTTTTCGTCTCCTCGCGTTTGCTACTGACCGGTGGGCAGAAGGATACAAAGCGTTCACCCAAACTGCTGAGCTTCCCGAATTCAAGATTTTGCTCGATGGCACCGAAAAGAACTTCGTCGGAGACGGGAACGTCTACAACTGGCACAGCTCCATGTCCAATCGTGCGGTTGTTCTCGAGAGCGCGCTGATGGCCGTTGAAAAGTGGCTCTATGAGCGAATCGACCGAAAGGAAGATGTAGACGACGATCTGCGGCGGCTCTTGACTGAATCTCGCTCGGCTGCCGTTCTCGGTTTGCTCGTGTCGGTCGGGCTGTATCAGCTTCCTCTATTTCAGGGACCGCTGCTGCCGCTTTTTTCCAATGAAGACCTGTTTATGACACAACGGTCCGCCATCATGAACACAAGTTGGTCGTTCATGTTCAACATCACATGGGGGCGCTACGGAACGAAGATCAGCAACGAAGTAAGAGCTTGGTTCGAAATGCCTCACAGGCGTTCGTCACTGTTTGAAGTCGCACGGTGGTGTCTCGTGGCTGATCCTGCAACAAGCGCCAGCATCGAAGCGTTTCGCGCAACTTGGGAGGCGGAGGCACGTGCATTGCTGGGTAAGGGGGCTGCTCTTCCGTCAACTACAGAATATTTCTTTGCACAGCTGACGAAGAGCAACTACGTCACGCGCGATGTTGGCAATGGCCAGGTTTCAATAGAGCTCGTCATTAGCGATGCGCTACAGAAGCGACTCGATAGCGAACGCAAGCGTCCTGAGCTGAGTCTCATGGCGTTCGCTTTGATCGCTAAGGCAGGACGCGCTATCGATGAAGATAAGAAATTAGCTCCCGCAGAGGCTTTGGAAACATATAGTCAACTGCAAGCGGTCGTCGAGTCCGACATGAGGGACGGAAGCTTTGAAATCTACCGACACGATGCGATTGCTGGCGGCTTGTCGGTGCTTTTTACGGCGTCGGGCGAATTCCTTGAGCAGCGACCAGATGCAAAGCAGTTCTGCATGGTCAATCTGCTGAAGTTTGCGGAAGAAGAGCCCTCTGCAAAAGAGTTTGATTCGGAGCGATCTGTTAGCGACGGTGCGGATTTATTTTTAGGAAACGCCGCACTACACCACATCAAGGCCGGAAATGCGACCCCAGAGCTATGGGGAATTTTGCTGAGATCTGTCTTTGGATATCACTACCAAACGACCCAGAAAATCATGCAGCTCGCATACCGTGATCGCTCGAATGGCGAGGTGCGTTTCTACGAGTTGGCCAACGCGCTCTTTCTATGGGCTGCCGTGCGCGGCCCGGCCTCTGCGATAGGGCACCACAACGATCCGAATATCTTGCTGCCCTACCAAAAGCTATTGGCCGATAGATTCCTGCGCGGTCATTTCAAGACATCCAAATATTCGGCACAGTTCTTGTTAAAGCTCAACCATCGCTTTGGGCGGCAGGTGTTGTCCGGCACTCCGAACTGGGAATGGCATGAACAACGGATGCAACTTCTCGAAACCAGTCCGGCGATACTAGGACATCGGGAACGTCTTCATCGGTACGAGACGTATCTGGATTTAGAACTATTGAAAAGCGGCTTTAGTTTTCTTGGGGTATTCGCGGGCCTTCGTTCTGAGGATGCACCACAGCTTCGCAGCTTTTTTGAACTACTGTTCTCACTCGAGCTAAGTCTTCTTCCAAACTCCGCACACGTCGATTCTGCGGAGTTCGAGACCCAATACGACTTCGACGACTGGGTCATGCTGGTGTCGGGAATCTATTACGCCACGCTGGAAATCAAGGAAGCGATGCAGTCGATAGGCGCACCAATCATGTCATTGGGTGCTGGTGCACACCGATGGATTGGCGACTTCCTCAATGGCTTCCTCTTGAACGCACCTTCTATATGTTCCTCTCAAGAAGATTTGGCGGATCGCTGGTGTGCCTTGATTGATTACGCCGAAACCTCGCCACGATGGGACTACGAAAAGGTCGGACTTCGTTACCATCTCGAGCACCTGAACAGAGATTTGCTTGGTTTTACGGGACATCCGCCACGCGCTGCCGCTGACAACCTCTCGGGGGCGCTAGTGAGCCTTCGCCCCGAACTGGAAAAGTGGTGCGACAGGTGGCTGTCAGATACAGATTTCAGCGCCCCGTTTGCTCGGTTCGTTAGCTCCGTAAAATCTCCTGACATGGTGGCCTTTGGTCTGATTAGGCTCGCACAGGTACTTCCGCCGTCCCAAACGCGGAACAGCCGGCAAAGGGATTTCAATGACGCACTGCTAGCGGCGATCCAGTATGTCTGGAAAGCTCACCGTACCTTGACGGTTACGCCGAGCGAAACGGGCGATTCATTCCGCAGCATTCTTGCCTATCTGACGGCCCAACTGGTGCCGGAAGCGATCGACCTGCAAACGAAAATTGCTCAAGGCTAAACAAGCTGGTATGGCACCCAAAGTTCTCGCTTCGCAGTTTGCTAATTGCTCTTGCTCGGCACGATATGACATAGTGACGCGCAATGGTGGCATGTACTTTTGGAACGCATTACGAATGAACCGTGATGGCGTTTCGAGTGAGGTGCATGCCTTTCAGAGCGAACTCCGGCAGCGATGGTACACGTTTATCAAAGAGACCCATGGCGTCACTGTGAGACAACACGACAAGGACGGGAATCGTGTTGACATTCTCTAGAACTGGCTGGACGATCGTCCTGGTGGCAGCTCCGACGGCAGGGCGGATCTGCGATTGCAGTCGCGGGAAGTCGGCCCATGGGAAGTTCTGTCAACTGGACGATTCCTAGAGTGACATACCCAATCCGGTCTGTTTGGCAACGTCTTGCCCTTGGCTGCGTTCCTCTCCGAGAGTTCCCGCAGGAGTCAACCCGAGGGGAGCCAAGGCCTGCTCGCGCGTGATCGCTTGCGCACTACGATCGAAAAACTGTCCTGCGAGGTCGATATGGAGCCAGCCTCGGGGTTCTGCGGACTGCTGATAGCTCTGGATGTCCCCATGCTCTCTCCTCCACAAGAGCGCCTCGGATTGGGAAGCTCCGAGAGCAATAATTGCTGGCCCCCAATGCACAACATCCTTGGGCGAGGGTTGAAGAATTTCCAAAACCTTTTCAGTCGGCTGCTCAGGCAGATGACGCACCAGCTCCGTAATGTGATTTGTGTAGCGCTCGGCCAAGGATAGGGTCGAAGGCTCAGCCTCTGTTCGGCGGACGTGGTCACCAGTCAGGTTCCTTATTGATTCAGGTTGCGACAACCCTTGCTCTAGCTGCCGTTCCGCAAAGCGAATGTCCTCCCTAACGACCTCGGGAGTAAGCGAAGACGCATAGATTTCCACGGGCATTCTCTGCGCTTCTTTGCTCGGCTCCCTCTTATCAGCGTGCTCGTTTTGAAAGTTCATCGTGTTCTCCTTTTGAGGTCTAGTCTCGATGGCTGCCGACTTACTCACATCTCGTCCAAGATCCTTTTCGAGCCGGTTTCCGTCATCCGTGTAGAGCCGCACGTCGTAAGCCGCGCGCGACACCGCTACGTAGGCGAATCGCTGATTGATAAGATCTCGATGCGCCGAAACCTCGACGTTGATGAGGACGCGGTCGGCAGTAAGTCCTTGGGAGCTATGCGACGTGACGGCGTAGCCGTGGTCGAAGTGGCGCATCTGCTCCGGTCGGAAGCTGATCGTTCGTCCTTCCTCACCATCAAGGCGAACCCTCATTTCGGACGGCGACGATTTCTCGACCGTGGCAAGTTGGCGATTGGAGATGCCAAGTTCACGGTCGTTCGTGGTGAACTGGAGCCGGTCTCCCTCGGCGAAAGGGCGTGCGACTTCTCTGTACGCCGTAATGCCGCTGAGCCGTTTCGGGTCGTAACTGACTTGCTGCCCGTCTTGTCTTTGTACCGTGAGGCGATTGGCTTGCTCGTCGACCGATCGAACGGTGGCATATCCCAAAGGCCCAACGCCTATCCCTTTGCTGCCTCGGGTGTACTGCAGCACATCCCCGGCCTGGTATTGAGCTGCCCACTTGCGGTCTTCGCTATTGAGTTCCGAACGGGCGACAAGCACTGTAAATTCTGTATCCGGTCCCCTGACGTCACCACGTTCCCGCAGCTCGACGCGAATCGCTTGGTTCAGTTCCACTCGGCTTGCGTTGTCCGGAGAAATGACCAGCGTTCCGTTGGGCTGCGCTGCATACTCCTTGGCTATGCTGACGATTCGCGCTGCACGCTCGGGCGCTTCCGACACGCGGCGTTGCTCGCGCAGGAGGCGTACTCCCTCTGCCGTCTGTCCTTGGGAAAAGCTTTCTACCGCACGACGGAGTCCCTCGTCTGTCTGTCGAATGATCTCGTCGAGCTTTGACGTCCTCATACCTGCATCCTGCAACTGCTCGAACGGCTTTCCTGCGTCTACACCCTGGTGTTGTCGGATATCTCCGATCAGCAAGACCCTGTCATTTGATCCGATCTTTTCGAAGAAGCTTTGCATCTGCTTGGTGCTGGTGAGACTCGACTCGTCCACCATATAAAGCCGCCTAGCGTCTGGATCAGACGCAGCTTCAGCGGACCCGCCACGTGCGAGAAATCTCTGAAGAGTTTCGGCGCTCACGCCGGCCTCTTTGAGCTGGTTAGCAGCTCGATTGGTTGGCGCGAACCCCTCCACGGCATACCCTTGACTCTCGGCTCCCTCGCGGATACTTCTGAGCGTTGTGGTCTTCCCACTGCCTGCGTATCCCTGAAGACCGTGGACCCGGTCAGTAGTGGATAGCACCTCCTCGGTCGTCCGCCGCTGCGCCGGATTCAGCATGTCTACAGAACCGGCGAACTTCGAAGCAGCCTCAATCGACATGATTGGTTCGACCGCATTCTTCGCGGCCAAAATGTAGTCAATATTCGAGCGCTCGGCGCGGAGCATGTCGCGGGTGGTGAACCGTGTGGCCGAGTGCTGGCCAGGCACTTCGACTTTGAGGAATTCGCCCGCCGCTTCGCGCTTTTGAAAGTTCGCTGCGATCTCGCTGTAGGAGACTTCGCCCATTCCTCGCCGTAACGCGTCGCGCATAATGACTCGCTCGTCGATCACGGCGTCTCTCTCGAAGTTTCTCGCCTTGGAAAAGCTCACACTCTCCCGCGCCTTCTGCTGCGAGTCGTTCTTTGTCTGATCGTTGGAGTGCTGCCGCACTTGAGCCCGCTGCTGAGCTTCTTTGACGACTCGGTCGGCCTGATTCCCAAACTCATCTGCAATCTGCCTGTGGGCTGCCAGCACCTTCTCTGGCGTCATGATCTGCTTGCGATCTCGGGTCGTATGGGCCGCAATCTGGGCGGCCTCGGGACTGGAAAAGCCGCTTCGCGCCAGAGCTTCTTCGATCTGCTGGCGGCGCGGGCTTGAAGCGGCCAAGTATTCGGGCGAATAGCCCTTGATCTCTGGAGCGCCGCTTCTGCCTGGCTGAATCTCGTAGCCGAGACTTTTGAGTCTGAACATCAACTCGGACTGGTAAACGGCGGTAGCAAACTGCTGAGACGCAAAGAGGCTCTGCGGCTGAAGTGCGCGGATAGAACCGTCCTCCCGCTCAGTCATATTGAAAACGACCGCGTGAGTATGGAGTTGAGGAGCGGCGTAGCCATTCACTGGACGGGCGGTGTCATGTTCAAACTTTGCAGCGATAAAGCGGCCCGTCGATTCAGGCGGATGGTTTCCGCCGATTCGTGCTTGCGTATACCGTTCCAACTGCTCCAGAGCGAAAGTGACAGCCTCTCGGTGTGCCACTCTCACGCGGTCATCGCCGCCTACCAACGCGGTCAGGGAGACTGACTTCGGCGCTGAAAAGGTGGCGTCCCATCCCGCACGATGTTCAACGGGTTTGACTGTCTCGCCTTGGGAGTTGGAATACTCTTGCGGCTTCCTATGCTGGACGAGTTGTTTCTCAGTTTGTGGGTGCTGGCCGCTGCTGAGACAAGCAAAGTCTTCGGCTGTCACGCCGCCTGAGAGACCAAAGCCTGCCGCCATCCGGCCTTGCCACTCCCCGACGATCTCATTTCCTTGCTTCCAATAATTCTGCTCCGCAGCCGTGAACTCCTTGGCGTGATAGGTCTGAGCCTGACCTGCGCTCAACGGTTTCGAAATCGTGAGCATGAATCAGGCCCCCGGCTCGAATTGACTTGCGAGGTCGTAGGGCTCGGCTTCGGCTTCGGCGACTGGGGCGTCGGTGGGTTCGATCTCATCCGCCTCAAGATCCTCTGGAATCGGTGTACCACCTAGACTCCGCGGGTCGTAATCGAGCGCGTCGTCCTCGACCGCACGAGGAATGAAGTCGGTCGCGATGATCGGCATCTCCATGTACTCGAAGGCGAAGCGCGAGACATTGTTTCCGAGCTTGAGGAACGCCCTGCGCTCCTCAAGCCCGCTTACCTCGGAATCGAGTACAAGCGGTTCGACCTGGCGGTCCACGGTGAAGTTCCTGCCAGCCCGACTCCCGTCAAAATGTGTTTCCTTCACCCGTTCCACCTCGACCTTGCCGATGGCGTTCGACACCCATTCGGCTGCTTTTGGCTCCGTGGTCTTCAGGAAGATCTTGGTAGCAGGCTGAGAGAGCATCACCTCGGCAATATGCCCGTAGATGTTCTCCAACTGGGCCTTCCCTTGAAAGCCAAGAACGAGAGGATTCTTGCTCTTTCGGTTCTCCGTGATGGCCGTGTGAAGCTGAGGAAGCCGCTGTAAGCTTGCGAGTTCGTCGAGCACAAACCAGACCGGTGTCTGGTGCTCCTTAGGCGCACTGAGGAGCCGTAGAACAAGCCAGTCGATCCATAGGCTGTGCAGCGGTTGGAGAGCGTCACGCTCTGTCGGACGGGACGTGATGAAGATCCATCCCCGGCGCGTCTCGGCCCATTCCGTAGCGCACCAACGGCGACCCTTGGCGCCCTCCAGGGTTGGAAGCATACGGAGGCTGTCAGCTACTAGACCGAGTGAGGAAAGGACGCCGTTGCGCTGTGGCGGAGAGTCTTTGGCGATCATCGTCGCCATTTCCGTACCGCGAACTTGCTTATCAATCTCAGCCGGATTTGCCATCCAATCGGCAAGCTGGCGCGGTGTTGGGCCTGTACGAAGGAGATGAGCAAAGATCTTCTGCGGAGTCTTGGTAAAGAACTCATCGCGCTGCGTGTCGGTTGGTTGATACAGGGACTTCGCCAGAGTTTTTGCCTCCGCCTTGCTCCGCAACTCCTCCGCCGGTCCCCAGTATGGGCAGCGGTCATCCAGCGGATTCAGAACGATGTCGCAACGATCCGGGCGGTAAAAGCGCTGGATGAACTCGCAGGCCGGGTCATAGACGATAGCTGTGTGTCCGCGTTCCTCGATCTGCCGAAGCACCTGCATGATGAGCGTGGTTTTTCCGGCTCCTGTATCGCCCATGAGTTCGATGTGTTGGGCCTCCGAGCGAGCGGGAATACGCATCAGCTCCTTCGATTCTGTGGTTCTGAAACCAATGCCGTCGCCGCCGATCTCTTGGTTGAACTGAGTCGGCGTCAGCATGACTGGACCTTTCAGCAGCCGTCCGTACTTCATCTGCCGGCGACGGTTGATGTCTTTGCGGATGGAGAACGGAAGCTGGACTGCCAAGGCAAGGATTCCGAAGAATAATGGTTCGGCATAGATGGAGCTGAGAGTCGTTCCGTTGAAGACGTTGCGCTTGAGATAGTCGCGCAATGCTGCATCAACGAAGCTCGTTTCCGGCCCGCGAAAGAGAACATCAAAGCCACTACGAAGAGCTGTCTGGCTCGGTATTAAAGGGATGGGCTTCTCCGCGTGCGCCGTCGTCAGACCGTCCTGAACATCCGCTTCGACGGGCATCTTCGGCGCTACTTCTACACCGGTCAAGAAGAGGAGCCGATACTTATCTTGCCTCTTCGCTCCGAATTCTGACGCTACACTCGCCCGCAGATAAATCGGCGTGTAGAAACGCTGCAGTGGCGTGTTCCCGAGAGCAAAGCGCATGTAGAGAAATAGCCCGGTCAGAACCAGAGCGATAAAGGCCGCACCGTAGGTGTAGATCGGTGAGTGCGGCGGCCAGATGACTGTCTCTTTGCGTCCCCATTGTGTCGGCATCAGCGACCTCCATTCGGTATCAAGAGTTCGATTGCGGCTTGTACTTTTTCGCGCCTGACGTGTTGCGCGAGCGCGTCAAATGTCTCGGGCGTCATCTTCTGACCGCTGATGAGAGGCTTCAGCACGTTATGCAAAAGCATCCTTAGACCAACGATCTCAGACAGCTCTGGAGTTGGAGTTGCGGAGGCGTGAGCCCGAGCAATTTCAGCTCTGAGAATTTGCCGGATGCAATCACCGCGCTGAAGCCCGCGCGACCGAGCGAGAGCGTCCAGTTTCTCCGTCTCGGTTTTAGTGAGGCGGGCGGAGACATTGCAGGCTCGAAGCGTCGCTTGTTTCGCCGCTGCTTTCATGACTGCTTCATCGCTCAGAATCGCCATTATTTGAGCTCCAGACCGTGAATCCATCTGGATTCACGGATCCGCTATGTAGTTGATTCTTTGCCTTGGTCTGAGTGAATCCATTTGGATTCACTGCACGACCCTCGGAGGGGTGGAGTGTCAACTTTTACCCGGTGCGTAGCACCGCTCACGTACCGGGCAAGATTCCGATGGAGGTTCATGCCTTCCGAACCGCCGCGGACTCGTTTGCTTCCACCCCGGATCCTGGCTTCTTTGGAGTGGGCGAAGGCTCAGGGACAACCGGAGTCTTACGAACACGTAGAAGAGACGGAACTGATCGTGCAGCATCAGTGCGAAGAAAGTCCTGGAAGTCGCGGTCTTTAGAGAAGACATAGCCAAGGGCTTTGTCGACGACATCATCAGGCGAAGCCTTGATGAAAGCGGCGTACTGATCGACCTGGGCTGCAGTGACTTCCTCCAATCGGATTGAGGCACTGATCTGACGGTTGGTGGTGACTTCGATAAGTGGCATTGGGTATCTCCTTTGAGTGTTGATTCAAATTGTCAAAACGGGTTCGATTTGGAAGCGTTTTGCATCGCGGTCGTAGCCGGTAAGGGCGAGAACCTCGCGCACGATCCGGCGTCCTGGTACACGCTCGATGTGGACGACGAAGTCGACCGCATCGGCGATCTCTGCCTCGATGTCGGCAAAGGTCGATTGGGCATGGCTTCGCATGACGAGATTCGCGAAGCGATGTAAGGCTTTCTCTGCTGTGTTCGCATGGATGGTAGCCAGCGAACCCGAATGCCCGGTGTTCAACGAATCCAACAACG
>Ga0302310_10003396_pt1 | contig 12419 bp, 10 predicted proteins | sample III_Palsa_N1_2_FD_200451 | JGI IMG/M metagenome (GOLD analysis project Ga0302310, IMG submission 200451) | Peat permafrost microbial communities from Stordalen Mire near Abisko, Sweden - III_Palsa_N1_2 | ecosystem: Environmental > Terrestrial > Soil > Palsa > Peat permafrost | place: Sweden... | reverse complement strand
GGGGAGGGCGGTGGCATTGTGCTGCTCGACGTTGAGGTTGCGCTGACGGGCGGCGGTGAGCATGGTGGGGGAGGCGTCGACACCAGTGACGATGGCGCCGGTGGCGGCGAGCTGCTCGGTGAGGGCACCGTCGCCGCAGCCGAGGTCGAGGATGTGTTCGCCGGGTTGAGGGGCGAGGAGAGCGACGACACCGGAGGCGAGGGTGGCGACGAATCGGCCGTTGGCGGCGTAGGCTTCGGTGTTCCAGGTCTGGCCGGTGGGGGTGACGGGCTGGGGTTCGGTGGGCGGCATGGATTCATTGTTCGTTGTCGGGCGAGGATATGCCAGCTTGATAAGTAAATGTGACGGACGGATAAGGTTAAGCGGCTGGATTTCGAAGTTGCGCTAGTAAGATCGGCAGCATGAAAAAACTTTGTTGTCTGTTCGTGATCCTGATCAGTCTGTGCGGGGGATATGTAAATGCCTGGGGGCTTGAGACGCCGGTACGGCATGAGTTTGTGATTAAGAACTTTAAGACCGAGAGTGGTGCGGTATTGCCCGAGGCTCGTGTGGTGTATGGGACATATGGCACGTTGAACGCCGCGCATGACAATGCGATTCTGCTGCCTTCGCACTATATGGCGAAGCTGAATGGGTATGAGTGGCTGATGGGGGCAGGGAAGGCGCTCGATCCGGGGAAGTATTTTCTGGTGACGACGGAGCTGTTTGGAAATGGAAGCTCGTCTTCGCCGAGTAATACGCCGGAGCCGTTTCATGGACCACGGTTTCCTGTGATGACGATTCGCGACAATGTGGAGGCCGTGCATCGTCTGCTTGAGGAAGATCTGCATGTGACGCATCTGCGGGCGGTGATTGGATTTTCCATGGGGGCGCAGCAGGCGTTTCAGTGGGCGGTGAGCTATCCCGAGTTTGCGGACAGGATTGTGGCGACTTCGGGAACGGCGAAGACGTATGGGCATGGAATTGTACGGCTGGAAGGGCAGATCGCTGCGATTACGGCGGATGAAAACTTCAAGGGTGGAGATTATACGGAGGAGCCAGCGAAGGGGATCTCGGCGTTTGGGATGGTGTGGGCGGCGTGGTTGTATTCGCCGCAGTGGTGGAGGGACGAACTGTGGCGCACGAATACGAAGCCGGGGACGACGTTTGAAGAGGTGGTGGATCGGTTCAGGACGCGGTTTATTCCAGGGGCGGATGCGAATAATCTGATTCTGCAGATGCGGACGTGGGAGAAGCATGATGTGGGAACGACGCCGGGGTTCGATGGCAACACGAAGAAGGCACTGGGGTCGATCAGGGCGCCATTTCTGTATATGCCTTCGATGACGGATCAATATTTTCCGGTGGGCGATGCACGGTATGAGGCGCAGTTTATGCATACGGTGTCGCTGGTACCGATTCCTTCGCTGTGGGGGCATCCGGCGGGTGCGGCGGCGGATCCGGCGGATGCACGATTTTTGAATGAGACGATTGGGAATTTTCTGGCGGGAAGGCCCGTGCCTGCGGAGAAGGTTGTTCCGGCGCATTGAACTTTCTGCTCATCGATTGCGCCTGGAAGATATTGTCCTGCCGGACGGGCCCACTACGCGTGGGGCGACCACTTCGTGGTGTGTCTATCGGTCTCGGAAGGATGATCTCCTGCGTTCCGACCGTTGGTCGGGATGGATGATTTCGATCGTCGGCCAATGTACCTATACTTATGTTCGCAGGATGAGTTGATTTGGAGGAGTGGATCAGTGACGACTACGGCGGCGATTGCGTTTGCGCAGGAGAATCAAGGACGGTTTGTGGAGGAGCTGAAGGCGCTGCTGAGGATTCCTTCGGTTTCGACCGCGCCGGAGCATGTGGGGGATGTGCGGCGGGCGGCGGAGTTTGTTGCTGAGGAGCTGAAGCGGATTGGGATGGAGAACGTTCGGCTGATCGAGACGACTACGCCGGAGCGGAAGGGGCATCCGCTGGTGTATGCGGACTGGTTGCACGCGGCCGATGGAAAGCCGAAGCCGACGGTGCTTTGCTATGGGCACTACGATGTGCAGCCTGCGGAGCCGCTGGATGAGTGGAAGTCGCCGCCGTTTGAGCCGACGGAGCGGGATGGGAATATTTATGCCCGGGGCGCTGTCGATGACAAAGGGCAGATGTGGATGCATGTGAAGGCGCTGGAGTCGCTGATGAAGGCGGGGGGTGGGACGCTGCCGGTGAATGTGCGGGTGATCGTTGAAGGCGAGGAAGAGGTTGGCGGCGAGGGGATTGCCGCGTTTGTACGGGAGCATGGGGATCAGTTGAAGGCGGATGTGGCGCTGGTGTCGGATACGGAGATGTTTGCGCCGGAGCTGCCGACGCTTTGTGTTGGGCTGCGCGGGATGATTTATACGGAGATTGAAGCGCGTGGGGCGCGGACGGATCTGCACTCGGGAATGTATGGCGGGGCGGCGCCGAATCCGTTTGTGGCGCTGGCGCAGGTGATTGCGAAGCTGAAGGATGAGGAGGGGAAGATTCTGATTCCTGGGTTCTATGACAAGGTGCAAAAGCCGAGCGCGGATGAGTTGAAGGCGTGGAAGGCGCTGCCGTTCGATGAGGAACATTACCGAGAGACGGAGGTGGGCTCGGTGGCGCTGACAGGTGAGCCGGGGTTGTCTGTGCTGGAGCGGACGTGGGCGAGGCCTACGCTGGATGTGCATGGAATGCCGGGCGGGTTTATCGGAGCGGGGGCGAAGACGGTGATTCCGGCGAAGGCGGTGGCGAAGGTGAGTATGCGGCTGGTGCCGGATATGACGCCGGCGGAGAGCTTTGCGAAGTACAGGGCTTATGTGGAGTCGCTGACGCCGAAGGGGATTGTGCTCGAGGTACGGATGATTCATGCGGGTGATCCGATTGTGGTGAGCACCGATAACGAATATGTGAAGGCCGCGACGGAGGCGATGCATGAGGTGTTTGGCAAGGAGACGGTGTTTGTGCGCGGGGGAGGGTCGATTCCGATTGTGGGGGACTTTGTGAGGGAGCTGAAGATTCCAACGGTGATGATGGGGTTTGGGTTGCCGGATGACAATCTGCATGCGCCGAATGAGAAGTTTCATCTGGCGAATTTTTATCGTGGGATCGAGTCGATTGTGAGGTTTTTGAGCGGAGTGGGGGCCTGATGGCTTCGCTCGATGTTGGTGGGTATGTGCTGGCGGGCGGGAGGAGCTCGCGCATGGGGAGGGACAAGGCACTGCTCGAACTGGCGGGCAGGCCGCTGGTGTTTCATGCGGTGACGAAGCTGCGAAGGGTGTGTGCGGAGGTACATATTCTGAGCAGCAGGCCGGAGCTGGAGGCGTTTGCTCCGCTGGTGCGGGATCTGCATGAAGGCTGTGGGCCGATGGGTGGGCTGGAGGCGGCGCTGGAGCATTCGCGGCATGAGTGGAATCTGTTTATGCCGGTGGATATGCCGTTTTTGCCGTCGGCGTTTCTGGATTACTGGGTGAGGATGGTGGTTGCGCGGGAGCGAACGGGAACGCGGCTCGCGTTATTTACTGTCGAGGATGTTCCTCAGCCTTTGTTTTGTCTGCTGCATCGGGAGGTTGCGCCGTTTGTGCGTGAGTCGATGGAGCGAGAGCAGTACAAGGTGTTTCCTGTGCTGGCGGGGGCGGGAAAGACGCTTGCGGAGCGGCAGGGGGTGATGTTCGAGAGCGCGATGCTCAACCTGCCGTGGGATCAGGAGGCGGAGGTTTTCTGCCTTTCCGATGCGGGAGATGGCGAGGGGGCGTGGGCGCCAACAGAGGCGCAGAGGGCGTTGCGGCATCTTTGGTTTGCGAATCTGAATACGCCGCGGGAGTTCGGTGAGGCTGAAGTTTTTGCCGGGGCTCTCGATAGGCTGTAGAAGCGTCTGGAGGATGTTTGCATCAGATGGGAGAATAGACGGAGTCGAGGACAAATACATGGCAGAGCCGGATAGCGAAGGGCAGTCGCTGAAGAGGGATAAACGAGAGACGGTGGAGGCGAACGACGGGGAAGGTTCGTCGCATGTGTCCGATGATGGGACCTCCGGAATGGATGAGGACGCGCCTCTGCTGGCGGATGTGTCGGAAGATGTGTCCCCTGTCGTTGAAGAGTTTATGGTTCAGGCGGCACAGCAGAACGAGGCTGCGGCGGAGGCTGTGCCGGATCTGAAGAACAAGCCGGGGCCGTATATCTCGTTTGACCATGTGAACAAATCGTTTGGGGATTTTGTGGTTCTGGAGGACGTGAGTTTTTGGGTGCTGCCGGGAGAGACTCTGTGCATTCTGGGACGAAGCGGTGTGGGGAAATCGGTTTCACTGCAGATGCTGATGGGTTTTCTGCAGCCCGACAGCGGCAGGATTATGGTGGCGGGAGAGAATATCTGCGGGTTCAGGGAGAAAGAGCTGCAGACGATCCGACGGAAGGTGACGATGGTCTTCCAGAATGGGGCGTTATTCGATTCGATCTCGGTGGGAGAGAATGTCGCGTTTCCGATGCGCGAGCGTGGAGACCTGGCGGAGGACCAGATACTGCAGGTGGTAAAAGGGCTGCTGGAGATGGTGGGGGTGGCGGGGATGGAGAACCTGCTGCCGTCGGACCTGTCGACGGGGATGAAGCGGTCGGTGGCGATTGCGCGGGCGCTGGCATCCCAGCCGGAGGCGGTGTTGTATGACGAGCCGACGACGATGGTGGATCCGCTGATGGCGCATCTGCTGGGAGATCTGATTCAGCGGCTGAAGCAGCAGCTTCATCTGACGAGCATTGTGGTGACTCACGATATGCGGCTGGCGAAGAAACTGGCGGACAGGGTTGTCTTTCTGAGTGCGGGGAAGGCAATTTTCTTTGGGACGATGGAAGAGATGGAGCAGAGTACGGATCCGATTCTGCAGGAGTTTCTTGCCCTGGATGAACTGACAGTTCCGGTTTAGCTGTTATGCTGGAGATGACGATTTTTCTCTAACATACTGTGTATGAGCGATTTACAGAATATTTATACGGAACGTTTTCCTGTATTGCCAAGGTAAGAGCAGGGCACGTATGCTGCAAGTAGTATCCAGGGGCAGTGGGCCGGTTTTCACACCGCGTTGTTGTACAGGTGCTGAAATTGTGGCACCTGGATATTCCAAGTCGTTTTTCTTAATTGCTGTTACTGAATTTTTTTATCGAGCTGAGATTTTCTGAGGTCTTTTCAGGCATCTTACCGATATACGGCCACGGAATATTCGGTTGAAAGGCGTTCGCTATGGCGACACCAGATTACTTACAGCAGGTTATTGTTTCAGGAAGAAAGCGCGCGGGAGAGAACACCCGAATGTCTTCGACGCGCTTTGGTGTGTTCAAGCGCCCGTCGGTGACGAGTTCGGTGCTGGCGTCGCTGGATATGCTGACGGTGGTGGTTGCTGCCATTCTCGCATTGCGCTTCCGCGTTGAAACGCCTGCGAATGTTTCGACGCTGCATGTTGTGCCCCATCTGATCCGCTCCTCCCCCGAGATGCTGTTTTTTTATATCGGCTGGTTTGGGATGTGCCTGATTTTCTTTACGCGGGCGTATGGACTGTATGGTCCGATCCAGAACCGCAGCGGACTGCATGAGCAGAGGATGACGATTCAGGCGACTCTGACTTCGGGGCTGCTGCTGTGCGGCACGCTGTATCTGTCGAACGGGGTAGAGATCTCGCGGATCGTGATTGGGTTGATGGTGGTGTTTACGGCGGTGCTGCTGTGTGTGCGGCGCGCGCTGTGGCGGAGTATGGTGTATCGGCGGTTCAGAGCCGGCATTGAGACGCGGAATGTGCTGATCGTGGGTGCTGGACGCGTGGGACATGCGCTGCGCAACCACATTGAATCGCTGCAACATCTGGGGTTTCGATTCAAAGGCTTCGTTGCGCTGACGGAACGCGAGGCGGAGTCGGGCGATGCGGACGTGATCGGCGATGTGCGGAACTGCCTTTCGCTGGCGCGATCTCTGTTTGTCGATGAGATTTTCTTTTCTGTGCCGGCTGATAAGAAACTGGTTATCGGCATGGTGGAAGAGGCACGGATCGCAGGGATCGACGTTCGCGTGGTGCCGGATATGTACGATGGGCTGGCGTGGAATGCGAAGGTGGAATATATCGGGCAGTTCCCGACGATTCCGCTGCACCGTAGAGACTTTCCTATTGGCTCGTTTCTGCTGAAACGGACGCTGGACATTACGGTCTCGACGATTGCGTTGCTGTTGGCGTCGCCGGTGATGCTGGGGACGGCGATTGCCGTTCGCATGGATTCAGAAGGCAAAATTTTTTATAAGGCGCAGAGAATTGGACGCAAAGGGCGCACCTTCTCCTGCTATAAGTTTCGGACGATGGTGCATAACGCGGACATTCTGAAGGCAGATCTGGAGCACATGAACGAGCGGGACAGCGTGCTGTTCAAGATCGCCAAGGACCCGAGAATTACGCGTGTCGGGAAGGTGCTGCGGAAGTATTCGCTGGATGAGCTGCCCCAGTTTTATAACGTTCTGAAGGGCGATATGAGCCTGGTGGGGCCACGGCCGCCGATGGCGTCCGAGGTGGAGAAGTACGATCTGGCACACCTGCGCCGGCTGGATGTGCTGCCGGGTATTACGGGGCTGTGGCAGGTGGAGGCGCGGCAGGATCCTTCGTTCGATAGCTACATTTCGCTGGATACGGCGTATGTGGAGAACTGGAGCCTGATGATGGATCTGAAGATTCTGGCGCGGACGGTGAATGTGGTGATGAGCGGAACGGGCTCCTGAAACTGTTTAGAAGCGTGGTCCTGCCGGACGGGCCTCCTGCGCGGAGGGCGACCACTTCGTGGTGGGTGTACCGGTCGGGTTGGGGTGGACGGTATGGGGCCGAGCGTTGCTCGGCCGGGCCAAGGCTGCCTGTGTGCCTCTAAACAGCGTATTAGGGTTAGACTTAAGGGCGTGAAGATAGCGCTTGCTCAGATCAACCCGACGGTGGGAGACTTCGCCGGGAATACGAAGAAGATTCTCGAATATGCGGCTCGTGGGGAAGAGCTGGGAGCGGCCCTTGTGGTCTTTCCGGAGCTTTCGGTGTGCGGGTATCCGCCAGCGGACTTTCTGGAAAAGACGGTGTTTATCGCGAGGGCGGTAGAGGCGGTTGATGAGATCGCTCAGTGGACCGCAGGGCAGGGCAGGCCGTCGATTTTGTGTGGGACGGTGATGCCGGTGTCCTCGCCGGTGGGTAAGCAGGTGCGGAATGCGGCGGTGCTGCTCTCCGGAGGGAAGGTCAGCTTTGTGCAGCAGAAGATGCTGCTGCCTTTCTATGACGTCTTCGATGAGCAAAGATATTTCGAGCCGGCAGCAGATCAGACGCTGGTCTGTGTCGATGGGGAGCCGCTGGCGATTACGATCTGCGAGGATGCGTGGAACGATAAAGGATTCTGGCCTCGGCAGATGTATCCGGTCGATCCTGTTGAGCGGCTGATGGGGCAGTGGGAGACGCAGCCGAAGGAGCTGGCGGGGCGGCAGCGGATTATTCTGAACATTTCGGCATCGCCTTATTGGCAGGGAAAGCCGCAGGTTCGGCAGGATATGCTGGCGGCGCTGGCGACCAGGCACGGGGCGTACGTCGCGATGGTGAACCAGGTGGGCGGGAATGACAGCCTGGTGTTCGATGGGTCGTCGCTGGTTATTCGGCCGGATGGTGAGGTGGTGGCGCGGGCGGCTTCGTTTGCTGAGGACCTGGTGGTTTTCGATACGGCGGACGGGGCGGCTGTGGCGGTGGAAGCTGCGGTGGATGAAGTGGCGGCGACGTGGCAGGCGCTGGTGCTGGGGACTCGGGATTATGTGAGGAAGTGTGGGTTCAGCAAGGTGCTGGTTGGGTTGAGCGGGGGAATCGATTCGGCGCTGGTGGCAGCGATTGCGGTGGAGGCGCTGGGGGCGGAGAATGTGGTCGGTATTGGGATGCCGAGTGAGTATTCTTCGCTGGGGTCGATTGAAGATGCGAGGAAGCTGGCGAAGAACCTTGGGGTGCGGTTTGAGCTGCTGCCGATTCATGATGTGTTTGCGCAGTACCAGACGGTGCTGAAGCCGCTGTTTGCGGGGACGCCGTTTGGGCTGGCGGAGGAGAACCTCCAGTCTCGGATTCGGGGGGCGCTGTTGATGGCGCTGTCGAATAAGTTTGGTGCGCTGGTGCTGACGACGGGGAACAAGAGCGAGATGTCGACTGGCTACTGCACGCTGTATGGCGATATGGTGGGGGCGCTGGCGGTGATCGGCGATGTGATGAAGACGCGGGTGTATGCGCTGAGCCGGTATGCGAACCGGGAGCGCGAGGTGATTCCGCGGGAGACGATGGAGAAGGCTCCGTCGGCGGAGCTGCGGCCGGAGCAGCGGGATACGGATTCGCTGCCGCCGTATGAGGTGCTCGATCCTGTGCTGGAGGCTTATGTGGAGCGGTACTGCTCGGCCGAGCAAATTGCGGAGGATCAAGGGGTTGAGGTTGCGCTGGTGAAGTCGGTGATACAGCTGGTGGAACGGAGCGAGTACAAGCGGCAGCAGGCTGCGCCAGTGTTAAAAGTTACGAGAAAGTCGTTCGGAATGGGGCGGCGATTTCCCATTGCGGTCAAGGTTCAGGTGTAATAGGAGTGCTGCGCGCGGATAGCGGCGGCGGAGGATGGTTTCTTTGAAGAGTTCATATTTGATGTTGGCAGGATTGGTGACGGCTCTCAGCATGACGGCAGCGGCGGGAGCTCAGACAGGTGCGGCTCCGGCGGCACAGGCTCCAGCAGCGACACAGACGCCGGCGGCTCCACTGAAGCTGGAGAATCTGGATCCGACGACCAGAGCAGACCCGTTTCCGCCGGTGAATCAGAAGTACTTCACGGCGACCTCGCCGTCGGTGGATACAGTGAATGCTTTTTTGAAGTCACTGTGGGGGTATGACCCCAACCGCATCTGGCGGGTGGAGGCGATTCAAACGACGGCGGCGCCGAACATGAGCAAGGTGGTGGTGTTCGTTTCGGACAAGACGCCGAATGCCAAGGTGCAGCCGACGGCGTTCTTCGTGACTCCGGATGGGAAGCATGCGGTTGCGGGCGATGCGGTGATTCCGTTTGGCGCGACGCCATTTGCGGAGGTACGCAGCATGATGCAGACCCGCGCCGATGGTGCGACGCGCGGTGCGACGGGCAAGGACTTTATGCTGGTCGAGTTCGCGGATCTGCAGTGCCCGCATTGCAAAGAAGCGCAGCAGACGATGGATCAGCTGGCAAAGGATTTTCCGAATGCGCGGATCGTCTTCCAGAGCTTTCCGCTGGTCGATCTTCATCCGTTCGCGTTCAAGGCTGCGGCCTATGGGTACTGCGTGCAGAAGCAGAAGAACGATGCGTTCTTCGTCTATGCGGGCGCGGTGTTCGATGGGCAGGCTGCTCTGACGCCGGAGACCGGGGACGCGACGCTGAAGGGTGCGGTGACCAAGGCCGGGCTTGATCCGGCGGCGATTGACGCGTGCGCGGCGACTCAGGCGACCAAGGACCAGGTGAATGCGTCGATCAAGCTGGCAACAGATGCGGGCGTGGATCAGACACCGATGCTGGCGGTGAATGGGCATATGCTGCCGTTGACGGGGATTCCGTATGAGACGCTGAAGAACATTATTTCTTACCAGGCTTCGCTGGATGGTATCCACGCGAGTGCTCCAGCGACGCCTGCTGCTACCGGAGCGGCTCCATCGCTGGGTAAGTAGTCTGTTCGAAGCGTTCGACTGATTGAGCCGCGCGACCTGTAAGTGGGTTGCGCGGCTCGATCTTTTTAAAAACGGACGGCTTAACACGGATTGGCACGGATGAGACGGATTTAAGAACAAGCAAAAGCAACGACGAATTACAGGGGGCCCTTCCCCGTTCGGCTGCGCTCAGGGTCAGGATGACGACGTAAACAAACAACGACATAAAACAGACAACCGAGTAAAACTCGCAGGCCAGTGATCTGCGTCAACAGTGAAGATGCTGTGGCCTTTGATCAGGGAGTGGCGGGGGTGGTAGCAAGGTGCTTCTGCACGAGGGGGGAGACCTGCGTACCGAGGATCTCGATGGCGCGCATGAGCTTTGTGTGGGGGAGGGTGGCGACGCTCATCTGGAAGGTGATGCGGGAGATGCCGCCGAGATCGTGATGGATGCGGAGGAGCTTTTCGGCGACGGTTTCGGCGTTGCCGACGAGGAGAGCGCCGGTGGGGCCACGCTGGGCGTCGAACTGCGACCGGGTAGTGGGGGGCCAGCCACGCTCTTTGCCGATGTCGGTGAAGGTGCGGGCGTAGCCGGGGAAGAAGTCGTCGGCGGCCTGCTCGGTGGTGTCGGCGACGTAGCCGAGGGAGTGGATGCCGACGCGGAGCTGCTCGGGGGTGTGGCCTGCGCGGTGGCCGGCCTCGCGGTAGAGGTCGATGAGGGGGCGGAAGCTGCGGTGTTCGCCTCCGATGATGGCGACCATGAGGGGGAGACCGAGGACTCCGGCGCGGGCGAAAGAGGCAGGCGTGCCGCCGACGCCGATCCAGATGGGTAAGGGATTTTGCAGGGGGCGCGGGTAGATGCCCTGGCCGGTGAGGGCGGAGCGGTGTTTGCCTGACCAGTGGACGTGGGTGTTTTCGCGGATGTCGAGGAGCAGTTCGAGTTTTTCGGTGAAGAGGGTGTCGTAGTCTTCGAGCCTGAGGCCGAAGAGAGGGTAGGACTCGACGAAGGAGCCGCGGCCGGCGACGATCTCTGCGCGGCCGTTGGAGATGAGGTCGAGGGTGGCGAAGTTCTGGAAGACGCGGACGGGGTCGGCGGCGCTGAGGACGGTGACCGCGGAGGTGAGGCGGATGCGTTTGGTGCGGGCGGCGGCGGCGGCGAGGATGATGGCTGGGGCGGAGTCGAGGAACTCGGAACGGTGGTGCTCGCCTATGCCGAAGACGTCGAGACCAACGTGGTCGGCGTGCTCGATCTCTATGAGGAGGTCGCGCAGCTGTTCTGCAGCGCTGAGGGTGACGCCGGTGATGGGGTCTGACGCGGTGGCGGCGAAGCTGTCGAGGCCGATCTGCATGGAACGACTCCTGTTATGCGGCTGCTTATAGCTTATAGATGGATGTGCTGAGGCTGGATAAGTTTCATTCGGCTCGGAGTTATACTACCTGGCTTAGTATGAGGTCGCGGAAATGCCGCTGGCGAGCAGGCTTCTGTAGTGTGTCAGTTTCCGATCTCCGGGTTGCACTTATCGGTTAGTAGAAGCGTTTATAGTTAAACATCGGTGAATTACTTCTGATAGCTCGTCACCTGGTCCAGCCAGGTAGTTGGGCAGAACCGGAAATTACTTTAGCTATTCGGACTTCCGGGTCTCGAATGCCTGTCGATGAGTAACTCGACGATCTCTCAACACTATCTGCCCGTTCAGCGTTGCTGGTCTATGAATGTATTTAAGAAAGCGTTAGGTTCGCATGATGAATATGGCCACCGAAGTCCCCACCGTGTGGAATCAACTCGCTGAAACCATGTATCTCAAGGATTCGCCTACGGCGGAGGTCTGGATGTTCGAACGTGCCTCTTTCCGGTTTGGGAGATTTCAGAGCAGTGAAGGTCTCCCGGAGATTGCGAATCGTATTGTCGGCGAGCGTGGCCACATTGTTGCGATGCAACTGAAAGCTATACCTTTTATCGAGCAGTTCCTCGGCAGTAAAAGGGTATCGAGTGGTTCTTATCCAATTGGGGGCGTCAGCGCAATCGACTTACAAGAGGAGCCAGCATGTTTCCTCCCACATCCCTTCGATGCATTGGTTCTGTATGTCACTCAAGCCGATCTGGATGAAGTTGCGTGTGCCTATCGGGTGCCACAAGTGGAGCGATTGGTTTGGCCGCTTGGGGCATTTGATGCTGTCGTCTACCATCTTGGGAAGACCTTCCTCGCTTCGCTCGAGCTGCCCCATCACGCTTCGAAGATTTTCCTGGACCATGTCCTGCACGCCCTGAACTGTCATCTGGTCTCCTCTTATGGCGGCGTGACGATGTCGACCCCGCAGTTTCGGGGTGGACTCTCTTCTCTGCAGATGCGAAGAGCAACAGAGTTATTGGAGGCTCATCTGGACGGCAGGATTTCCCTCCAGCAGGTTGCAGAAGCATGCGAATTATCGGTAAGCCACTTTGCCCGGGCCTTCAAACGAACCTTTCACAAACCGCCTTACAGGTGGTTGATTGAACGCCGTGTGGATATGGCGAGAGATCTTATGAAGAATCCCCGCCTGCCGCTTGCTGAAATCGCCATTAAATGTGGATTTGCGGATCAATCTGCACTCAACCGCTCTTTCAAACGAATTCACGGGGTAACTCCGGGGATCTGGCGACGAGGGCGAACGCATTCTCAAGCGGCAAATTGAATAGAGTTCGATCCGTTATGCGATATGGGCCGGCCGTCATGGCCGGTCTTCTTTGTTGCATGATACTTGATATATTAT
>Ga0302310_10003395_pt1 | contig 12420 bp, 10 predicted proteins | sample III_Palsa_N1_2_FD_200451 | JGI IMG/M metagenome (GOLD analysis project Ga0302310, IMG submission 200451) | Peat permafrost microbial communities from Stordalen Mire near Abisko, Sweden - III_Palsa_N1_2 | ecosystem: Environmental > Terrestrial > Soil > Palsa > Peat permafrost | place: Sweden... | reverse complement strand
TCACCGAATCCGACGACGACCAATGGCTCGCGATCGGATTGCCCGCCGATTTCGGAGACGATAGGTCGTATGGTAATCATGCATTGACTTGGCGGCAGGCGTTCGCTGCGACTCGTGTCGGCGTCCGTCACGAATGCCTCATTCGTTTGATTGAACACGGGATCGCAGCCGAACACATCGACACCGTCAAGCACGTAGACGCTGACCACGAGATCCTGTGGGTGTGGTGGGTAGTCCGGCCGGGCTCGACACCCAGGTGGCAAACCACGCCTCGCGACTCTGGGTGTTGGCCGTGAGAGCGCAACTCATCATCCCAAACCCTATGACGACCACGATCCATCGCTGCATGTGCCATCTTCCGCTCTACTGGAATAATATTTTTATAATCAGTTAGTTAGCCACTGGTGCCAGGTGCTTGCAAGCGGCGCTCTTTTGCCTGCGCCACCGATACGGTAGGGGATGCTAGGCACGCCATTCGATCCGGTCAAGATATTCGTTCTAATTAGAATGAATGTTGACTCCGCGTCGAAATCGGCCGATAGTCGGCCCGGGCTGGCTGGAAAAAATGACGTGATGACCTACCGGGGGCGCGTATGACTAAGAACCTATTCTGCGGAGTGGCGGCGGCGGCAGTGCTGGCAGGCGGCATGCCAAAGGTTTGGGCACAAGCCGCAACGAGCGGCCCGCCAGAGGCCAGTCTCGAGGAGATCGTCATCACCGCCGAACGACGCTCAACCAACCTGCAAACCTCGGCTGTTGCGGCAAGCGTGTTAAGCGGCAGCGAACTCGCAGCCAAGGGGGTCACTGATGTCGATCAGTTACAGTTCGTCATGCCCGACGTCACGATTCAAAACTTTGGACAGGGCAACGCGTTCAACGTCCGCGGAGTCGGCAAAACCGAGCCAAGCGACTCAACCGCCGTCGGCGTCATCACCTATCGAGATGGTGTCGCAACGTTTCCCGGATATTTTCAATCCGAGCCGTATTACGACATCGCCAGTGTCGAATTGCTGCGTGGTCCGCAGGGGACTTTCGCCGGGCAAAATGCCACCGGGGGTGCAGTCTTCATCACCGAGACAAATCCCACGCTCGACTCGGTCAAGGGCTACATCCAAGCGCAATACGGCAACTACAACGATGCGCGTCTCCAGGGCGCGATCAACGTGCCGTTGACGAGCACGTTGGCCACGCGAATCGCGTTCAATAGTGAAGCCCGCGACAGCTTCTACGACATAACGGGCCCTTACACCGGCTCGCCGGGGCGCGTGAGGTCGGATAGCGCGCGCGTCAGTTTCCTGTGGCAACCCGCGGACGCGCTGACCGTGCTGTCCAAGACCGACTACAACGAGATTGATCTCGGTGGCTACCCTGCCGACCCTGCGACGGCCACCAACGACTTGTTCGACATCACCAATAACGCCGACAACCTGGCCAAGGACCGCTCGATCAGGACCGTGCTGAACGCCAGCTTCGTGCTGCCGGACGGAGTCACGCTGCGCTCCATCTCCGGCTTTCAGAACGGCACGACGGCTGCAGCGCTCGACCTCGACGGCACGAGCGCGCTGAACGAGACGTTCCGCGATAACGTCAACGAGAGAATCTATTCAGAGGAGCTCAACGTCCTTTCGCCCAGCAGTGGCCCCTTTACATGGATTGGCGGGCTCTATTATCAAAGCGACAAGACGACCTTTCCGCCCGGCGATTTCGACACCGGCGAGCCGCCCGGCTTGTTCGATATCACACTGCAGGGCGTGAATCCCAAGACCACGAAGGCGGGGTTTGGACAGGTTGCCTACGATCTGCCCGCCGGAGTTCAGCTACAACTCGGAATGCGCTATTCGAAATCGACGTCGCGCAACGAAGCGGTGTCCGGTATTCCCGAGTTCGGCGTATCGATCCCGCAAGATGCCGAGGAATCCGACTCTGCCACGACAGGCAAGGCCGCCATCAACTGGACACTCGATGACAATAACTTTCTGTACGCTTTCGCGGCTACGGGACATAAACCAGGCGGCCTCAACGGCGTGAACGTCCTGCGCATTCAGCCGCGCGAATTCGAACCCGAAAAAGTCGCCGATTATGAGCTCGGCTGGAAATCGACCGCCTTGGACAAACGCCTCCGAACCCAAGCCGGTGTGTTCTACGAAAACTATCAAAACTTCCAGGTGAGTCTGGCCGATCCTTCCGTTCCCGGAATCACCTCCATCGTCAATGTTCCGGATACCACGAAGATCTATGGGGTGGAATTGTCAGCGCAGGCGGTTCTTGGGGCCTGGTCACTCGACTCCAGCGGCTCTTATCTGCATAGCCGACTCGGCACGTTGTATGCCGCAGATCCCAGATTCGCGCAGAATGGCGACTGCGCGCTGAGCACGGGGCCTGCCGGACCCGCGTGCCAAAATCTCACGGGAACGCAGCAGACTTACGCTCCAAAATGGACGTTAAACGCCGGTGCCCAATACGCCTATCACCTCGGCAGCGCGGGCACTCTGACACCGCGTCTGAGCTACAGCTACATAGCACCCGCTTGGGCCACCTTGTTTGAGAACAGCGCGCTGGGTGATCGACTAGGCGCACGTGATATCTTCAACGCACAGACGGAATACGCCTACAGTAACTGGCGCATCACTGCGTATTCCACCAACTTGAACGACCTGCACTACGTCGCCGCCGTAAACCTGAATCTTCGTTACGCCGGCGCGCCGCGCCAGTACGGCATGCGTGTGCAATATGACTTTTGAGTGCAGCCCCGGTTCGGGTGCTGCATTTATCTGCTAAATTAACGGCCTGTTTGTTTCCTTCAGCAATGTTCAGTTTTACCATGACTCAACCCATTGGACGCAAAAAAAAACGCGTCTCGAAGAAAGAACAGCGTGATAAGAGCCTCGAGGACATTCTCGATGCGGCGGAATACTTGTTTGCGAAGCGGGGACTCTATGGCGTGAGTTTTCGCGATGTTGCCGCGCGGGTCGGAGTTCACTCCTCTCTCTTGGGCTATTACTTCGACAGCAAGCAAACTCTATTCGAAGCCGTGTTCGCGCGGCGCGCTGAGATGCACACCAAAATTCGCATGGAGGCGCTCGACCGCTACGAGTCCGAAGCGGCGGGAAGGTACACGGTCGAGGGCGCGCTGCACGCCTTCCTCGATACCGATTTGGATAGCTACATCCAGGGTGGGGAAAAAGCCCGCAACTATGGGGCGTTCGGCGCGCAAGTCAGCACGACACCCGATTGGGGTGCTGAGTTGATGGACCAGCACTTCGATGTGCTCGTCAGGCGCCTAATCGACATCCTCAAAAAGGCGTTGCCCGACTGTGCCGACGAAGACCTGTTCTGGGGTTATCACTTCGTGTCCGCGGCTCTCATGCACACGATCGCGCGGACCGGCCGCATTGATCGCCTCTCGGGCGGACTATGCAAGTCGGACGACCTGGCCGCGGTCAAGTTGAGAATTACGACGTTCATGGCGGCAGGATTCGTTGCCGTGTGCCACGAGAGAAAGCTTGCGCGCCAGTCGAATTCCGCCGCTCCCACTTAGGTAGGCCAAGGGTTTCCAGCATGTTGCCGAGACGTGAAATGCTACGAATGGCGGCACTTGCGGCGGCGGGAAGCTCGCTGCCACGCCGGCTGCGCGCGGCAATAGCGTCAGCTCCAAAGGGTTTTTTGTGGGGTACGGCGATTTCCGCTCACCAAAGTGAAGGCAACAATACGAACTCGGACATCTGGCTGCTCGAGAACCTCACGCCGACGCTTTTCGCAGAGGCGTCGGGCGATGCCTGTGACAGCTATCATAGATTCGATCAAGACATAGCGATTGCCGCTGAGCTCGGCCTGAATTGTTATCGCTTCGGAATCGAATGGGCCCGCATAGAACCACTGCCAGGACATTTCTCGACAGCGGAACTCGATCACTATAGACGGATCCTCGAGTCCTGCCACGCCCACGGCCTATTGCCGATTGTCACTTACAGCCACTTCTCCGTGCCGAGATGGTTTGCGCAGCGAGGCGGCTTCGAAGTGCGGGAGGGCGCGGATTTATTCGCACGATTCGCCGAGCGGGTGACGCAGGCGCTTGGCGACCTCATCGGGTTGGCGACGACCTTCAATGAGGCGAACATCCCCTTGCTGCGGCGGGTATTGAACCGCCTGCCAGGTACGCTGGCGCGGCCGCCGGGCGATCCCATGATTGCGGCGGCAGCGAAAGCCACGGACTCCCCGAGTTTTTCCTCTCTGATTTTTGCCGATCCCGACAAAACCGAGCCGATTATGCTCGATGCCCACGCGAAAGCATTCCAGGCGATGAAAGCCGGTCCGGGTAACTTTTCGGTTGGGGTCAGCCTCTCGATGCAGCAGATCGATGGCGTGGGTGCGGGGAATCGAGCTGCGGAGACTGAAGCCGCGATTTACGGAGGCTGGATCGAGGCCGCTAAAAAAAGCGATTTTATCGGTGTGCAGACCTACTCACGATTGAGGATTGGGCCGAACGGCGTGCTTCCGCCACCTCCTGGTGCTGAGTTGACAGAGGCCGGCTATGAATATTATCCCGCGGCGCTTGGCTATACGATCAGATTCGCGGCCAAAGCCATCGGTAAGCCGATCTATGTCACGGAAACCGGGATAGCGACCAGGGACGACGCGCGGCGCATCGACTTCATCAACGCAACCTATGCCGAAGTTAGATCCTGCCAGCATGAGGGCATCGACGTTCGAAGCTACATTTACTGGTCGCTACTCGATAACTTCGAATGGACCAAAGGTTACGGCCAACAATTTGGGCTGGTGTCAGTCGACAGAACAACGTTTCAGCGAACTCTAAAACCGAGCGCGCGTCATCTAAACGAGTTGGAGCGGCGCGAGATCTGACGGGAAGCACTGGATATGACGACAAAGAAGACGTGGGTATTGCGGATTACCGTGCTGCTGTTGCTGGCAATCATCACTTCTGTGGTATTGATTGAAAATAGAGGCGGGCACTATCCGGTTTTTCAAGTTTCGGGGTTTTCGCACTTATCACCGCCCTCCGGTAGCGCTGTCATTTCCACCGAACCGGTGGCGCAGATTGCCACCGGGACGCTGCGTGGTTTAAATGCGGGATCCGTCGTCGCGTTTCGAGGCGTTCCTTACGCGCAACCGCCCGTGGGACCATTGCGCTGGCAGCCGCCTCAGCCACCCCTGGCCTGGCAAGGAGTGCGCGATGCGCTGATCCCGGGAACTGCCTGCACGCAGCGAACCTCAGGCCTGACCCCGTTTTTCGCCCCGATGGCCAAGGCCTATGGGGAAAATTTCGAGCAGCCGCCCATCACATCGTCTGAGGATTGCCTTTACCTTGATGTATGGGCTCCCGAGTGGCCCGTGAAGCGTGCGTTGCCGGTGATGGTTTGGTTGCACGGCGGCAGCAACGTGGTGGGCAGCGGCACACAGTCGGGGTATGACGGAGTCTCGCTGAGTCGGCACGGCGTGGTGGTGGTTACCTTGAACTACCGGCTCGGGGTTATGGGTTTTTTCAGTCACCCTGAACTCACGGCCGAGTCGCCGCATCACAGTTCGGGCAACTATGGATTGTTGGACCAACTAGCCGCGCTCAATTGGGTGAAAGAAAACATTGCTCAGTTCGGCGGTGACCCCGGCAATGTCACGCTGTTCGGCGAGTCGGCCGGCGCGATCGATGCGGGTCGATTAATGACGTCGCCGCTCGCCGCGGGACTGTTCAAGCACGTAATATCAGAAAGCGGCCCCGCGTTCGATTCAGGACAGACATTGACTCAGGCAGAAACGTTCGGCACTGCTGTGAGTGCCGTGGCGACGGGAGATGCGCAGGCTACGGCGCTGCAGAAATTGCGGGCACTGCCCGCCACCGACATTGAAGCCCTGGTAGCCAAAGCCAAAGAGCATTTCCCTTCGGACATCACCAGTGCAACCGCGGATGGCTGGGTACTGCCGATGTCGCCGCGGCAGGCCTTTATTACGGGGTCGATCCAGAAAGTGGATTTATTGATTGGTCTCAACGGGCGCGAGTTCAGCGCGTTCCGTCTCGCCGCTGCGGCGGCGGACAAGTCTTCAGCGAGTTCCAGTGGCGCGACAGATTCCGGAGCAGTGAAGAAGTCTTTGGATGCTGCCCGTCCTTATTTCGGACTCTGGGCCAATCCCGCTTTCGCCCTATACTTCGGCAGAATCTTGCTGCATAAAAATATTGGATTGGACGCTACGGCCAATGACCTGATCGGGGCGTGCCCGATCGGTGCGATGGCAAGCCTGACTCATGCCTCCGGATCGCAGGTATTCACATATCGCTTTGACCGCACGATTCCAGGCAGGGGCGAGGCGGAGCTGGGGGCGTTCCACAGTTTGGAAGTTCCCTACGTTTTCGGCAGTCTGCGAGACAAAGAATGGCAGTGGCTTCCCTCGACGGCCGACGATGCGTTGCTGTCCGACTTGGTGCAAACTTATTGGACGAATTTCGCTAAGACAGGTAACCCAAACGCATCGGGCCTGCCTATTTGGCCGGCCTGGGACGATGACGAGAAGGCCTTTCTGGTAGTCAACCAAGATGCCAGCGTGACAATGCAACGCAATTTTCCGCCCCTTTTCTCGAGTCTTGGGGCGAAAGAGCTGAAACATCGCTTCAGGTAGGGCAGTTCGAGCTTTCATAGTGCGTTAACGAACAGACATTTGGAAGCGCTGCGTGCATGCTGCGAGCGATTGGGCGGCATTCCCAGTATTCGCAAGGAACCATCGATGTTACGCAGCATGAAAGATATGGAGGGATACGCCATCGGCGCTACCGACGGCGTGATTGGCCAGGTAAGAGACTTTTATTTCGATGACGAGGCCTGGGTCATACGCTACTTGGTGGTCAAAGCAGCGGAGCGAATGGTGCTCATCTCGCCGATCTCCATGGGCCTGCCGGATTGGGAGGAAAAAATCCTTCCTGTGTCCCTCACTCAGAAACACGTCGCTAATAGTCCAGATATCGACACCGATAAACCCGTTTCGCGTCGGCAGGAGATGGGGTATCTGGGTTACTACGGCTATCCCAATTATTGGGGCGGCGGAGGCTTGTGGGGTGGTGCTCTCTATCCCGACATGCTTCAAGCTGGGTTGGCCGTAAAACCCTCCGACGATGGGCACGCCGATGTGCATTTGCGAAGCGGCAATGCGGTGATGCGGTATTACGTACACGCGAGCGACGGCGACATAGGTCACGTCCAGGGATTCATCGTCGATGAGAGGTCATGGGCGATCCGTTATCTCATCGTCAACACCAGCAATTGGTGGCTAGGGCATGACGTGCTCATCGCGCCGGAATGGATAAGCAATGTCAATTGGGCGGAGTCCTTGGTGACGGTCGATTTGACCCGAACCGAGATCAGGCAGTCGCCGCGCTACGACGCATCGACCCCGGTGGTTCACGAGTTCGAGGCGGCGACTCACAAGCATTATGGACGTCCGTTCGCGAACGCTAAATAAGTCGCGTCAGATGATCAAATTTCGGCTGTCAGGTGCTTTTTCGCCAACGCTTCAATCTGCGGCTGGGTCAACGCCGACAGATCCGCGATTTCAGTGGCCGTGATTCGCCGAGAGATGTCGACGTGATGCTTCTTGAGATAGTCGACCAGATATTCAACCGCGCTGCTTTTGCCTGTTCCGTGCCCGATGAGCACGATCTCCTGCGCCGGCACTAATGCCTGGGCCACCTCCTCGTAGAAGGACGTCTCTTCGGGAACGCGATCGCCCTTGTAATGGGCCTCTTTACGGTGAACCAGGTGATGGTGGAAGTGATGCGGATCGTAGGGTTCGATCGTGACTTCTTTCGCCGGCCGAGGATCACCGGGATTGCGAAAAATATGCGCCGCGTGATGATCGATCGCTACGACAATTCGGCACGGCTGAGCGTGCTCCGTTGGGGCAGACTTAGTGTGCTCGCTCAAATGAGTATCTCCAGTCGTTGCGTAGGGGAATTCAGGACTATATGTAAACAGCCGACTGGCCGTCTGTACGCGAGCGCACAATCAACCGCATCGGGAGAAGACCACCTTATTCTACGCTCGACGGCCGTTATCGTCCCGCTGACCTGCCGTTCGCGCTGCAGTTGCTGCCCCAGGGCTTTCCGCTCAAGCGTTCGTGCACCCAATCGAGCTGCTCCGGGGTCGTATTCTGCATGAGAGGGTCGTGGTCGAGGCCCGGGTGGTGGATGTATTCGATGGGCAAGCCCCTACTGCAAGCTTCTTTGACGCCCGCCTCGATGTTGACGATAGCCACGGACTTGTCATCGTCGCCCGCGAGAACCAGCAAGGGACCCTGGATCGGTTTGTTCGCGCTTCTACTGTCTGCGTTATAACGGCTAACTTCCGGGGCTTTTTCCCAGTCTTGCTTGACGGCCCTGTGCCGGCCGATCTCCTTCAGTGAAGCATAGGCGTAGTACCAGCAGCCCTTGGTGGTGACGTCCCGGTAGCGGGAAAGCACCCGCGGCGTCAACATGCGGGCGACGTCGAAGGCAGGATAGCTGGCCTTGATACCGAACGCGGTGAACGGCCAGTACAGGTCCGTGACCGGATCGAAGGTCTGCGCGTCGTGCGCTTCGTACGCTTCATAGTTCATGTCGCCGGCAACAGAGATCGCGCCCGCGTAATCGGGGTCTTGCAGGCGAGCCTCGAGTTCGGCAACGCCCCAGACGGCGATTCCACCTTGAGAATGACCGATGGCCACCCATTTCTGCCCGAGGTGCTCCACCGCGGCGTGCGCGGCCGGAATCGAATAAACGACATCATTCGCCTGCGGGACTTTGTTGTCGTATTGATGAGGGCCGGGCGTCCCCAGCCCTGCGTAGTCGGTTGCTACAACGGCGAAGCCCGCAGCGACCATGGGCATCAGGCCTTCTTCGCCGTATTCCATGTCTTTCATCAACGAGGGTGCACACATTCGTGCTACGCCGCTGGTACCGTGCGCCCAGGCGATGACGGGCCATCCACCCTGAGGCGCTGTGCCGGCCGGGATGAGTACCACGCCGGAGGCGGCGATGTCGTCGCCGTTCAAGGCGCGAGAGTGGTACAGGATTCGAACTGCGCGGGCGCCTGTCGGCAGGCTGTAGCCCGCGAATGGTTCGGAGCGGATCAGCGTGCCCGGGACCGCGTTCTCGAGGGGCTGCGGCGGCTCATAGAATGGCGTAAGGGGCAGCGCATCCTTAGCTTCCAAGGAGAGAGCTTCAGCACGCGAGTTCGGCAGCGCGTCATCGGCGGGTACAGAGAGCGGTAGAAGTGCCATCGAGGCTATGAGCGGCGCGAAGCGAAATGCATTGAACACGATTGACCCCTTTTGTTGGAATTATATACTTTGTGCTGACTAGATGCCGTCAACAGTGGATGTAAGGCTGAGCGATGATTTCCGCTTTTACATTTTCATAACAACTCAATTTCATGTAGAGACGTAAGATCCCAACGGCAGCAATCGACCCGGCGAATAGCAAACATAGAGCCGGGTGCGGATGGCTCGGATGTCATCGTCTAAACAGTAACTTAACTAAGGAATGGTTAGTATGTTTTCAATATATTCCCGAAAAATCTTCCTCGCAGGCGCAGCTGTATTGGCAGCCACGACGGGTCTAATGGTCAGCGCGCCCGCGCAATCGGCTCCGCTCGATGAAAATATTGCGACCTCGTACACGACGCTCGGAACGGTAATCAACTGGCAAACCGCCGGTACGAATCCACCGATATCATCCGGCACACTGGGTCCCTTTGATCGGGCATGCGCGATTGTCGAAGGAAAACCAAGTACCAAGGGTGACGTCATGACAAGGAGTGTCTATGTTCTCGATGAAGGAAACGGAGACGCCGATACGGTCGTGCTCCACATCTACACCAGGACCGACACGATCACATCGAGCGGTGGCGTAACGAGCGATGTGGAGACAATCGTTCCACACAGACAAGTCGTCCTCTCTTTGACGAGTCAAGCTGGCGCGGCGTGCTACATGGCGGCCAATGATACCAGTGTGTTTGCCGGCACTAGCGCAAACAACCAAGCCTCAATTATCGATAAAAAAACGTTTGTGGAATCCTCTATACAGAGTTATGTAGCAGCGAACAATGGCCCGGTCACCCAGATCACCGCAGCTAATGAGGGGATCGTTTTTGTTACCTTTGGAACAGGTTCCATCGCGGGGTTCGCGGAATTCAACAATCAGAGCGAGTATCTGGCTGCCGGGCAGAATTTCAACTTCACGGTTTTAGCTGGCACAGAGAATGCTACAACGTTCTAAACTCGGCGTTGTAGGACGCGGCCTCGTCACTTAGGCGGAGCGGGTCACGTAGGCTTGCATTCGATATCCGCAACGGACTGCTCTACGCATCCGAGATCGGGTAGATTCCTATCCTATGCCCGCAATCCGCACTGACAACCTGACGAAGAGCTTTCGCGTACGGCAGCCTGCTCTAGGAGGAGGGTGGCGCCCGAGTCGCCTGCTGCGGCCGGCGCCGGCGACCGATTTGCTGGCAGTGCGCGACCTGTCTTTCTCGATCGAGCCGGGGGAGCGGGTCGCCTTCATCGGCCCCAACGGCGCAGGAAAGTCGACCAGCCTCAAGATGCTGACCGGTATCCTGCTCCCGAGTTCGGGCCATGCTGAGATCGCGGGCTTCGTGCCCTGGCGTGACCGACGCAAGCTCGCCCGCCATATTGGCATCGTGTTCGGTCAGCGCTCACAGCTCTGGTGGCAGCTCCCAGTGCGCGCCAGTTTCGATCTGCTCGGTCAGATCTACGGCGTCGAGCGCGCGGTCTACAGGGATCGGCTGGCGCGTCTAACCGATGGGTTCGCGATCGGTGAGTACATCGACCGACCGGTATCACAGCTGTCGCTCGGTCAGCGCCTGCGCTGCGAGATCGCCGGCGCACTTATTCATGCCCCGTCAATTCTGCTTCTCGACGAGCCGACCATTGGGCTGGATGTCACCGGCAAAGCGCTGCTGCGCGATCATCTGGACGCCATGTCTCGCCACACGGGGACGACCGTACTGCTGACGTCTCACGATACCGGCGACATCGAGCGGATCTGCGAGCGTGTCATTGTCATCGACCATGGCAGACTGCTGATGGATCTGCCAATTGCACGATTGAAGCGCGATTTCCTGCGCCATCGCACCGTGACGCTGGTCACCGGAGAGGAAACCCCCGATCTGGCAATGACGGGGGTGACAGCGGTGGCGGTCGAGCCCTATCGGCTCACACTTGCAGTCGATACCACCGCGGTGCCGATCGAACAGGTCGTGGCCGCGGCCCTGCAGCGATTGACCGTTCGCGATCTGTCGGTCGAGAACCCGCCGCTCGAAGAAGTGATCAAAGCAATCTATCGCGGCGACATCGGTAACCCCGGATCGTCGCAATGGCGGCCTGATGGCATACCGGTCTGACTGGGGTGCTCTTGGCGCCTTCGCCAATCTCGGTTGGCGCCTTGCAGCGGCCGAACGACTGGCGACCGCGGCGCGCGGCGCGCTCAATGTTCTGATCCTGGCGATATTCTGGGCCTTCTGGCGGGCGACCCCGCTTGCTGAACTCGGCCGACCAGATTTCACGCCCGAACGGCTGATCTGGTATCTCGCAATCACCGAATGGATCGTGTTCGCGACCGGTATGCCCTATCGCGAAATAGAAGAGGATATCCGCAGCGGCGCGCTCGCTTCCCGCCTCAGCCGGCCGATCGGCTACGCGGCGGCATGCCTGGCTCAATGGTGCGGCGGAGCCGCGTTCCGCTTGCTGGCTTTTGCCGTCATTGGATTCGGCGCCGCGCTGGGGTTCAGCGGTACCGTACCGTTGGCACCGGCGATCCTTCTGGGATTGCTGCTATCGGCGGTCCTCGCGGTGGCAATTCTTCATCTATGCCACTTGATGATCGGGCTCGCCACCACCTGGACCGGTTCGGCGGCGCCCCTGCACTGGATCTGGCAGAAAGGACTGTTCGTCTTAGGTGGGTTGATCATCCCGCTGACTCTTTACCCGACGCCGTTCCGCGGCATTGCCGAGGTCAGCCCATTCGCAGCGATGCTGTCGGCACCGGCCTCGCTCGCCCTCGATTCCTCGCCCGAACATACTGCGACGGTGTTGACGCTGCAGACAGCTTGGCTGGTCGTGCTGGCGGCACTCGCGTGGCTGGTCGACCGCGCCGCTATTGGGCGCTTCGTGGCTCGAGGGACCTAAGGATGAGATACCTTCTCAGTTTAGTGCGCATGTCCGTCAGTTCGGCCTTCGTTCGGCCGATCGCCGGCTTAAGTGCCATTATTCTTATGGCGGCCAACAACCTGTTGTTCTTCATCACCTTCGTGATTTATTTCCGCAATTTCTCGAGCCTGAAGGGCTGGGTGAGCGAGGATATCGCCTTGCTGATCGGGATGACTTGCTGGGCTTTCGGGCTGGCGACGTTCCTGGCGGGTG
>Ga0302310_10003394_pt1 | contig 12420 bp, 15 predicted proteins | sample III_Palsa_N1_2_FD_200451 | JGI IMG/M metagenome (GOLD analysis project Ga0302310, IMG submission 200451) | Peat permafrost microbial communities from Stordalen Mire near Abisko, Sweden - III_Palsa_N1_2 | ecosystem: Environmental > Terrestrial > Soil > Palsa > Peat permafrost | place: Sweden... | reverse complement strand
CTTCGGAACTCTACGCGGACAGCATCATCGGCGGACCGGGGTTTTCACACACCCTCGGCCGGAGCGAGTCCACAGGGCCGGCGGCTAAGCCGGGCAACGGACTGTCGGTCCGTGTCCGACTGCTTCTATACCGCGCCTTCTGCTCGGGAACTCGCAGCGCGCGACTTCAGAAACGGCTTGCTGCACTCGCCGAACGCTGGAAGCGATCGGCGGCCTGCTTGGTTTGCGCGGTTCGTGACGCACGATCAGCGAAAGATCTCCAGCCACTCCAGCCCGTCCATGCCAAGGTGGCCCTGCTCGAGCAGCTCCTTTGCGTTGCCATCTGGGTAGATCCGTTGCAGCAACGCGAAGTAAGCAGCGTTGCGGACACCGTTCAACTTGCCACCGTTGCGCTCGAAGTACGGGAACTGCTCGGGGTGAAGGGTCCACACGGCGGCACGCCGGTACGCCGAAGCCAACTTCTGGCCTTGCGGCGTTTGCCAGACCCCTGCGCCCTGCATCTCGAATACACGGCCGGCAGCGGTCGTCGGCATCAACGTGTAGTGCGTATAGCTCAATCCGTTGATACCTTGATGAGCGCCTCCGCACCAATCGATGGTATCGCTGCGGCACACCTCGAGCGGCAACGAGCCGTCAGCCGCAACCTGGTGATCCATCAGAACGAGCCACCGTGCCCGAGATTTGGACAGCAGGCTCGGATCGCCGATATAGGCGGCGATCGTCGCGTCGAGCAGCACGCCCCAGTTCGCGTGGTTGTTCGAGCGATCGATATGGGACAGTGGCAGCGCCGTCTTGACCAAGAGGCGTCGGAATGACGCGTCGTTCCAACCCTCGACGCCATGAACCAGCGACGCAGCCAAGACGTAGGTCGGCAGGTCAAAGTTGATCTCGGCCGCGCCTTGCTCAGACTTGACGGAGACGAGTCGATCTCCCCACGCTGAGAGAATTGCCTGCGAGTGCCGCGCATACCGAACGTCACCGGAAGCCGCGTAGCAAAGCGCAGCCCGCCAGGCCATGTTCCCGTCGCCGGCAAAGTTGCGCGACGAGGAGTTCTCCGTCACCCCTTGGGTTGTGTAATGCGGAGGTGGCTCGTACACGTCGACGGGCTGTGCAACAACATCCAATTCTCTGTCGCAGCGCTTTCGCAGAGCCTCCGTCCGCCGCGGATCGCCGCGCAGCTGTTGGATGTCGGATTCAGCAAGCCAGAGTGGCAAAGCCAAGCCTGCGTTGGGCGCGGGGCTTGGATGCTGGGACTGGGCCACCGCCGAAATCGAGAGCGATATACCTGTCAGAGCAACGGCAAGTGATTTCAGAACGGCCTTCATGTGATGCTTGCGAATGTGAGCTGGCGGAGGCGGGTTCCGCTCACAAGCATTGTGCATGGCCGTCGTAGAGAACTTTCACTCGCCGGTCGGGGTACATCGGCCGCACCCACAATCGCAACCAACCGACCCCAAGCAGACAGTCAGCAGAACCGACATACACGGCGCCAGATTGGGCGCCCGAAAGCTGACCTTCGAACCGTAGAGATGCATGCTAAGGCCAAGCTTGCGCTCGCAAATTGTCGAGAAGCCAGCGCGCCCCCTTTCCCAGCGGTCGTGCGCGAGCGTGAGCGACATAGAGAGGAACAGGGCCTGGAAGGATGCCTGAATCGTCGAGAGCAAGGCGCTTCAAGCGGCCGTCTGCCAAATGTCGTTCTACGAGATGGAGCGGCATGGTCCCCCAGCCGAAGCCTGCAAGCAGGAATTCCAGTCGCCGAGAAAGGTCGACAAAGCGCCACACGCGAGGACTGACGACGCTATGACTCGGCCCTGAGGGATCGTGCGGATTCGTGAGCACGAGTTGAACGTGTTGCGAGAGGATCTCGCGGCTGAGCGGTCGATTTTCTAGTGCCAGTGGATGCTGGGAGCCCGCTACCGGCACGAGGGTCATCGACATGACGGGAGAGGCTTGCAAATCCTGAGCGCTCGTCGGGTCCAGCAGGCACAGCGCAATCATTGCTGAACCATCGCGGGCGCGTCGTTCCCCACCCCAAGCCGCTTCGGTGTAAGCAGTCAAGGCCAGATTGGGGAACTCTCGTTGTAGACCAGCAAGGCTGCGCATCACCGGCTCGATCGGGATGATGGTATCGACGGCAATGGTGAGTTCGGGCTCAAGCCCGGCTGCAATGGCGCTCGATGTCCGGTCGAACAACTCGGCCTGCATGATGACCTGGCGCGCCTGCGCAACGAGGGCACGTCCCGCATCGGTGAATTTCGGCGCACGTCCGCTTCGGTCGAATAGCACCAGCCCCTTTGTCTCTTCCAGCGCCTGGATCGCATGGCTGACCGCTGACTGAACGCGCCGCAACTTCCGGCCCGCAGCCGAAAAACTCCCGGTTTCTTCAATGGCGATGAGCATCCTTAGCTGATCCAGGGTCACAGCGCTGAGCATCACCTATCTCCCATATCGATGGATGGCATCAATATTTTATCGCTTCCGCGATAGGGTCGTGCTGCCTAGAGTCCATGCAAGACCACGGCGCCGCCGCGCGGTCGACAAGGCCGGAAATGCCTCGCTCACCGGGCCGACCCCCCACCCACCTCCATCAACAAAAGGAATTCACCATGCTCGACCATATCGGACTCCGCACCAGTCAATTCGACGCACTCGCGCGCTTCTACGAGGCGACCTTGGCGCCGCTTGGCTACACAAAGCTCTTTGCGTGGGAAGGCGGCGCGGGATTCGGCCGCAATGGCGCCGCCGCACTGTGGATCCATGCTTCGACAACCAAGCCGACGGGCATTCATCTCGCCCTCTCCGGAGCGGATCATGCAGCCGTCGATGCCTTTTACAGGGCCGCTCTCGGCGCCGGTGCGACTGACAACGGCAAGCCTGGCCTGAGAATGGACTATCACGCGAACTACTACGCGGCGTTCGTGACGGATCCCGACGGCAACAACCTCGAAGCCGTCTGCCACGTCGCGTCGTAAGCGCGGCATGCGCCGGTGAATACAACCAGATCACGTTGGCGGCGTTCATGCGCGCTAAGGGATCGGTGACTCGCGTGCAAATGTCACACCCGCCGCTGATTTGCGGCGCCCCCGGACTGTTTGCAGCTTGTTACTCTCGCTGAGAATCCGTTGAACCTGAAACACACAGACAGCGGACGAAGCAATGACCTCTCGAGTTCTGACCAAGCTGGCGACTGCCGGCGGAATTGCGCTGGCTATCCTGGCGGCGGGGACCGCGCAGGCCGCCACCTACGAGCTGCAATTCACTGGCACGGACGTGTCTGGCGATGTATTCGCCACTACCACCGGCACGGGCGCCGTCCAGACGGTCGTGGGCGTCTCCGGCTGGGTGGCGGACTCCGAAGTCGGCACGGGCACATTTGCGATCACCGGGCTGAGCAGCTACGCCGGAGCCACCAACCTCTACTACGAAGCTTCGCCTTTCGTCGACTTTGGGGGGCTGTCGTTCTCGACCGTGTCTGGCGGTGCTTATAACCTCGGCCTGGGTGGCTCCGATGCGACAGGCTTGGTGTTTAACGCCGGCAACATCAATCCCGGCGGCTATCCCGGCATTGCCGGTTCGACGAATATCACGATGACCGCAACGGCGGTGCCGGAACCAGCGTCCCTGATGCTGATGCTGGTCGGCATCGTCGGCCTATTCGCCGTCGCTCGCCGTCGCACGGCACTCTGACAAGTACCGTGGACTGGCGGCGAAAAGCGCCGCAAAGACGATGAAGGCGACCTCCGGGTCGCCTTTTTCCTTGGTGCAAGACGAAGTTGTCGCAAGCAAGAAGTAACTGCCCGGTACCGGACAGACCCGACCGCCCGCACCTGGCCGGTCAGGGACCTTCGCCTGCTGATCGGCCATCCGGCTCTTGAACTGCATCGCACCGCAGCCGCTACCGTCAAGGGTATGCGAACAGCATCGTCCCGTCTCACTGTGCTTCCCGTTAGCGGTCGTCGGGGAAGGTCTGCGCGAAGGAATGGCCATGCCGCACCGTCATCCTTCTTTTGCATGTACTGGTCGAACTTCTCGAATAGTCATCCAGGTTTTCCTCGAGCATTGCTCGCTCCTGGCCGACATGCGCCTCAAGCGGCAAACTAACCGTCCGTACCCTCATGTAGTGCCCTCCCGAAATCATTCACGTCGCGAGATGGGGGTCGAGATGGGCACCCGTTGCAGCCAATGCCCGTGTGGTCCTTTGAGATCATGCGCAGAAGGCACTCGCTGGCTGCCGCACTGGTGGATGGGGCTGGACGCCTGCCCACCCGAAGCAATGTCGGGAATCCTCGACAGTCCGCAAGATAGTGGTCAATGGCCGGTCGAACGAGCCGAAAACAGGTATGACCTGTCCCTCTACAGGATTCTCCGGCCGCACCCGCGGCGGGCGTCCCGGGGATGGCGCACCCGGGTCGAAGCGCGCCTGCCCGGCGCCCACTCACGTTTCGCGTCGCTGCGTCCCAATGTCGCTCTCGTCCGGTTCCATCGCCTCCACCCAAAGTTCGAAGCGGTTCCTGCTTCGACTGGCGGCCAGCGTGGTCTTGCTCAACGTCATCGTGTTCACGCTGGCGTTGCTGGCGCTGTATCAGAGCCGTGCGCGTTACGAGGAGCGTGCGCTCACGGCCGCCAGCAACATCGCCGTCTTCCAGGAGCGCGACCTGGAGTCAACCGTCGGGCAGGTAGACCTGGTACTGTTGACGATCGCCGACGAGGTCGCCGAGGCAGGGTCCGACCCTGCTCTTGGCGAGGGCTCGCTGGACGCTTTCATCCTGCGCCAGAGCACGCGCCTACCCGCCCTGCACGGCTTACGCATCACCAACGCGCGCGGCGATGTGATCCATGGATTCGGCTTGGCCAAGGGTACGCGCGCCAACCTGGCAGATCGGGCGTACTTCATCGAGCTCGCCCACAATCCGGACTCCGGTATTGTCATTTCGAAGCCGTTGGTCAGCCGGGTCAGTGGCGAATGGGAGATCGTCCTGGCGCGTCGCCTGAACCGTCGCGATGGTCAGTTCGACGGCGTCGTCTACGCCACAATCCCGCTGAAATACTTCATCGACAAGTTCGCCGGCATTGACGTTGGAGCGCACGGCGTCGTCGGCCTGCGCGACAACGAACTGGGCGTCATTGCACGCTGGCCGGCAATTCGCACCGTGGCGCAAGACGTGGGCACCAGCACCGTCTCGCGCCAGTTGCGCGACGCCATCGCGGCTGGCGAGACGGCGGCGACCTTCAGCGGCCAATCGGGTTCGGACGGCGTGGAACGAACCTTGTCGTTCCGTCGTATCGGCCGGCTCCCGATGATCATCGTGGTGGGCCTGGGCAAGGACGACTATTTGGCGGACTGGAAGGCCGAGGTCGTGCGCGCGCTAGCGCTGGCATCGCTGTTTGCCTGCGTGATTGTCCTGTTCTCCGCGCTGCTCTATCGCTCGTGGCGCAGTCGCGAGGCCGATGTGGAATCACTCGCTCTGCAGGAACGCAAGTTCCGCACGTTGCTGGAGTCCTCGCCGGACGGGTTGGTCATTGCCGACGCCAACGAGGTGATCACGCTGGTCAATCGCAATGTGGAACTGATGTTCGGCTATCCCGCCGAAGACCTGGTGGGGCAGCCGATCCGCGTCTTGCTGCCAGTGCGCTACTCAGGCTTCTCCCTGGTGACGGAAATCGCCCGGGACAGTGGCGACGTCCCCGGGAATCGCGACCTTTGGGCCGTGACGAAGGACGGCCGTGAATTTCCGGTCGGCGTCAGCGTGAGCTCGATCAACACGGACCAGGGCGGCCTCATCGCCGCTGCCATCCGCGACATGACCGAGCGCCATGCGAGCGCCAGCCACATCGAGTTCCTTGCGCGCCATGACGCCCTGACAGGGTTGCCCAATCGTACGGTGATGCAGTCACGCTTCGAACAGGCCGTGGCCGACGCCGCGCGTTCCAGCACTCACGTTGCGTTGATGTTTCTCGACCTGGACAGCTTCAAGACCGTCAACGACTCGCTCGGCCATCCCATTGGTGACGAGTTGCTGAAAGGGGTCGCGCTGCGCCTCGGGCAGTTCGTGCGCGCCAGCGACTTCGTCAGTCGCCACGGGGGCGACGAGTTCCTCATCATGTTCACGGGCCTGGTCAGCGGCGCGGACGTCGCGCTCGCCGCCGACCGGCTCGTGCAGGACTTCACGACCCCTTTCCTCGTCGATGGCCACGAGATCGCCAGCTCGTTTTCCGTGGGCATCGCGATCTACCCGCAAGACGGCGCGGACTTCCCCACGCTCCTGAAGAAGGCCGACATCGCGATGTACCAGGCCAAGGCCGCCGGGCGCGCCACGTACCGGTTCTTCGGCGAACACATGGACATCGAGGCCTTGGGGCGGCACCGCATCCGGAACGCCTTGCACCTGGCAGTCGAGCGCTCCGAGTTCACGCTGCATTTCCAACCGCAGATCGAGCTAGCCAGCGGCCAGGTCATCGGCGCCGAGGCGCTGCTGCGCTGGATCCACCACGAGCTGGGCGCGGTGCCACCGGCCGACTTCATTCCGGTAGCCGAGGAAAGTGGACTGATCGTGCCGATCGGCGAGTGGGTTGTGAATGAAGCCTGCCGTCAGGCGGCCGCCTGGCAGGTGCCAGGGCGCCCGCCGCTGTCGGTCGCGGTCAACATCTCTGCCGTGCAGTTCGCTCGCGGCGACCTCGAGGACACAGTGCGTCGCGCACTCGCAGCGTCGGGGCTCGCGCCTGAGTTGCTGGAGCTCGAGCTGACCGAATCGATCCTGATCCGCAACGTCGATAGCGTGCTGGCCACCGTCTCTCGGCTGAAGCGACTCGGTGTCAAACTGTCCATCGACGACTTCGGAACGGGCTATTCGAGCCTCACCTACCTGAAGCGCTTCGCCGTCGACAAGCTCAAGATCGACCAGTCCTTCATCCGCGATCTCGCCTACGACCCCGATAGCGCCGCCATTGTGCGTGCCATCGTGCAGATGGCCCAAAGCCTCAACCTCAAGACGGTCGCCGAGGGCATCGAGGACACCGGCACGCTCGCACATCTACACGCCATCGGCTGCGACCAGGGCCAGGGTTACGGTATCGCGCGACCCATGCCCTCAGAGGCACTTCTCGAATTTCTCGAGGTTGCCGCGAATCGCATCGTTGTCGCAGGGACGTCAATCGAACTGGCGGCTGGCTGAAACTCGCCTCGACGCTTCGGCCACTTCCTGCACTGCAAGCCTTACTTCTTGGTCGCTGCTGAAGCGACTGGCGCTGGCGCAGCAGCGCCGGCGTCCTTGAGCCAGGTTCCCTTGTCGGCCAAGCACGCCTTCTTGGTCTTGCCCATGTCCATGGTGCCGTCAGCCTGCTTGCAGTGGTGGTTCTGGCGCGTGCCGGTGCCCTTGGCTGCGGCGGAGGCCGGCGTTTGGGCGAACGCCATGGTGCCGCAGGCAAGCGAGGCAGAGACCAGAGCGATGCGGAGCAGGTTCGTGGAAGTCATCTTCGATCCTTTGGAAGGGTGTCGGGAGGCGGCGCAAAAGGATGCTGGCGGACGAAACGCCCGCCGACGCAAAGTATGGCAGCCTGCGCCGAAGCCGACGCTTGCGACCGACCGCGCCCGGCCCGACATCGGTCCCCGACGATACCAGTCGGAGACTGGTGTTCCTCTCTACGGGCTGGCAGTCGTGCCACACTCGAGGCGATACGTCTTGACGATGGAGACTGAATGCTAGCCAATTTCGACCCGCGTACTCAAGCCGAGGCCTCGCTGCATCAACTCGCGACCCTTGTCTTTCAGCGCGAGCCGGCCGTCGTCTCCGAGTTCACGGACGACGCGCTTCTGGTCGGCTCGGAGCCGGGCGAGATCGCCGCCGGCCAGGCGCAGTTGCAGTCATTCTTCGAGCGCCTCTTCGAGCGCCCGATGCGCTTCTCCTGGGAGTGGGACAACATTCGGGCCTCCGCGTCGGGCGAACTCTGCTGGTTTTTCGCCGAAGGAGTCGTCGTCGTTACCACGGAGGGCGGTCAAGACCGCACTCCGTATCGCTTGTCGGGTGTCCTGCTGCGCATCGCCGGCGAGTGGCGTTGGCAACAATTCCATGGATCCGAACCTGCTTAACTGAGGCACAGCGGTCGGCTTGGTGATCGCCACCTGCTTCATCGCTGGCGACCGGGCATCCGTCGAACTGCGCAGCCTGAGAGCAGACGTTGACGAACAGCCGCTCCTCGCCGGTCACGGTCGATCGCTGCGCACGACGAGCCTGTCCAGTTCTGCTCGATCCTCGGAAGACCGATGCGGTACCGCGTCATGAATACGCATCGGAATCTCGTCACGCAGTGGCATGCCCCCAAGAACAGGGGATCGCGCGAATCGCTTGTCGATCGGCATCTGGCCGCGGCCCGCGGCGCGTCGGCATGGCAGCTAGACGACGCGGGCTGGCGTCGCTTTTTTATAGGTAGTGGGGTATGAAGACCAAGCCCCAGCCTTCGAAGAAGCGCCGCCTCCAAACCAGTGGCGGTGCGTCGATCTGCGTTGCTTCAAACCTGTGTCCGCACCAGTGCCGTTGCAACGAAGCCGGCGCCGCGCTCTCGATAATCGACGAGGCGTCGCACTCCAGAAAGAGTTGTCACGACGACATGGAAACGCGCGACACCAAGCCTGGCTCGCCCACGCGTTGGCGCAAGCCTCCGACGATCAACCTCGCCCTGATGGAGAGCCACTATGGATCCCGACACCGGACTTCGCTGGAGAAGGCCCAAGTCCCCGAACGTCCTGTATTCGATCGAAGTGCGCGCTCGGCCCGTCCAGGTTGCCCTGGTGGGCATGGTCGCGACGCACACCTATCTCGTCCTGCTCAACCAGGCCAACGAAGTGTGCGACAGCCTGTCTTTCGATCCCAGCTGTAGCGACGGGTGGAACGACAGTACGCCGAACGACGTATCGCGCGGCGCCCAACGGGTCGCGACTGATTGTGCGTATGAAGTCTGGCAAGACCTCAAGGTCGCGTACAAGAACTACGCGCAAAAGCACGCCTACTCGCTCGGGTCGCACAACTGCTGCCACGCCGTCATGGGAGGGCTTTCCGGCTCCAGCTGCGCTGACGCAAGCCAGGGCATCACTTTCGCAAGAATCGCGAACAACACGTTCTTCAACATGACGGGAAGCCCAACCGCCACGGCATTTTCCAAGAAGAACGACTGAGCCCTGCGGCGCGGGAGCAGCCCAACAACCGGCTGGGCATTCACGCCGCGCGGCACAAAAGAACCGTCCAGAAAAATGCTGCCAGGGAGGCCCCCGTTAGCGGACGGTCGCGACCGTCCGCAAGGGGGCCGACCTGCAACCTCGGCGTCGGCCGCCGGGTCGCGATGCGATATGAAGCGCCAGCAGCGCTTCCATCTCCCATTCCATGCCATTCGAATCCGCCGCCCGGTCGTCAGCGCGGAAAGAACTTCCAGTGCCCCTCGGAGATGACCTCGACGGAGCCGTCAGCAACCATGATGGCGGTCTCGTCGTCGATCGCGTAGGCCGGGCATCCGAGGCGGGCGGCCCATTTTTCCGCGCAGGCCATCGTGTTCTCCGGAAAGTCCGGATAGTCCAGGTGGGGGAAGATCGAGAAATCGACGATCCCCAGCCCGAGGTCGTCTCCGGTGATAGGCGGCTTCGTCTCGACGAAGTCGTCGCCGACCCGGGGAGTCATGGCCATGCTGCCCGCACTGAGGCCGACCCATACCATGTCGGGCAGCGACGCCAGGAGGTCAGCGAGTCCCGACTGCCGCATCCAGTGACACAGGTAGAGCGCATCGCCGCCATTGACCAGCAGGACGTCCGCCTGCTGCACCCAGCTCGTCCAACGCTCCTTGGCGATGCTGGGCAGCGCGGTGAGTTCGAGCAAGCCCATGGATTTCCACCCCAGCTCGCACATCGGCGTGGATGCCTTGCCGGTGACGAAACGCCACGCGCCGGCCGGCGAGCCCATGGGATGCCCGTACCCCGCGGTGGGAATGCACAGTGCGTTGCACTCGGCGACAGGCTTGGGCAGGAGTTCGAGCAGCGCGTCGTGAATGCTTGCGTTTTTGATGCCGGCGGAAGTGAGGAGAAGTTTCATGACGCCTTTCCAGGAAGTGGCCGACCGGGCCAGTCAGGGGGACGACGAACGGGGATGCCGAAAATCGACACCGTCCTGCCAATTCCCTTGACGGCTCGAACGGGGCGTGCGGCGCCCGACGGCGCACACCCGTCGACGCCCGCTCCTGGCCGCTCTGCGACCTCCCACATTGTGCCTTCGACGAGTTGGCTGTCGTCACACCGCAGTGCGAGGCAACTCCCATCGCGAAGCGACGGTGAGTGGCCGACTGGTGATGGCTGCGGGCCGGAGGTGAAGGCAAGCGGCGTCATGGCGAGCTCGTTCCTCGAGCGACTCCTTTGCTATGGGTCGCCGCCGCCTGCGATCTAGGGGGAGCCCCTCATGCGGGGGATGAGGCATCGGGGCTCGCGGGCAGACGATGCGTGTGCCGCCGGAAGACCCGCTTCCGGCACCCGCGGGGCGGCGGGCCCGCCCGATCTGATTGCCGGAGACTGCCATGAGCGAACTCAATCCCCAACCCCTGCCGCCCTTTGCCGATCGCGTACGCGTGCATGTGCCCCAGGCGGCCCTGTACGACCTGGCCAAGATGAACAAGATCACGGCCAACGTGCTGGGCCGCCTGGGCTGCGGCGGCTGCCATTCGGGCCGCATCCTCGACTTCGTCGCGTTGGACGAGTTCGTCATCAACCCGGTGACGCTCGAGCCGCACGAGGCGCTGGCCGGCCGGCAGGTCGGCTGAGCGCGATCAGCACATGCCTGCCCCTGCCGGAGCTCGCCTTCGGCCTCCGGCGGCGCCCGGCGTCGGGCTGGTCTGGTGGCCGGCCCTGGCACCGTTGGTGGCGCCAGGTGCTGACCTGGTCTCGGTGCTCGAAGTCGAGCCCCAGGCCTTCTGGGAACTGGTCACCCGCGGCGGACATGCGCACTACCGGGCCAACGAGGCTCTGTTCGACCAGGTCGCCGCCGTGCAGCTTCCAAAGCTGCTGCATGGCGTCGGCCATCCATTCTGCAACGTCGCCGAGGACCCGGTCGATCCCTGGCCCTTGTGGCGGCAGGCCGTGGACCGGCTGGACCCGTTGTGGGTCAGCGAGCATCTCAGTTTCAACCGCACGACGGGCTCGCAGGGGCGGATCGAATCTGCGGGTTTCCTGTTGCCGCCGCCCCAGACCTCTGCGGCCGTTCGGGGGGCGGCGCGCAACATCCGCCAGTTCCGTCAGCGTCTGCAGCGTCCGGTGGCGTTCGAGACCGGGGTGAACTACCTGCGCCCACAGGCGGGCGAGATGGGAGATGGCGAGTTCTTTGCCGAGGTCAGCAAGGCGGCCGATGCCGATCTGCTGCTGGACCTGCACAACCTTTGGTGCAACGAGCGCAACGGCCGTGGTTCGGTGGAAGCCGTTCTCGAGGCTCTGCCGCTGCACCGAGTGCGCGAGATACACCTGGCAGGCGGCATGGAGGAGCGCGGCTTCTGGCTGGATGCGCACAGCGCCCTCGTGCCGCCGCCGCTGATGGATCTGACAGAGCGCCTGCTGCCGCAGTTGCCGGCCCTGGGCGCACTGATCTTCGAGCTGTTGCCCGAGCATCTGCCGGCAGTGGGCCTGGACGGTGTGCAGCGGCAGCTGGAGCAATTGCAGGCCCTGTGGCGCCGGCGTCCGCCGATGCGCTGGACATTGCCCGTGTTCAGGCCGGAGGCGGCGGACGAGCATGGCGACGGCGTTGCCGATGACGAGGCCGACTACGCGCTTGCTCTCCAGCTCCGTCGTCTGGTGGACGCCCTGTCTGCCCCGCTGTCATCTAGCCCCGACGTCGACCCGGGCCTGCGCGTCCTGCAGGGCCTGATTGCCGACTTCCGGCGCGGTGCGCTGGCCCGCACTTTGCGCCACACGCTAAGCCTGTTGCTGTCGGGGCTGGGTCGGCCCTTCTGGACGAATATGCCAGGGCGTGCCCCCCCGAGCCCTTCGCAGCCGTCGAGGCGGAGCAGTTCTGCGATTGGCTGCAAGGCCTGCTGCCTCGCCTTCGGGGGCGCATGCCGTTGCTGGCCGAGGTACTGGCCTTCGAGCAGGCCCTGGTTCGCGTCACGCGCAACGGCACCACGAGTACTCTTCAATGGTCAGTTGATCCATCTACGCTGCTGGGCATTCTGGCCGCCGGTCAGGCCCCGGCCGGCCTTCCCCCACAGGCCGTCACCATGGTGCTCGAGGCCAGCTGAGCCGCGAGCCGAGTGTGCGGTCCTGCTAGGCAGATTGCGCCGCCCTACAGATGACGTTCGCCACCGTCTGCGTGTGGCCGACATGCATCCTCGCCGTTGATCGCCAGGCGCAGGACGCTGGCCTGAACGGCGGACGACAGCTGTGCGCAGCATAGCCGCCCTTGG
>Ga0302310_10003392_pt1 | contig 12421 bp, 11 predicted proteins | sample III_Palsa_N1_2_FD_200451 | JGI IMG/M metagenome (GOLD analysis project Ga0302310, IMG submission 200451) | Peat permafrost microbial communities from Stordalen Mire near Abisko, Sweden - III_Palsa_N1_2 | ecosystem: Environmental > Terrestrial > Soil > Palsa > Peat permafrost | place: Sweden... | reverse complement strand
CGATTTGATGCCAGGTTCCGTCTCCATCACGGTCATTTCTACGACGCCCGGCAGTTCGATGCCCACGGCTTTTCCGTCGTAGTAGCTGACACTGATGCTGAGATTCGGAATAAGGAACTCGACTGCATCGCCCAGCGTGTCGCGCTTCAGCATCGTCTGCTCGAAGCTCTCGTCCATGAAGTAGTAGTCGTCGCCGTCGTTATAAAGAAACTCCATCTTTACTTCATCGACGATGACGCGGTCGATGGGGTCGGGCGAACGGAAGCGCTCGACAAACATGGCGCCGGTGCGGACGTTGCGCAGCTTGGCCTGGATGAAAGCTCGCAGGTTGCCCGGCGTGCGGTGCTCCACCGAAAAGACCGTGTGGAGGTCGTTGTTGTGCTTGATAATCATGCCCGGGCGCATCTGCGTTGCGGGAATCGACATAAAAGAAAACCCCTGATCTGCGCTGAATCTCAGCTGTGTGTTGAAGTTGCGTATGGCTTGCCGGCGTCTGGCCGATTAGCCCACAACCTTTCAATTGTAGCGCAGGGAGCGGCTGTTTTGCTTTTTGCGGGAAAGCGTCAGCGCTTAACTGCGACCGAAAAGCCGGCGAAAGAATCGTCCAACGGCATGCACCAGGCCTCCCTGGGGCTGGGTTGCTGGCGCAGGGGGTGCCGCTGCGTCTGGTGTGCCGTTGGCCACGCTTGTGGGCACGGTGGCTGCTGTGGCGGTGGTTTCTGATGGAGCGACCGGCGATGTGGTGCTGTCAGGGCCCCCGTTGGAGCTCAGGGTCGCGGAAACCTGTGCATGCACCGCGCCTGGAGGAGTCTGAGGAACTGCCGCTGGAGGAGCAAGCCCCTCACTGATCGCGGCAGGGAAGGGATGCTGCTCTGCTGCCGTCTTTGCGGGGTCTCCGGTACCTGGCGTCTCCGGTTTGCCCGAGTTTATAAGGGCGTCGGCGACGGTCATTGTGGGCTCCGGCGGGCATCCGCACGAGGAACTTTCGTGATCGACGACCTCTTTCAGGCTGCCGTGTTCGAACATGACGTGCTGTCCGGCCTGTAACTGGTAGGTTGACTCCCCGAACTGATCTGCGACATTCAGGATGGGAGCCTGCACACCGCGGTTTTCGACACAGGTGTCGCCGTTTTTCGTGACTCGTAGTTGCAGGTCAAGCGGTCCGTCGCTGCGCATGGTGAAGCGAAGATCCGGCGTCATCACGACGTCGCTCGTCGTCGCCGCCATCTGCACCTCGACGGCCCCACGGTCGAGTGCAAGCATCAACGGCTCGGGTGCTGCCACACTCTTTCCGGCGGTTACGTGCAGGCCGCTGGTTGCACAGACGCGCACGGTGCCTCCGCGACTGAGCGCTACCTCTGCCGTATGGTCTCTTGCGATGACCGTTGTGTTCCCCACCAGAATGGCCTGTCCATTCTGCACCTCGAGTGCCCCACGCACCGTGGCGTCCTGCACTCCCACCTTCCCGATAGGCTGCTGCGCCTGCATGGCTGCGCAACCTGCCGCGAATAAAAGGATGAGTTGACGCATCTTCACAGTTCCACCCTACATCTTCAGGAAGTTCCGAATGATTTGCTTGCCGTGCGTGGTCAGAACGCTTTCTGGGTGGAACTGCACGCCTTCGATGGGCAGCTCGCGATGCCGCAGCGCCATAATCGTCTCGCCGTCGGCGGTGCGGGCCGACACGGTCAGTTCGTCAGGCAGGCCTTTGTCGGAGACGATGAGCGAGTGGTACCGGGTGCAGGTCATCGTTGACGGTATGCCTTCGAAGATCGTCCTGCCGTCGTGCTCGACCTCGCTGGTCTTGCCGTGCATCAGCTTTGGAGCCCGGATGACGTTGCCGCCGAAGGCCGCGCCAATCGCCTGATGGCCGAGACAGACGCCAAGGATTGGTACTCGTCGCCCACCCGATGAAAAGTGCTTTATCAGGTCGATGCTGATGCCGGCATCCTGCGGCGTGCAGGGGCCGGGCGAGATCAGGATGCGCTCCGGGTGCAGCGCTTCGACCTCAGCCGGGGTCAGCTCGTCGTTGCGCCGAATTATCATCTCGGCGCCAAGCTCTCCCATGTACTGCACCAGGTTGTAGGTAAACGAATCGTAGTTATCGAGAACGAAGACCATATATCTGCTTCGATTCTACTCTCGACCGTTGCCTGGCCGCAGGCAACACCACGGCGACCGACGAGCTCTAATACGGCAGGTGACCCCGATGCTCCTCGATTCGAAGCGCTGGAAACACTTTGCAGCCATGGCTTTGATTGGTGACGGCGTGATGGCCTTGGTACGTCCTCAGCATGATGCGCGCGCATGGAGTACCGGCCCCAAACCCTGGCAGGATCTGATGAACAGTCTCCACGATCGCCCGGCTCTTACGAGAGTGATCGGAGCCGCCCAGATTGTTGGCGGGGTCTGGTGGGCTCTCTATCAGGAGAAATCAGAGCCCTCTGTCGTTGTTTCAGATTAGTTCTGCTTTCCGGTAATGGCGCCGAGCCTGGATCGTGTCCGCTCATCCCCGTGCGCGTTCAATGGCTCTCACAACAGCGCGAGCCTTATTCCCACACTCTTCGAACTCCTTCTCGGGCACCGAATCGGCCACGATGCCGGCACCTGCTTGGAAGTGTCCCTGCACGCCGTTCATGTACAGCGTACGAATCGCAATGCAGGAGTCCAGATTGCCGCTGAAGTCTGCGTAAAGCACGCTGCCGCCGTAGACTCCGCGTCGCGCTGGTTCAAGCTCTTCGATGATCTCCATTGCGCGAATCTTCGGTGCGCCGCTGAGCGTGCCGGCAGGGAAGCAGGCGCGAAATGCGTCGAGCGCTCCTAACTCGGGCTTCAGTTTGCCTTCCAGTGAGCTCACCAGGTGCATCACGTGGCTGTATCGCTCCACAAACATCAGGTCCTTTACGCGGACCGAGCCGAACTCGCTTACACGGCCTACGTCGTTGCGGCCGAGATCGACCAGCATGATATGCTCGGCGACCTCCTTGTCGTCTGCGCGTAGCGATGCTTCCATGGCGCGGTCTTCTGCTTCGTCGGCGCTTCGCGGCCGAGTCCCCGCGATGGGGCGGTATTCCACTTCACGGCCATGGACGCGTACCAGGAGTTCCGGTGAAGAGCCGACGATGTGCGACAGTGTTGGCTTCTTCTTCGCCTCCGATTCAAGCCCGAAGCGGAGGAAGTACATGTAAGGTGAGGGATTCACGATGCGCAGTGCGCGGTAGATATCGAATGCATCGACTCCTGGAATGCAATCGAAGCGCTGAGACAGAACACACTGGAAGACATCGCCCGAAGCGATGTACTCCTTCGTTTTGTTTACGGCCTTCAGGAAGGCTGCCTTCGAGGTTCGTGAAGTTACTTTCAGTTTTCCTTCGGGCTTTTTGCGGCGTTTTACCGGCAGAGTGCTGGCCAGCCTTTTCTCCATCCGGTTCAGCCGCCGAACGCTGCGTTCGTATGCACCCTCCCGGGCTTCGCGGGTCAGGTCTGCGGTCACTATCAGGTGGATCTCTTTTTTGACGTGGTCGAAGGCGAGCACCTGATCGAAGAACATTAGGCAGGCGTCCGGTACCCCCAGCTCGTCTTTGGCCAGGGAGGGGAGCTTCTCGATCTGTCGGACGACATCGTAGGCGAAGAAGCCGACTGCGCCGGCGGTGAATGGAGGCAGACCGGGCAGTCTGGCCGGGGTGTGGCCGCTGAGCGCGCACTTCAGCTCCTCGAAGATGTCGCCGGTGAAGGCATGCTCGCGTTTGCCTTCGCGAACTGTGATGTGCGTTCCGCGCGCAACCATCTTTTTATATGGCTGTATGCCGATGAAGGTATAACGACCGACGTGCTCGCCTCCTTCGACCGACTCCAGCAGAAACGCCTCCGGTTCTTCGGAGGCGATTCGCAGGAAGGCCGAGACCGGTGTTTCAAGGTCGGCTGTCACGGTGCGGTAGACAGGCACCAGCGAGTGTTTGCGGCTCAGCTTCAGAAATTCACGGGCGGAAGGTAGAGAAACAGCGTCGAAAGGAGGCATAGCTGCATCCATCATAACTGTGTCGGAGCGCCGGTTCGTGATCGGGCGGAGCGTACGATGAATAGGGAAGTCGATCCCTGCGGCTGTTTGCGAATCGTCTTCCCGGGAGCCTATACTCCTCAGGTTTGGCCACAGACCGGTCTGGCTCAAGCTGTATGTGCTTCGCTCTGATGCTTCGCAAGGAGGTACGCAATCGATGGCCGGAGAATCGCTGATACCACCAACAGAAAAAAAGGAATACAAAATGCAGACTCTTACGCTCGAGCAGGAGACTAATCCCTGGGAAGCCCAGGCCGCTCGATTCGACTTTGCCGCAAAGAAACTCAACCTTGATCCCGGCATCTGGAAGGTGCTTCGCTACCCTGCTCGTGAGCTGATTGTTCACATTCCGGTTGGAATGGATGACGGCTCCATTGAGGTTTTTACCGGCTACCGGGTGCAGCACTCGGTGGCTCGCGGTCCTGCCAAGGGCGGCATCCGCTACTCCCCTGACGTGTCGCTCGATGAGGTTCGGGCGCTGGCGAGCTGGATGACCTGGAAGTGCGCGGTCGTCAACATCCCTTTTGGCGGGGCCAAGGGTGGGGTGATCTGCGACCCGAAGAAGATGTCGCAGGGCGAGCTGGAGCGTATGACGCGCCGCTACACCGCCGAGCTGATCGAGTTCCTCGGGCCGGAGAAGGACGTTCCCGCGCCGGATATGGGCACCGATGAGCAGACGATGGCCTGGATCATGGATACCTACTCCATGCACATGCGGCAGACGGTTACCGCTGTTGTTACGGGCAAGCCGGTGAATATCGGCGGCTCGCGTGGACGCAAGGAGGCGACCGGACGCGGGGTTTCCGTCGTCTGCGACGAGGCTCTGAAGTACCTCGGGATGCCGGTCGACGGCTGCCGCGTGATCGTGCAGGGCTTCGGCAATGTTGGTTCCAACTCGGCCAAACTGCTGGCGGAGAAGGGCTATACCATCATCGGCATCGCCGAGTACGATGGTGGGCTCTACAACGCCAACGGTATCGACATCCCTGCGCTGATTGCGCATCGCAAGGACGCCGGAACCATCAACGGCTTTGCGGGGGCTGAGGCTGCCGATAAGAATGAGCTGCTGACGTACAACTGCGAGATCCTGATTCCCGCAGCGACCGAGAACGTCATCACCAGCCAGAACGCCGACCGGCTGCGCTGCCGCATTCTGTGCGAGGGAGCGAACGGGCCGACGACCACTGTGGCGGACGACATTCTCGCCGACAAGCGCGTGTTCATCATTCCGGACATTCTGGCCAATGCGGGCGGCGTCACCACGAGCTACTTCGAGTGGGTGCAGGACCGGATGGGCTACTTCTGGACCGAGGCGGAGGTGAACCAGCGTCTCGATGCGATTATGGTCGAAAGCTTCAACGACGTCGTTGCTTACGCCAAGGCTCATCATGTGAACAACCGCATTGCGGCGTACATGCTTGCGATTGATCGCGTGGCTTATACGACGAAGCAGCGCGGTATCTATGCCTGATTTTGTGTCCAGCCTTTAGGGGTACCCCCCTGGGGGGTACCCCTGTGTAAGGCTCCTGTTTTCAATGTTTTGATAATCTTGGTGTCTGCAAAATCGTCATTCCAAATGGGTTACGGGTAAATTCGTCTTTCTAAACGAGTTAGCGGATTTTAAGGTGAGAAAGCCCCGAACATGTTTCGGGGCTTTCTTTATCCTCTGTATCCAGTATAGCGGATGGAGGGGAACTACTACGCCACGCGGATCTCTTTGATTGGATAGAGGTTGCGTGGTTTTGGGGCTTGACAGGGGGACGGGCTCTTTGTTCGTTCGGGTCGCGTGGTTGATGGTTTTTACGTGGTGTTTAGAGGTAAAAACGTGGAAGATTTTGGGTGGATGCGAGTGGTTTTCAGATGCCGAGTTCGGTGCGGATGGCGTGGGCGATGGCGTCGGCGTGGTGGCGCATGAGGGGTTCGGATTCGGCTTCGATCATGACGCGGGCGAGGGCTTCGGTGCCGCTGTAACGGATGACGACGCGGCCGGAGTCGGAGAGTTCTGCCTCGGCGGCGGCGATGGCTGAGACGACGGTGGGGATGGTATCCAGGGCTTTCTTTTCGCGGACTTTGACGTTGACGATGACCTGAGGGAAGACTTTGAGGTCGGCGACGAGTTCGCTGAGGGTTTTGCCGCTGCGGTGGACGATGTCGAGGAGGAGGAGCGCGGTGAGGAGGCCGTCGCCGGTGGTGCTGCGGCCGGAGAAGATGATGTGGCCGGACTGTTCGCCGCCGAGGGCTGCTCCCGTTGCAATCATTTGTTCGAGGACGTACTTGTCGCCGACGTTGGCGCGGAGCATCCGGATGTTGCTGCGCTTCAGAGCGGCTTCGAGGCCCATGTTGGACATGATGGTGGCGACGACGGTGGAGTTGGCGAGGAGGCCCTGGGCCTGGAGGTCGCGGGCGGCGAGGAGAAGGACGGCGTCGCCGTTGACGACGTTGCCGTGCTCGTCGGCGAAGAGGGCGCGGTCGGCGTCGCCGTCGAAGGTGATGCCCATGGAGGCTTTGTGATGCTTTACGGCGGCGGCGACGATGTCGGGGTGCAGGGCTCCGCAGTTTTCGTTGATGTTGCGGCCGTCGGGGCTGGCGTGGGTGATGATGGCTTCGCCGCCGAGATCGGCGAACAGCTGCGGGGCGACGGAAGAGGCGGCTCCGTTGGCGCAGTCGACGACGATGCGGTGGCCATCGAGCGAGAGGCCAGGGACGGCGGCGAGGAGGAAGCGGACATACTCGGGGCGGTCGGCTTCGTTGACGGGCGGCGGTGCGGTGGCTGCGGCGGAGGCAGCGGTGCTTCGATCCAACGTCCCAGGAGCGGGAGGTGGGGTGCCAAGGGTTGTGTCGGTACGGTCGGATTCGAGTTGGCGGAAGATCTCGTCCTCGATGGCGAGTTCGAGGGCGTCGGGGAGTTTGTAGCCGTCGGGGCCGAAGAGCTTGATGCCGTTGTCCTGCCACGGATTGTGCGAGGCGGAGATGACGATGCCGGTGGCGAAGCCGTGGGTGTGGGTGAGGAAGGCGATGGCGGGGGTGGTGATGACGCCGGCGTTTTCTACGGAGGCTCCTCCTGCGTCGAGGCCGGCGGTGAGGGTCGCGGCGATCCAGGTGCTGGATTCGCGGGTGTCCATGCCGATGAGGACCTTCGGCGTCTGCGATTTGGCGGACAGGGTTTTGGCGAGGGCGAGGCCGATGGCGTAGACGGTAGGTGCGTCGAGGGGGGACTGACCAGCGACGGCGCGAATGCCGTCGGTTCCGAAAAGCTTCTTCATGAGTTGCGGTTCTCCGGTGCGGTTGGTTCGTTTTTAGGTTCGTCGTTCTTCGGTTCAGACTTCGCTTCAGATGCAGATGAGTTTAATTTTGTCTGGGTGACGGTGGCTTCGAGGGTGCCGAGGGCCAGGCGTGCGTGGATGGTGTCGCCTGCGTTTGTGTTGGCTGCGGAGCGGAGGAGGGTGCCGTCGGCGGCGTAGACGAGGGCGTAGCCGCGATTGAGAACGGCGAGGGGAGAGAGGGCTTCGAGGCGCGTGGAGGCGCGGTTGAGGCGGGTTCGGCGCGTGGCGATGGTTTGGGTTGCGACGCTGTGGAGTCGCTGGGTTGCGGTTTGCAGGCGGCGGTGGGTGGTGGCGATGCGGACGGCGATGTCCTGGCGGCGGAGGCGTGCTTCAAACAGGCTGACGCGCTGCGTGGCGATGCGGAGGCGGCGTTGCGTGGCAGATTCGAGGCGGAGACGGAGCTCGTCGAGGCGCTGGTCGCGGCGGTCGACGGCGTCGCGGAGGCGGGTGAGGACGGACTCCGCGGAGAGACGCGTGTAGCGCTGGCGGGCGTGCATGAGGTGGTAGCGGCCGGCGCGGTGGACGCGTTGCACGAGGGACTGGACGCGCTCTTCGATGCGGTGCTGGGCGGCGGTGACGATCTCGGCGGCGGCGGAGGGGGTGGGGGCGCGGAGGTCGGCGACGAAGTCCGCGATGGTGAAGTCGGTTTCGTGGCCGATGGCGGAGACGATGGGGAGCTGTGAGGCGGCGATGGTGCGGGCGAGGGCCTCGTCGTTGAAGCAGGCGAGGTCTTCCATGGAGCCGCCGCCTCTCGCGATGAGGAGCAGGTCGGCTCTTTCGGGATGGGCGTTGAACCAGCGGATGGCTGCGGCGACGGAGCCGGGGCTGGTGCTGCCCTGCATGGTGGCGGGGTAGACGAGGAGGTTGAGGCGGGCGTGGCGGCGGCGGACGACGGTGACGATGTCGCGGATGACGGCGCCGGTGGGCGAGGTGATGATGCCGACGCAGCGCGGGAAGGCGGGCAGGGGGCGCTTGCGGTCGGCGTCGAAGAGGCCTTCGGCGAGGAGGCGGGCCTTGAGCTGCTCGAAGGCGAGCTGGAGGGCTCCGGCGCCGCGAGGCTCCATGGTTTCGGCGATGAGCTGGAGCTGGCCGCGGGTCTCGTAGACGGAGATGCGGCCACGGACGAGGACGGCGAGGCCGTCGGCGGGGCGGAAGCGCAGGAGCTGGGCCTGGCGGCGGAAGAGGACGACAGGGAGCTGGGCTTCGCCGTCTTTGAGGGTGAAGTAGATGTGGCCGGAGGGAGCGGGGCGGCAGTTGGAGATCTCGCCCTCGACCCAGAGGTCGGTGTATGTGGTTTCGACGTGCTGGCGGATGTCGGTGACGAGGGAACGGACGGTCCAGATGCGGCGCTCGGTGGGGATGGCGGAGGTGAGGGAGGGTTGAGAGCGAGGGGGTAGAGAGGCGGACTTTTCCGCGCTGCTGCTTACGGTTGAAAGGACGGGGTTTGGGGGCGCGGGGGGTGGGGTGGTCTCAGGGAAGGTGGCGAAGAGGCCGGTCTGGAGGAGGGATTCCGAGGGTGGTGGAGGAGCCGACGGCCGCTTGCCGGAGCGGAGTTTTCCTTTGCGGGCGCGGAGGCTGGCGAGGGTCGGCGGGTTGTCTTCGCTCTCAGACATACCGCCTGAGTCTAGCATCGTGAGGCGGGATTTCGGAGTCAGCGGCGGATGCGGCCAACGATCCAGAGAAGCAGGGTGAGGACGACGCTGAGGAGGATCGAGGTCGCTAAAGGAAAGGAGAAAGACCAGTTGCGACCGCGAAGGTTGAGGTCGCCGGGGAGACGGCCCAGAGGGATATGCAGGCGGTTGAAGCCCAGGATGAGCGCGCCGATGACGACCAGGAGGAGGCCGAGAAAGATGAGGGTGCGGCCGAGGTCGGGCATGGCGCGGGAGGAGGGGCTAGGCAGTGGCGAGGAGAGCGGCGGCTTCGCGGAGAAGCTCTGCGGGCTGGCAGGGTTTGGTGAGGATGCCTACGGGACGGGCGAGCCTGCGGGACTGCTCGCGAACGCTTTTGAGGTTGGAGTAGAAGCCGGTGAGGACGATGACGCGGCAGGCGGGCTGCTCGCGGGTGACGTCGTCGACCAGAGAGAGACCGTCGCGGCCAGGCATGGTGACGTCGCAGAGGAGGAGGTTGGGGGTGAACTCGCGGGAGCAGCTCAGACCCTGATCCGCGGAGTAGGCGGCACGGGCGTCGAAGCCACTTTTCTCAAAGATAAGAGTAAGGGTGTCTGCGACCAGACGATCATCATCTACTACCAGAACTCGCTGCATGGGCTCTCCCTGGAGATTAAATTGCTGAGCACTACGCCAATCTGGTTGCTTCAGATTAGGCCAAAAAAAGACTTTTTGTCGAATGAATAGATAAATATTTATTCTGCTGCAGGATTCAGACCCGGCTCTCTATGCCACGTTGCGAGCAAGCTCCTTAGCTGGTTGTAGTTAGGGGAGCAGGAGATGGAAGCCGGGGCTCTGGTAAGGTTAGGGAACCGCCGAATTGAGGGGCTTCGCTTGCACGTCGCAGCATTCATGATCGGGCTGTTCTGCTGTCTGGGAGTCGCGCTGGACGCGTTCCAGACTATCGTTCTGCCACGACGGCCGAGCGGGCGATTTCAGATTACGCGGTTCTTTTTTATTGCCACGTGGGCGCTCTGGGTGGGGATGGCCGAGCGCGCCGACAATAAAAAAGTGCGCGAGCAGATCTACGGCATCTACGGGCCGCTGTCGCTGCTGCTGTTGCTGCTGCTGTGGGCGCTGCTGCTGATCTTCGGCTTCGGGATGTTCTATTTCTCGCTGCGGTCGCCGTTTGGCGATGTGATGATTGGGCACAACTCGAGTGCGCTGGCGCGGTTTGCCACGGATCTGTATGTAAGCGGCACCACCTTGTTTACGCTGGGACTGGGCGATGTGGTTCCGCATAACCTGCCGGCGCGGGCGCTGATTATCTTCGAGTCGGGCGTAGGGCTGGGATTTGTGGCGCTGGTGATTGGGTATCTGCCGGTGCTGTATCAGGCGTTCTCGCATCGCGAGGTGAGCGTGGCGCTGCTGGATGCGAGGGCGGGCTCTCCGCCGAACGCCGCAGAGCTGCTGCGGCGGCATGGATTTGAAGGCGGCGAAGAGGCGTTGACGGCGCTGCTGGCAGAGTGGGAGCGCTGGGCGGCGGAGATTCTGGAGTCGCATATTTCGTATCCGATTCTCTGCTACTACCGGTCGCAGCACGATAACCAGAGCTGGCTGTCGGCGCTGGTGGCGATACTGGATACGTGCGCGCTGCTGATCTCGGTGATCGAGGGGAACCCGTCGCGGCAGGCGCAGCTGACGTTCGTGATGGCTCGTCATGCGGTGATCGACCTGGGACAGGTGTTTCGTGTTCAGAGTCATGACGCGTGGCAACGTCGCGACGCGGTGGACCGGCTGCCGCCGGCGGAGTTTTACCGGCTGTGCGGCGCGCTGGGCGAGAACCACCTGCGGCTGTGCGGCGATCCGGCTTCGGCGAAGCGGCTGAATACGATTCGCGCGCTGTATGAGCCGTACGCCTTTGCGCTGTCGGAGTATCTGAGGATGCCGTTGCCGGTGTGGGTCGCGCCACCGAAGGAGAACGATCAGTGGAGCCTGCTGACGAGGATGAGAACCGATGCGGAGGCTGCGCTCAAAGGCGGGGGCGACCGCTCCGTCTTCTTCCCTGACGAAGACCACTAAGGGCGCGATGCGGCGTTTGGGTTAAATAAATCGGGGATGCCGAGTCGAAAAGACCTGGCATCCCCGATTGGGTTGAGAGAGGCTGTTTTGTTACTGGGCCGCGGGAGCCGCGCCTGCCGGGGTGGGGTTCAGCTTCTGCGCGGCTAACATGCCGGCAGCGCCCTTGGCGTCTTTGTCCTTGAGCTGAGCGTAGATCTTTTTGGCCAGATCGGGCTTGTTCTGGGACTCGTAGAGCTCGGCGAGCTGGAGCTGCGCGAGGCCGGAAGGAACGGTCGTGGCGGATTTGGCGGTGAGCTCGTTGTAGAGGTCGATGGCCTGGGAGTCACGGCCGGTCTGGCGGTAAAGCTGAGCGAGAGACAGCTTGGCGAGTGCGCCCAGATCGTGGTTCCAGCCGTCGGCAACCTGCTTCAGCGTGCTCTCGGCGGAGGCGTTTTCACCATCTTCCATGTAGGTGAGGCCGCCGAAGTAGCGGGCGACTTTACCGTCGGGGGTCATGCTGTACTTGTCGGCGACGGCCATGAAGAGCGCATTGGCAGCCTTCGCGCGCTCGGCAGCGGACGCGAAGGTCTTGACGCCGGGAGGCACGGCCTGGCCGGGCTCCGCGATCGGGGTCTGGTAGGCCTGCATGGCTGCACCGAAGGCGACCGAAGCCTGATTGGAGCGGCTGTTGTAGAGGACGCCGCCCAGGACGCCGACGAGGATCACAGCCAGCAGAATGGCGCTGCTGACGATGATGGAGCGACGGTTTGCGCCAGCCCACTCGAGGCCGTGGGTGGTGGTGTCGATGAGCTGGTCGTGCTTGAGGGCTTGCCTGGTCTGCTGGTCCACTATGTTTGGTCTTCCTTTTTGTCTCGCCGCGATCGATCCGCTTTGAGAGAACTGGTTGCGCGAGTTCCCGGCGCAGAACTTTAAGTCTATCAGTGGAGCGGGGCTCCTGTGGAGTTGTTGTGCGGTCAGGGCTTACGGAGCGGCGGAGGAGCCGGATCGGGTTCTGACAGCCCAGAGAAGAAAAATCGTGGATTTTATGAGCCGGAACCGCCAACGGCAGTATGATTTCAACGACTCGGCCCCTATCTCTTCGACTGGAGTTCAGGACGATGACACCTTCCCAATCGACTTTTGTGCGTTTGACCACGACGACGGTGCTGGCGGCGTTTCTGCCTGCGTCGCTGAGCGCGGAGACGGTGGTTCGCTGCGACTCGCACGGGCCGCGCAGGGTATGTGCGGCGGATACGCGCGGCGGCGTGTCGCTGCGGTATCAGTACAGCGACGAAGGCTGCTGGCAGAACAATACGTGGGGCTTTACCGCGGATGGCATCTGGGTCAGTAATGGATGCAAAGCCGATTTCACG
>Ga0302310_10003389_pt1 | contig 12428 bp, 8 predicted proteins | sample III_Palsa_N1_2_FD_200451 | JGI IMG/M metagenome (GOLD analysis project Ga0302310, IMG submission 200451) | Peat permafrost microbial communities from Stordalen Mire near Abisko, Sweden - III_Palsa_N1_2 | ecosystem: Environmental > Terrestrial > Soil > Palsa > Peat permafrost | place: Sweden... | reverse complement strand
CCCTTGCACTACATGCTCATGGTCAGCATTCGGCAACCACAACCATTGAATCTTCCTCAACGCCTCAAGCTCCTGCGCATCCTCCCGGCGAACCCACTGGGCCTGCCAATCCCCCGGCTGCAGCAACGCCATCTCCCACACCGCCGGCTCCGCAGCCACTGAAGCAACACCCTTCGCATCCCAGGTCTTCACCGTCCAGTAGCACCGTTGCCGAGCCTTCAGCACCGGCCCGCCGTAAGCAATATCCACTGACTCCGAAGACATCTGCTTCCCGCTATCCCACACATCGGCGTGTCCCCGCCGAAGCTGCTCCGCCGAGCTAGCCACCAAAATCTCATAGGCAGACTGCTTCCAATCGCGCTCCGTAGCTTGGCTCTGCCACGAAAGCGCCGGTCGCGGCGTATCGATCCCTAGCGGATTCACCCGCTGATTCGCCCGCAGATGAAACGGCAATCCATAGCAAGCCGAGGCCCCCAAACAAGCCGCAACAAAAACCCCAAGGGCCTGAAACGTTCGAGTCCAACGCAACGTCATCGAAGAGATCTCCAAAAAGGTGTCGTCCGCACCTCAGATCAACCAGAGCAGAAGAAGCGCACAACCACCCCGCCTCACAGTTCCACTCAAGACCCAAAATCCATGCCGCCAAATTGTATCTGCAAGCTCCTTCCTCGCGTCACGGGCACTTCCCAGATGTAAAGTTTGCTGGTCACCGTCACGGTAAAAAAGCACCGTAACTCACCGTCCGCAGCACCGTAGAGCACACCGTCCCCCAACCGTCGAAAGTACCGCCAAATCAGGCCTTTTTACATTTCCGAGACAGCCAAACCCGCCGTCGGTGATATACCTCCCTAGAACGCACCCCAAAGGAGCATCATGTCGCGATCACGCCGGGATTTCCTCGCAAAAGGCTCATTAACCCTCGTGGCAGCCGCCCTCACTGCCAAAAACGCCTCCGCCCAAACCCCCACCCCCGGCGCCCCACCCGCCTTCGGAACAGCACCCCCAGTAGGCCCCGCAGTTTCAGTAGAAACCTTCCAAAACGCCCAAAAACTCGTACAAATCGAGATGACCTCTCACGACCTCGCCCAAGCCGCCGGCAACTGGCAACAAGCCATGGCCCCCGTATACGAGCGTCGCACCGGCCCCAGAAAACTGGCCATCGAAGAAACCATCTCCCCCGCAACCGTTTGGAATCCTACACTTCCCGGCAAAACCTCCGGCCCCGCCACCAACCACTTCATCCCTGCCCCACCCACAACCCATCCTCTTCCCACCCACGAAGACGACATAGCCTTCGCCCCCGTCTCCCAACTCTCCACCTGGATCAAAACCCGCCAAATAACCTCCGAACGCCTCACCAAGATCTACCTGGACCGCCTCCAGCGCTACAACAAGCAGCTAAACTGCGTCATCACCCTCGCCTCCGACCACGCCCTCAAGCAGGCCCGCCAGGCCGACTCCGAAATCGCCGCAGGCAAATACCGCGGCCCCCTCCACGGCATCCCATGGGGAGCAAAGGACTTACTCGACACCGCCAACATCCCCACCACCTACGGCGCCGAGTTCTACCGCGACCGCATCCCCGCTGAAGACGCCACTGTAACCGCCCGTCTCAACGAAGCCGGAGCCGTTCTCGTAGCCAAGCTAAGTCTTGGTGCACTGGCACTTAACGACATCTGGTTCGGCGGCCAGACCATGAACCCCTGGCTCCTCGAAGAAGGCGCCTCCGGTTCCAGCGCCGGCCCCGGCGCAGCCGTCGCAGCTGGCCTCGTAGGCTTCGCCATCGGCAGTGAAACGCAGGGCAGCATTGTCAGTCCCTCGATGCGCTGCGGCGTAACTGGTTTGCGTCCCACGTTTGGCCGCGTCCCACGCACTGGTGCCATGACCCTCAGTTGGTCTTGCGACAAACTGGGTGTGATGGCTCGTGGGGTAGAAGACACTGTTTTTGTGCTCCACGCTATTAGTGGCCCTGATGGTCGCGATGTAGGTTGTGTCCCCAGTAAGCTCTCGTTTGACGCTGGGAGCCTTGCTTCAAAGGCTGCTCTTTCGAAGGTGCGTGTTGGGTATATTCCTGCCTGGATGAAGGACGCTCCAGCCACAGACGTAGACCGCGCCGCCCTCCAAACCATAAAGAATCTTGGGTTTACGACGGTTGAAGTGTCTCTTCCGGACTGGCCCTATGACTCCCTGAACATCATCCTTTTTGCCGAAGCTGCGGCTGCTTTTGAAGAAATTACCCTCAATCACAAAGTCGATGAGCTTAAGGCGCAAGTGCCTGATGCGTGGCCTAATACGTTTCGTCAGTCGCGTTTTCTGTCTGCTGTGGACTTTGTTCAGGCTGATCGTTTGCGGCGCAAAGTTGCGATGGAGATGGAGCGGGTTTTCTCTGAGGTCGATCTGCTTTTGGTGCCGTCTTTGCGCGATGAGTTCCTTGTTATCACTAACTTCACCGGTCAGCCTTCGTTGACGTTGAGGGCTGGTTTTGTTGAGGTTTCGGAGGCTCGTAGTGATTGGGCACCTGATCCTGCGAAGCCGCTGCCCAGGTTTTCGCCGGCGAGGCGGGTTCCTCATGGGGTTACGTTGGTTGGCCGGTTGTTTGAAGAGGGGACTCTTGCGGAGTCCGGAATGGTGCTTGAGACGGCGTTTAACGTCGCGGCGGAGCGGCCGAAGGGTTTTGCTTGATTTTGCCAATAAAACACGGTGTCTTCATGGTGAGGGGCATGGTTTGCCACGGTGTTTCGCACGGTGATTTACGGTGGAGTTTCACCGTGACGGTGACCAGCAAACTTTACATTTAGGACCCATCTACTAAGGAACTAGTTCCAGGGCACTGGCGGAGCTTAGCTGGTGGATGGCCAACCAGGTCTGCTGGTAGGCGGCGAGGGCGTCGTGAGTGGAGGAGCGGGCGTCGCGGAGGGCGTCGAGGTAGTCGATGAGCGCGATGCCGCCGTGCTCGAAGGCGTATTGGGCGATGGAGAGGACGTCGTGGGATTCGTCGAGGTAGTGGCTGGAGAAGCGGTCGGAGAGGCGTTTGGACTGGACGTAGTTGACCCAGGCCTGTGCTACGTCGGAGACGACCTGGTTGCGGGCGGCGGTGGCGGTGAAGGCGGCTGCATCGGCCTGGAAGCGGGCGGTTTGTTTATTGCCCTGATTACGGTCGAAGATGCGGAGAGGGATGTTGATGGAGGCGCCGAAGGTGTTTTCGGTTCCGGCACGTTCGTACTCGCCTTCGAGGGTGGGGTCGGTGGTGCCGTTGGCGATGGCGAGCTTGGCGTTGGCTTCGGCGGCGGTGACGCCGAACTTCGCGGCCTGATAGTCGGGGCGATTGGCCAGGGCGGACTGAGCGAGCTGCTCTTCGGTCTGAGCGATGACAGGCGGGACGACATCGCCGGTGATGTCGAAGTCAGGCTTGGGGGCGTCGAGGCCCATGAGGGTCTGGAGCTGGGCGCTGGCTTGTTGGAGCGTGACGATGTCGTTGGATTCGTCGGACTCGAAGGAGCCTAGCTGGAGGTCGAGACGCTCGTAGTCGAGCTTGCCGAGATCGCCGGCCTGGTAGCGGTCGTTGGCGATGTCGACTTCATGCTGGAAGTCTTTGAGGCTGGCGGTGGATAGCTCGAGGGCCTCTTTGGCGACGAGCATGGCGGTGAAGGCGGTCTTGATCGTGAGGACGGTCTGGCGGATGCTGTCTTCGAGCTGGGCCTGGGTCTGGGCGGTGGTGGCGCGGGCGGTGTCGAGGCGATAGCCACGCTTGTTGCCGCGCTCAAAGAGGCGGGAGACCTGGACGCTGTAGCCGTACGGAGTGGAAGCGTCGGCTGGTTCCGTGACGTCAGTGCCGTAGACCGTGAGGTAGGGGTTGGCGCGGACGCCGGCCTGGATTTCCTGGGCGCGGACGGCGCGGAGGTTGGTTTCGGCGGCGAGGATAGTGGGGTTTTTGGCGCGTGCGGCGTCGAGAATTTGGGCGAGGGTGAAGGCTCCGGGTTTGGAGGTGGGCGGCTTGCGTAGGTCGGGGCCTGACGAGGCTCCCGCGGCGTAGATCTGGGCGGGGGTCTGGCCGTTGGGCTGGCCTTGGCCGGTAGCGCCGCCACCGCCTGTCTGGGCAAAGGCATGGGGGATCGCGAGCGTAACTGCGAGGGCGAGAAGAACGGACGATTTAGGGAGAGAGAGTTTCATGGTCAGTTCTCGAATTCCGTGTCAGGCGTGGGCAGAACGTCGCCGCTGCGCGCAATCCAGACGTAAAGGCTGGGCAGAAGGAAGATTCCCATCATCAGCGCGCCCACAAGGCCTCCGACGATGACGATGGCAAACGGACGCTGCGAGTCCGACCCAATGCCATGCGAGAGCGCCGCGGGCAGCAAGCCGAGCGTGGCGACGAGCATGGTCATCATGATGGGACGAAGGCGAATGACAGCGCCTTCGATGGCGGCTTCCTTCACCGGATGCCCGTTGACGCGCATCTGGTTGATGCACTCCAGCATGATGACGCCCGTCTGAACGGAGACTCCGAAGAGCGCGAGGAATCCGACTCCGGACGAGACGCTGAAGTGATTGCCTGTGAGCAGCAAGGCGACCAGACCGCCGAACGGCGCAATGGCCACGTTTGCCAACACGAGAAGCGCCCATTTGAAGGAGCCGAACATGCCGTAGAGGATGATGAAGATCAGCATGATCGTCAGCGGACAGACGATCATGAGGCGGCGCGAGCTGCGCTTCTGGCTCTCGTACTCGCCGGCCCAGTCCAGGTGATAGCCCGTAGGGAGTTGGACATTCTTCTTTACCTTGGCGATCGCCTCTTCCACGGTGCTGCCGAGGTCGCGATCGCGCACGCTGTATTTGATGGCAATATAGCGTTGACCGTTTTCGCGACCGATGGACTCTGCGCCATCCACCACCTGCGCATGCGTAACCTGAGCCAGAGAGACCCGCTCGCCCGAGGGCGCAAGCAACCGGATATTGCTGATTGCCTCCGGCGTTGTGCGGTACATCGGGCTGTAGCGCGCCATGACGTCGTACCGTGCTTCGCCGTCGAGCACCTGCGTAACCGGCGCGCCGCCTATGGTGCCGCCGACCGCGCCTTCGATCGCATTCTGAATGTCGTTGACGTTGATGCCGTAGCGAGCGGCAGCATCACGGTCCACCACATAGTTCAGGTTCGGTTGGCCGATGACTCGGAATAGCCCGAGATCGGCTACGCCCTTGATGCTGCTCATGACCTGAGCGATCTGGTCGCCCTTGGCTTCGAGCGTCTTAAGATCGCTGCCGTAGAGCTTTACAGCGAGCTCGCCCTTCACACCGCTGACGGCTTCTTCCACGTTGTCCGAGATCGGCTGCGAGAAGTTCCATTCGATTCCCGGCATCTTTTCCAACTCCCGGTCCATGGCCGCAATCAGCTCGTCTTTGTTCTGGTGGAACGCAGAACGCCATTTGTCTTTTGGCTTCAGGTCGACGAAGTATTCGGTATTAAAGAAGCCGGTTGTGTCGGTACCGTCGTCCGGGCGCCCGATCTGGCTAACCACTTGGGTAACCTCGGGGAACGACGACAGAATGATTCTCGTCTTGTTCGCGACGGCCAAGCTCTCGGTTGGGCCGGTGCTCGGAGCGAGCGAGCCGCGGACCCAGATAGCGCCTTCGTCCAGATGCGGCAGGAACTCAGAGCCGATGGGGCCGCCGAAGACCAGATAGGCGCTCAGTACGAGCATTCCAAGCGCGATGCCGATGGGAACGATCTTGTGTTCGATGGCCCATGTTGAGTCTTTGCGATAACGATTCGTGAGCCAGAGCATTACGGGGTTTTCCCACTCAGTTGTGCCATTGCGGAAGAGCAGGCTGGCAAGAACCGGAGCGACGACCATGGAGAAGATCAGCGCGCCGAGCAGGGCAAAGGCCACGGTCCAAGCCATCGGCTTGAAGAGGCGTCCTTCGACAGATTGCAGCGTGAAGATCGGCAGATAAGCCGTGATGATAATGGCGATGGAGTAGAAGACGGGCCGCTGGACTTCATGCGCGGCCTCGCGAATCTGTTCCATCACCGACAGGTCCGGGCGCCGTTTGTGGCTGAGGTGGCGGACGATGTTTTCGATCATCACCACCGCGCCTTCGACGACCATGCCGAAGTCAAGCGCGCCCAGGCTCAGCAGGTTGGCAGGGATGTGACGGAGGTCAAGACAGATGGACGCGAAGAGCAGCGAGAACGGGATGGTGATGGCAACGATCAGCGCGCCGCGTGCATTGCCCAGAAAGAGAAACAGGATCAGCGCGACGAGCAGAATGCCCTTGGTCAGGTTGTCGAGAACCGTGCTCGTTGTGAGCTTGAGCAGATCGCTGCGATCAAGGAAGGGAACGATGGTGACGCCCTTTGGCAGGATCTGTTCATTCAACTCCTTGACCTTGGCATGGATGCCTTCGAGAGTGACATCGGAGTTTTCACCCTTTTGCAGCAGTACAACGCCTTCCACAACGTCGTCGTTATCGAGCAGCTTGCCGTCTTCGTGACGAACGGCTTTTTCGCCCTTTGCGCTTGCGGCTCTTTCCTCCGGTGTGCAGTAGCCCTCGTGGCAGGTCTTGCCGATCTGGCCGAGGCGAATCTTCGGTCCCTGCACCACCTTCGCGATATCGCTGACCCGCAGCGCCGTGCCGTTCGATGCCTTCAGCACCGTCTGTTCGATGTCATGAACATTGGTGAAGAGACCGATCTCCTGCACGTTGATCTGTTGTTGTCCCTGCTCGATGAAGCTGCCGCCGGCGTCGACGTTGTTGGCGGCGAGTTGCTGCTGCACTTGCTGTAGTGAGAGGCCGTAGGCGATCAGCTTTTCGGGGTCGACGATTACCTGATACTCCCGCGTCAGGCCGCCGAAGCTGGAGACATCGACGACACCGGGAACGCTGCGGAACTGCTTCTCCAGCGTCCAGTCTTCGAGGCTCTTGAGCGCCATCGTGTCGTACTCGGGATTGGTGCTCTTTAGGGTGTACCAGTAGATCTGGCCGACGGGGGACCAGTCTGTGCCGATCTGCGGTTGCAGCCCTGTGGGCAAGGTTACTTGCGAGAGCCGTTCGAGGACCTTCTCGCGATTCCAGTCGTCTTCGCTGTCGTCGTCGAAGATCATGGTGACGCTCGAAAGCCCGGCGAGCGAGGTAGAGCGAAGGTGGGTCATGTGCGGGATGCCCGCCATGCCGATCTCAAGCGGCACGGTTACCTGCTGCTCGACCTCTTCGGCGGTGCGGCCCGGCCACTGCGTGATGACGTTGACGTAGTTGTTGGCAACGTCCGGGTAGGCCTCCACGGGGAGATTGTGGAAGGAGATTGCGCCCCAGCCGAACAGCAGAATCGCAATCACAATAATGATGAATCGATTGTTGAGCGAAAAATCAACGATCTTCCGAATCATTACTGGTCCGCCGTATTCTGCAGGTCAAGCGCGTTCAAGACCACCTGCTGCCCAACGCTCACACCCGCGAGCAACTCAAGATAGTTGTTGTCCAGCGCGCGGCCCGTTTTGACCTGCGCACGACGGAAGCTGCCTTGCTGCCCAGTGGGGACAAAGACATAGGAGCGGTCGTGCAATTGCAGCACGGCAGTGGCTGGCACCGCCGGCTCGTCGCTTGCCTTTGAGCCGAGGAGGGTCGCCGTCGCAAACATGCCGATGCGCAGTTGGCTGCCGGGATTCGGCACCTGGAAGCGGACCTTGGCTGTGCGGATGCTGGGGTCGAGCACGGCGCCGATATCGCTCACGGTTCCGGAGAAGGTTTTGCCGGGGAACGCGTTCAGGCTTATGTCGGCATGCTGACCGAGATGGACTGTTGCGAGGTCGTTTTCGTAGACGTCGCAGATGACCCACACATGCGAGAGATCGGCGATCAATAAGGAGCCCGTTGCGCCGGCGTAGGTGATGCCCGCCGCGCCGGAAGCCGTTACGTTCTGCGAGATGACGACCCCGGAGGCAGGGGCGTAGATCTTGACCGTGTCGCCCGGATGATTTTTATCCACGCCGTAGATCTTTAGTTGCTGCTCAGTGGCGCGGAGATCGGTGTTCGCATCGTCATCGGCGGTCTGGGCGCTCTCAAGCTGAGATTTGGCGATCGCGCCCTTGTTGTAGAGCAGCTTGTCGCGGTCCAGCGTCACAGCGGTCAGATGTTCGTCGTTGACCGCCTTCAGATAGGCGTCAAAAGCGGTGGTGACGTCGGGGCTCTGGACCTCCATGACGAGCTGGCCTTTTTGAACGGTGTCTCCCAGGCCGACATGCAGCGCGACCACGCGGCCGTTCGCCAGGGAGAGAACAGGAATCTCCTTTGAAACATCGGGACTCACCGAACCGGTAACCTGCAGCGTGCTCACGATGGGCCGCGATACGGCCGTGGTCAGCGCGAAGCGTTCGGCGCCATCCACATGAACCACATCGGCCTGCCCTACGTTTACCACCTGGGGCTGGGCGGGAGGTGCTTCAGCCGCGGGGTTGTCGGCGTGTTTGCAGCCAGAGAGACCCAAAAGTACCACTACCGAGGAACAGGCTAGGTGCCGCCATCCTGTTTTCACTGCCTGCATTGTTAGACCTGTTCCTTCCGATCTTGCTCTGATAGGTTTTTTTGTAGGCCGAGGATATCTGTTTGATGTGCCTGTATCCATAAGATTAGCGTGGCGCGCCATAAAAAGGATGTAAAAGAATCCAGGGGGCCCGGTGGTTCCCTTGCTGAGACTGTTATACCGTTAGGAAACCCGGCCCTCTTCCATAGGTTGCGACGGGACGATGGAATAGACGGGGTTTTAGGCGGACCGGGCGCACACAATTTACAATTTAACGAACATGAGTGAACACGCTTCGAAGTACACACGCAACCAGCCTTACACCTCCAAAGTGTTGGTGAATGATCGGCTTACCGGACCAGAGTCGGAAAAAGAGACCATCCACATTGAACTTGCTCTTGAAGAGGGCATGACGTACACGCCGGGCGACGCGGTTGGAATCATTCCCACGAACCGCGAAGAGGCCGTGGACGCGGTTTTGAAGACGCTCGGCTTTACGGGTGAGGAGAGAGTGCTCGATCACTATAAGGTGGAGATCTCTCTCCACGAGGCGCTGACGACGCGCCTCGGCATCGGCAAGCTTGCGCGCGGAAGCGTGAACCAGTTTGCGAAGCTCTGCGGCGAGAATGTGCCCGATGGTTTGAAGGCGCTTATTGGGCAGGAGAACAAGGCGTTCGCCGAGGAATACATCTGGGGCCGCGAGTTTGTGGATCTGGCCAAGGAGTATCCCGGCATCGTGAAGCAGCCGCAGGAGCTGTTCAACATCCTGCAGCGCCTGACGCCGCGCATGTACTCCATTGCCTCCAGCCAGGCAGCGCATCCGAACGAAGTTCACACGACTGTGCGCGTGGTTCGCTATAACGCGCATGGTGCTGACCGCCAGGGTATCGCGTCTGGCCATCTCGGCGAACGCGCTCCTGTTGGCGGAACGATGCCTGTCTTCCTGCACGAGAACAACGCCTTTCGTCTACCGGAAGATACCAACGCGCCGGTCATCATGATTGGCCCCGGCACCGGTATTGCGCCGTTCCGCGCCTTCCTGGAGCACCGTCAGGCGTTCGGCGAAAAGGGCGATATGTGGCTCTTCTTCGGCGAGCAGCGGTCGGTTTCGGACTATCTCTATAAAGAACAGTTCCTTGGCATGGAGAAGGATGGTCTGCTCACGAAGCTGCATACGGCGTTCTCGCGTGATCAGAGCAAGAAGGTCTACGTGCAGGACCGTATGCAGGAGAACTCAGCGGAGCTGTATGCGTGGCTGGAACGCGGCGCATACTTCTACGTCTGCGGCGACGCCAGCCGCATGGCCAAGGACGTCGAGCTGGCCCTGCTGGACTGCATCGCCAATGGCTCAGGTGGGACGCTGGAGCATGCAGCGGAGTATCTGGCTGAGATGAAGAAGGCCAAGCGCTATCAGCGGGACGTCTACTAGAACAGGTTGGAGCAAGAGTAAAGCCGCCCGATTGGGCGGCTTTGCTGTTTTTAGATGCGGTCGTTATCGGCTCGCCAGGCGACGATGCTCTGCTTGATCTGCTTGGGCGTGAGGTTCTCGCGGATGGCGCGCCGCGCCAGCTCAGGCAGCTCCGGATTGGAGGCAAAGCGCAGCGCGATGTACTGCTTCATCGTCAGCGATTCGAGCTCCGCTAGCTCCGACGGCGAGACGATCGACGCCAGGCGAAGGCGTTCCTCTACCCGGATCACGCGGTCCTGCGCCTTGAGCGCATAGCCGCGAGCGATGCCGGCAAGCATAAAGAGGGCAAGCGAAAGCAGGATGATCCAGGGGCCGCTGTGAATGTGCGTGGGGCGATGGCGGACGTACCAGGTGATTGAGACGGCGATGTTAAGCAGCAGAACCGGCAGGATGAAGAAGTGGAACATCGGTTCCAAACGGGTATGGTTTTTGTAGCTTTGTGGCTCGGACATGCTCGCCTCATGCGGTTGGAATTTAGGTTTCGGGGGCCTTTGGCGATCATACGCCGATGAGTGCGTGGCGACCCCGCGATGCGGTAGGCTTTCTCCATGGCCAAGAAGCGAATCGGAGTGCATGTAGGAACCAGCGGTGGTTGCTGGACAGCGGTAAACCGCGCGGTAGAAGCCGGCGCGAACACCTTCCAGATATTCAGCGCGAGTCCCCGCCAATGGAAAGCTGCTCCCAAAGCCCGAGGACGCCCAGAAGATGCGCGAACTGCGGGCCGAGTTCGACGTGAACCCGGTCTCCATCCACGCCAGCTACCTCATCAACCTCTGCTCGCAGACCGAGAGCGTGCGGGAAAACTCCATCGGCGCTTTTCGCGGTGAGATCGAGCGTGCGCTGGCTTTGGGCGCGGAGTCTCTGGTGCTGCACCCGGGAAGCTGGAAGGGTCTTACGCGCGATGAGGGCCTGCGGCTCGCCGCGCAGTCCATCGAGCGCGCTGTCGACGGCCTGCCCTGGGTAGACCACAACTTCAAGATCCTGATTGAGAACACCGCAGGCGCTGAGTTTTCACTCGGCTGCAGCTTTGAGCAGGTCGCGGAGCTGGTTGAGCGACTGAAGCCCTGCGCGCCGGTCGGTGTCTGTCTCGACACCTGCCACACGCACGTCGCAGGCTACGACATCGTCTCCGCCGAGGGGTACGACGCGACCATGAAGCTGGTTGGCGAGACGGTGGGCTTCGACGCCGTAAGGGTTTGGCACTGCAATGATGCCAAAGCGGCGATGGGCTCAAAGCTCGATCGGCACGAGCACATCGGCGAAGGCACGATTGGCTCAGCGGCCTTCAAGCGGCTGCTGCACGATGCGCGCTTTGAGCATGCGGCTTTCATCGCGGAGACGCCAGTGGACGAGCCCGGCGATGAGATGCGAAACGTGATGGCGCTGCGGGCGCTTTCGGCGGGGTAAGAAATTTACTTGTATTCTGCCGTGGACTTGGTAATCTGACAGCGTTTCAAGGCAAGTGGGCTCAGACTCGTCCGTAAGGAGTGCCGATGCTTACGAAGATCTTTCGCTGGGTGAGTTCGACAGGAATCGCCGCCGGCATGCTGTTGGGGAGTGCAGCGGTGGCGCAGAGCTCGGAGCCCATGTGCTCCATGGGCTTTAACTACTTCATGGGCTATGGTTCGATAAATTCGAGCAAACTTCCCTACAGTGCGACAGCGAAGACGAGCTTTGAACAAAGACTTCCGGACGGTAGTTATATTCGCGCGTATGCCATCTCGCACCAGGCGCGCGATAGCTCCGGGAAGACGAGATCAGAGATGGCTCAGAATTGCTACCGAGGGGAAGACGGCCAGCCAGAGCTACAGTATTCGGTGAGTGTGTATGATCCGGCGGCGAAGACGTCTTTGTCCTGGCAGATGAATCCATACAACGTGCCTAAGGTTGCGAGTATGTATCACCAGCCCGAAATGCTACCTCGCAAGCCGCTTACGCCGGCTGAGTTGGAGGCGCGACCGAAGATGCAACAGGCGAGGCAAATAGACCGAAAAGAGTACAAGACAGAAGACCTTGGAATGCGGAGTCTTGCGGGCATCGAGGCGCATGGCAGTCGCACTACGCGGACAATTCCGGCGGGAGAAGAGGGTAATGAACTTCCACTGGCGATTGTGAACGAAACGTGGAATTCAAAGGAACTGGGGCTGGTAATGATGGCAGTCTCGGACGATCCAAGGCACGGGCGGACGACCTTCGAGATCCAAGAGGTAAACCGCGCAGAGCCGGACCCCTCACTGTTTGTGCCTCCAGCGGATTACAAAGTGGAAGACCGGACTCCGGTGGTACCAGCAAGTGCGCCGTAGTGTTTAGCTTCCAGCCTCACTTCGGCTGACCCCAGAGACTATCCAGAAAGAGATACCGGCCACGCTGCGTATCTGGCTTTGCCTCGGATGCCTTATCCAGATGCATAACCTCCCAGCCGGTAGCCGCCTTATAGGTGGGCCA
>Ga0302310_10003387_pt1 | contig 12434 bp, 8 predicted proteins | sample III_Palsa_N1_2_FD_200451 | JGI IMG/M metagenome (GOLD analysis project Ga0302310, IMG submission 200451) | Peat permafrost microbial communities from Stordalen Mire near Abisko, Sweden - III_Palsa_N1_2 | ecosystem: Environmental > Terrestrial > Soil > Palsa > Peat permafrost | place: Sweden... | reverse complement strand
GGCGATCGCCCAGCAAGCGGCCAGTGATGGCTTCAAGGGATTAGTCGTTCCCCGGGAAAATGCAAAGGAAGCCGCCCTGGTCGACGCCCTTCCCATTTACGGGGTGCATCATATCACTGAAGTGATCCGGTTTTTAAGGGACCCGGAAAGCCTTCACCCTGAAACGGCAGAAATCCCGGGGAAGGTGGTTGAGCCGGAAAGCGATGCCGTTGATTTCTCACACGTAAAAGGCCAGGAAAACATTAAGCGGGCCCTTGAAATCGCCGCAGCCGGAAGTCACAACATGCTGCTGATAGGCCCTCCCGGATCAGGGAAAACTATGCTGGCCAGATTGTTACCCACCATATTACCTGCCATGACCCTACCCGAAACCATTGAAACGACAAAAATCCACAGCATAGCGGGTAAATTACCCCTTCATGTCCCACTCGTCGGCCACAGACCTTTCCGGTCTCCCCATCATACCATCAGCAATATCGCCATGGTGGGCGGGGGCATCGGTCCCCAGCCAGGTGAAATATCCCTGGCCCATAACGGCGTCCTGTTCCTGGATGAGCTGCCTGAATTTGGCAAAAGAGTGTTGGAGGTATTAAGACAGCCTATGGAGGAACGTTTGGTAACGATATCCCGGGCATCGGGCTCCCTGGATTTCCCCGCCAGGTTTATGCTGGTCGCCTCTATGAACCCTTGTCCGTGTGGCTATTATACCCATCCCGAAAAAATATGCACGTGTCCTTCGGGGCTCATCAGGAGCTACCTGCACCGGGTATCCGGCCCGTTGCTGGATCGTATAGATATACAGGTCGAAGTTAATCCATTGACTTACAGTGACCTTTCACAACAGTATGAAGCGGAGGATTCCAGGACCGTACAGAGCAGGGTCTTTGCCGCCCGGAGCCTTCAGACAGAGCGGTTCACGGGTTATCCGGGGATTTATGGCAATGCGCACATGGATGCAGCCCTTATGCAAAAGATCTGTCCTGTGCCTGCCGGAAGCCGGGCCCTACTGAAGACCGCCATAGAGCGATTGCACCTGTCCGCCCGGGCATTTGACCGCATTTGCAAAGTAGCGAGGACCATTGCAGACCTGGCCGGGAGTGCTGACATCAGGGAGGAACATATCGCAGAAGCCTTGCAGTACCGCAGCCTGGACCGGGCAGGTTGGGCCGCATAATTTTTAGTACTTTGCATCCTATACCCAGCCTTTACTCGTATGCAAGTCAGTGGTTTCACTTTTGTCCGGAATGCAGTTAAATTCGGTTACCCCATCACCCAATCCATCATGTCCATCCTCCCCATAGTAGATGAATTTGTCGTGTGCGTGGGGGATTCTGAAGACGATACCCTCGGGCTGATCAAATCGATCGGTTCTCCCAAGATCCGGATCGTCCATTCTGTCTGGGATGACTCCCTGAGACAAGGCGGACGCATACTGGCGGTAGAGACAGACAAAGCATTTGCCGCCGTTTCTCCCGGTAGCGATTGGTGTTTTTATCTGCAAGGGGATGAACTAGTCCATGAAAAATACCTGGATAATATCCAAAAAGCAATGCGTCAGTACAAAGATGACCCGTCGGTAGAAGGCCTCTTATTCAAGTATGAGCATTTTTATGGCAGTTACAGGTATGTGGGGGACAGCAGGAAATGGTATAGCAGAGAAGTCCGGATCATCCGCAATGACAAACGCATCCATTCGTATAAGGACGCCCAGGGCTTTCGCATAGAGGATCGGAAACTACGGGTAAAACTGATTGACGCTTACATCTATCACTACGGTTGGGTCAAGGCGCCCCAGGAACACCAAAAAAAGCTCAGCTATTTTCCTACCCTATGGCACGACGAAGGTTGGATGGCTTCGTGGAAGAAGAAACTGGAAAGTTCCGGGGATCAATTTCTTCAGCACGACATCGATTCATTGTCTGCATTCAAGGGTACTCACCCAAAGGTTATGCAGGAGCTGGTGGCGAAAGAAGACTGGGTCTTCGACTTTGATACCAGCAAGAAAAATTTTAAAAAACCAAAAGACAGGCTCCTTTACTGGATTGAAAAGCAAACCGGGAAACGGTTGTTTGAATACCGGAATTACGAACTGGTCTGATTGAACTGATTATTACATTATGAAGCTATTATTATTTTATTTAAAGCCTTATAAGTGGCTGGTCCTGCTAGCCCTGGCGCTGGCCGCCATCAATCAGGCATTTTCCATGCTGGACCCGCTTTTCTTCGGACAAATGCTGGATCGGTATGCCAACCATCCTCATTTTACAAATAAGAATGGTACCGACTATACCAAGTATGTTCAGGGTGACAGGCGTGTCCTGTCAGACTATATCTGGGGCGTTTTGGGATTTCTGGGCAAGCTCGTGGGTGTAGCCATGGTCTCCAGGATCGCCAAGGCTTTCCAGGATTATTACAGCCAGGTGATCGTTCAGAAATTCGGGGCTACTATTTTTACCGACGGACTTAAACACTCAATGGGACTGCCCTTTAGCGAGTTTGAAGACCAACGTAGCGGGGAGACTCTGTCAACCCTGGCGAAAGTGAGGACCGACACGGAAAAATTTATTTTGTCTTTTATCAATGTGCTTTTCGGCATCATCGTAGGCGTTGTGTTCGTATCGGTATATTCCTTTACCCTCCACTGGTCGATTATGCCCATCTATGTGGGCGGAATGCTGGTCCTTTCCTGGCTCACCAGTGTACTTAGCAAAAAAATCAAAGTCATTCAGAAAAAGATCGTCAAGGAAACAAATGCACTCGCAGGAAGCACGACGGAGTCCTTACGAAATATCGAGCTCGTCAAAAGCCTGGGGTTGACCAACCAGGAGATCAAACGTCTTAACCTTAATACCTTTAAAATATTAGGGTTAGAACTCAGGAAGGTTAAGAGTATCCGGCCCCTGAGCTTTATCCAGGGCACCTTCGTCAATTTCCTGAGGCAGTCGATTATGTTTATGCTGTTATGGCTGGTTTTCAAGGACCAGATTACGTCCGGCCAGGTGCTGACGATGCTTTTCTATTCCTTTTTCATTTTCGGACCTTTGCAGGACTTGGGAAATATTATCCTTTCTTTCAGGGAAGCAGAAGCCTCCCTCCAAAACTTCCATGACCTGATGCAAAAGCCGCTGGAAGTCCAGCCTCCCCACCCTGTTCATTTAGGACCTATCCATACCCTGACTTTTAATCACGTAGCGTTCAAGCATCAAACAGCCCAGCAGAAGGCTGTTGACAAAATCAGCTTCCAGGCCACCAAGGGAGAAACGATCGCTTTTGTGGGGCCTTCAGGCTCCGGCAAGACAACCCTCATGAAACTGGTCGTGGGTCTTTATCAACCCCAGGAGGGAAAGATACTCTACAACCAGATCGATAGCAAAGATATCCTGCTGGACGATCTGCGCAATCAGATCGGCTTTGTGACGCAGGATACTCAATTGTTTTCCGGCAGTATCAGGGAAAACCTTTTATTCGTCAAACCGGACGCCACTGACAAGGACTTATTGGAAGCCTTGCACAAGGCCTCTTGCGATCGCCTTCTGGCCAGGGCGGAAAAAGGGATAGAGACGGTGATAGGGGAAGGGGGAATGAAGGTCTCAGGCGGGGAAAAACAACGACTATCCATAGCCAGGGCCTTGCTCCGTAAACCGGCGCTGCTGATCTTCGATGAGGCCACGTCATCCCTGGACTCCATCACGGAAGAATCCATCACAGGTACCATACGGGAGATCTCTGCTGCAGGCAGCCAGATTTGCGTGTTGATTGCCCATCGCCTATCCACCATTATGCACGCTGATCGTATTTATGTATTGGAACAGGGGGATGTAGTAGAAACAGGGACACACGAAGGGCTTTTGGGTCTCAAAGGACTGTATTACGCCATGTGGAGGCAGCAGATCGGGGAAAGAAAGAAACCGGTGGCGGAACAGGTCCAGGGATAGTTTGTACCTTTGAGGCAAGGCCCCGGTGAAGGGCCTTCACCACAACCTATCTGATATGCCATTATCCAACCGTCCCAATTATCTCTGGAGCATGTTGTCAATGAAATGTCCCCGCTGCCGCAGGGGGAAACTTTTCAAAGACTACAGCGCCTACAATCTCAAGCACACTTTTGACATGCATGAAAAGTGTACCGTATGCGGTCAGCCTACGGAACTGGAGCCGGGGTTCTGGTATGGAACGGCTTACGTAAGTTATGCCTTGTCCATAGCGCTTATTGTCGCCTGGTGGATTGCCTGGTGGGTAATTCTCGGCTTCTCTTCAGAAGATAACCGGATATTTTGGTGCCTTGGGTTGTGCATCGGCTTTTTAATTGTCCTTCAACCGTGGCTGATCCGTCTCTCAAGGACGGTTTACCTTTATTTCTTTGTAAGGTATGACGACGATTACCAGAACCAGCCGGTCAAAAAATATGGTTAGGGGTTCCATGACGAGGGCGGCCGGCTAAGCTCCGCCTTAACCCAGGTATTCTATGACACCCGCGATACCCTGTCCGCCTCCAACGCAAGCGGTGACCATACCGAATTTCTTATGCAGGCGGCTCAACTCGTGCATCATCTGAATAGTCAGTTTTGTCCCTGTGCATCCGAGCGGATGTCCGAGTGCAATGGCGCCTCCGTTGATATTCACGATCTCCGGATTCATATCCAACTTGCGAATGACAGCCAGGGCCTGGCTGGCAAAAGCTTCATTTAATTCGACCAGGTCGATCTGCCCGAGTGACATTCCCGCTTGTTTAAGCGCCTTGGGCACCGCAGCCACTGGCCCGATTCCCATGATACGGGGATGCACGCCTGCAGACGCGCAACTCACCAGGCGAGCCAAAGGCGTAATCCCCAGCTCCTTCACCATCCTCTCTCCCATGACCACCACAAAGGCTGCCCCGTCGCTGGTCTGGGAAGAATTTCCCGCGGTGACGGATCCACCTGCCGCAAACACCGGCTTGAGCCGGGCGAGGGCCTCCAGGGAGGTATCCGCTCTCACTCCTTCGTCCGTGTCTACCACGTATGTCTTTTTCTGCCGTTTCCCCTTTTCATCAACATATGTTTGTTCAACGGAAATAGGTAATATCCCCGGCTTGAAGTATCCGTTCTGAATCGCCTCATGGGCCTTCTGATGAGACCGCAAGGCAAACTGGTCCTGGTCTTCTCTGGAAACGTCAAATTCCTTAGCCACCGCCTCTGCGGTCAACCCCATGCCCAGGTAATAATCAGGAGTGGTGGATGCTACAGAATAGGCTGGAGCTACTTTCCAGCCGGAAGTAGGGACCATGCTCATACTCTCTGTTCCACCCGCAATGATGCAGTCCGCCTGTCCGCTGCGGATCTTGGCCGTAGCAATGGCAATGGTTTCCAGACCCGAAGCGCAATAGCGGTTTACGGTCATTCCAGGAATGTCTATCCCCAGCGCCCTCACGGAGATCATCCTGCCGATCTGCAGCCCCTGCTCCGCTTCCGGAACAGCATTCCCAACGATCAGGTCATCCACCCGGCTGGCTTCCAGCTGGGGTATCGAAGCCAGGACGCCCTTAATGACTTCTACCGCCAGGTCATCCGGCCTGTAAAATCTGAATCCTCCCCTCTTTGACTTGCCAACGGCAGTCCTATACCCCGCTACAATAAATGCGTCCTGCATAAGTGCTTTTTTTGTCTAAGTAAACCTACACCAAAATGCCAAAGGCGCCAAAAAAGCGGGCCGGATCAAGCGCGCCACCGGCCGGATCAAGCGGGCCGGAGCCCGCGGTCCGAAGGGCCATCATTAGCGGTGATCCGGCCATAAGCTAAATTCCAAACATAGCTTATGGCCGGATCACTATCTTTGCGTACCAATTATGTACGCACTTCTTCGCCGGTTATTATTCAATTTCCCTGCTGAATCGGTCCACCATTTTGCCATGGACGCCCTTCGGATAGCGAACCGCACTCCCCCTTTTCAATACTGGATGGCCAAATCCTTTACGCCATTGGGTGAGCACCTCACCAGGACTGCCTGGGGACTTCCTTTTCGCAATCCCATAGGCCTTGCCGCCGGGTTCGACAAAAATGCCCTTTACCTCACCGAGTTGGATATGCTGGGATTTGGGTTCGTGGAAATCGGAACGGTGACGCCAAAGCCGCAGCCGGGTAATGACCTGCCCCGACTATTCAGGCTCCCCCAGGACCAGGCGTTGATCAACCGGATGGGCTTTAACAATGATGGGGCGGCCGCAGCGGCCGACAGGATACAGCATTGGAGAGAAAAAAACAGGCCCGGCGCCCCGGGCGGTTTCCCGCTGATTATCGGGGGGAATATCGGCAAGAACAAAGACACTCCCAATGAGGAAGCCTGGAAGGACTATGAGCGCTGTTTCCAGGCCTTGCAGGATACGGTGGACTATTTTGTCGTGAACGTCAGTTCGCCCAACACGCCCGGCCTGAGGGCCCTTCAGGGAAAAGAGGCGCTCCACCGGATCCTTGGCAACCTTCAGGACCTGAATACGGGTCTATCCCACCCTAAGCCCTTACTGCTAAAAATAGCCCCCGATCTTACCAATGACCTGATCGACGATATCATAGACCTTGCGGGCACCGTCCGTCTGAGCGGGCTCGTAGCCACCAATACGACCATTAGCAGGGACAACCTGCTCACGCCTGCTGCAGAAGTCGCCTCCCTTGGAACCGGCGGACTCAGTGGGGCGCCTTTAAGGGAAAGGACAACCGGCATCATTCGCTATATTCATGAACAGACGAAGGGACAGCTCCCCATCATTGGATCCGGCGGTATATTCTCAGGAAAAGAAGCAAGGGAAAAAATGGATGCCGGAGCCTCGTTGGTCCAGGTATGGACCGGCTTCATCTACGAAGGCCCGGGCATTGTGAAAAAGATCTGCCGGGAACTAAAATAGGGATAGGTCGCCCCCCTTTGCGCCCATCTGCCTTCCCAGGTGTGTGTAAGCCTTTTCGGTAGCCTCCCGGCCCCTCGGGGTCCGTTTGATAAAACCCTCCTGTATGAGAAAGGGCTCATATACTTCTTCCAGTGTTCCAGGCTCCTCACCCACGGCAGTGGCCACGGTAGTCAATCCCACAGGGCCTCCTTTGAACTTATCGATGATGGTACTCAGAATCCGGTTATCCATTTCATCCAACCCGTGCTGATCTACGTTCAGGGCCCGGAGGCTGTGCTCTGTAATCGCCAGGTCGATGACGCCGTTTCCCAGTACCTGCGCAAAATCCCTGACGCGCCTCAGTAAACCATTGGCGATACGGGGCGTTCCACGGCTCCTTCGGGCTATCTCAAACGACGCGTCGGAAGTAATACGCGTTTGTAGGATGGCGGAAGAGCGGGCTACGATCTTCTCCAGGGTTTTGGCATCATAATATTCCAGCCTGGATTTAATCCCGAAACGGGATAACAGGGGAGCGGTCAGCAAGCCGCTGCGGGTAGTGGCGCCCACCAATGTAAAGGGGTTCAGGTTGATCTGAATACTCTTGGCATTGGGTCCCGAATCGATCATGATGTCTATCCTGAAATCTTCCATAGCGGAATAGAGGTATTCCTCCACCACCGTACTGAGGCGGTGAATTTCGTCTATGAAAAGCACCCCGTTAGGTTCCAGGTTGGTCAAGAGTCCCGCCAGATCTCCCGGCTTTTCAATGACGGGGCCAGACGTTTCTTTAATAGCCACTCCCAGCTCTGCGGCAACAATACGGCTAAGGGTTGTTTTCCCCAACCCCGGAGGACCATGGAAGAGGATATGGTCTAATGCCTCTCCGCGGAGCTTGGCTGCTTTGATGAAGATCTTGAGGTTCTCCAGGATTTGCGCCTGTCCCGAGAACTCCTCCATTTCTCTGGGACGGATATTGTTCTCGAATTCACGCTCCGCCGCACTTTGCTGCTCATTACCGTTATGTAGATGGGGATTGCTCATATTTATCTCCCACAAACCTAACTGGAATTTCAGGCAGATGAAAATTTTTTTCCTGGCTTATCTTTAAGCAATGAACTATCAACTACTAGGAAGAAGCGGCCTGAAGGTTTCCGAATTATGCCTGGGGACCATGGGGTTTGGCACAGAGAACGGATGGGGCGCCGATCAGGCCACCAGTTTCCGCATACTTGAAACGTATGCCGCGGCAGGCGGCAATTTTGTGGATACCGCCAACCGCTATAAGGAAGGAACAAGCGAAAAGATCATCGGGGAATTTATGAGCACCCGGGACAGGGATTACTTTGTGTTGGCCACCAAATATTCCCTGTACGACAATATGACCAATCCGAACGCATCCGGAAACAATCGCAAGAACATGATGCGGAGTGTGGAGGCCAGTCTCCGGCGGTTAAAAACCGACTTTATCGACGTCCTGTACCTCCATATCTGGGATCACCTGACTCCAATAGAAGAGGTACTCCGGGGCCTTGATGACCTGGTCCGGCAAGGGAAGATCCGTTATGCAGCCATCAGTGATACCCCGGCCTGGATCGTTTCCCAGGGCAATACGCTGGCTGCCTGCATGGGCTGGTCTCCCTTTATTGCCCTACAGGTGGAGTACAGCCTGCTGCAAAGAGCGGCGGAACGGGAACTTATTCCCATGGCCAAACACTTTGGGATGACCGTCACACCCTGGGCTCCCCTGGCCGGGGGAGCGCTCAGTGGAAAATATCTTCGGGGAGAAAAGGGGCGAATCGTCCCCCAGAGCAAACGCCTGAATGCAAATAGTCAGCGTATTACGGAAGAAGTGGTCTCCATCGCCGCATTGCTTGGCGTACCCCCGGCGCACGTAGCGCTGCAATGGACAAAGGCCCAGGGCTTTTCTTCTATCCCTGTCGTGGGAGCCACCAAAGAAGCGCAATTGGAAGAAAACCTGAAATCCGTCGACCTCACCTTATCTCCCGAACACATTGACCGGCTGAACCAGGCAAGCGCCATCGAACTGGGCTTCCCAGGCGACTTTTTCAATGAAGAGGGGGTGAAAAAGAATAATTACGGCGGGTTTTACGACCGGATACAGCGGCCGTCATAAGCCAAGCCCTGCCACGAACGCGGGGTCCGGGCAGTTTTCCAGGTAATTCGCCCGCTCCGAATATCGGCAGACCCCCGGGTAATCCCCTTTGAATCCCTGCATATCTATGATCACCTGGAAATGAAGGTGAGGGGGCCAATAGCCATTCTCTGCGGGGATACCCAATTCTCCGACAAGATCGCCGGCCATCAAGGGCTTCCCCACGTTTTTACCCCTTACTGATGCGGCGCTCAGGTGTCCGTACAGGGTATGCCAGGTAAAACCTCCCGTTTCATGGCGGAGGATAACGGTGCCCCCGTAATCACCCTGGCCCTCATTCCAGGCGGTACTGTGTATCACGCCGCCGGCGGGCGCATACACCGGGGTGTATTCAGGCCCCCATATATCCAACCCTAGGTGAAGCCGGCGTGGCTCAGTCCCGGAAAACAGATCGCTGACGACGTAGATCTTGCGAAGCTCCCCATAGCCTCCCGCCAGATAACGTGTACCGCTACGCGCTAATTCTTTCGAGATATAATTACCGAATCTGCCCACGTCGGAATAGATATCTTCGGTAAGACCTGTATTGGCCGAAGACAGATCCAACTGGCCCAACCTGTCCAGACCCTTGCTAAAAGGGACCACCGGTTGGAAAAAGGGAGCCTGCTCCTTCCAGAATTGTGCAAGTGGTTTTGAGTTCATCCTTAATGACCGTACATTGAGTACCGTTTCACAAGATTACCATAAAAACTACATTATGAAACCGGAGAGACACTCCTTCTATAAAAAAAATGGAACAACCATGCGAAAAAGGATCTGGATATTAACTATTAGTGCATGCTGCCTGGTATCGGCCACCTTTGCACAAAACAACCCATTATGGCTGCGTTACCCTGCCCTGTCACCCGATGGCAAAACGATTGCTTTTGGATACAAGGGGGACCTCTATACGGTGCCTGCCAGCGGTGGAATAGCCGTTCCACTCACCATATACGAGTCCCATGACATGATGCCCGTTTGGAGTCACGATGGTAAATACATTGCCTTTGCCTCCGACCGCTATGGAAATTTTGATGTGTTTCTCATGCCCGCAACGGGAGGCACTCCCGTAAGGCTCACCTATAATAGCGCAGGCGACTATCCCTATGATTTCAGCCCGGACGACAAACAGGTTATTTTCGGAAGCGGCAGGAACGCTCCCGCCCAGAGCGTCCGTTTCAGTACTGCCCTTTTTAAAAACCTTTACAAGGTCAGCGTCCAGGGCGGACGTCCCGTACTCATCAGTGCTGCGGGGATAGAAAATGCCCATTACAACAGCAAAGGAACGGCCATTATATTCCAGGATACAAAAGGCTATGAAGATGAATGGCGTAAACACCATACCTCTGCCGTAGCCAAAGATATTTGGGTGCTGGATCTCAAAACCAATAAATACACCCGTGTCAGCAATTTCAAGGGAGAAGACCGGGAACCCCTTTTCAGCAGTGACGACCAATCCGTGTACTATCTAAGTGAAAAGAATGGAACACAGAATCTCTTCAAAGAATCTTTGAAAGAAGAGAATCCGGAAAAACAATTGACCGATTTTAAAGCCAACCCCGTCCGTCACCTAAGCCGCTCGGACAATAATACGTTGTGCTTTACCTGGAACGGAGAGATCTATACTTTGAAAGAAGGCAGCCAACCGGAAAAGGTGAACATCCTCATCGAAAACGACGGCCGTGCAGGCGTGGACAAAAACACGCCCATTAATGGAAACGTGACAGAATTTACCCTAAGCCCGAACGGAAAGGAAATCGCCTTTGTCACCCGGGGAGAAGTCTTCGTCACCAGCGTGGAAGGTACCCAGACTAAACGCATTACCAATACCCCGCAACAGGAACGTATGGTCCAATGGTCTCCCGACGGTAAGAGCCTGATTTATGCCACAGAAAGAGGGAACAGTTGGGATATTTACCAAACCTCTATTGTCCGGCCGGAAGAACCCTATTTCTATGCGGCCACTCTGCTCAAAGAAGAGCCCGTTATCGCCACGGACGCAGACGAATACCAGCCAAAATATTCCCCCGACGGAAAAGAGATTGCGTATGTGGAAGAGCGTAATATCCTCAAAGTATACAATCTCGCGTCTAAAAAGACCCGTACCCTACTCCCCTCCGGGCATAACCATTCCTACAGTGACGGAGACTGGGATTTTGTCTGGAGTCCTGATAGCAAGTGGATTATCAGCGATGATCAACGGAATTATTTTGGAAGTTCGCACGCCGCGCTGATTAAAGCAGACGGAACGGAGCCCATCACCTACCCTGTTCTCAGCGGTTTTGGAGAAGGGAATGAAAAGTGGGAATTGAACGGCAAAGTACTGACATGGGTAAGTGACAGGGAAGGGCTCAAGTCCCTGGCTAACCAGGGCAAACGGGAGTCGGACGTATACGCAGTTTTCTTCGACAGAGACGCCTTTGATCGCTTCCAGCTCAGCAAGGATGATTACGCTCTGCTGAAAGAAAAAGAGGAGAAGGAAAAAAAGGATGCCAAAAAAGATTCCCTCGCCAAAGACCTCAAACTGGACCTGACCGGTTTGGACGACCGGAAAGTACGTCTGACGATCAACAGTTCGGACATGAGTGATTATGCGCTCAACCCCGACGGTACCAAATTATTTTATTTGTCTTCCTTTGAAAAAGGATACGACCTATGGGTCACTGAACCCCGGACACACGATACGAAGATTCTTGCCAAGCTCGGAGCTTCCTCCAGTGGAATTGAAATGAGCAAGGACGGAAAAAGCCTTTTTGTTTCGGACAACGGAGGCTTGTTAAAAGTCGACGCCGAGACCGGCAAGGGCACCCCCATCGGCATCAACGGTGAAATGGATCTGGATGCTGCCGCCGAAAGGGCCTACATCTTCGATCACGCCTGGAGACAAGTCACTAAAAAATTGTACGACCCCAAGCTGGGCGGCGTTGACTGGGAAAGCTATAAAGCCACCTATGCCCGTTTCCTGCCCTATATCAGCGATAATTATGATTTCCAGGAACTCCTCAGCGAAATGTTGGGAGAACTGGACGTGTCCCATAGCGGAGGGAGATACCGGCCCCGCAATGCCAACCCCGACAGGACCGCAGCCCTGGGTTTGCTCTATGATGAAACGTATACCGGAAGCGGACTGAAGATCACTGAAGTCATTGTCGGAGGACCGGTAGACAAGGCCGGCAGCCGGATCAAACCTGGCGCCATCCTGGAAAAGGTGGACGGCAACGCCATTACGGACGATGTGGATTGGGCCAAATGGCTGAACCTGAAGCAAGGGAACAATACACTACTCAGTTTCTATGATCCCAAAAGCAATAGTCGCTGGGATGAAAGCGTACGACCCATCAATGTGGGAGAAGAAAGCGGATTACTCTATAAGCGCTGGGTGAACCATATGAAAGAAATGGTGGACAAACTGAGCGGAGGCAA
>Ga0302310_10003385_pt1 | contig 12440 bp, 7 predicted proteins | sample III_Palsa_N1_2_FD_200451 | JGI IMG/M metagenome (GOLD analysis project Ga0302310, IMG submission 200451) | Peat permafrost microbial communities from Stordalen Mire near Abisko, Sweden - III_Palsa_N1_2 | ecosystem: Environmental > Terrestrial > Soil > Palsa > Peat permafrost | place: Sweden... | reverse complement strand
ACTCACGCCGTTTTCACTTTTCGTCGCGACTTTGGCGCGTCAGCCCCGCGCAATTCGCTCATTCGGGTCTTCCTAATCGCCGATTGCGAGGAGTGTTTCGACCTGAGCCCATGGACAGAATTTCACATCGCAAGCATCTGCGATACGACTTATCCGGGTTCGTCACAATTGGTTCCAACAAAATTTGATCATGTTGTTCCACTTGCACACGGTGGCCTGAGCGACGTGACAAATCTGCAACTTCTATGTTATCCGCGTAACTCGAACAAACGCCGGAGATGCACTTACATCAAATTTCTACCAGCTTGGTACATCCCGCAAGGAAAATAGGTGCAGGTGAAATCGCCGTGAGTTGCTGTTTCCGGTTGGCGTGAATGGTCGGAGCAGAGAGATTTGAACTCCGACCCTCTGCCCCGAAACAGATCATCTGATTTTGGCTAAATTATTGGAATATGGCTCCACGGCCAACTCGCGGAGTTCATTCGCCATGGGAATCGTGGTCAACATTTTGTGGTGCAGTCCCACAAGCTTTCATGCGGACGAGAAGCGAGGCTACATCATCCCAGTTCTTCCAACCTGAGGCTCCGATTGCACCGTTGATCATGTGCAGGAAACAGGGCCGAGAGATGCTGGATTCTCCATCAAGAGAATAACTGGTGTTGATATGGAAGGAACCCGGCTGAATCCCCATTCGTTCGCTATCGCTTAACCCCTGAAAGGGATCAACAATGTAGTTAAAGTTGCGGGCCAACGTAGGCTGTAGCTCAAGCTCGTGTTTCCACACTGTCGCTACTAAGGTTCCTTGATCACGGGTTTTCCAATAAGAATCCTCAAATATACGACAGGTCAGGTCGTGCCAGGTATCCAGAAAGTCCATGGATTCTGAGTCGAAAAGATATACGCCTCCATTCCAATGCTGCCAATCGGGCTCGGCAACATCGATCCCGAATTTCTCTTGAATGCCCTGCCTCAGATGATCGCATTCGCCCGCGGAACAAGGACATCGGACGGCGAATCGGCTGAACCGCGCAAGCCGGGTGTGATCAGCAGCAAAGGTGACCGGACCGTTCTTCCGGCTGAAGATGTTCCCTGCTTCCGGATCGACTGCAATGATATCGCTGTCGAGATAGCAGCCGGTAAGACCCGGTGTGTCCTGCACACCGAGCATGCGGTGAAGATTTGTCTTCAGCAGAATGCTGGCCTGATGATCGTCGAAGCGCGTATCCACGTGCGGCCGTATGATCTGGTCGTGTTCGATAGGCGTATTACACCGGGCCGCAACAACGACCACTTCGCAGCGGACAAAAGTTTTTAGAAACTGCAGTGACTCGTTGAGGCGAGGAACCTGTGAATCCCCCACAATGACGTATGCGAAGAGATTTCGCGCTGTACTCATGCGTTTTGCGACACGATTTTGAGTTTGTCGCTCATCGGCGAAAGGCCGGATGCACGGGAACGTATCCGGTCAACTTCACCTTTCCAGATTGCCTTGTTCCGCTTTAAAAGTGGAAGCAAGCCTTCCGATTGGCGCTCCAGAGAATCGGCGATAAGCCCCAATTCCGCCGGCGACAGGGTGTAGAGACTGACCTCTGCGGGCGTACGCACGGCATTCACAAATACGTTGCAATCGAGGCTATCCGCGAAGAGACAATAATCTCCGAATTCCTCCCAGTTGGGCCGCATGAGGCAATACGTCAAGCCAAACCCTGTCTTTCGTTCGCTCGTGTATTCACGAAAACGACTCACGTTAGACATTAAGACCTCGTATTGGGTATTTACTCGAATTTTCTCAATCGTCTCCTTACGATACCCGTCGAGAGAAACGGAAATGCTAAATGGGAGTTTCTCAAGAAACCGCTCAACCCGGGCATTAAATTGCGAGCCATTTGTAGTCACATGGCAAGACACCGAAAGGCCGTCTTCGATCATCATGTCCCAGATTCGTGCACACTCGCTCTGTAAGAATGGCTCGCCGCCAAGAAATTTGGCACGTTTCAGGTGAGGCAGGTACGACCGCAACTCCGTGAAAAACCTATCGGGATATGCACTCACAAGCGGCGGCAATTTTTCGCGGTGCGCACGGATAGCGGAAGATGCCTTTCCGTCGCACATGATGCATTCGAGGTTACAGGTATTTCCAATGGAAAATTCCATTTGCAGGGGCCACTCTGGGTCTTGGCGCGGTACCGGCAATAGGTCCCACTTGCTGGTCGACAAGTTCACAAAGCTCCCCGTAGCGATCTGCCATTCGCAATAGCCGCATCCCTTGGCGAAGCTGCCTCCTTCCAGCGATGTGCGAATCGCCTTGAGGGCATCCCCGTTCCAAATTTCGCCGATGGTCTGCCGGATAATGTTTCCCGCTGGGTATGACCAGTTATGGCAGCAGACGCGGACATCGCCATTCATGCTGAAATAGAGCGAGGTGTGCGGAGCATAACAAAGTGATTTAAAGGCCTTCTCTGAAAAATCGCGCGCACTGTTATACGAGTTAAGAATCGCGAGTTCCATCGTCGCTTCCTCCCATGACGCGAGTGCTAGCCCAATCAGTCCACCCGTAATTCACTCAACATACATCTCCCGAAACGCACAGTGTTTCCTGTCTCCGGCTTGATTGAATCAAATTCCTCCCGAACCCCGTCAAGACTTCCTCGTGCCGAGTTTACTCATGCAATCGTGATGTCGAATTTCACTCCGAGAACAATGATCCAGGATAGAACTAGGACTCAAGGAAGGTTGATTTTCAAATTCACGCTCACGCCAGGATTGAATGTCCAATTTGCGGCCTTGTTACTTAATGTGACGCCAGCTTGAATCCCGAGATCATAATTCAATCCTTTATTGTCTACGCCCAGACTGAGGCGGTTGAGGTTGGAATCAAACGGAGTGACGAGCGCATTCAAGGAACCTGTCTTGGCGAAGTTGATAAAATCGGCAGCGTTGTAGTTGACGCCCGGCTCGCCTTTGGAGTTGAAACTGAAGATGCCGTCACGCAAGGTAAACACGGTAGACCCCTGCGGCGGTGGAATATTTGGAGGAACGTTGGCCTGCGCGATGGCAGGGTCGAGAGAGCCGAATGCCGATTGAGACTGCGCAGCGGCGCACTGCCCGGCGCTGCTAAAAAAGTTGGACCAAAGTACGCTATTGAGAGAGTTTTTCAGAATATTCGCGGAATTGGCATCGATCGCGGGCTGACCTTCGGCTTTAAGTTGCGTGTTAAACGCATTGAGGAGCGCGTCGTTGGCGTCAGTAGTCAGCTTGCCCGCAAACCCCGGAATGGCGCAGTTGACGAAGTTCTTCTGCATGTCATCGGCAGCTCCACCGAGATTCGGATAAGTGCCACCCCACGGACCAAATCCCTGGTCGCCATAACCGTCTCCGGCTGCGCCGCCTCCACCGGCGCTCGCACCACCACCTCCGCCAGTATCGCCAGCGAGACGAAAAGACGGCGCACCAAAACGCCCCGAACGCCCCCCACCGTGCAAAAAGTGGTCTCCACCCAATGAGGCAATATTGGCTGTGGTGATCGGCATGCTCACCGTGTCAACAGATAACGGAGGATCGACATTTTCGTAGCGTGCTGTGCGAGCGATAGGACGCGCGGTAGCGTACTCGCTGGCAGCGACACATTCGCAAACACACGGGCGACGGCTTCTGCGCAGAATGCGAACCAAGGTACGCTGGTCTTTGTCCATCAGGCGCAGGGCGCCGTTGGTAGGACGCAACCGGCGTCCCGGAGCAAGCGTCCCACCCTGGATCACGACACAGAATCGACCGTTTGCATCTGCCAGGGCAGCGTCCCCAGCCATCGGTGTCAGCACAATCACGCCGTGCGGACCAAATTGTTCAGCGGGCAAGCTGGTCTTGGTACCCGTGGCACGAATTCCTGTGATTCGATAACGGCCAAGAGGAGTGTCACCAAAAGGCAGCAATGCGTGGCCAGACGGATTGCCATGCCGCCCAGCGGCCACACGGTCGGCGAATCCACACACGGGAAATGGCCCCGCTAGCACGCGTCCATCTTCCCCCTCCAAACTCAATCGTCCTTCAAACTCACGGTTGATCGGCAAAGATACGATTAGTTTATGCATGACAGCTCTCCTTCGTTTGAGGTCTGGGCGACGGGCAACGTGATTGATTGAGTGCCTATGGATGCCGTGGCAAGGACGGCATCCGGATTCAGAACTTGGGTATAACGCTTCACCATAAGTTCCATGGAAAATTTTTCGCTGGCAATTCCGCGGCTGGCCTCGCCAAAACGACAGAGCATCTCCGGATTCATCAAAAGAGTGCGCACACGATGCGCCATCTCCCTAGGATCGTCTTCGGAGACGAGGAAGCCATTGACGCCGTCCTCTACCTGTTCTGTGGTACCCCCGTGTCGGGCAGCCACTATAGGAAGGCCGACGGACATCGCTTCGAGTGACGCATTCGGACAACCGTGGTCTGTGCCCAACATGACAAAAACTCGAAAGGCTTTAAGATACGGGACTACGTTTGCCTGCTGACCGGCAAAAACGATATTCGAGACACCCGCCGCACGCATTCTCGTGAGAATGAGTTGTTGGTATCTCTCATACCTTCGGTTCGCCGCACCGACCAGGATCATGGTCACGCCGGGCAAGCGCCGATTCATCTCCGCCATCATATCTACGAAGTATTCAATGCGCTTGCTTGGCAGGATTCGACAGCATGTGCCAATGACCAGGTCGGGATCCACATTGGCAGGCAACTCTATCCCGTCGCCGCTCACCCTCGCCAGATTGGGAACACCGTTAGGGATGACCCACACCTTCTTTGAAGGCAATGATAAGTTTGGAGGAGTTCCACCCGAATACTTGGCTACGAAGTGATCGAGGCGATCAAAGTAATTTGCGGTGTCGAATGCGATACGGCGCTGCACATCAGCATTCCGGGCCAAATCCTCAAATAGCCATGGACCGGGGCTTACGTCGATCAATCTCATTTGATTGGCGGGCAGTATCTTCGCCAGCATAAGCTTCACACGGGCGTCAGTATTCCAGAAAACAATTGTTTTCGCGTTGAGCCGGCGACTCATGCTCAAGACTCCTTCGACACGGTCAAGGTAGGAACGCGCGGACTGAAAGGAAAACATCGGAATGCCCGCTGCCTCCAACTCCTCCACAAACGCTGGGTGGTTCGTCTCATTCAGGACGCCAAGCCAGGGTTTGCAAGCGCCGGGCAGATGGCAAAGCAGATTGACCAGAGACCTGCCGGCCCCTCCAAGGTTCAGATTATCGGTGATAAACAGCGGGCGCCGGAGCGCGCCGCCGGCATCTTGTTGGCTTCCACCCCCATATTGTCCAAGGAGACTCCACAGCCGGGGAAGCAGGTCTGAATCGGACGGTCGAAGTGGGACAATGCGACTATTTCGCGCGAGCGACTGCTCGATGCCGACAACGTAGGCATTGATATCGGAGGAGTCTGCAACAAGAACGGCCTCTTCGGGGAGGCCTTCCCGGTTGCCGCCCGCGTCCGCCGAAACAATGGGACAACCAGCGCGCGCAGCTTCGAGGGTTGCGATGCTTAGACCCTCATACACACTGGTGTTGAGAAATATGTCGAAGGCCGCATAGTGCTTTTCCACGTCCGGCACTGATCCCGGCGTAAGCAGATCGGCCATCACCCCGAGGTCGAGCGCCTGCCGGCAAGTCGCCGTGTATGTTGCGCGACCATTGCCCCAATCATGATCCCACCCCCCCAGAATGAGAAGCTTGCAAGGGTGAAACCGGCGCATCTCCGCTAACACGCGCACTGCGCGTGTATAAGCCTTCTGTGACTTGAACTCGCCTACCATTCCGATCAGAAGGACATAGTCCGGGATGCGATACCGGCTCCGTATCTCCTTCCGGTAGGCGTTCAATTCGTCCAGCGAGAACCAGCACTGACTCTCATGCCGGACGGTGACAACCGATTTGGGACAACCAGCGGAGCGCAACTGCTGGGCCACGTTTTCCGATACGGCCACAACGTACGGAACGCGCGCATGATCGAACGCCTGCGGCGCGTCCTGCCAGGAAGGTTGCGAGTTATGCACTACCGGGACCGTGGACACACCAAGCTCCCACAGAACGCGAAGATGACGCGCATTTGTAAGGTGCGTGAACAACACTGGAGAGGGAGAAGCGAGCACCTCGAGCGCGACCCTTCGCAGCTTGTTATTCACATCATGCTGGTAGAGACGAGTCACCTTTGTGCGACCGATATTCTTCAACTCGTATTGCGGCTCTATCTCCCTCATCACGAAAAGATTGGCGCTGGGCGACCGCCCGGCAAGACCCTGCAATGTCTCCAGTACAGCGCGTTCCGCGCCGCCAACAGCAAGACTCGGCAGCAGAATATTAATATGCAAATCGTTGGCTACTTCAACACAAACGGGCTGTCGCACCGAATGCTTGAGGATCGGCGCACCCTCCGTTGGTGGAGGCAATACCAAAGCTTCATCAGGCATGGCTGAGAGAGGTTTGGTCAGAAGTTGATACTCGCGGTACAGGGTACACAGGGTGCCTTCTTCGGGTGGATTCTCCTTGTCAGGCACAGCATCCATGTAAGCGCGCCCCTTATAAACGCCCCCGCTGACCTGGAGCGTTCGCCACATCTCGTTGCCCCAGTGGATGGCGTACCAATGAGATGGGAGCGGCTTATCTGAGAAAATCAGCGGCTCTATCGCTTCCCGCCAGGAATCCGGGTTACAGATGTCCGGATAGGAAAAGCGATCCAGTTTGAGTTGTATTACATTCGCAGACAGAATTCGGTTCGGAAGCAGCCACGGGGTATTCTCGTTGATTTCGCGCTCGACCTGCTCATAGGTCATCTTCATCAATGCGCTGCCAGCAGGACACTTAGCAATGTTGGCGACAACACCTACCCGGTGCGGGCGGAATACGTAATCGGTCTTAAAGTTGAGCGGGCGAAGACAAGTCACATCCATGTCAACCCACCAGCCGCCCTTTTCATAAAGCAGCTTATACCGAAATAGGTCGGAGAACGGTCCTAAACTGAGGTGTCCAACCCCAGTCTCAGGATCGATCTCGCGTTGGCGGAATATGCGTGAACGCGGGAGTATCTGTTCGGCATTCTCCAGCACGACACCTTTAGGCAACGGGGTTTCAAGGTCGTCATAGACCCACAAGTGAAACTCGTGACCATGCCGCAGGAAAGAGCGGATCGTTAACAACTCGAGGGGAGAAAGGCGATTTCCGATCCATAACCCGTTGACCACTCGATTGTCATCCCTGAGGGCGCGTTCTTGCGTTTTGCTTCGGTGAATGGCCAGAGAACGTTGTGATGGCCCATTCCCGAGTCTCTTCTCCGCCTCGTCCCAATTCTTCCAGCCGCGCTTCATCACGCCGCCATTGATAAAATGCAAAAAGAGAGGGCTTTCTTTGCTTTTATGCTTTCTCAGACTATACGAATCGTGATAAGCCAAGTCGGAATTTCGGACACTTGCGCGTTCCGTCTGCGGCACATTCAGGTAGCAATCAACTATAAAATTGAACTTTCTATCCAGCGTGGGCGTTTTTTGCAGCTTCAGCTTCCAAGCCGCTGCAATCAGCGTTCCCTGGTCCCGCGTCTGCCAGGCCGGGTTGTCAAACGTCATACGGGTAAACTCAGTCCAGCAATTCAGTAGAGGTCCTGCATCTTCCGAGAAAACGAAGACCCCTCCATTCCAATGCTGCCACTTCGGGCTGACCTTAACCTGAAAAGTGTCCCGGATAATTTCGATCAGATGATGACAATGTCCTCCCTTGCATCCGCAAGTTACCCCCCATGGACTGAATGATCGCAGGTCGGTGTGGTCAGGGGCGAACGCAAAGGGTCTTTTCCCGATCTCGAAGATCGAGTCCACATCTTTACCAACCGCGAGCACATCTGTGTCCAGATAACAACCCAGGATGCTTCGATTGCCGATGAGCCGATGCACATTCGTTTTGAGCATCAACCCCATCTGGTGGTCGTTGAGCCGTTTTTCCGAGGGGACACGGATAACCTGGTCATGTTCGATGCGTGAACTTGTCCGGCTGGCTACGACTATGATGTCGGACTTGGAGTACTTCTTCAAAAAGCGCATCGAGAGATTGACCCTCTCGACGTGCCGGTCACCGCAGATGGCGTAGACAAACGTCCGTCTCGGACTGCCTACTGGATTACCCACCTTGCGACGGTATCCCCCAACCTCTGGCATCTACCACCTCCTCCGTGCGACTTGTCGTCAGGCTGCTGGCTTACTTCCCAATGTGGCCAGAGTTTCGTTGCTATTAGGCAAGGACTTTCATCGTAAGTTCTTTACTGTCAGCTAACTCGCAAATTGACTGATTAAATGCTTGCACCGATTCGAGCAAAGGAGCCCCGCCGAATGGCCGCGAAGCGGCGATAATGGCGGCCATATCTTTAGGAAGACACCGGCCCCGAAATCCACGTTCCGCCGTGACAGTAGTGTGCGACTCTCCTATGCGGGAATCAGCGAGCCACAAGTGCCGTAACTCTTCCCAGTCAACGTTGAAGAAATTCGACAATTCGAAAAATTGATTTACGAAAGACACCTTCGTTGCAAGGAAACAGTTCTCCATATATTTGCAAAGCTCCGCTGTACGGCTGGACGTCCAGTAGAGGGTGGTGCGCCCTCCAGACAGGCTGTCATGAAGCTGCGAAACTTTGTCGAAGATGGATCGCGAACCGCCAACAATGCAGAACCCACAGAGGCACTCATCGTGCCAAGGATGGCCAACACTCTCTCCGATGTACTCCGGACTGAAGGCGATAGCCTGCCGGGTGACCATCGCTAAACGATCGACAGTACCCGGCGGTACGGTCGACTTAATGCAAAGCGGAGCGGTGATCCATGCAGCGCACTCTTCAACTGCTGACAAGTCACAACTAAGTCCGTCTAGAGCTGTAGGAGTAGGCACGCACAAAAACACTAGATCGCATTCGTTGATCTCTTGTCGCGATGCCTCTGAGTTGTACGCCGGCTGAAGTTTGTCGTAGATCGCAACCGAATGTTCATCAGATTTTGCAAGCCAGCGGACTAGTGCTGAACCTACAACTCCATGGCCAACGATTCCCACATTCATTAGGTTCCTCTCAGCCGACGCTCTGGAAGATAATTCATGCAAAGAAGTTCAAAGATGGCCCGGGGGATCAGGTAGGTCGAAGGTTCGTAGACTTGCGGAAAATTCTACAGCAGATGTCACAATCGTCAAGAAGTTTTTCCGGTCGGCAATAGATCGGTTTGTTGGTCAATGCGACAGCCGTCGATCTGGGTCTTGCGCTGCTAACTAAAGATCGGTTATCCGGTCTCAAGTTCGGACAGACTGCATTCGTCTAGATGAAGCCTTTTCCGTAGATGTCCGGTATTGCTACGCCCAGCATCGCTGTAATGTCCGTTGGAACTTGCGGATTCGATGCTGTGGCCGGCGGTGTGTCGGCCGCCGTTCGAGGTGCGGGAGGAAAGCTGCCGGCTGCCATCAGTGCTTTGAACTCAGCACTATTGCCGAGGTAGAACGCGATGCTTTTCCAGAACAGATCCGGTGTGACTGCCGGTTTTCTTAATAACGCGATGACTTCCGGCGTTGTCGGCAACCCAGCCAGAGATGCTATGTTCACGATTGTGTCTACATAACCCACTGCTTCCTGGTAGCCCTTGCCGACGATCTCGCCGCTCGTTCCTATCAGGTTTACCGCTGCCTCTACATACCTTGCGCCTTGCGAGTACCACAACGCCTGCGCACTCTCGCTTAAGTGCTGCAACGTGAAGTTACGGTAGCCGAGGCACAGACTCCCAATTCCGCAAAGCAGCCGCACTTTTGGTTTTGGGGAGTTGAAGGGCCGATTACATCGTCAGCTTGAGCTGATCTTGAAGAGTGTCCAGACTTTACACCTCTTTTGTTACAAAATACAATCACCCTCTTCGCTTTGCCTTCCCAGCTATGTTCCGAAATGAAAAATCGGCCCTGCTCCAAGGCGAAGGGTGTGTTCTATACGTTATTGCGGCGTTGAGTAGAGTCGTACGACGGTATCCAAGGTCGAGGGCACGGACGGTGAAGCGAGAACCCGATTCTCTCTTTCCACTTCAAAAGCTGGACCGCTAATGGATCTCAACCTCTACTCGTCTTCAATTTTGCGCTCGGATGGGATTGTAGCGAGGGACACATCTCTAAATTGACTACAGTCAGGACGCAGAAAAAGCAGATGCGCTAGGCGAGATCGCTACATCTGCTGGATTGCCTACGAGTTTGTAATGGTCGGGGCGGAGAGATTCGAACTCCCGACCCTCTGCTCCCAAAACAGATCACCCGATTTTAGCTAAATCATTGAAAACATGGAGTCAAAAAGCCTTTTAGAATCAATAGAACTTGTGGTTCTGTGCAGTTCCGCCTACATCGGTGAGGTTTTCTTGTACTCAATTTTGACTACAGTCAGGTAGATGAGAACACTATTCTTGAGATCGCTACAAGGAACTTCCTTATCAGTATCGATCTCACCCTGAGGGGTATTTCGGCCTCGGATTATCTCCGAGTGGTCTCGAAGAGAAACCAACTGCGCCGCTGCGATTGATCGATGAAGTTCTCCAGAAGGCTTGCGGACGCCACATCGCCGGCATCGTCACAGAGCGTATGGAGCGCGCGCATATGCAGAACAAGTGCCTTCTCGTCTTCGTGCAATTCGCTCAGCATATCCTTCGGCGTGACGAAATCTGCGTCATTGTCGATAACTCGCTGAAGTCGCGCGATATGTCCGATGGAGCGGATCGCGGGCCCGCCAAGCTTCCGGGCTCGTTCGGCGAGGTCATCAGTCATGGCAAAGAGCTGATCGCCATGGTCGTCCAGCAAAAGGTGATAGTCACGGAAATGCGGGCCGCTCATGTGCCAGTGAAAGTTCTTGGTCTTCAGGTAGAGGGCAAAGACATCCGCAACGAGTGCGTTGAGACCTCCACCGATCTCGCGGACTGATTCAGTAGAGATATCGGAGGGAGTGGAGAGTGGGGCCATTCGACGCGCAATGAGATTCCGAGTGTTCGACATTTTGCTTTTCCTTTCGTCCAGAAGGACGCTTGTTTTAGGTTGAGATGCTTGGCCGATTGGCCATTGTCCGGTACGGATTCAGCCAGGGAACGGCTTGGGGATGGGGTTGCGATAGTATTTGGTGGCCAGATATATCAGTTCGTTTGAAAGTCAATCGCAGGTTCTGGAAGACTCCCGGGGCAGTGGAGAGAACAACCTATATCTGTTGGCGTCTGGCCTCGGCTGGCTGCGAAATCCTGTGCGGCCAGATACCTATGAATGTCGGATATGACGACCGATCCTTCCCCGACGGCTGAGGCAACGCGCTTGACGGAGCCGGAACGAACATCTCCGACCGCATAGACGCCCGGCTGATTGGTGGCGAATGTTCCGTCCGCTCCAGCCTCGCCGCCGGTGATGATGAAGCCCTTGGCATCGACTGCCAGATCCTTGCAGAGCCATGTGGTCTTTGGACTTGCGCCAATCATGACGAAGATATTTGAGATCGCATGAGTCGCAATCGCCCCAGACGTATTGTCCCGCCATGCAACTTTGCGGAGCTGGTCGTCCCCTTCGAGTTCAACGATCTCAGCCTGGAGATGAACGGAGATGCCCGGTGCTGTAAGAATGCGTTGGACAAGGTAATACGACATCGTGGCCTCAAGTCCCCCTCCCCGGACAAGGAGGTAGACATGACTCGCGGTTTGCGAGAGAAACAGAGCAGCCTGGCCAGCTGAGTTTCCCGCGCCCACGACGATGACCTTCTGGTCGCGGCAAAGTCCAGCCTCCATCGCCGTAGCAGCGTAATGAATTCCGGAATACTCGAAGCGCTCATAGTTGGAAACGTGCAGCTTCCTATATCTGGCCCCGGTGGCGATGACAACTGTTCGTGTCTGGATTGGATTTCCATCTTCGAGATGAAGAATGTAGTTCGTGCCGGATAGACTCATCCTCAACACTTCGCGGGAGATCGCAAACTCCGCTCCAAACTTTTGCGCCTGGGCCATCGAGCGCTCCGAGAGCTCCTGGCCGGAAACACCCGTTGGGAAGCCAAGATAATTCTCAATTCGCGAGCTTGTGCCGGCCTGACCACCGGGAGCATTTCCTTCGATGACGGCTGTGGAGAGACCTTCGGAAGCTGCATACACAGCTGCCGCTAGTCCGGCAGGTCCCGCACCTACAATCGCCACATCATAGATCTTCGAACCGTCGCGAAGGTCCCCAATACCGAGCGCATCTGCCAGAACTACATTGGATGGATTCCGCAGGAGACGCTGACCTGGAAGCAGTGCGACGGGGAGTTGATCATGGTCAAGATCGAAGCAACGGAGCAGAGCACCCGCATCGGCATTCGTATCCGCATCCAGCATTCGATAAGGGTGTCCGACACGGGTTAAAAAGCGCCGGAGTCGGATGGTG
>Ga0302310_10003381_pt1 | contig 12444 bp, 7 predicted proteins | sample III_Palsa_N1_2_FD_200451 | JGI IMG/M metagenome (GOLD analysis project Ga0302310, IMG submission 200451) | Peat permafrost microbial communities from Stordalen Mire near Abisko, Sweden - III_Palsa_N1_2 | ecosystem: Environmental > Terrestrial > Soil > Palsa > Peat permafrost | place: Sweden... | reverse complement strand
AGGCGAAGGCGGCTGGTGCCAACGCCACCGTGAACACCACGACGGAACAGGTGCCCGACACCGATGGCGTGAAGAAACCCACCGAGGTGATGACCAGCCTGGACATCGACCCGATCGCCGCCGACGTCGACGCCCACGGCAGTGCCAGCGCCGACTTGATCGCGAAAACAGCCCATATGGCCGACGCCAGCTCCGACGCAATCACGATCACAGTGAAGGGCACCAAGCGTCAGCGTCAGTGGATCGACAGCCAGCTGCAGACGGATCTGAAAGCCGACACCAAGACCACGGTGAAGGACGAACCCGCGAGCACGCCGCACCTGGTGCTCACGCCCGTCCCGAACGTGGCCGGCTGAGGGAGAACGCCATGACCCGCAAGAATGACTTTGGCGATCTTTTCGGGAGCAAGAACAAAGCTCCCGATCCGACCGGTGCGCCGGCCGGCGATCGTTCCAACGATTTCGGCAACCTGTTGGGGAAGACTCCCGAACAGGCGGCGCCGACTGCTCTGGATCCTGCACCTCGACCACGGGCCGAAGCCGGCTTGATCTCCGATGACGCGGCGGCGGCCATGAAGGCCAAGGTGGCCGAGACGCGCGAACGTGTCCTCGACGGCTTGGGCAAGAGTGCCCAGGTCGCCGCGTCCACGGCGAAGGCAATGCGCGATAAAGGCGCATCGGGTGCCGTGGCGCTGGTGGCCAAGGCACGTTCGGTGAACCCGCCCAAGAAGGGCGTGATCATCGGAGCGTGCGGTGTGCTGGGCGTGGTCATTCTGGGCGTGACATATCTATATGTGTCGAGGAGCCAGACGGCGGCGTCCGCACATGCGGACACCACGCCAGTTGTCGCCAAGGTGTCGGCCCCGGCCGTGGCTCCGGTCACGCCAGCGAAGGCGTTGCCGGAACCGACCATCGCCCCCACGACCGCACCTGCGCCCGTCGTAGCTGCGGTTCCGGCGGCGGTGGTGCCGGTGGTGGCTCCGGCCCCTGTTCCGGTCGCGGCACCTGTGGTGGCGGCCGCACCCGTTGCACCGGTGACGTGCAGCTTCGACGGTCAGTTGCAGGCCGCTGATGGCACCCTGATCTCAGGGGCCACGGTCACTTTGAATTCGAAGGGGGCGTTCCGACCACCCGTCACGACCGGCGCCGATGGCCACTTCTCCTTCACTGACCCCACCAATGGCGGCGTGTATGCGCTGCAAATTCAGGCGACCGGCTACCGGACGATGCGTGTCGCGGTCACGGCGTGTGCGGTGGTGCATCCAGTGGTCTTGACCCCGCTCGCCCCACCCGAGGCCCCGGTGGCGGCGACAGCGCCGGCCCCCGTGCATCACGTGGCTCCAACGCCTGTTGGGGAGACCGCGGCACAGAAGGCGGCAGCAGCCGCCAACGCTCAGTCGAACGAGGCAGCGGCGGCGGCGTGGTTCAAGGCACGGGCGCCAGGGCAGGCGGCACCAAGCGGCGGAAACTGAGCATCGGTGGGGCAGACAGGAGGCCGGATCATGGGATCCGGCCTTTTGCTTTTGGAAGAGTCTCGGAGCCTGAGACCTGACAGGGCATAATCTGAGCATTGATCAGCTAGGGGTTTGCAGGATGCCGTTGTTGTCTTGGTTTGAGCGGGATGAAGATCTCACGCGGGCCGCCCTTGCGCCCTACCGGCTACTGGAGCCGATGAAGAGTTTGGCCTATGGGGAAGAGGATTCCTCAAACATGCTCATCCAGGGCGACAACTTGGATGCTTTGAAAGCGTTGCTCCCCTACTACGCGGGCCAAGTGAAGTGCATTTTCATTGACCCGCCCTACAACACGAAAAGTGCTTTCGAGAACTACGACGACAATTTGGAACACTCCAAGTGGTTGTCGATGATGTATCCCCGACTTGAGCTTTTGCGGCAGCTGATGCATGAGCAGGGCTCGATTTGGATCACCATCGACAAAAATGAAGCTCACTACCTCAAAGTCATCTGTGATGAAATTTTCGGCAGAACGAACTTCATTGCTGAGATCATTTGGCAGAAAAGAGCCTCCCGCGAAAATCGCGCGGCGGTAGGCTCCGCCCATGACACCGTCCTTGTCTACGCCAAGATGGAAGCCCGCGTTTGGAAGAAATATCGGAACTTGCTGCCAACCAATGACAAGGGCTATTCGAACCCTGACTTCGACGAGCGAGGGCGTTGGCGTTCAATTCCTTTCTCCGCTCAGGGGACGAGACCGAACCAGATGTATGAAATTGTGAGTTCGACCGGTGTTCGAATGAAGCCGCCTAAGGGTCGCTGTTGGGGCGCCACAGAGCCAGAATTTGAGCGACTGCGCGCTGAGAACAAAGTTTACTTTCCTAAGAATGGTGCTGGCAGGCCACGCATCAAGCGTTTCCCTTGGGAGGATGAGGGCCTCGTTCCCATGTCTCTGTGGTTTGCCACCGACGCAGGGAACACGGAAGAAGCGAAGAAGGAAATGCTCACACTCTTCACGGAGATTGAAGCCTTCGATACACCGAAACCAGAAAGGCTCCTTCGTCTCATCCTTGCGGTAGCCAGTAATGAGGGTGATCTGGTTCTCGACAGTTTCTTGGGTTCGGGGACCACGGCTGCAGTCGCTCATAAAATGAAGCGACGTTGGATTGGCGTTGAGCTTGGTCCAAACGCAAACAAATATTGCCTTCCGCGCTTGCGCCAAGTTGTCGACGGTGAACAAGGTGGTGTTTCCGAACTTGTCGGTTGGCCGACCGAAGGCGGCGGTGGATTCCGCTTCTACAAACTCGGTGTCCCCGTCTTCGACGAGTCGGGTCACATTCGCGCTGGTATCACTTTTGAACAGCTGGCCGCGCACATCTGGTTCGCCGAAACCGGCACAGCCCGTTCGACCCGTGCCAAGAAGGAACCGTTCCTGGGGGAGCACGCCGGGATCGGCTACTACCTCCTGTTCAACGGTGTCCTGGGCGACGAGAGCAAGGCAGGTGGCAACGTATTGACGAAACGCCTCCTGCGTTCACTGCCAGCTTTTGACGGTCCGAGGGTGATATACGGCGAAGCCTGCTTGATCAATCCGGAGCAACTCGCTGAGCTCGACATCACCTTCAAACAAACACCTTACGACATCAAGGCCCGCTGATGACCCTCGCTTTGAAGATCTACCAGCAGACATCGCTGGACACACTCGAACGGTTTTTTGAGGCGGCTCGATTGGGTGGTCCCGCGAAGGCATTTGCAGCCACGGTTTCCAAGGGACTGATCACCGAATACAAGTCACTCCCAAACCAGCCGAACGTTCCTTATGTCTGCCTGCGCATCCCAACGGGTGGCGGCAAGACAATCATGGGTGCGCACATCATTGATGCGGCTGGGCGGTCCTATCTCGAACGCGAGTATCCGTTGGTGGTCTGGTTGGTGCCGACCACACAGATCAAGAACCAGACCCTTGAAGCGTTCCAGAACCCTCGCCACCCGTATCGCATGGAGCTGGATGATGCGTTCGACGGGAAGGTGGCCGTGTTCGATTTGGCGGACTTTGCGCAGATCCGCCCGGCGGACCTGGGCACGAAGGTGTGTGTGGTCATCGCCACCGTCGCCGCCTTGCGCGTCGAGAATACCGAGGGGCGGAAGGTCTACCAGCACAACGAGAACCTGGAACCGCACTTTGGAGGCTCGACCAAGGATTTGCCCTACCTCGAGAAAGGCACGGACGGAAAAACGCTGTATTCGTTTGCCAACTTGCTCGCCATGCATGGTCCGTTGGTCATCATGGACGAGGCCCACAATGCAACCACGCCTCTGTCCTATGAGGTCTATGAGCGGCTGAGTCCAAAGGCCGTGGTGGAACTGACCGCCACGCCCGACGCGTCAAGCTCCAATGTGTTGGTCAGCGTATCGGCCTTCGAGCTGAAAGCCGAGAACATGATCAAATTCCCGGTGGTGCTGAAAGAGCACAACGGGCAATGGCAAGTGGCCGTCAGTTCAGCGGTTGCTCGGCGCAAGACTCTGGCCAAGACGGCGTTGGGCGAACCGGAATACATCCGGCCGATCTTGCTGGTTCAGGCCGAAAACGCACGTGGGTCCGCCACCGTTGAAGAGGTGAAAAAGCACCTCTTGGACGTGGACGGCGTGGCTGAGTCAGCCATCGCGATCGCCACAGGCGATCAGCGTGAGATCGACGGCGTGGACCTGTTCGCGAAGGACTGCCCCATTGAGGTCATCATCACGAAGCAGGCCTTGAAGGAAGGTTGGGATTGTTCGTTCGCTTATGTTTTTTGCTCGGTGGCCCAGGTCAAATCCGACAAGGACATCCAGCAGTTGCTGGGACGTGTGCTGCGGATGCCCTATGCGACGCGCCGCAAGAACGAAGAGATGAGCAAAGCGTATGCGCATGTGGTCAGCCCGAACTTCGGCGAAGCCGCCGCCGAGCTCACCCAGGCGCTCTTGAACATCGGTTTCAACCCACTGGAAGCGTTGGCGGCGATCCGCAAGGAGTCGCCGCAGACAGCGCTTGGGCTTGCCGGCGGTGAAGCCAAACTGAGCCTGCCCGCCACGGTGCTGCACCTCACCCGCGAGCCTGACCTGTCACAGATCCCGGAAAGGGATCGCGATCGGGTGAAGTTCACACCGAGCACTGAGGGCAAGGGTGGCACGGTCGAGATCCAGGACGAAATTGACTTGGCCACCGTCGAAGCATTGGTCGCCGCCGTGCCGGCGAGCAAGCGTGACGAGCTGGCGGAGAAGATCGAACAACATCAGCTGGTGACCTTGGCCGCAAAGGCACCCAGCGAGCGAGGCGAAGTCTTCCAGGTGCCCCGTCTCTGTGTCATGGAGCAGGGCGAACTTGAACTGGTGGACCGCGGTGCGGTGTCGGCCACGTTTGCTTGGGATTTGCTCGACAGCCCGGCGGACCTGTCGTCGTTTTCGTTCAACGAAGACTCCATGACCTTCGAGGTGTTTCTTGAAGGGGAACATGTGCAGTATCACGTCATCAAGGATGACGTGGCCACTTACCTGCCTGGGTTTGCTCAGGACCGCACGGTGACCGACCTGCTCGGTTGGCTGGATCACGAAATCCGTGAGCCCAGCATCAAGCAGCCGGTCCTGCGCGAATGGATCCGTCAATCCGTTCAAGCATTGATGGAAGGTCGCGGATTCTCATTGGCCCAGCTTTTGAAGGGTCAGTTTGTCCTGCGGCGCAAACTGAGCGAGCAACTCGATGCGGCGAAGGCCAAGGCCTACAAAGCGGGCTTCCAGCAGGCTCTCTTCGACAGTGAAACCATCACGTCGATGGAGCCGGATCATGCCTTCACCTATCCGGCGGATTTGTCACAGTATCCGGCCCACACTTATTACCAAGGCGCCTATCGTTTCCGGAAGCACTACTACCCGGTGCCCGGCGACCTGAAATGGAAAACGGACAAGGGCCATGACACCGAAGAATTCCAGTGCGCCCGTGCGCTCGACATGCTCGAGGAAGTGAAGTTCTGGGTGCGTAACGTCGTCCATCAAACGCAATTCTGGATGCCGACGGCCAAGATGCGGACTTACCCTGACTTCGTCGCTCACCTCAACGACGGCCGCATGATGGTCATCGAATACAAAGGCGGGGATCGGTTCTCGAACGATGACAGCGAGGAAAAACGTTCGATCGGACAACTCTGGGAAAAGCGCAGCGGTGGGAAGGGCCTTTACCTGATGGCGCAGAAAGTAGACGACCAGAAACGGAACATCCGCGATCAACTTCTTGCCGCCATCGCGGGGCATTGAACGTCAGTCATGGATGACCAACCCAAACCGGTTCAGGCCAGCTACCTGGATGATGCTTCAGTCCAGGACATCCTGCGGATGGCTGTCGCTTGTGCGGCTTGGGGCGATGCGAACATGGTTGGCCTCGAAATCAACACCGACGGCGTGAACCTGCTTGCCGCCACCGCGTTCGGCATCGTGCACGAGCACCACGGTGCCATCGTGTCGCTGCTGCTGGCTGGGCGGCTGGGATCGGGGCTCGCGCTCCTGCGACCCACCTTCGAAGCGCTCGTGCGAGGAATCTGGTTGCTCCGAGGCTCCAAAGACACCCAGATCGAGCTTTACCTAGCGGGGAAGGACAGCAAGAAGATTGAGGGTCTCCTCAAGGATCTGCGCAAGGGTCCCCAGAGCGCCGAGGATGCGTTTTTGCAGGCGACCTGGACGAAATCGGAAAGGTCGCTGCACCAGTTCACCCACGTCAGCCACCAAATGTTGATCCGTCGATGGAGCTTCGACGTTGAAACGGCCATGCCGATGACGGAAGTCGTCGACGCGATCAAATTTGCGACCGGTGCGGCGTTGCTGGCGTCTATTGAACTTGCTCGATTGGCTCTCCATTTGGGGCTGGAGCAGCACGCGATGCGTCTCCTCAGTGTGCTGTATCCGATGGAGTCACCGTTTGCCGGCCAGGCGTCAAGTGACTAGCCTATCCGGCTCCAATAGGCAGTGGTGACCGACAAAACACGTTTTGTCTCTACATACAGAAGGAGCAGGTCGTCATTGCCAACGGACCTGGCGTGCATAGACGCAATTCGGATGGGGTTCAACCGTTGCAGAGACTCCAAGATGTCTTCTTTGCGGTTGAACAGAGCCTTGAACACCTGATTCCAGTTGTCCGTTCTCTGGATGATCATGTGGTAATCGCTGAAATCGGCGTAATCGATGAGAGGCTGCGGCTCACTTTGCGCACTTTCCACTTTGGAGCGTTTGTCGACCCATCGACCATAGGTTTCCGGCGGCAACTTTTGCTTCGGCCAGTTCGCTCCAAATTGCTTTTCCATGGCGCCATGGATGAAGCGACGGAGAACGATCTCAAATCCCCGCAAACATTTATACGCCACGACAGCGCGGCGATCTTCCTCCGCGTCGAGGGCGAAGAAGTCAGGTGAATCGAAGAGGGCAAACAGCGCAGTTGTTTCAGTTGACAGGCCCGTTTGGTCCGCCATTTCGTCAAAGGCGGCAGGGGGAAAGTCAGTGAGCGCTCGTTCAAATCCCTGCTGGTCATAGAAAGCAGCACGGTCGGTGTGCTGCTCAAAGACGACGTCCGGTGCCGTGATTGGATCACGCCAATCACCCAACCCTTGCCGGATGAGATCGGAAGTGGCGTGATCAAACGCCGGCATGATACTCAGCGTGCGGGCCAGTTGGTGAATTTCGACCACGCCGCTCAGTGACCGTGCAACATCGTTCACGTTCAACCACGGACTCAACATCGCACCGAATGTTTTCTCGAGCGAAACGAGGTCCACAAGGCCATAGGACGATTGTTGAAACAAGTTTGGATTTAAGGAGCTGAAATCGTGGAACTGCGAGCGTGCGTAGGCCATCGATGGCAATGTGAAGTCAGAAGTGCGTTCAAATAATTTTGCTGCAAGCCGGGTGGACTCCTCCTGACTGCGGAAATATTCCAGGGCTTTGGAGGCCTCCAGTCCCGCGGTCATGCTGGCGGGGAGTGACGGTATTTGTGGCAGTGACTTGATGAGATTCGAGATTCCGAGGTCACGCCCGATGAGGTCAGCAAAAGCCTTATTCTCTAATGAGTTCTGGATGACCGGAGACAGCTGGGCTAGCTGACTCAACGATTGTTGCTGCTTTGTGAAGAAGTCGACGGCCGCTGTGCTGATTCGCAGTTGTTTGATGAGGTCGTTGTTCATGGCCACTGTCGCTTCCTTGATTTGCAGCCAGTTTATATGGGGGACCAACCTCGAGTGCGGGATCCCCCATGGTCAGTCGCCCCGGCGGATCTTCACCCCAATCTTCTTTCCACGCTTTTGCCTCAGCTTTTGCTCGCGATCCACCAGGTCGCGATAGCCTTTCCACAACCGGTCCACTTTCTCTTTGCGCGCGCGATCGGCGGCCTTGTCCGCGTGGGCCTTGTCTTCCACATCAGGTCGCTGCGGTTCCGGCTTCTGTCGACGCTTGGTCTGCGCCGGCTTGGAACGTGGTTCAGGGGAGGGGCCGGCCTTGGGTGCTTGCTTGCGGCCCTCTTCCAGCGCGTTCATCCCCAACCGTTCCATGCCCAAGCGTTCGGCCATCGTTTCCAGATCCAACTCGCCACCGTAGAGTTTGAAGCCCTGGGCTGCGCGGTGGCGAGTGGCCGAGACGAGCGTGGAGTGCACGTCGGTCGTGCCGATGGACCCGAGCATCAGCGTGCGTTCGACCGTCGCGCCCTGGCTCTTGTGCGTGGTCTGAGCGTAAGCGTGGGTGAGTTTGTCGTAGGTGCCGGTGTCCAGTTTGACGACCCGCCCGTTTTCGGCTGGGATGTCACTTTCCAGCTTCAAACTCATGACGAGCGACCCCTTCACCGTCCGGCGCACGACTTGCACGACGCCCACCGAACCGTTGTCGATGCCCATGTGCTTTTGATCGCCCTTGGTGAACATCAACCGTTCCCCCACCGCAATCGGGAGATCCTGCCGCACGCCCATCGAACCCTTGGTGCTGAGAATGAAGTCGTCGCCGGAAAATTCACCGGTGGCAGCCAGTCGAGTCCGGATTTCGTCGTTGAGGGTGCGGACGAGAGAATTGGTGCCAGCCATCACACAGAGGTTCTTGTGTTCCAACGGCTTTCCATGTTCACCGGTGGTCCCCAGCAGACTGAGGTAGTCATCCGCCATTTGGCGAACAGCATCCGTGGACGTGTCGCATCGCTCAATCTGATCTTTGTGCTCAAGCCGTGCGAAGATCTGCGCCCCCAGCGAGGTCTCCTCAGCGCGAGTGGTCGTGTTTCGTGCACGGTCTGCGTGTTGATACAGCAGTTTGCTGGTTTCGATGTCGTAGGCATCCCTTTGGCGACGAATTTCCGTCAAGGTTGCGTCGCCGATGGCGTCTTTTAGAAGTCTGAAACCGGCCCCGGGCCCGACGGGCTGCAATTGTTGACTGTCCCCGACGCAAATCAATTTGCAGCGTCCACCGGCCGCATGTGCGGTGTCCACCGCTTTTTGGATCTCGCGAAATGTTGTGGTGTCCACCATGCCCGCTTCATCGAGCACGATCACTTGGTCTTTCAACGTGAGGCTTTTCTTTTCGAGCTTTTGGAGGAGCTTGGCCGCCGAGTGGACTTCCTTCATCCCGGTTTCGGCCTGCAGTTTTCGAGCGGCCTTCCATGCCAAGCTGACGCCGATGACTGAACGGCCTTCCTGCTCATATGCCTGACAGAATATTTCCGCGGCCGTCGTTTTTCCCGATCCGGCCCAACCGGTCCCGCAGCTGATTCCGGTCCCCTCGGTCATGTGCCGGACGAAGGCGCGTTGTTCATCGCTGATCTTGAAACCGCGTTTCTTCTCGAAGGAATTGATGCACGAGTTGAGCACAGCATCGGGCACCCTGTTTTCGGGCTCGTTCTGACGTGCCTTCGCGCTGTCCACCAGCTTTTGCTCAGTCTCCTCGATCCACCAATGCGCGGCGTGGCGGTCTTCACGATACTTGCGCCCAGGTTGATCTCCTTGATGCCGTTTTTCCGGAGACTTTTCCGGCTCGATCGTCACCAGTTGTGGGGCCATGCGCACCATGAAGGCTTCGGCTTCGGCCATTAACTGCGCCACGTCTTTCTGACCGACATGTTCGAGGGCCAGCTGGGTGATCAAATCCTGTTTGGTCCAGACCGCATCCTGTGCGTGTAATTTTCTCAGCAACGTTTCGTCATCGCACCCATACAGCTTGCTGGGCAGCCCCTTCAATTCTTCAGTTGAGTTGAAGATGGAAGGGTCCTCGGCACGCATCTGTTCGTGCGCGGCTTTCCACACAGGGAGCATCACGCCAAGGGGTTGTTCCTCTTTATCAAGTCTCGTGACCAGCACGGCGGCTTGCATGGTGCCACCGTTGGCAGCCATGTATTCGAGCGCTTCCAGACGGCGAGAAGATGATTCATCCCGTTCCTTTTCAGAGACGCCTGCGATGCGGTAGTAGACCTGACCGGTTTCTCGGCCTTCGTTGTCAAGCTCAGGAGATTTGATGACGCCATAGCCGAGGGCCGCCATCTTTTTGGCGAATACGCAGCGCCCCACCGCACCGAACATTCTCTGATAGTCAAACAGCCCCGTGGCGTCTATCCCGCCCCAAGATCCGTCTTGGCCGAGTCCAAATGCGAACGTCAGCACGTGTTCGTGGATCTGGGGGTCCAAATTTCTCGAAGTGAAGTGAGTGTGGCCAGTGGCCACCAATCCCTTCACCCCAATCTTGCGGATGCCGGCCTCATCCCGTCCCGCTTCCAAGTAGTCCTGCATGACCTGGACCACCTCTTCGACGGCTTCGCGATGCGCGTCGAGGATGCGGATCTGCTCTTCGGAGGGAGCGAGCGCGAAAACGAGGCTGGCTGATTTGTCGGCGATCGAGAAAGTGCAGTCGAACCCCACGCGGTGGCCATTCTTCCACCGTCCATCGGGGGTGCCATCTTTTTTGAGAACCGACTTGCCTTTCCTGTCGAGCTTCGGCACCCACACAGGCTCCTTGCCCGCGGTGGCGGAAAGCTTCGCACCAGTGGTCGGATCAAATCCCTTTGCGAGCTCTTCCATGACCTCGATGCTCACGTCACCCGACAGGCCCAGGCGCTGGCACCCGGCGCCAATGTAACGCGACGTGCTGCGTTCGTCGTCCACGTCGAGTTCTTGCTCGCTGCCCGCGTGGTAGTAATCGATGGCCGTTTTCTTCCGGGTCGCCGTGATTTTCTGCTCACCCTCCATCAAATACTGCAAGACCGCGTGGCCGTCTGAGGATCGGCCGCGTGCGTCAATCATGACCGGCCGAAACATCGGTCAGTGCCTGCTGCGGAAACGTTCGGCCATCAACCGCATGTCAGCCGGCAGCTCTGCCAAGTCGGTCGGCCACCGTTCGAGCAAGGTGACGACCAGCTGACGTTGCTGCGCAATCAGTGCATCCGCTGCGGCGAGTGCGCGAACCTGCGACTTGTTGGTTTCGAGGGCCTGAACGAGCAGCTGGTAGGTATCAGAAGTGGACATGGGGGAGGCCTGGCAAAGGGGAGTGGAACGGTTATCTCATTGAAACGGAAATCGAAGCGTCCGCAAGGTCGATCAGAGTTGCGGCGTCACTTCATCGATCACCTGGGCCAGCAATGCCGGGTCCACGGTCTGCTCGATCGTTTGGCTTGGCTGATCACCCCCGATCGCGGGTGCGCCGGTCATCGGTGCGGTGCGCGGCAGCGTCCATTTCGCCGGCACGAAGGCGGGTCGAAGTTCGGGCAGCACGATCCCGGGCCAGTCGAGAATCAACAGGTCCTCGCCACCCAAATTCACAAGGGCACGGATCCCAAAACCGTTCGGGCCAAATCTCTTCCCACGGCGAAATCCGAGTTTCGTGGTGAGTTCTGAGGGCTGCACGAGTTGGCGCTGTTCCTCGTGCACACTTCCTGCACCTGTGGCCGTGGCAGCGGTTTGGATGCTGACGCGACGCGATCCAATCATCGATGCCACGTGCTCCCGTGTTTCGCCCATCGACATCGCCGCCACGATGTGGGTGCCCACCATCGACGCGAGGGCCTTGGAGAAAGGCTCGCCATGGATGGCGGCCAGCTGGTTTTGGTCCTGAAGACCCAGACACAAGCACACGCCCTTGCTTCTGCCCAACGCTGCAAGCGGTGACAGATTGATGCGACCCGCGGCAGGAAGCTCATCCAGCATGATCCAGATGGCACGGCCGTCAGTGCTGGTGTCGTCGGGCAGAGCAGGTGAGATGATCTCCGGCACCAGGATGTTGATCACCGCGGCGATGTATCGCTGCGACAACCCAGCGTCGGGGCCGGCCTGGAGGATGATGGCCTTCTTGCCGACGTAGTCATCCTTCGCCCACGCCACCAATGACAGCCGTTTGCGCGGGGAACCGTCGGATCGCAAACCATCCCCCATGGATTCACTCATGTCAGTGATGATTTGCGTGAACGCGCTGAGGGTTGCCATCACGCTCGCGGTGCTTCCATCGGCGCCGGTGACCATCGGATGCGCTTTGCGGTAATGCTCAGCCAGGAGCGGGGCAAGCTGTTTCGCAGACAGTGTGAGCAACGCATCCAAATCAGCCCACGTCCAAACCGTGCCGCGCATCGTTTGCAACGCACGAATACAGCCCGTCAGGATCAGTTGAGCCGACACGGTGAAAAAACGATTGGGGCCTGGCTCGTCGGGAATGACTGACGCTGCGAAGGCCGCTGCTTGTGAGCCGTTTCTCACGTCGGCCGCAATGTCGAGATAACGCGATCTTCGATCCCAGGGGCTCAAAATCATCGCTTGTGGGAAACGTGATGTGTAATCGCCCTTCGTGTCGAGGATCAGGGCTTTCTGCTGCTTCGCCATGATCTGGGAAATCAGATACAGAAAAATCTGAGTCTTGCCCGCGCCAACGCCGCCATACATCAAGATGTGTTTCGTGAATTGACGGCGACTCAGATCCAACAGTGGGTGCAGCTTCATCCATCCTGTCTTCTTCCCATCCCGTTC
>Ga0302310_10003374_pt1 | contig 12461 bp, 11 predicted proteins | sample III_Palsa_N1_2_FD_200451 | JGI IMG/M metagenome (GOLD analysis project Ga0302310, IMG submission 200451) | Peat permafrost microbial communities from Stordalen Mire near Abisko, Sweden - III_Palsa_N1_2 | ecosystem: Environmental > Terrestrial > Soil > Palsa > Peat permafrost | place: Sweden... | reverse complement strand
AAGGGAGTGTGCGCTGGGGGCGAGTTATGGCGGGTTCATGGCGAATTGGGTGCTCACGCATACGAATCGGTTCAAGTGCATTGTGACGCATGATGGGATGTATGACCCCGTGAGTGCGTTTGGTGCGACTGAGGAGTTGTGGTTTAACGAGTGGGAGTTTCGGCCGCTGAATAGAACGGGGCCGGATGCTGTTGTCGAGCAGACGAAGGCGGCGCATCCCTGGGATTTTTATGGGAAGCCGGCAGGGGAGGATCCGTTCCGGAAGTGGTCTCCGATGATGTTCATTAAGGATGCGCGGACGCCTACGCTGGTGGTGCATGGGCAGAGGGATTATCGGCTGGATGTTAGCCAGGGGTTGCAGTTGTTTACGGCGCTGCAGTTGCTGGGTGTGCCGTCCAAGATGCTTTATTTTCCGGATGAGGGGCATTGGGTGCTGAAGCCGCAGAACGCGCAGCTTTGGTGGGAGACGGTGGATGACTGGTGCGATCGGTGGACGGGGATGGGTAAGTATGCGGCGGTTGGACCGGAGCGGAATCCTAAGAGCGAGGGAGGGAAATAGTTAGCCGGAAACTCAGAAGAGGAGTGCAGGTGTGGAGAGTGTGGCAGGTCCTTCGGCTTCGCTCAGGATGACAGATTCGTGGAGTGAGGTCTTCGATGGCGTTTGGGAAGAAGAGCTATGGCGGGGCGGGAGGGTTCAAGGTGAAGAAGCCGAAGCCTCCGCTGGATGCGGCGGGGTTGCTGGAGTTTGCGGTGCGGTCGTTGAGCTCGCAGATGAAGAGTGTGCGCGATCTGCGGCGGAAGATGAGTACGCGCGCCGAGCCGGGGGAGGAGGGCGAGGCTGCGATGGATGCGGTGATTTTGAAGTTGAAGGAGCTGGGGTATCTGAGCGATGAGCGGTTTGCGGCGGACTATACGCGGCTTCGTAAAGAGAATGAGAAGTATGGCAAGCGGAGGGTGCAGCAGGGGTTGATGCAGAAAGGGATTGCGCAGGAGCTGACGCAGTCGACGCTGGCTACGGCGTATGACGAGGTGGATGAGGTGGCGCTGGCGAAGGAGTATGTCGCACGGAAACGGATGAAGAAGCCGGAGGGGGATAAGGAGATCGCGCGCGCGATGCGGCGGCTGATGGGGGCAGGGTTTTCTACTAAGACGATTTGGAAGGTGCTGAGGGGGTGGGGTGCGGAGGTGGAAGAGGTGGATGTTGAGGACAGTGAGTAGGGAATAGAGGATAGAGTGTAGGGAAAACTTATGGTGCAGCGGGTGGTGGGGATTGACTGGTCTGGGAGGGTGGATGCGGCGGGGCAGCAGCGGCATATCTGGGCGGGGGTTTGGACGGAGGATGTCGGCGGGAAGGTTAGTGTGCGGTTGGAGGCGGGACGGACTCGCGTGGAGGTTGCGGAGTGGCTAATCGAAATGGCGAGAGAGACGCCGCGGATGGTGGTGGGGTTTGATTTTTGTTTTAGCTTTCCGGCTTGGTTTGTGCGCGATGAGCATGGGGTTTCGAGCGGGCCTGAGTTTTGGAGGCGTGTTGTTGAGGAGGGGCATGCGGAGAGATGGTTGGGGCGTGGGGCGGAGGATCGGCGGTTTTGGGGGAAGCCGGGGGTGGGGCATAAGGGTAAGAGGCCGGCGGAGTTTTCCGGGGAGTTTTTGCATCGGATGCTGCGGGCTACGGATATTGATTGCAAGATTGCTGCGTTGATTCCGGAGGCCGAGCGGCAGGCTCGGGTAAGGGGGATTACGCCGAAGAGCGTGTTTCAGATTGGCGGGTCGGGGAGCGTGGGAACGGCTTCGCTGCGCGGGTTTGCGGTGCTGCTGAGGCTGAGGGAGGCGGGGTTTCGGGTGTGGCCGTTTGATGCGCCGGAGCTGGTGGGGCGGGATGCTCGTCCGTTGGTGGTGGAGATGTATACGCGGTTGAATACTGGGGCGGTGCGGAAGTCGAATGCGGAGGCGCGGGCGGCTTATTTGTTGAAGAAGCGGAAAGAGGATGTGGCGTATGCAGGGCTGTCGCGCGGGGTTCTTCAGAAGGCGAGGAGTGGGGAGGATGCGTTCGATGCGCTGGTGAGCACGATGGTGATGGCGGAGCGGAGAGAGATGTTTGCGCGGCTGCCGCGGCCGCGGGATCCGTTGTGTGGGATTGAGGGATGGACTTGGGCGCCGGAGGTCTAGGGCCAGGGCTAAAGCCCCTTTTCAGCGCGGGCTATTTCAGGGGCTTATGCCCCCTGCTAAATCCGAAGAACAGGCAACGGCTTTGACGCAAAGGGCGCTAAGTTTGCGACGTTTCGCCACGTAAAACGAGCAAACGCAAAGGAAGAAGCAGATTCCGAGAGGGAATGACAGAAAGAAAGGCAAGGGCAAAAGCCAATGTGGTGGTCCTTCGCTCAGGATGACGGCGAAGAACAAACAACGGCGGCGGCAACTGCACAAGCAAACGCAACTGTAGCGGCAACTGCAACTGCGACTGCGTCTGCGTCGCGAGCGAGGTTAGGGGGTTAGGAGGTTCAGGGTGGGGAGGGGCGGTAGGGCGTTGATCTGCGCGGCCAGGGTGCGGAAGAGTTCTATGGCGCGGAGGCAGTCGGGGTCCAGGGTGTAGTGGATGTTGTGGCGGAGATAGGTGCGGATGGTGTTGGGGGAGAGGTCTAGTTTTGGTGTCCACTCGTCGACGATCTGCTCGGTGTGGGCTAGGCCGGCGTCGCGGCTGGCGGTTAGGTCGTTGATGAGTTGCTGAGGCGTTAGGCCGGACGGGGCGAGGGACTCGGGGCGAACGGCCCAGACCGCGGCTACCCAGGGGAGACCGGTGAGCTCGCGCCAGAGATGGGCTAGGTCGAGCCAGAGGAGCGGAGTTTTGGTGGTGGCGTCGATGGCGGTGCGATGCTCGCGGGCGAGGAGTGCGGGGTCGCCGATGAGGAGGGCGGCGTCGGAGCCGGGGAGCATGGTGGCGAGGTCGGCGGGGAAGTCGACGAAGTCGGGGTAGGTTTGGTGGAAGTGCTCGAAGAGGATGCGGGTGTAGGTGACGGAGCTGCGGCTGGCGGTGTCGGTGGCTACGGTGCGGACACGCTGGAGGGCTTCGTTAGGGGCGAGCCAGTCGGGATTTTTGACGAGGAGGAGGATGCTGCGGACTTCGTCGCGGCTGGCGATAGCGCAGCCGGGAACGATGGCGAGCTTGGGGGTGAGGGAGGCGATGGGGATGAGGCCGAGGTCGGCGGTGCCGGAGTTGAGTTCGGCCGCACAGATGGCGGGAGAGGTGTAGTGGACGTCGTAGTGCTCGCGGAGGGCGGTGGCGGTGGGCTCGTGTTCGAAGTTGTAGAGCAATGGGGCGGGGTTCAGGAAAGCGATGGTGGAGACGCGTAGAGGCACAGTTTGATTTTAGAAGAAGCGTGCGACACAGCGGTCGGGGGCGCGTTTGGTATACGATGCGAGCACGACGCAGCTGAGAGGTACGCGTAATGATCAGTGGAATTGAAGACCGGGCCGCAGCCGCGGTGCAAGAGGCGAGGCTGGCTTGGCTGGCGTTGACGCTGACGCCGGGAATGGGGCCGACGCGATGCGGTCGGGCGGTGCGCAAGCTGGGGTCGGCGGGGCGTTTGTTTCATGCGAGCCTGACTGAGCTGGAAGGTGTGGGGATGCCGGCGGAGTCAGCGCAATTTTGCTTTGATGGACGCGCGCGGGCGGCGGCGGTTGAAGAAGCGGCGCGCATCCAGGAGCAGCAGGCGAGCTTTCTGACGCCTGAGGATGAGGCGTTTCCGGATAGGTTGATGGAGATTTATGATCCACCGCCGGTGATTTGGGTGCGGGGTGATGTGCGGCTATTGAGTCGTCCGGGAATTGCGGTGGTGGGGACGCGGCAGCCTACTCCTTATGGTGCGGGCATGGCGGAGATGTTGAGCCGGGATCTGGCGCGGCGGGGGATGGTGATCATGAGCGGGATGGCGCGGGGCGTGGATAGCTGCGCGCATAAAGGTGCGCTGGAGGCAGGGGGCGCTACGGTTGCGGTTTGGGGTACGGGAATCGACGTGATTTATCCAAAGGAGAATAAGAAGCTGGCGGAACAGATTGTGGCGCAGGGTGGAGCGATTGTGAGTGAATTTCCGCTGGGGACGTTTCCGGCGCCGCAGAATTTTCCGATACGCAATCGGACGCTGAGCGGGATGAGTGTCGGCGTGCTGGTGGTGGAAGGTGGGGAATATTCGGGCACGAGGATTACCGCGCGATGTGCGCTGGACCAGGGGCGCGATGTGTATGCGGTGCCCGGGAATGCGACTAATAAAAATGCGTGGGGACCGAATACGCTGATCAAGCAGGGAGCGAAGTTGACGGCGACGTGGGAGGATGTGTGGGAGGATCTCCCGTCGCAGGTGCGGATGGAGTTGGAGGCGGCAGCGGAGGCGCAGGCGGCCCGGAATGAATCTTCTGGACAGGGGAGTGCATCTTTATTTAACGAGCGCCCGACAACCCCGCCGATGAGCGAGCATGAACGCCTGGTGATGCAGGAGTTACGGCAGGACGAGACACTGCAACTGGATGAGCTGATTGAGCGGCTGGAGTTGAAGATGGTCTCGGGTGAGATCTTTACGGCGTTGTTCGAATTGGAACTTAGCGGTAGAGTGAAGCAGATGCCAGGGAAACAATATGTGAGGTGCTTCTGAGGAGACGGCGGATATGGCGTGTCGTGCTCACACTGGTAGCAGGATTGATTGGCCTCGCATTGTTGCCACGCGGCATTTGTTTTGGCTGGTTGATGATGACAGGTCGCCTTGTATCAACAAACTACCCTGGAGCGGTGCTTGCCATTCCAGCAGAGCTGTTGATTCTGCCAGTTGCAATCCTTTCGATCTGGAAGCAAGAATTTGGCGGTAAGCTTGCGGTGATTGTTGGGATTGCGGGTTGTGCGGGAGCGCTCGCCACACGATGTGCCTGGGAAGCGGCGAATCGAAGAGACTTGGCGGAATGGGTCATACTCTTTCTAGTGACCGCTGCGGTTGGATGGTTGTTGGTTGAAGATGCGAAGTATGTAGGAATCGTTTGGAAGATTTGAGGATTTCTCATGCTTTCACAGGCCAACTGAAAGCGAGATTGAGAGTCTATCGGTGTAAGCTCGTCGCTTGGATGAGTGTCGGATGTCGGGGTAGGGTTTGACTTGACCTTGGCAAAACGTGATAGGTTGCAAGGGAATTAGGAACGAAGACGCGGTCTCGGCCGTACGTCTTTGAATGGGTGTGTGGTATGGCAAAGAATCTGGTGATCGTTGAGTCGCCGGCGAAGGCGAAGACGATCGGTAAGTATCTCGGCAGTGATTACGTGGTGGAGGCCTCGATTGGGCACATCATGGATCTGCCGAAGAATGATATTGGGGTGGAGCTGAAGCATCGGACGTTTGAGCCGACGCTGATCGTGTCTCCGGGCAAAGAGAAGGTGGTGGACCGGCTGAAGAAGCTGGCGGCGAAGAGCGAGTTTGTGTTTCTGGCGGCCGATCCTGATCGCGAAGGCGAGGCGATTGCTGCGCATTTGAAGATGCAGCTGCTGCCGTCGATTCGCGTGAAGAGCAATATGCGGCGGGTGACGTTTAACGAGATTACGAAGAAGGCGGTTACTGCGGCGTTCGGGCATACGCGGGATGTCGATGAAAATCTCGTGGATGCTCAGCAGACACGTAGAGTTTTAGACCGGCTGGTGGGATACCAGATTTCTCCCTTGCTTTGGGATAAGGTGAAGCGCGGGTTGAGTGCGGGACGTGTGCAGACTGTGGCACTTCGGCTGATTGTGGAGCGCGAGCGGGAGATTAATGCGTTCCAGTCGGTGGAGTACTGGAATATAGATGCGGTCTTGAGTCCAAGTAAAGGCGGGCAGGAGTTTACGGCTCGGATGACGGGCGTGCAGGGGTTGCCGATTCGCGTTTCCAACGGGACCGACGCGGATGGGAAAGAGGTGTTTCTGTCCAATGCGCTGCCCGATAAGGGCGCTGTCGATGAGGTGATGGAGCAGTTGGAGCGCGCGACTTGGCGGGTGAAGTCGATTGAGAAGAAGGAGCGGCGGCAGAACCCGCGGGCTCCGTTCACGACGAGCCAGTTGCAGCAGCAGGCGGCGGGGCGGCTGGGCTTCAATGTGCGGCGCACGATGGGCGTGGCGCAACGGCTGTATGAAGGCATCGAGCTGGGGAGCGAAGGTACGGTGGGCTTGATTACGTACATGCGGACCGACTCGACGAATATGAGCGCGGATGCGGTGAAGGAAATTCGCGAGTGGGTCGATAAGAAGTTTGGCGGGAAGTATTTGCCGGAGAAGGCGAACATTTATAAGAGCAAGAAAGATGCGCAGGAGGCTCACGAGGCGATTCGTCCGACGAACGTGAGCTTCGTTCCGGATGAGGTGCGGCGGTATCTTTCAGATGAACAATATAGGCTGTACAAGCTGATCTGGGAGCGCGCGGTTACGAGCCAGATGACGGCTGCGGTGTTCGACCAGACGACGGTGGAGATTGAGGCGAAGGCCGAAGCTTTGTATGACTTCCGGACGACCGGGAGCATTCTGAAGTTCGACGGCTGGCTGCGGTTTGAGGAAGAGACGAAGAAGGCGAAGGCTTCGCGGGCGGCTGCGGAGGCCAAGGCGGAGGCTGCGGAGAAGAAGCAGGTTTCGCAGAGTGCGGATGCGGAGGATGCTGAGGGGGCAAAGGATTCGACTTCGGAGGAGAGCTCGGCGGATCGGCGGCTGCCTGAGTTAAAGGATGGGCAGGGATTGGAGAAGGTGCGGCTGGATCCGCAGCAGAAATTTACGCAGCCACCGCCTCGGTTTAACGAGGCGAGTCTGGTGAAGACGCTGGAGGAAAAGGGGATTGGGCGACCGTCTACTTACGCTTCCATTATCAATACTATTCAGGAGCGAGACTACGTAAAGAAGCTCGCGCAGAAGCTGGTTCCGACTGAGATTGGGATGGTCGTTACGGAGCTGCTGGTGAAGAACTTTCCGTATATCTTCGAGACCGGCTATACCGCTCAGCTGGAGAGCGAGCTGGATGCTGTGGAAGAGGGGACGGAGAAGTGGACGGACCTGCTGAACGGGTTCTATACGCACTTTGAGAAGGAGCTGAAGGTCGCCGAGACGGGGATGGAAGACATTAAGGCGATGGAGCAGAAGACGGACGAGATCTGCGAGAAGTGCGGAGCGCCGTTGATTTTGAAGTGGGGCAAGTTTGGGAGCTTTTATTCGTGCTCGAACTTTACCAAGGTGAAACCGATTACCGTGGCGCAGGGGCCGCTGAAGAAGGATCCCAAGGCGGCGGTGAAGAAGGTGCTCGACACGTTTGAGTTCCCGATGTATGTAAAGGCAATGAATGAGGATACGACCGAGTCGAGCGCGAAGGTGGGGGACAAGGCCGAGCTGATTGCGGCGCTGCAGGCGGCGGCGGGCCAGGGAAATAAGCTGGTGGTCGAGCCGGAGAGTTGCGACTTTACGAAGGAGAATTTTGCGGCCAAGCCGGATTTGAACTCGCCGGAGGCGCAGGATGCGGAGCAGGAAGAAGAGTTCTGCGATAACTGCGGGCGGACGATGGTGTTGCGGAATGGGCCGTGGGGACCGTTTATGGCTTGTCCCGGATACAACGAAGATCCGCCATGTAAGACGATTCGGAAGCTGACGCAGAAGGTGCAGTCGAAGCCGCCGGTGGTGTTGGAAGAGCCTTGTCCCAAGTGCGGGAAACCGTTGCTGCAGAGGGATGGGCAGTATGGGGAGTTCATTGCCTGCTCCGGGTATCCGAAGTGCAAGTATGTGAAACAAGAGCTGTTAGAGGTGCCCTGCCCGAAGTGCGGCGGGGAGGTGGCGGTGCGCAAGAACAAGCGCGGCGACACCTTCTATGGGTGCACGCGGTATCCGAAGTGCGACTTCACGAGTAATCAAAAGCTGGTGAACGAGACTTGCCCGAAGTGCGACTCGGCTTACTTGGTGGAGTATGCAAATGCCGAGGGGACGTTCCTGATTTGCCCGAACAATCGGGAGGCGTTGCCGAAGCGGAGGCCGCGCAAGGGGGCCAAGGAGGAGGAGGTTTTGGCGGCTCCTAACTGTAGCTATGAGAAGAAGATAGGGCCTCCCAAGATGAAGGAAGAGGTGCCGGAACGGCGGCGGCCGGATCCGGAGAAGACGCGGGCGGTGGTGGAGGCGGTTGCGTAACCATTTTGCGCGCAAAGGTATATGGGGTTCTGGAGGAATCGCGCCGAGGACTTCCCGTTTCCAGTAGGTTTATGGTATAAAGGTAGAGGCACGCGGCTCCAACTGCGGCTTAGACGCTTCTACTGCTTCGCCTGTGCGAGGACGTCTGGTCGCTGCAACTGACTGAAACGATTGGAAGGGCGACTATGGCAAAAGCGATTTGGAACGGACAGACGATTGCTGAAAGCGACAAGGTAGAGACCATTGAAGGGAACATTTATTTCCCGGAAGAGACTGTAAACAGGGCATTTCTGCGTCCCAGTTCGACGAGTTCGAACTGCCCATGGAAGGGTATGGCACGGTATTACACGGTGCTTGTGGATGGCCAGGAAAACCCGGATGCGGCGTGGTATTACCCGAATCCGAAATCTGCGGCGAAGACCGTCAAGCACCATGTGGCGTTTTGGCGCGGAGTTGAGATTATCCCCAGTTAGTTGTTGAGTCGTAGCGAGAATTATTCTGGACTGGCAGCACAAGAATCGCCCCTCTTCGGGGCGATTTTTTATGCGCGACTGAGGTGGGTTTCGGGTTACGAACCGATGGCTTGAGCTTGGTTTCGGGTTTCGGGCGTAAAGAGTTGGGCGGCGGCAGCGAGGAGGAGCAGGGCTGCTAGCTTGGGGAACCAGGTGCCGTAGCGATCGAAGAGGGTGCGGTCGTGGTGGAGGGGGACGTCGACGAGGAGCGAGGCGAAGGGTGCGGTGTTGGTGCGCGTCTCGCCGAGGATGCGGCCGCGGTCGTCGGTGACGGTGAGGAAGCCGCTCTTGGCGGCGTGGGCGATGGCATAACCACCTTCGACGCCGCGCATGATGGCGATGTGTCCGTGCCAGGCGCGGTCGAGGTTGAAATCCCAGGCTGGGTCGAGGAGGAGGTCGATGCCGGCGCGTCCGTAGTCGAGTGCGGGGTGGATGAAGTCCATGTCTTTGCAGATGGCGACGCCGATGGGGGCGGGTGATTTCGAGAGCAGCGTGAGCGCGGTGCCGGGCTTCAGATCCGATTCAAACGGAGGCAGCATGTGCTGCTTGTTGTAGGTGGTGATGGGCAGGAGGGGGGTGTAGATGCGCGCTTCGTTATACGAATTGCGGAAGGAATCGTGAGCGACTACGTGCAGGACGCCGAGGATGAGGGTTGCGCCGGTGCGGTCGGCTGCGGACTGCAGGATGGGGTCGATGGTCTGCGTGTTGCTGCTGAGCAGCAGGCCGGTCTTCTCGGGCATGAGGACGATGGTTGCGCCCTGGCGGGCGAGGCTCTCGGCCTGGTCGGCATAGCTTTGGGCGAGGGCTTGCATTTGGGAAGCGTCGGCGAAGACTACGGTGTCGGTGTCGAGCAGACCGACCCTGATGGTCTGCGGCGAGGTGGGTGCTGCGAGGCGGAGGGTGCCGAAGAGGATGGCGGCGGCGAGAACCGCGAGGGTCGATCCGAGGACGAGCGTTGCGTGCGGGAGGTTTCTGCGGCGGAGATAGAGAGTGGTGACGACTGCGGTTTGAAACAAGAGCAGCAGGAAGGTGATGCCCCACGGGCCAGTGAGAGCGGCTATTTGCAGGATGGGGAGAAAGCGCTCCTGCGTGTAGGCGAGGCTGCCGGCGGTACCGTTGGCGGGGATGAAGCTGGCGAGATATTCGACGGAGGACCAGAACGCGGGCAGAGCGATGAGCGCGCTGAAGACGGCACCGCGATGGAGGAGCGCACGGAAGAGGAGGACGCCGGCGGCGAAGAGTAGCGAGGCAATTGAAAACGGAATGAGCCACGCCGTGATGGGGATACGCAGCATGAAGTGGAGGTAATAGAGCATGGTGAGGCTGCCGAGGAGCATGGAGAGTGCGGCTGCTGCGGCGGCGAGGAGCCACGAGGTGGTCTCTGCGGCGAAGACGAGAACGGGGATGAAGGCTAGCCACATCAGGAGCCAGATCGGGTTCATGCCGTTTCCGGCGAGCAGCAGGGCTGCCGTGGTGAGGACGGCGAGGGTTGCGGCGAGGATAGGACGTTTTTCAACGAAGGCCATTGAGGTATCTCCTGAAGCAACGCTGGTAGAGTGAGCGGAATTGTTTTTCGGTCTGGGCGACGCGGCCACCGAGATAGAGGACGATGAGGCCGTGGGAGAGCGCACTGAGTTCGAAGGCGATTTCGATTGCGTCGTCCGGCTGCAGTTCGCCGTTGCGCATGGCGTCTTCGAGAATGTTGACGGTGGGGTTGAAGGTTGGGGAGCGGCGGGCTTTGAAGTCCCGGGGATAGACGCGTGCGCCTTCACGAGGCACGAGGAACATGAGTTCGTAGAGGTTGGGGGATTGCAGAGCAGCGTCGAGGAAGACTTCGCCGACCTGCATGAGGCGGTGCTCGACGTCGCCCTTGAGGTGAATGGACTGGAGCTGGGCTGCGAGGTCGTGGAAGCCCGCGTTGGCGACGGCGTTGAGCAAGCTGTCGCGGTCGGCAAAGTGGCGATAGATGGCCATGGGGGTGATACCGACCTTTTCGGCGACGGGACGCATGGCGACGGCGGCGACGCCTTTGCGGTCAAGGAGGTCGCGCGCGGCGGCGAGGATGGCAGCGGCTGTAGTTGGCGTGGTCGGGACGGATTTGGTTGATCGGCTCATATGTATACATCGTATACTGAGATAGGTATACACCGTATACGGGATGCCTTGCAAGTCAGGATTTATGGATTTAGGAATTACAAGCTGGCGCTTTGGGAGGTGAAGGCTGTACGACGGTCGGTGGGCGACCTTAGAATTTCGGTGTGGAGATGCGATGAGAGCGGAGTTGCTGCGATTGGATGGGACGGTGGAGCATGATCCGGCCATTGATGCGTGGTTTCAAACTCATGCGGGCGAGTTGGGGAAGATGGCGCGGCGTTGGTTTGAGGTGATGCGGCGATGCGGGGATGAGGTGCGTGAGGTCCTGCATGATGGGTGCCCGGTGGCATGTTTGGGGGATGTGCCGTTTGCTTATGTGAACGTGTTTACGGCGCATATGAACGTAGGGTTCTTTCAGGGCGCGGGGCTGAAGGATCCGGATGGGTTGCTGCAGGGGACGGGCAAGTTTATGCGGCATGTGAAGCTGCGAGCCGCGGATTCGCACGAGGATGCGCTGCGCCGACTGATTGAGGCAGCGTACTCGGATATGAAGGGGCGGGTGGAGAACGGTTAAGCGGGGTCGTGTTGTCGCCTGGCGGACGTGGGCCGCGGAGGGCGGAGGCAGCTTCATGTGCGGGCGTTAGCACTGTACATTCCCACCCATCCGCAAAGGCGCGTATGGATGGGGCACCCGGCGATTGTGGTTGAGAAATTTCTCCGCTCAGAGACGGAGGATGATAGGTTTGCGGGGTGGGAGCGTGTTGCTTCCCAGGGGCACTGAGTTGCTATCTGGAGGACGTGCAGATGGGTACAGAGGTTCTGGGAGCGGTGGCGGTACGGCGGGTTAAGCCGGGGCATAGAACACAAGAGCGTGTGTTCTATTGCGTGATGACGCTGTTGATGGTGGGGACGATCCTGCTGGGATTTCGGAGGTTTTATTTTCCGCTGGGTGTGAAGCCTGCCGCGCTTTCAAGCGGGGTTATTGTTGCGCACGGGATTGTGTTCTCTGTGTTCCTGCTGCTGTTCGGCGTGCAGGTGGCGCTGATTTCGGCGCGGCGAGTGAAGCTGCATATGACGTTGGGGCTGACGGTGTATGGGCTGGCGGTGTTGATGATTCCGCTGGGCGTGGTGTCGGCTGCCGATGAGATTCGGCGGGACCTGATTATGCCGAGTGCGTTCCCGGTGGCGGATCCTTATACGTTTTCGCTGGTGTCGGTGATGGGGATGGTGATGTTTGGGATGCTGCTGGGGTTGTCGTATGTGTGGCGAAGGCGGCCGGAGATGCATAAGCGGCTGGCGCTGTATGCGGTGCTGTCGATGATGGATGCGGGGATTGACCGGTGGCCGTGGGCGGCGTGGGGGTTGAGCCCGGGCTGGTCGCACTGGGCGTATACGGGGCTGCTGTTGCTGCCGGTGGCGTATGACTTGTTGAGCCAGAGGAGGGTGATGGCGGTGACGTTGGTGGCGACGCCGTTTGTGTGGGTGCTGGAGCGGATGGAGATTCCGCTGGGAGGGACGCGGGGCTGGCAGTGGGTGGCGCACTGGATGCTGAAACACCTGACGTAGGTCCTACGCGGACGGCGGGAGGCTTTGCGTGGGGAGTTGGCATTGTGCGAACCCACCCTGCCGCGCAAAGGGCGCGCGTCGAGGATGGGGCACCCAGGTCCTGCGCGGACGGCGAGAGTTTTTGTGTGGGGC
>Ga0302310_10003363_pt1 | contig 12486 bp, 8 predicted proteins | sample III_Palsa_N1_2_FD_200451 | JGI IMG/M metagenome (GOLD analysis project Ga0302310, IMG submission 200451) | Peat permafrost microbial communities from Stordalen Mire near Abisko, Sweden - III_Palsa_N1_2 | ecosystem: Environmental > Terrestrial > Soil > Palsa > Peat permafrost | place: Sweden... | reverse complement strand
CGTTTCCTTATCCATATTGTCTTTCAGGTATTGTTCGTCCGTCCTGTAATTCTTGAGGTATTGACGCATCCGCACTTCCAGGGCCAGCCCGGTGTACATATTTTTCAACTGATCGATCATAGCCTTCTTCTCTGCCTCCTGGATGGCAGCGGGACGTACTATCACTTTCTCCTTTACTGTCGAAATGATAGCGGTCCTGATAGTGGCCAGCTCGATCTTCGCCGCCTGCAGATATTCTTTTCGGGTAACGGCTACGTATGGCAGCTGGTCGATACCGGTAGTGATCAGCCAACGCTTCACCGTCACATTCCCGTCCATCCCCGCGTATTCGAAATATTGGCCGCCATTCTTCACTGCCGGGGAGATATCCATCGTCAGAAACTGCTGATGGCCCACCGCCAGGTGTCCCAGTAATGGCTGAAGATCGTTGGCCGTAATGGTCAGCTCTGCATGTTCAAGGGTGGTGGTCACGCTTCTCATTTTTGACAGCTTGAGCCTGCTGATCGATCCGTTGACGAGATCTTCTTCCTGACGCCATGAGGAGAGGGGGGTGGGGGCGGGCGTGTGATTGCCGGTAAGGCTGTTCTCTGCAAAATCCTGGGCAAAGGAAAAGAACGGGAGGGCAAAAAGCAGTAAGAAGGTAAAGGGCTTCATTCGGTACGTTTTATAGGGTCGATTGTTTTGTCGGGATCGGGCGGTTTTTCAGCAGGAGGATTTGAAAGCGGGATTTCGAAGGAATATGGAGATGACTAAGGGTATTCAAGTAGCAGGCCAAAAATCTAATAATTTGATTGACAATAGTTTAAAAAAATCCTGGCGTCAATCCCCATTCCCAGCCTGAGACGGAATCCGCCGTTTATTCCCAAAAGGTTAAAAATGTACTGAAAAAGACGGCGTATGACAGCGTCTTACAAACGCTCTATCTCGACCGGGCAACTCCGGGATTGATAGATTTTATGAAAGCACGGGATCTGGCATGAACGGCTTAGAGATGAAAGACTGGCTTTATAACGGGGCAACGGCGCCCAATGGTCATCGTGTGTTCTTAATCACGCCTCCTGACCGATCCAGACGGCCCCGCCGATGCTATCCCGGCTCGCGCCTGTCACTGACGCCAGCACGTTATTCTCTTCACGCCACCTCAGCACCCCGATCAACGCCATGATCAGCGCCTCTTTATAATCGACCAGCCCCGTATCGGGGACAACCACTTCTACGCCTGTATCCCCCAACACTTCGCGTAGCCGCCCGATGAGAAAGGTGTTGTGCGCCCCGCCCCCGGTTACCAATAGGCGCCCGGCCCCCTCCGTCACGCCTTCAACCAGCAGCAATCGCACCGCCCGTCCCACCTGCTCCGCAATATGCTGTGTATACGTCCGCAAAGCATCCGCCGTCGTTAACCGCCCGCCTGAATTGATCATCGCCTGGCCGATCAGCGGCAAAACCGTCTCCGTCCCGAATTCATTCGCCAGCGATTTCGGGTATTTCTGCCCGTAATAAGGCAAGGCATTCAGCCGCCCCAGCAATTCCGCATCCACGCTGCCACCTGCCGCCAACGCCCCGCCCGCATCATAAGGCTGCCCCTCATCCGCTGCGAGTTCGTTCAATACCCGGTTGGCAGGGCACACATCGAACGCGCCGAAGCCCGCACGCGACACATTCGCAATCCCGCCCAAATTTAAAAACAGGGCGTACTCCTGCAACAGCAGCATCTCCCCGATCGGCACGATCGGCGCCCCCTGCCCGCCCAACGCCACATCCATCGCCCGCAGATCGCTGACCACATTGACCCGCGCCGACGCCGCCAATGCCGCCCCGTCCCCCAGCTGCGCCGTCATATGCCTGCCTACTTCATGAAACACCGTATGACCATGGCTCACCACCAGCTGCACCTGGTATTCCAATCCGTTTTCCCGCACAAACCGCAACACCTGTTCACCCAGGTACCGCCCATATTCCACATGTAATAATTGATAGTCCAATGCGGACAACCCACGTGCTGCCGCCAGGCGGCCGCGCCAATCGTCGCTGTACGGATAGCAATCCGCCTTCACCAGCTCGAAATCCCATCCCTTCGGCGCCTGCCGCGTCGCAAGGCGCTCCTGCAAATGGACGTAGGCGATATCCAGCCCATCCAGTGAGCTGCCGCTCATCAACCCGATAACTTTGTAGACCATAGGGGGACAAAAATAGGATTTCCCCGGCGCTTGCCATGCGCCGGAAAAGTTCGCAAAATGCGAACTTTCTCGCGGGACCAAACACGCCGGGGGCTTCGCCTGCCGGAAAAGTATGCATTTTGCATACTTTATTCCCGCGTAAACACCAGCCAATCCCCCAACCGCCACGTGATGCCATCCCGGCTCACCTCATAGGTCATCTTGAATTGTGTAGCCGACAGCCGCTCGTAAATAATTCTTCCGTGCCCATCACCGGCGGGACATTTCAATGATCAACGTGAATTTTTCAATGAATGGAGAGGGCAGAACCCAGCGTGGTATTTTCCTGATTTTAGTGTAGGTTTGCCCGAAAACCGGGTGTAGTATGATTGTCAATTTAAGCCAGCAATATTCCCTGCTCAGCAACTGGATCAGCGAGATCCGCGACGAGACCATCCAGCAGGATCGGATGCGGTTCAGGCGCAACCTGGAACGCATCGGAGAAGTCGCCGCTTATGAGATCAGCAAGACCCTGCCCTTTGAAGAACGGGAAGTCCAGACACCCCTTGGCATTGCCGTGTGTAAAGTACTGAAGGAACAACCCGTGATCACCACCATCCTCCGTGCCGGTCTGCCCCTGCACCAGGGACTGCTGAACTACTTCGACCGCGCCGATAATGGGTTCATCTCCGCTTACCGGCGGCATCAGCGCGACGGGAGTTTCGAGATCAGCCTCGATTACGTCTCCTGCCCCGAACTCGAAGGCCGTATCGTCATCGTCTCGGACCCTATGCTGGCCACCGGCGCCTCCCTCGTCAAGACCATCCAGTACCTGCGTGAAGAAGGCCACCCCGCCGAGATCCACGTCGTCGTCGCTATCGCCTGTACCGTCGGAATAGAATTCGTCCTGCGTAGTGAGCCCCAATGCAAGATCTGGTGCGGCGCCATCGATGACGAACTGACCGCCAAGGGGTATATCGTGCCCGGCCTCGGCGACGCCGGCGACCTCGCCTTCGGCACCAAAGCCCAGATGTAAGTAGCGGAATGAGCTTTAGGAAAACTTTATCTGAATCGTTCCCTTTTTTTTATTATTTTTCGCTCGTTAATCTACCTAAGCCAACGTTTCGCCGAATTTACTCGTCTAATACTCTGGCAGTTCGATATCCAGAAACATCCAGGAAACATCCGATTGCAGCTCTTTCCAACATCCGAACGAAAGCTTATTTTTCCATTGATAACGACAGACTGAACTGTTTATGAAGCAGATAGCGATCCTGAACACCCAAAATGCATCCGACCCCGGCTCACCTTATCCGGTTTCCGCCCCGGCCCTTTCCCTACCGGCGGCCGAGCCACTATTGAAGGTGGCCGCGGGCCTGCCGCCGCGTGCGCATGCAGGTGCCGACCGCTGTCCGCCCCTCTCACATCCCCGCCGCCGTCGTGCCCTCACCGCCGCCAGCCGCAGGTCCATCCCAAGCTTTCGGAAGATCCCTAACGCCAGGTCCGGCGCCGTCCTCAGCGCAATGCTAAGCCTCCGGTCTGACGAATCCGGGCAGTCATCCGGTGCATCTGACGAATCCGGGTTGTCTTCCGGGCTATCGGCGCTGTTGAGCGTTCTGGTCTTCGCCGGCATCCTGCTGCTGACATCGCCAGCCGCCCATGCCCAGGACCCCGGTTTTTCCCAGTTCTTCGCCTCCCCCCTCACCCTGAACCCCGCCCTCACCGGCAAGTTCAACGGAGTACTAAGGGTAGCCGGCAACTATCGCAACCAATGGCCAGCCATCAATAATGCCTTCATCACTTCCACCATATCCGTCGACGCCCCGATCCTGGCCAATAAACTGCCCGTCAACGACACCTGGGGCATCGGTATCATGGGGATGACCGACAAGACCGCCAGCGGCATCCTTAACGATAATTATTTCGGCATTTCCACGGCCTATCACCTGGCGTTGGACGAAGACGGCTACCATTCGATCGGAGTAGGCTTTCAGGGCGTTTATGCCAACCAGAGCCTCGACGGCACCCGTCTCACCTTTGAAGACGGTCTCCAACTGGACGGCACCTTTCTGCGTTCGCCTTCCGAGGCCATCAATTCGGAATACGTACAGGTGCACTATTTCGATGCCAACCTGGGCGTGCTCTATAACGCCACAACCAACGGCAACAACAACTTTTATCTCGGCGCTTCGGGGTACCATCTCAATCACCCCAAGGCTTCCTTCCTCGGCGAAGACACCATTAACGTGCCGATCAGGCTGACCGTCCACGGCGGCGGCTATTTCCCGATAACCGGTACGGCCAGTACGATCTATGTAAGCGGGCTGGTGTCTGACCAGGCCGGCGCCCGCCAGTATGTGCTGGGTGGCGCATGGGAATCGACCAACAACAATGACGAAACCAACCCGGTCAACTTCTACGCCGGTATCTGGGCCCGCTTTACCAATAACACCACCGATGCCATCATCCCCTACCTGGGATTGGACTACAGTGACTTCAGTTTAGGCGTCACCTATGACGTCAACGTGTCCGCCTTGTCTACGGCATCGCAAAGCCGCGGCGGTATCGAAATCTCGCTGATCTATATCAAGAAGGCCGCCAGCGGCAAGCACGGCGTCCCCTGTCCGAAGTTCTGATGGGCGGGCGCTACACGGTGCGCGCCCGGGCCCGGCTACAAGGTGCGCCGGGCCATCCTCAATGGTGACCGCCGCCACTGGTTGAACTGCTGCTCGCGCTGCCCCCGCCGCCGGAACTCCCGCCCCCTCCGCTGCTGGCCGCGACATGCCCGCCACCGCCTCCACCCCCACTCGCGCTACCCCCGCCGGAGCTACTGACATGACTCGCGCCGCCGCCGGAATAACCACCCCCGGAGTAACCGCCTCCACCACCGCCAGATCGTCCGCCTGTATACCCACCGCCGCCGGAACGCATTCCCGCATACCCGCCACCGCGCACCCCCGCCGTATACCCGCCTGTCCGCAATCCACCATAACCCGTTCGCGCAGCCGTTCGTGCACCCGTTCCCGCAGCCGTTCCCGCACCCGTTCCCGCAACCGCCCCCGCATTCGCCGCCCGCCCATTGACCAAAGGCTGCCCTTGCCCCTGCGGCACTCTCCGGCTGTGGTCAATCGCGACAAAACCGCCATGCCGTTCATACCTGAAATGATGGCCGGGCTTCGCAATAGGATAAGCCGGATGATAAATACCCGGAACACCCCGGCCTCCCCCATAACCCCCGCCATAACCCCCTCCCCACACAAAACCAAACCCGGCATCCCAGCCCCAGCCGCAATCGAACAGGTCACCATCATAGTCCATCCCAAACGCCCAGCCATACCAGGGGTCATAGCACATCCCAAACCCCCATGTCCAGGGACGCGGATAATAAAAGCCCCGCCGCCAGGGACGATAATAAAAGCCCGTCCCATATACCACCGTACAGTCGCCGATATAACTGTTGAGATATCCCGGCGTATAACCATCATAGACATAGTCATTCGACACCTGGTAGACATCTACATACCTCGCATTGTATATCGGACAATCCGGCGGCACGAGGTCCATCTCATCCGGGCGAACCGTACTCACCGTCCATGGTCCCATAGGAGTGCCCGCAGTAAACCAGACCCCGTCATCCACCGCATAAAATTGAGCCCGCCAGCCCACCACCGTCGCACAGGTATTGACCGCATACTGCATATCCGTCCCTTCGATCGCCTGGAACTGCGGCGCCCCGTCATACACAACATCCGTCATAGTGGCCTTGCGGTCTATCTTCTCCACCTGCGGCACCTGGGCATCCATGATGGCCTCCTTAGCCTCAGGGGTTCCCGCCACGCTGGGCAGTACATCGGCTATCGGTGAACCGGCCGGGATCCGGCCAAAATCCCATGGCAACTGATCAGCCGCTACATATTGCCACTGCCCGTTTTCATTCAGTGAATCCGACCGGTACCATCGTCCCGACAACAGCACATAATATAGCCTGGTAGCCGTATCCATCAAAATAGCATTGCCGGAATTCGACACATAACGCAGGGCAGTAGCCGCCACCGGCTGCAGGTCGGGGCTTCCGTCCGACTGGATCAATTCTGCGGGGACGGTGCTGACGACGATATCGTACACCGGTGCTTTGCCCTTTGCGCGCGCAGTCGCCTCTCCCGCAGTCACCCCGCCCGTAGCCGCCGCAGCCGCCTCATTCGCTGCTGTCCCCCCGCTCCTTTTAGCAGCTTTTTCCAGCCCCCGGGCAATCACCCTCAGAGGGTGCTGCACCTCATCCGTATACGCATAGGGCCCGGTAGCAGCCGGCGCCACATACCAGTTACCCCCTGCATAGAGATAAAATTGGCCGTCCTTATTTTTGATGATCGTAGCCGGACTGTTGACTACGACATCCAGCCCCCAGTCCTTATTCTCCCTGAGAATAGGCTGACCGTCGATCGGCACCAGCATCGAAGGGCTCGTCCGGAAAATCAGCCTGGGCGCCCCGTTGCTGATATCCCCCGCCAGTGTCGTTTCCTGATCCGACCGGTCAAGTGAAGCCAGTACCCCGTCCAGTGATAAATGGTGCACCAGCTTGGGGATACAGGCCTCCAGCGCCGGTTTCACGTCATCCTCTGCAAAAGGGAGATCGTCTGCCGCCATTCTGATGTCATTGACCTTGACGGACCGGATCGTCACTTCGCGCTTGTGGCGGTCAGTCTTCACCGTATCGGTTGTCCAAAAGACACCAAAAACAGGATCATCGGATCCATAGGCGACCATAGAAATGGTTGATTTGAAGGTCATGATGTTTCCGATGAATGACTCCACCTGTGGCCTATAGATATGGATGTAGCCGCCGTGGGGGACGTAAATGGTTTTCGGCCAGCGATCATGTGCCAGGTCTTGCGCCAGGCAATGGCCGGACAGCAGCATGTATGCTGATATCATCAGTTGAGTGAAAAGGGATTTCATACAAGTATTTTTGATAGGCTTGTATGAAGTTAATACCGATAAGAAGGGAATGCAATACCCCGCATCATCTTTAATCCAACTTTAAGCGTGCTTTAACGGGGCTTTAATGTCTTCGGCCCACTGACATAAGGGCTGCCCTTTATAAATAGGCGGTACGGCAGCCCCGCATCTACTCCCGCATAATCCACTCCGATCCTCGGCCCCGCAACAATCTCCGACCGCTTCGGCCGGTAACCGTCATCCCCGATCCAGATCTCGTCCCCCAGCAATGAGGCGCCCGTATGCAGCGTCCGCAATCCCAACGCCCGCGAAAGATTGCCCGGCCCCCGCGTCAGTGAATAGTCCGGCTTTAGCGCCTCGTTCACCCCGTCCCGTTGCGCCCCATCTCCGCCGTCCCCTTTCCGCGCTCCGCCGCCGCGCCGCGCCACGTCCCCACTCCGTTCCCTCATCACCTCAATCCCCTCCATCGGCTCCAGCGCCCTGACCAGCACCGCATGCGGGATATCTTTTTTGTTCGTCACTACATTGAACAGGTGATGAATGCCATAGATGAGATAGACATAGGCCATCCCGCCAACCCCATACATCACCTCAGTCCGTTGCGTACGCCGGCCAGACCATGCATGGCTCGCACGGTCTCCCACACCGTTATAGGCCTCCACCTCCACGATACGACCCGAAGTCCGCCGGCCGTCGAATTCCGTCACCAGCACCTTGCCCAGCAGGTCGCGCGCGACAGTCACTACTCCCGGCCGATCATAAAAAGCGTTGTCTAGTTTGTGCATTGCCCATTTTAATGTAGGTTTGAAGAGAGTAACCCCACCGATTAGTCGGACAAAACTAAAAGAATTGCACTTTGCTCAAAGAAATTATTATAGCCTTCCAGTCCTATATCAAGGCGCATCACTTCATTACCAAGCACCGCCTGTGGAAATGGATACTGATCCCGGGCATCCTGTACACCATCCTGTTCGTCGTCGGGCTGTATTTTTTTTGGGTTTCCGCCGCCACCGTCGTCGCCGCGCTCAGCCATCTCGTACACATCGACCGGTTCCTGCAACATCGTCAGAGCGCACTCCTGTCCTTCTTCTTCGTCATGGGCGGCCTGATGGTCCACCTCGTCCTCGTCTTCCTTTATTTTTCCATTTTTAAATATCTTATTCTCATCATCGGCTCCCCGTTGTTCACGTATCTCAGCGAGCAGACCGACGCCCTCCTCAACGGAAAAGAGTATAAAATGGGGTTCAATCGCGCGTTCCGGCAGGACATGCTGATCGGAATCCGCGTGGCCTTACGAAACTCCCTGTGGCAGACCGTCTATTTGATTTGCCTGCTGATCCTTTCGTTCATCCCCATCGTCGGCTGGATCACGCCCGTTATCTGCATCTTTGTAGAATGTTATTACTATGGGTTTTCCATGCTGGACTATAGCTGCCGCCGTCACCAGATGTCGCCATCCGCCAGCGTGGCGTACATCAGCCAGCGCAAAGGCCTGGCCATCGGCAATGGTATGATCTTCTATGGACTGCACTTCGTCCCGGTACTCGCCCCCGCCTATGCCGTCATCGCCGCGACGATCAGCCTTTATCACCAGAATTTGGAATAATGTTCGGCCCCTACGCGGTGCGGGGCCGGGCGGCGCTACACGGTGCGCGCCGCCTATTCCGACCTCAGGCTGCCAGCCGGATTCGCCAGCGCCGCCCGCAATGCCCGATAACCCACCGTCCCCCACGCAATAGCCACCGCCGCCAGCACCGTCACAATAAAGAACCCCGGCCCCAGGCTAATCCGATAGGAATACTTCTGCAGCCACTGATTCATAAAATACCACGACAGCGGCGTCGCCAGCGCAAAAGCCACCAGCACCAGCAAGGTAAATTCCTTCGACAGCAGGAACACCAGCTGCCCCACGGAGGCGCCCAGCACCTTGCGGATGCCAATCTCTTTGTTCCGCTGCACCGCCATAAAGGAAATCAATCCATAGAGGCCCAGACAGGATATGAAGATCGCAATCCCCGCAAAGACCTTATACAGCACCGATAGCTGATCCTCCTGCTTGTAGAGGCTGGCCAGCTTGTCATCCAGGAAGTTATATTCGAAATAATTGGTCGGAAAAGCCGTCGTCCAGGCCTTTTCAATTGCGGAAAGCGTCTCCTTACTGCGCGCCGGCTGGATCTTGATATTGGCCGTGAAATAAAGCCCGGGCCAGGGAGACATCACGACGGAATTCATGGAGTCTTTCAGGGAATTCACATGAAAATCCTTCACCACCCCCACGATGTGGCCTATCTGGCCCCCATCCCAGAGATTGATCTCATGGCCGATGGCATCCTGCGGATGGAGAACGCCCAACTTCCTGACACAGGTCTCATTCACGATATACTCCCTCGTCGTATCGCTGCTGACGGTATTCCGATACATGTGACCCGCTACAAGACGCAGGTGATAAAGGCTGAAATAGCTGGTATCGGCCCAACGCAGACTGGAATTGAAGTTCGTCTTCGCCGGTGAATGGTCATACCGGAAATCACTGTACCATTCAGAATAATCGGTAGGCGCCGCAAAGCTATAGCTGAAGCCTTCCACCCCCGGATTACGCAACAGGTCCTGCCGCAGCGAAGTCTGCCGGCTCCTGCTGACGCTATCTGAAGGGATGCCGACCGTAATAATGGCGTCTTTGGCAAATCCCAGGTCCGCATGCCGGAAATAATTCATCTGGCTCACGATGACCAGTACCCCCGTGATCAGTACCTGTGCGATCACGAATTGCAGCACCACTAACCCACGGCGCAGCGACAGACCCTTCGCGGAAGAAGCCATCAGTTTGCTTTTCAAGGCGCTGATCGGGTTGAAGCCCGACAGCACCAGTGAGGGATATACGCCCGATAGTAACGTCACGACCACCCAGATGCCCACCAGGAAGAGGATGACCACCGGCTCTGCCAGCGGCGCCGCACTCAGCTGCGTTTCCAGCAACGCATTCAGCGGTCCCAGTAAAGGAGCGGCCATCAGGATCGAGGCCGCTAATGCCAACCCCGAAATCATCCCCGTCTCTGCCAGGAACCGGAAGACCAGCTGACGACGGCCGCTGCCCAATACCTTCCGTACACCCACCTCACGTGCACGGTTAACTGCCTGTGCCGTCGCCAGGTTGATGAAATTGATGCAGGCGATCCCCACCAGGAAGAGCCCGATCAGGACGAGGGCCCTGATCAGGTTACGGCTGAATTTCGAGTTGGAATACACATCCATGTTTTCGCCCTCATCATAATGCATATCGCCCAGTGCCTGTAATCCGGCTCCGTTCTTCGAATATTCGGAAGGCCGGTGAGTCCGCACCAGTTTATCGATAGACTTTTCCACCGCCGGGACTAAACTGCCCGGTTTCAGCAGGACATAACAGTTCGTACCTCCATTCACCGTCATCCAGTCATTCGGACCGCTGCTGGTAATATTGGCTGCTTCCAGCGTGGAGTGAGCTATCACAACCTTGAACGGAAGATCCGTATTCGCCGGCGGGTCCTGCAGGATGCCCGCCACCTTCACCAGCACATGATCATGTATTGTTAAAGTCTTGCCTATGGCCGATTTCCAGTCCCCGAAATATTTCTCTGCCGTAGACTTCGTCAGCATGGCGGTATAGGGTGCATCCAGCAGTACTTTCGGGTCGCCGTCGAGGCCGCCAAAATCAAAGATTTTGAAGAAGGCGCCCCCGGCATACAGCACATTCTCTTTAAACACTTTCGGCGCCTGTCCTTCCCCACGCTGGATCACCAGTTGCGCACCCCAGTCCAAATAGGAAGGAGCCACCTGTTCCAACTGGGGATAGCCCGACTTCAGTGCACCCGCCAGCGGATAAGGCACGCCGCTCATACGATTTTCTCCCTCCGGCCCCCGGTTCACGCTGATCACCCGGTAGATCCGGTCCTTCTTCGTATGGAAGGTATCGAAGCTTGTCTCATACCGCACCAGCAGGAACAGCAGCAGACAGGCCGCCATACCCACTGTCAGGCCCAGGAAATTGATGAGGGTGTAGCTCTTATTGCGCTGCAGGCTGCGCAACGCAGTGATCCAATAGTTTTTAAGCATATTCTCCATGCACGAAAAGCCATGCCGGATTGCAAACATATAAAAATCAATATTTTGCCCAGGCTTCCCCCGCTGGACTGTTCATTTCCGATACAGCAGCCGACCGCTTTCGTGGCACACCACCCCCCGCCCCGTTCCGGGGCAGCGGCCAATTTTTCCCTACTTTTGGCCCGTGCAAAAAACACCCACTCTCTATCTCATCCCCTGCTGGCTCGACGAGCAGGTCACCGCCCCGCTGCCCGCCTATCTGCTGGACGCCGTGAAGCAATGCAGCGTCTTCTTCGTAGAAAACGAACGCTCCGCCCGACGTTACCTCAAAGCCCTCTGGAAAGAAATGGTGATCGATGACTATGAATGGCATCCCATCCACAAGGCAGAAGAAGAAGTGAAGGCGGTCTTCCGCCAGCGGCTGGCAGCAGGCATGAACATTGGCCTCATCAGTGAAGCCGGGTGCCCCGGCATAGCCGATCCCGGTCAGATCCTCACGGAGGCCGCTCACCAGGCCGGCGCCATCGTGCGTCCGCTCGTAGGGCCCAGCAGCATTTTACTGGCGTTGATGGCCAGTGGGCTGAATGGGCAGCAGTTCCGATTCTCCGGGTATCTGCCGGTAGACGGCGCCGCCCGCACCAAAGCCCTGAAAGATCTCGAAGCCGATTCCCAGCGCCTCCACAGTACCCAGATCTTTATCGAAACACCCTATCGGAATAACCAGCTGCTGGCCTCCATCCTCGCCACCTGCCGTCCCACTACCCGCCTCTGCATCGCCGCCAACCTCACCGGCCCCGGCGAATATATCCGCACCCTCAGCGTGGGGGAGTGGAACAAACTCGCCGCCCTTCCTGAACTGCACAAACAACCCACTATTTTTTGTCTGCTCGGGTAAGCCCACCCGGTCAACCGCCCCAAACAACCCTAACTTTGTAACAAGATTCGCCGAAAACACCCATAACTTTGTAACAAGATTGGCCAAAACAACCCTAACTTTATAACAAAAAAATCAAAAAACAACCCTAACTTTGTAACAAATTAAAATACATAATATTATAGGTCAATGTTTTATAGGAATATAGAAAAGGAGTTAAAATTATGGTCTGAAAAGGCCAGTCGTAAGCCATTGCTGCTGAGGGGAGCGCGGCAGGTCGGAAAAACGACGACGGTCAACACATTTGCCAAAAATTTCAGGCAATACATTTACCTGAATCTTGAAAATCCTGTCGATAAAGATCTATTCGTGCAATCCGGAGGTGATATTCACCTCCTTGTTCAGGCAATATTTATCGCAAAA
>Ga0302310_10003359_pt1 | contig 12488 bp, 14 predicted proteins | sample III_Palsa_N1_2_FD_200451 | JGI IMG/M metagenome (GOLD analysis project Ga0302310, IMG submission 200451) | Peat permafrost microbial communities from Stordalen Mire near Abisko, Sweden - III_Palsa_N1_2 | ecosystem: Environmental > Terrestrial > Soil > Palsa > Peat permafrost | place: Sweden... | reverse complement strand
GGGCGATGTAGCGAGCCTTGATGGCAGCGGCAGTCATTTCGCGGTGCCTGAGGTGGATGGGACACTCCTCCAGCGAGTCGCTGCCTTCGATATACATCCCACGGGACCACTATGGGGGCGAGGCGAGCTGGCGACCCAGGGCGGGGTGCGGGAGCGGGAGATGGCGGTGGGCGGCGAGTTCCGGGACGTTGCGGATCTTCTGGTGGCCGAGAATTTAACTCAGGAGCGGCGCGCGCTGCGCTGTGCCGTGCGCGACTTCGAGGTGGAGTTCGACGCTGCTGCGGCCACCGTTACCGTGGGGTTCGTGTTGGGGCGCGGGCAGTTCGCAACGGCGGTGTTGCGCGAGATTTGTGACATCGGGTCGGCTTCGTTGGAGGCGGACGAAGAGTAGGGAACGGCGCTACCGGCGGGGTGGGCCGACGTCAGGCGCGCAGCAGGACGTAGACGGCGCCGGTGCCGCCGTCGATGGGCCGGGCCGAGGAAAAGGCCATGACGTCGAGGTGACGCCGCAGCCAGAGGTCCACGGCGATTTTGAGAATGGGGCCGCGCGCGCCGGAGCGGTAGCCCTTGCCGTGAATAATGCGCACGCAGCGGATGCCGGCAGACCGCGTATTCTGGAGGAACTCCGCCAGTCGATCGCGCGCGGCGCTCTGGGTGAGGCCGTGCAGGTCGAGTTCGTCTTCGATGGGAATGAGTCCTCGGCGTAGGCGGCGAATCACTTGTGTGCGCACGCCGCCGCGCTGGAACAGCAGGGCGGTGCTGCCTTGGAGGCCGCCTTCGGCGGCGGCGCCGTCAGCTGTCGAGGGGTCGATCAAGGGCATGTCGGCGCTCAGTTCTAGCTTGTCGGGGACCGGCTTGCGCCGACGCCGGGTGGCTCCCGGGATCAACGCCGCGGCCTTGGGCTTGTGCGTCAGCGGCTTGACGTCGCGCACGGCGGCACGGAAAACCTCGGCCTCAGCGAGCGCCGGGGCCTCGGGGGCGGGGTGAGAGGTACGGTGTTTGGCCATGGGTTACGATAGTATAGTCTGCTCGGCGAGACCCGCCATCTTTAGGCAGGCTGACGAATTTTGTGAAAATCCTTCTTTCCAATGACGACGGTTACCGGGCCGAAGGCCTGGAGGCCTTGGATGTCGCCATCAGGCCCTTGGGATCGGTGACGGTGGTGGCCCCGGACCGCAACCGGAGCGGCGCCAGCAATTCGCTCACGCTCGACGTGCCGGTGCGGGCGACGGCCTACGCGCCGGATGCCTATTATTGCAATGGCACGCCCACCGACTGCGTTCACTTGGCGATTTCCGGCCTCTTCGATTTTCAGCATGACATCGTGGTGTCCGGCATTAATGACGGCGCCAATCTCGGAGACGATACTCTCTACTCTGGAACCGTGGCGGCAGCCATCGAAGGTCGATTTTTGGGGTTGCCGGCCATCGCAGTGTCACTCTGTGTTTATCCGGGCAGCCCGCGGAATTTTGCCAGCGCGGCTCGGATTGCCGCCGGCCTGGTGCATCGCATGGCTCACTCTCCTTTCGGGGGGTCGGTGATACTCAATGTGAACGTGCCGGATTTGCCGGAGGGCGAACTGCGCGGCGTCAAGGTCACGCGGCTGGGCAATCGGCATCGAGCGGAGCCGGTGGTGCGCGCCAAGGATCCCCGCGGCCGCAATGTGTATTGGGTCGGGTCTGCGGGCGCGGGTCAGGATGCCGGGCCGGGTACGGATTTTCACGCGATTGCGGAAGGGTATGCATCCATTACCCCGCTGCAAATCGATTTGACGCGGCACTCCGCGATGCCGGAGTTGGAGCAGTGGTTGAACGAAGCAGTGGTTAAACCTTGAGTAGTTTCATGGAAGGTCCTCGTCTCAGCGGCATCGGCATGACCTCGGCGCGCACTCGGGAGCGTCTGGTGCAGCGCTTGCAAGATCAAGGCATCAAGGATCAGCGTGTGCTCGATCGCATACGCAATGTGCCACGGCATTTGTTCATGGATGAGGCGTTGGCGACCCGAGCTTATGAGGACACTGCGTTGCCCATCGGGTTTGGGCAGACGATTTCGCAGCCCTATGTGGTGGCGCGCATGACCGAGGCCTTGTTGGAGGCGGGTCCCACGCCCAAGGTGTTGGAAATCGGCACGGGCTGTGGGTATCAAACGGCGGTGCTGGCGCCGTTGGTCACTGAAATTTATACCATCGAGCGCATTTCTAGCTTGTTGGGCAAGGCGCGTCGAACCTTGCGCGAACTGCGCATTCGCAATGTGCATTGTCGGCATGAAGACGGGAACATGGGGTGGCCGGCGCGTGCCCCCTATGATGGGATACTGCTCACAGCCGCGCCGCATGCGGTGCCGCCGGCGCTCTTCGAGCAACTCGTGGTGGGTGGGCGTCTGATTGCGCCAGTGGGGCCGGAGGGCCGGCAGGAACTCATGCGTTACACGCGAGGCGAGAACCGCGTGCGCTCGGAGTCGCTGGGCGCGGTGAGCTTCGTTCCCTTGCTGTCGGGACTGCAGCGGTAGGATAGTGAGCCTGCCGCGAGCGATCGCTGTGGGTGTTGTTTGCTGCTTCCTGGCTTGCGGCTGTGCCGCGACTCCTGAGACCTCTACTCGACCTGCGACGGGGACTGCGACTTATGTGGTGCGTCCGCAGGACACGCTGTATGGGATTGCGTGGAGGCACAACCTTGATTATCGCGAACTGGCGAAGTGGAACAACATTGGTGGTGACTACAAGCTGACGGTGGGTCAGGTGCTGGTGCTGCAGCCGGGTGGGGGGCGGCAAGGGGCGCCGCGGGCGGCTGCCCCGTCCTCGTCGGGAGCGGGCGCGCCAGCGAAGCCGCCGGGTAGTGCGGCGAATGGTGGTTCGAATGGCGGCGCGGGCGCCAATGGTGCTGCCAGTGTGAATGGGCCGCGCGTCGGAAAGCCGCGGCCGCTGGCGGAGGGGCCGGCGGTGGCGGGCGGGGCGCCTGCGGTTGGTGGGGCTGGTGCGTTTGGTGCTGGCGCGGCGGCGAGCGGCGGCGCGGGTGCGCCCGAAGCGACGGGCGGGGCGGGGAATTGGGTGTGGCCCACGGATCGTGTGTCGGCGCCGCGGCCGGTTCCGGGTGGCGGCATTTTGGTGTTGGGGCAGTTGGGTCAAGATGTGCGCGCGGCGGCGTCGGGCCGCGTGGTGTACACCGGCAGCGGACTGCGCGGTTATGGCAATCTCATTATCATCAAACACGGCGAGAGCCTGTTGTCATCCTATGCGCACAATCGTGAGTTGATGGTGCACGAGGGGCAGGACGTAACCGCAGGCCAGATCATTGCTCATATGGGGACTGGGCCCCATCAAATCTCGGCGCTGTACTTTGAGATCCGCGTGAACGGCAAGCCCGTCGATCCGCTTCGCTATCTCTCGAGTTCCCGGTAGGCTTACAGCAGCAGCAGAGCAACCACTTGCCGTTGCTCGCCCACCAGCACATTGAAGGTGCGGCAGGCGGCCCCGGTGTCCATGACTTCGAAGCCGACGCCCACCTGGAGGAAGCGGGCGCCGACGGAGGCGTTCGGAAATACCTGGCGTTGACCTGTCCCGAGGAGCACCACTTCGGGTTTGAGCCCCAGAATGTAGGCCACGTGTGCGTCATTGAGGCCGGCGACCTCGGTTAGCGCGGGTTCGGGCTGAATGGTGGTGGAGGACAGGATCAGGGACTGTTGGAACAGCTTGTCGTTGATACGGAGTTCGCCACGGGGGTAGCCGCGGCCATAGCCTCGGATGACGTTGACGTTCGAACTTAAGTCCTGAGTGAAGCGCATACCGGTAAGATACCCAAATTCGCACCGGGACGCTTCGTGTCTACTTTCTATTTTCGTTTCTTGGCGCGCGGATCGCCGCCGCTACGACGTTCGCCATTGATCGAGCGACAGATTGCGCGCGCCTCCAGTTCGGCACGGGTGGTGGATTGGCGTGCCGATGCGTTTGGGCTCGTGGCGCCGCCGGGGACGCCCATGCCACCTATCGCCGCCATGGCGTTGCGGGGTGCCACGGCGGGCGTCGTCGCGCTGGGCGCGAGCGCGAGGGCGGGCACGGGCACGGGCGAGGTTGCGGGCGCGTGGGTGTGCGTGGCGACGCCGGTGCACTTGAGCGCTGGCATGACCCATGTGACGTTCCCGGCGGACGGAGTTTTGCAGTTGCCGGCCGCCGAGACGGCGGCGCTGACAGAGGACTTCAATACGGTGTTCGAGGGTGCGGGAGTACGGCTGGTGGCGGGGCTGGCGGGCGCGCTGCTGTGCGTGTTCGATCAGTCCTTAGATGTTGTGACGCATGATCCCGAGGCCGCGATGGGGCAGGATGTTTTCGGCTTTCAGCCGTCGGGACCCGATGCGCCGCGATTGAGGCGCCTCGCGAGCGAAATTGAAATGTGGTTGTTCGACCACGCGGTGAATCGGCGGCGCACGGAACGCGGGCTGTTGCCGATTACCGGTCTCTGGTTTTGGGGCGGCGGACCCGCGGGTGCAAACGTTCTCGCGCTGCCGATATGGGCGGCGGGTCAGGATATTTTTTTTGCAGCGTTCGGCGATGCAACCGAGTTGGCGGGCGAATCGGGTTCGGGTGTGGTGGTTTCGAACGAGTGTCCTGGCTCCGCGACATGGCCGGAGGTGGAGCGGCAGTGGTTGCAGCCGGCGGTGGCGGAATTACGTGCGGGACGGCTAGGGCAAATCCATGTATCGGCAGGGCAGCGGCGCTTTACTATAACGCGACGTCTGAACCTGCGATTTTGGCAGCGGGCGCGGCCCTGGTGGGATTACTTCGACACGCGCGATGGAGTGACATGACGATACGTGGGTTACATGGCGTTTACTGAAATTCGGCGCAGAGCTGCAGGATCGTTGCTCGATGTGAAGGCATTGCATCCGGTGCTGCGGCGTGTGTATGCGGCGCGCGGTGTCTCGCAGAGCGAGGAGCTCGATCTCTCACTGGAGAGAATGTTGCCGGTGGGATCGCTGGACGGGGTCGAGGCTGCCGCGCGGCTACTGGCGGAACACCGCGAGGGGGGGCGGGTGCTGGTGGTGGGCGATTTCGACGCGGACGGAGCGACCAGCAGTGCGCTGGTGGTGCGAGCTTTGCGATCCATGAAATTCGCGCATGTGGATTTTCTCGTGCCCAATCGTTTTCGCTTCGGCTACGGGCTGACTCCCGAAATCGTCGCGTTGGCCGCCGAGACCCGGCCGTCGTTGATCGTCACGGTGGACAACGGCGTCTCGAGCATCGAGGGTGTGGAGGCGGCGCGTGCGTTGGGCATTGCCGTGCTGGTGACTGACCATCATTTGCCGGGTGCGGTGTTGCCGCGAGCCGACGTCATGGTGAATCCCAATTTGGCCGGCGCCAGCTTCGGCAGCCGCGCGTTGGCAGGCGTCGGCGTGGCTTTTTATGTCATGGCGGCACTTGCGCGGGTTTTAGGCGATACGGAATTTCGGCCGGCCGATTTGCTCGATTTGGTGGCCTTGGGTACGGTGGCCGACGTGGTCACGCTGGATCACAACAACCGAGTGCTGGTGGCCCAGGGTCTTAGGCGTATTCGCGCCGGCCGGTGCGTGCCCGGCATACGCGCACTGCTCGAGGCGGCGGGGCGCCGTATCGAACAAATCAGTGCCAGCGATTTGGGATTTGCTGTGGCGCCGCGACTCAATGCGGCTGGGCGCCTCACCGATATGAGCATCGGCATCGCCTGTTTGTTGGCCGACGATGTCGGGGTGGCCACGCGCTTGGCGGGCGAACTCAGCCGGCTCAACGAAGAGCGGCGTGAAATCGAGCAGCGCATGCAACTGGAGGCGGTGGATATTGCCGCGGGTATGCGTGTCGACGCGGCGGGGAGCGAGGCAGTGGGGCTCTGCTTGTTCGACGAGACGTGGCACCAGGGCGTGGTGGGATTGGTGGCGGGCAGGATCAAGGACCGCTTGCATCGGCCGGTCGTGGCTTTTGCGCGCGGCGAGGATGGCGTGCTGCGCGGCTCGGCGCGTTCCATTGCCGGAGTACACATTCGCGATGCGCTGGACAGTATTGCCGCCCGGCATCCGGGACTGCTCGTGAAGTTCGGCGGCCATGCCATGGCTGCGGGGATGACCTTGCTGGAAAGCGATCTGGAGCGTTTTCGCGGTGCGTTCGCGGCCGAAATCGCGGCGCGAGCGGATGCGGAAACGTTGACGGGAGTGGTGCATTCGGACGGTGAGCTTCTCGATGCGGAGCTCAGCGTGGATACGGCGCGCATGCTGCGCGGCGGCGGCCCTTGGGGTCAGGGATTTCCCGAACCGGTATTCGACGGTGAATTCAATGTGGTGGACTCGCGGATTGTCGGCACCCGGCACTTGAAATTGCAGCTCCGGCCGGTGCCCGGCGGCCGGGATGTTTCCGCCCGCGATGTGGCTGGGCGTGCGGCAGGCTCGCGTGCCATCGACGCGATCGCCTTTGGCTTTATCGGCGGCGCGGCCGAGGGGGTGGCGATGGGACCCGGAAAACTGCTCCGGGTCGCCTACCGCCTCGAGATCAACGAATACCGCGGCGTCGAGAGCGTACAGCTCAATTGCCAGCACTTGGTCGAGGTCGGGCGGTAAAACCCGCCCGTTCTAATGTGATAAAGTGCTGGTCATGGAAATCAACCAACTCAAACGGCATATCAAAGATCTCGAGGAACGTACCGAATCCTTGAGGAGGTATCTTTGATTACGATAACAAGCACGAACGCCTTCAAGAAGTAACCCGCGAGCTCGAGCAGCCGGGTATTTGGGACAATGCCGACCGCGCGCAGGATCTGGGCAGGGAACGCGCCAAACTAGAGAATGTCGTCGGCAGCTTGGATAAGCTCACCCGCGGACTGCGCGATGGCGGCGAATTGCTGGATCTGGCCGCCGAGGAGGCGGATACCAAAGCCGCCGATGAAATCGAGAAGGACGTGACGCGCCTCCAGGCCGACGTCGAGCGTCTCGAGTTCCAGCGCATGTTTCCGGGCAAGATGGACTCCCATAGTGCGTACGTCGACATCCAGGCGGGAGCCGGCGGCACCGAAGCCCAGGACTGGGCGGCCATGCTGCTGCGTATGTATCTCAAGTGGGCGGACCAGCACGGCATCAAGACCGAAATCATCGATCAAAGCGATGGCGAAGTAGCCGGCATCAAGGGAGTGACGGTCAGCATGACAGGGGACTACGCCTATGGATGGCTGCGCACCGAAACCGGCGTGCATCGCTTGGTGCGCAAGTCGCCGTTCGATTCGGGCAACCGGCGGCATACCTCCTTCGCGTCGGTATTCGTCTCACCTGAAGTGGACGATGACATCGATATCGAGATCAATCCGGCGGATTTGCGCACCGATGTGTATCGCTCCAGCGGTGCCGGCGGTCAGCACGTGAACAAGACCGAATCCGCCGTGCGTATCACGCACGTGCCGACCAATATCGTCGTCGCCTGCCAGAGCGAACGCAGCCAGCACAAGAATCGCTCCACGGCGATGAAAATGCTGAAAGCGAAGCTGTACGAACTGGAATTCAACAAGCGCAACGCGGCCGCCAAGGTGCTCGAGGATTCCAAGTCCGACGTGAGCTGGGGCAATCAAATTCGCAGTTACGTCTTGGATCAGTCGCGCATCAAGGATTTGCGCACCGGCGTGGAAATCGGCAACACCACCGCGGTGCTGGACGGCGCGCTCGACGACTTCATGCAAGCCAGCCTAAAACAGGGTCTATAGATGTCCGACGACGAAAACCATTTGATTGCCGAGCGGCGTGCGAAGCTGGCGAAAATTCGCGAGCGCGGGATTGCCTTTCCCAATGATTTTCGCCGCAATGCGCTCGCCGCTGATTTGCTGACGGCCTATGGAGAGAAAACCCCGGAAGCGCTGGAGGCCGCGGCGGTCCCGGTAAGTGTCGCGGGACGCATGCGCGTCAAGCGCGTCATGGGCAAGGCGAGCTTCGCGAAGCTGGAGGACTCCAGTGGCCAGATGCAGCTTTTCCTGCTGCGCGAAACCTTGGGCGCGGTGTACGACGACTTCAAGACCTGGGACGTAGGCGATATCGTCGGCGCGCAAGGCGTTCTCTTCAAGACCAAGACCGGCGAGTTGTCGGTACGCGTCGAACGCCTGGTGTTGCTGACCAAGTCGCTGCTCCCGTTGCCGGACAAGTGGCACGGCATTGCCGACACGGAAATGCGCTACCGCCGACGGTATGTCGACCTCATCATGAACGAGGAGACGCGGCGCGTATTCGAGGCCCGCTCACGCATCGTGAAGTACCTGCGGGCGTTTCTCGACTCGCGTGGGTTTCTTGAGGTCGAGACGCCCATGCTGCATCCCATTCCGGGCGGCGCGGCGGCGCGGCCGTTCAAGACGCATCACAATGCGCTCGATGTGGACATGTACCTCCGCATCGCGCCGGAGCTGTACCTGAAGCGCCTCACGGTGGGAGGCTTCGAACGCGTTTACGAAATCAACCGCAATTTCCGCAACGAGGGAGTGTCCACCAAGCACAACCCCGAGTTCACCATGCTGGAGTTGTATCAGGCGTACGCGGATTACAACGATCTCATGGAAATGATCGAAGCGTTGTTCCAGGGCGTGGCCGATACGTTGCTGGGTACGCGCAAGCTTGCGTATCAGGGCGCGGAATATGATTTGTCGAAGCCGTTTGCGCGCATGACCATCGAGGAAATCATCCTGGCGAACAACCCGGATCTCGATCCCATGTCCTTGCGCGACGCCGGTTATTTGCGGCGCGTCTGCGATCAAATGAAAATCGCGCACAAGCCGGGCGACGGTCCGGGCAAGCTGCAAATCGAGATTTTCGAAAAGACCGGCGAGCACACGCTGATCCAGCCCACCTTTGCTTACGCGTATCCGGCGGAAGTCTCGCCGCTGTCGCGGCGCAACGACCGCGATCCCTTCATTACGGATCGTTGGGAGTTCTTCATCGGCGGGCGCGAACTGGCAAACGGCTTCTCCGAGCTCAACGATGCCGAGGATCAGGCGCAGCGTTTCAAAGACCAAGTCGAGCGCAAGGATGCGGGCGATGAGGAGGCCATGTACTACGACGCCGACTATGTGCGGGCGCTCGAGTACGGTATGCCGCCCACGGCGGGTTTGGGATTGGGTGTGGATCGCATGGTCATGCTGTTCACCAACTCACCCTCGATTCGCGACGTGCTGCTCTTTCCGCACATGCGCCCCGAATTTTGATCGCGGTACGCCGCCCGGACGAGCACAGCCCCATCGGGGTGTTCGATTCGGGGGTGGGAGGGCTCACCGTGCTGCGCGCACTGCGCGCGGTGCTTCCCGAGAGGCGTTTCATTTATCTGGGCGATACGGCGCGTCTGCCTTACGGGACCAAGAGCGCGGAAAGCGTGGCGCGCTATTCCGTGCAATGCGCCGAGGCGCTGGTGGCCCGAGGGATCGGGTGCCTGGTGGTGGCGTGTAATACGGCATCTGCTTCCGCCTTGGAGGCATTGCGCGCGCGGTATGCCCACATACCGGTGATCGGGGTCATCGAGCCGGGCGCTGCCGCCGCGGTGGCCGCTTCGCGCTCAGGTCATGTCGCCGTGATCGGCACCGAAGGCACGATCGGCGGCGGCGCTTACCAGGCAGCACTGCGGCGCCTGAGTCCTGATGTGAGAGTGGCTGCCCAGGCATGTTCCTTATTCGTAGCGATGGCTGAGGAGGGGTGGGTGGATGGGCCCATTGCCGAGTCGGTCGCGCGACGCTACCTGGAACCGATGTTTTCCGCGGTCGCCACGCCCTACGGGGTGCCCTACCGTGTGCCCTACGGGGTACCGGACACCCTGGTGCTGGGATGCACGCATTTCCCGGTGCTGGTGCCGGCCATTCGCGCGGTTCTGCCGGTCGGTGTCACCATCGTGGATTCTGCGGCGTCGGTGGCCGCAGTGGTGGCGCGTGAGGCCGCACTATCGAGCGAGCCTTCCGGAAAGCTCAAGACCGCCGACGGCGGCGTTCAATGGCTCGCGACGGATGGCGCGCAGCGGTTCGCCCGAGTGAGCAGCGTGTTTCTTGGGCACGCGCTGCGCGCCGACGAGATCGAGATCATCGATCTCTAGACCGCCGGCACGCGCGGCTGCGCGGTATTGCGATTGCCTTGCGATGGCGAGCTGGGCGGCGCGCTCCTCAGCGCCAGTTCGCGCAACAGGCTTCCATTGTCCCCCAGTGGGATGGTGCGCGACCCCGTGACCAGCGCGGCGAAAGCCAGCGATAAAGAGTGGTGGATCTCGGATAGACGTTCGGTTGATTTGGCGTTCATGATGTTCTCCTCCGGTTCTAAAGCGTTCGATTGATGGGAATGTTTCAAGCGCCGGTATGGAAGACCAGCACGATGCCGCTGAAAATGGCGGCGACGATGCTGACCGCCAGGGCCGCGTGGATCACTCTTGCGATAATGTGTAGTTCGTTCATGATGGCTCTCCGTTCAATGCCCTCGTGGGAGCTACTGTGCCGCCGATGCGGTTTGCCAACAAACGGAATGCGTGACCCTGTGTTAAGAGAAACTTAACGTGCCGGTGGCCTATGACCGCATGCCTTTAGGGGCGCTGCGCGTATTCGAGGCGGTGGCGACCTCGCTGAACTTCTCGGCCGCCGCCGATGCGCTCAATGTGTCGCCGGCTGCCGTCAGCCAGCAAATCAAGGCGCTCGAGGATTACGTGCAGGTGCCGCTGTTTCGCCGCACGGGTCGACGCGTCGAACTCACCGACGAGGGCCTCGAGTTGCTGCCTGCGGCGCGCGACGGCCTCGAGCGGCTAACCTCCGCCATGCACCAACTCAAACACCATGGGTCTGCGGGTCCTCTTCAGATCACCACGGTCGCGTCCTTTCTGCAGATGTGGGTTCTGCCCCGGCTGAGGTCCTTCCGACGGAAATTTCCCGATATCGATTTGCGTTTTCACACCTCGCGCGACCTGGTCGATTTTTCGCGCTCTTCGACGCACGTCGCCCTACGATGCGGCCATGGCAATTATCCGAACCTGCACAGCGAGAAGTTGCTGGATGACTGGTTGGTGCCGGTTGCCAGTCCGGAGCTGGTCAAGCAGCACGGCCTGATCGAACGGGGTACGGACCTCAGCCGTTACCCGCTCCTGGAAAGCGACGACGAACCCTGGAGCGTTTGGAACAAGCCCGATGCGGAGGTGGTGTGGCGCTCACGCGCCCCCAGCATCGACGATTCGGCGGGTCTGCTGGCGGCCGCGGAGGAGGGGTTGGGCTTCGCGTTGGCGCGCTGGACGTTGGTCACGCGGCATCTCCAGAAGGGCAGCCTGAAGCTCGCGGGCAAAGAGACCCTGCCGTTTAGGTCAAGTTATTACTTCGTGTGTCCGAAGTCGTTTCTCACCCTGCCGAAGGTGGCGCAGTTTCGCGAATGGATTTTCGCTGCGGCGCGCGACTTTCCGGCACCCGATGCGGCGCCCGCGTCGGTGCGCAGGCGCGGATGAATTACACGGATGAACCGCGCGGATGAACCGCGCGGATGAACGGCGCGGATGAACGGCGCGGATGAACGGCGCTTAATACGCGCGCCTCGACGCGTAGCGAATTCCGCGACGCGCCTCGCGGATTGACGCGCCGGGACGTGCGCATACTTCCTGCTCGTAACTCAAGAGGCGACTGGATGAGCGGGGCCGTAGGCGCAAAGCCATTGCTAGATAAGCGGGAACAGCTCCTGTACGGACGGTTGGTACGGGCTTTCCCCGGCCATGTCATTCTGGTTAATGTGGCCTTGTCGCGCTTGGTGGTGGCGGCTTTCGCCGTCTGCAAAGCCGACTTCACCCCGTTGGCGGCCATCGAACTCGAGGACTGCGCCCAAGCGAAGGGCGCGCCATCCGACCAACACCGCCTGAAAGATCAGCAGATCCAGGCGGCCGGCATCAAGGTCATCCGCTTGATGGCCAACGACATTCCCAGCGAGTCGGCGCTCAAGGCGCTGGTGGCCGTACTGCCGCTGACTTCCTCGACCTCGGAGTTGATGCGCCGAGCCTCCTAAGGGGGTTCAAGTCGCCGGCGGCGGCTGCCAGGGCTCCACGCGGTGACCCTCGATAATCGCTTTGGCGTTACACTCGGCCAATCCAATTGGGAGGCCGAGATGTTCGTATTGCACGTTAATGGTGAGGCGCATTCAGTCGATGTACCCGCCGATATGCCCGTGCTCTGGGTTTTGCGGGATATTGTCGGCCTGACGGGAACCAAATTCGGGTGCGGTATCGCGCAGTGTGGGGCGTGTACTGTCCACCTGGACGGCCAAGCGGTCCGGTCCTGTGTGCTGCCCATCAGTGCGGTGGGCGATAAGGCGGTAACCACCATCGAAGCGGTGGGAAAGACCCCGACCGGCCAGAAGGTTCAGCAAGCCTGGTTGGATGTCGATGTCGTGCAGTGCGGCTACTGCCAGTCGGGCCAGATCATGTCGGCCTCGGCGCTGCTGGCGCGGACCCCCAATCCCAACGATGCGGATATCGACGCGGCCATGTCGGGCAATTTGTGCCGCTG
>Ga0302310_10003357_pt1 | contig 12493 bp, 9 predicted proteins | sample III_Palsa_N1_2_FD_200451 | JGI IMG/M metagenome (GOLD analysis project Ga0302310, IMG submission 200451) | Peat permafrost microbial communities from Stordalen Mire near Abisko, Sweden - III_Palsa_N1_2 | ecosystem: Environmental > Terrestrial > Soil > Palsa > Peat permafrost | place: Sweden... | reverse complement strand
GCCAGCACGGAGGCGTGATGAAAACAAATCAGGCCCTGATGCAGGGCATTCATCCCGCTGCGCTATACCGTCTCCTCGAGGACGGCAAGATTATGCGACTTGCTCGCGGACTTTATCGACTCACCTCGACACAAGAGTTCAGCAATCCGGATCTCGCAGTGGTAGCGGCAAAAGCCCCGGACGCGGTCGTGTGCCTGATTTCGGCGCTATCCTTCCATGGCATCACCACTCAGGTTCCGAGGGCTGTATATCTCGCTGTTCCGCGCGGCAGATATGCGGGGCTGCGCCTGCGCACACCGCCCGTCAGGATCTATCGTTTCGATGCTCCGACCTTCGATCATGGAATCGAACCGCACGCCATCGATGGCATCCCTGTTCGCATCTACAACGTCGCGCGCACAGTCGTTGATTGTTTCAAGTATCGAAACAAGCTCGGGCTGGATGTTGCAATCGAGGCGCTGCGTTTTGCCCGTGCCCGCAAGCGAATTAGCAATCGGGAAATCCTCCGTTTCGCGCACCTACTGCGGCAGGATCGCGTCATGGCTCCATACCTGGAAAGCGTAACGTGACCAAGGCACCGAAGAATGTCGTGGCCTCGGTGCTTGCGAGACTGCGCAACGTAGCTCAAGAAGCGGGCTTAAGCTTCAACGACATTCTTCAATCCTATGTGATTGAGCGATTTCTGTCGCGGCTCGCCAGTTGCCGCAACTCGCATCGCCTAACGGCCTGCTCCGACCCGGACACTCGCGGCTCGCGCTAAGCAATCAGGTCTAAGCGCCCAAATACTCCGCTAGACACCCAACATAGGTGTGCTTACAATATTACTATTCGTAAGAATAGGGTGGAACCAGGATGTCATTCGCAACAGTCACGAGCAAGGGACAGACGACAATACCCAAAGATGTGCGGGCGGCAGCAAACCTAAAGGCCGGCGATCGAATACATTTCACCGTCCTTGAAGACGGAACAATTATTGTGCGCGTTAAGAATCGGAGCGTAAGGGATATTTCATTCCAGCCTCCAGGGAAAAAGCGGGTGTCGATTGCTCAGATGAGTCGGTAGTCCAACGACAATGCTCGGAATCGACACGAACGTTCTTGTGAGGTTGGTCGTTTCGGATGACGTAGAGCAAACTCAGCGCGCACGCAGGCTAGTTGAACAAGCATTGGATCGTGACGAACTCGTGCTCGTGTCGCTATTGGTGCTTCTCGAGTCCGAATGGGTTCTGCGAAGTCGTTATGGATTCAATCGAGCGAGCCTCCTTGAGATTTTCCGGGCGCTACTTGAAGCACGTGAACTGTCGTTCGAGGACGAGCCAGCGCTGGAAGAGGCCCTATTTCGATGGAAAGACAGCGCGTGCGAGTTTTCTGATTGCCTAATCACTGCGCACAATCGGCAAATCGGCTGCCGTGCCACGGCGACCTTTGACGGTAAGGCTGCGCGACTTCCCGGTACAGAATTGGTGTAGGAGGCGTACCAGAAAACAAAAACTCGATTCGAGAATTCCCGCCGAGTTCTCGACGGTTCTCGACCTCGTCGCTTCCTTTGCTGATCCTGTAATCGACCGCACGATTTCCCCAGGAACCTGGCATTCAGGCGAGATGCGGTGGGTGTGACCGAGTAGGCCGCACAAGCAGATTCAACTCCCTTTGCAGGGGGGGGGTAAAATTCAGCCTAACTCATTGAAAAATATAGGAAAAGCTGGTGCCCAGGAGAGGACTCGAACCTCCACGAATTGCTCCACTGGTACCTGAAACCAGCGCGTCTACCAGTTCCGCCACCTGGGCAGGAGGGGGTCGCCTAGCGCGAGGCGCAGAAATCTACGCACCAATCGAAGGCTTGTCAATCCATCCCGTTGCGGTAAACGATTCGGCCGCCCACGAGGGTCATGACCACCTGGGCTTGGGCTATCTGCTCAGCCGGTAACTCCACGAAATTCTTGGAGAAAATAGCCATGTCGGCGCGCTTGCCCACCTCGATGCTACCTTCTTGGGACTCCAATCGGCTGCCATAGGCGGCGCCCAGGGTGTAGGCCCGTAGGGCCTCGCCCACGGTGATGCGCTGTTCCGGTGTGTAGCCGCCCGGGGGTTGCCCATCCAGGCTCTGGCGCAGCACGGCGTTGCGTATCCCCAGCAGCGGGTTCAACTGGACCACCGGCCAGTCGGTCCCGAAGGCCACGGTAGCGTGTGTCTGGAGCAGTGACCGAACCGCAAACGCGCTCCCCATGAACTTATCGCCGGCGTACTGCTGCCACAGACCTTCCATACCCTTCCATTCGTCGCGAGGATAAATCATGAGCGGCTGCATGCTGGGAACGACATCCAGCGCGCCGAACCGCGGGATATCCTCCGGGTCCGGCGCTTCCATATGTTCGACTCGATTACGCGGCGGCGGGGCGCCCGGGGGCAGTTGGGCCTGGGAATTTTCGTAGGCGTCCAGCGCGAGTTTAATGGCGCCGTCGCCGATGGCATGGGTGTACACCTGAAACCCGTCCTCGTTCAACGTGAGCACCGACGCTTTGTACGCGTTGGGTTCGAAGAACCGCATGCCGGTTTCGTTCGGACGGTCGGCGTAACCGCCCGGCAAGTAGGCCGTGTGCGATTCGATCACCCCATCCATGAGGAACTTGGCCACGCAGCACGTGAGCAGCGGGCCGCGATACCGTGCGCGAGCGGCTTCGAGCACATGCAGGTGATCGGGGGTGACGCCCGGCGGATTGATCCAATCCGCCATGGAAATGCGCAGCGTGAGTTGTCCCTGGCGCTCCAAGCCATCGATCATGGACAGCAACGGGAAGTCGCCACCGGCGCTGTCGACGCGCGTAAGGCCCAGCCGATTCGCCTCGTGAATCGCCGCGAGCAAGGCCTCCTTGGTTTCGGCGGGGTTGGGCGCGGCAATTTTTTCTTGCACCAGCTTGATGGCGGCTTCTTCTTTGAGCCAGCCGGTGGGTTCGCCGTCGGTACCGTGCACGATTTCTCCCCCGGCGGGATTCGGCGTGTCGCGGGTAATGCCGGCACGGCGCAGAGCCTCGCTGTTCACCCACGCTGCATGCGCCATGCTCGAGTCGAGGAATACCGGATGCTTGCCGCTCACCTTGTCGATGAGCTGCTTGGCGAACTCACCATGCGGTAGATCGGGATAGCCGTAGCTCCAGCCCTCGCCTTGAATCCAATCGGTTTTCGGATGAGCTGCCGCGTAGGCGGCGACACGTCGACTGACTTCGCCCATGGTGGTCGCATCGCGCAGAGCGACATTGCGTAGGTACCAGCCGCCGTCGATGAAGTGCACGTGGCTGTCGATGAATCCCGGCGTCAGGAGGCGGCCGTGCAGATCGACGACCTTCGTGCCCGCCGTCTGGTGGCTCAGCACCTCGTCGTCGGCACCGACGGCAATGATTTTACCTTTCTCGATAGCTACCGCTTCGGCCCAAGGCGCGGCGGCATTCACGGTATAGATTCGGCCGTGAGCCAGGATGAGTTCGGGGCCCGCGCCGTGGGGGACAGGACCGGTGCTGTGCGCGGCGGGGGCGGCGCGCAGGCCATCGGCGCAGAACATGAGCGCGGCCATACCGGCGAGGCGCGCGAACGAGATTCGATTGGACAAGAGCTGCTCCGAAGGGCGAGAGGACGTGAAATCAGTATTACCCAGGTGCCGTAGAAAAAATATTTTCAAAATCTTTGTGCCTGCTTCCGAATTCAAGAAGCCGATTTGGAAGACGCACCCTGCACCAAATGCGAGCGCTCATCGTGCGCATTATTTTATGTGCGTCGGAGTTTCATTCAGGTAGTCCAGAGAAAGCCTTGCGGCGCGCATGGTGCAACAGAGTGCACAATTTCATGCGGGCCGCACCATCGCCGTGCAATCGCCAATAGTCTTCTTCGCTTTCTGTTTTTCAGAAGCAATGTGTCGTAAAAGATCGCTTTACCGGGGCTCTAGCCCATGGTGGCATCTACACCACACCGCTAGACAGTGCGTGAAAGTTAAGCTAATTAACCAACATGCTTCGGCGAAGTATCGATTAAAACGAGGGATGCTAATGACGAAATCACGTTATCCACGCAATCAGGTAGGCAAAGTCACGACGCTGACTGCCGCCGTATTGACCGCGCTGTACGGCGCGCCTTCGGTTGCCGATGACAATGCGCTCGAAGAGGTTGTGGTAACGGCGACACGCCGCGCGGTCTCGGCACAGGACCTACCCATCGCCATCACTGCGGTGACGGGAGCATCCCTCGATCAAGCGGGCATCAGCGACATCGCGGGTCTCGCGCATTCCATGGCGGGTGTGAACTTCACCGACAAGGGACCCTTCGGTGGCGTCAATGGCTCGACTCTCATTATTCGTGGATTGAATAGCGAAGCCACGGGCGGTCAGATCGCGTTGGCGACGCCGGTGGTGCCGCCGGTCGCGACGTATGTCGATGACACCGCTCTGTTCGTCAATCTGCGCTTGGACGATATCGATCACGTGGAAATTTTGCGCGGACCCCAGGGCACTCTCTACGGCTCGGGCTCGTTGGGCGGCACCATCAAGTTCGTCGAGAATGCGCCCGACCTCAGCGGCTTCGACGCCAAGGCCGAGGCGGGCCTGAGCAAGACAGCGCATACGCATGCCCTCAATGAGGAGTATCACGGCATGCTGAATCTGCCCTTGTCGGACACCATTGCCGTGCGTTTGAACGCAAGCTGGACCGACCAGGCGGGATTCATCAACCAGCCCAATCTCTATGTGACGGACCCGAGCGGTGCTCCGGTGTCGTCGAATCCGGGCAACCTTTACGCGGCTCCCGAAACCTACTCGAAGGATGGCACCAATTCTTACGGCTACCGAAACGCCCGCATTTCGGTGCTGTACAAGCCCAATGATGAGTTCAAGGCCGAACTGTCGTATCACTATCAGATATCGACCGGCGATGGCTTTCCTTGGGCTTCGCCGCAGTACGGCTACAGCGCGCTGACCTCCACCGATCACACTCTGGACACGACCTACGACAAGGTTGATTTGTTCGCGCTCACCTTGGAGGCGGATCTGGGTTTTGCGACGCTGACGTCGGATACCTCGTATGCCCATCACGACAATCAGTCGAGCACCGATCTTACCAACCTGTACGACGACTTCAGTTTCTACAATCAGTTGTACGGCAACAATCCCCGTGTGCTCGTCACCGGCCACGACGAACTCGACGACAAGCCCTGGGCCGAGGAGCTTCGCCTGGCTTCGAAGACCGGCGGCGCGATCGATTATGTCGGTGGTCTGTTCTTCAAGCACCAGACGACTCTCATCAACGAGCACGAGTTCTACCCGGGCTATGCGTCTTTCTACAATGCCTGCGAGCCGGTCTACGGGCAGAACGTGAACTTTAACGAGTTCTCGAATTGCGGCACCGGCTATACGCCGAACGTTCCGACCACCATCGACGGTATCCACGTGACATCGTCGCAGGCATACATCGGCGACTTCGAAACTCATTTCAAGGACATGGCGATTTTCGGCGAAGTCACCTGGCACGTGACCTCGGATTGGGATGTGACCGGCGGTGCCCGGCTCTTCAAACAGACTCTCAGTCAGTCGCAGCAAACCGGTCTGCTATTCGACGGCAGTGAGGCATTGTTCGGGCCCATATTGCCCATTGCGAACTTGTCGCTGAGCGACGAGTGGAGGCGCGCGGTTTGGAAGTTCAATACCGCGTACAAGCTCGACAGCAATAATCTGTTGTATGCGACGTGGTCCCAGGGCTTCCGTCGCGGCAGTGTGAATGCGTTGCCGTTGAGTGAGCCTGCGGAGGACTACACCACGCCTTCGTCCTTGCTCCACGTGCAGCCGGATACGGCGGATAACTATGAAGTCGGTATGAAGGGAACCCTGGCCAAGCGGGTCCGGTATTCAGCGGCCATCTACGACATTCAATGGCACAACCTGCAGGAGGGTGCGCAGTTGACGCCGCTCGTCCTGCCGGCGGCCATCAATCTGGGCGAGGCCTACAGCCGCGGTCTCGAGGCCGAGATCGAGGCGAATATCACCGATCACATCAGCGCCCAGCTGGACTACACCTACGATGAGACAAAGATCACTGAGTACTCCGCGCTGGCCCAGGGCGCGGGCAATTTGTCGGTCGATCTTCCGCCGGTAGGCGGTCCGCTGCCGGGCACGCCGAAGAACAGTCTGGCCTTCGGCCTGGAGTATGGTCATTTGCCGTTGGCGGGCGGTGAAATGCGGTACGCCCTCAATGCGCGATATCAGAGCCGGGTCTTGCCGGCCATTTCCGAGTCCATTCCGGTGGCCGCCGGCTACACCATGCTGGACGGCCGCGCCAGCTACGCCATATCGCACTGGGTCGGTACGGTTTATGTGGACAACATCACCAACCAGCTCGGCATCAGCTCCTTCTCGGACCCAGCGAACTACGGCGCGAACTACCAGGCCATCGTGTCGCGGCCGCGTACCGTTGGACTGACCATCGCCTACTCGTTCAAGGAACGTTGATAGCGAGCAAGCGGTGCGGCGCGTCCGTGTGCGCCGCCGCAACCGCATCGCGCTGCCGTTCGCTTCCGTATTTCTGAGGCGAGTGGCAGTATTTCGTTAGTTTAAATTAAGCGGGCGTTGCGGCATGATTGCATCCGTCTAGCTCAGTCGGGCCCTGCCGCGCCTCTTTCTCACGGAGTTCTTCATGCATACCCGAATTCGCAAGTTCAACACCCGCGACACCTACCCGGAGCAGAAGCTCGACAACGATTTATGCCAAGCCGTCGTGGCCAAGGGCAACATGGTATTCGTACGGGGGCAGGTAGGTCAGGATCTCGACACGGCCGTCAACGTCGGCATCGGCGATCCTGTGGCCCAGACCGAGCAAGCCATGGCCAATATCAAGCAGCTGTTGACCGAGGCGGGCGGGCGCCTCGAGCACATCTGCAAGGTCACGATTTACCTCACAGACCCGCGGTTTCGAGAATCGGTTTACCGAACCATTGGCCGTTGGCTGAAAGGAGTGTATCCCGTGTCCACCGGCATCGTGGTCGCCGGACTGGCGCGCCCCGAATGGCTGGTGGAAGTGGACGTCATTGCCGTAATCCCCGAGGCGGGCTAGCTCATGACGCTGTCGCTGATCGCCCGCTCTGCCGATGCGCGCATGTTCGGCATGGTCATTGCCTCGTCATCGCCGGCGGTCGCCGCTCGCTGCGCCCATGCTCGCGCGGGGGCGGGCGTGGTTGCGACTCAGAACATTACCGACCCCACCTTGGGGCCGGCCATCCTGAATTCCTTGGGCGGCGGTTCCACGGCGGCCGCGGCCTTGGAGAAAGTGTTGTCGGGTACGCCGCACGCGGCCTACCGCCAGGTGCTGACGCTGGGATTGAGCGGGCCGGCGGCACTGCATACGGGCACGCAGGCCTTGGGAATCACCGGCATGGCGACGGGCGCCAATTCGGCGGCTGCCGGCAATCTCCTGGCAAACGCGCAGGTACCGAGTGCCATGGTCGATGCCTTCGAGGGGGCATCCGGCCACTTCGGCGCGCGACTGCTCGCGGCCTTGCGCGCGGGCGCGGCGCAGGGCGGGGAGGCGGGGCCGCTGCATTCAGCGGGCCTTCTCATTGTGCGCGAGGTCTCCTGGCCCATTGCCGATCTGCGTGTGGACTGGAGTGACGAGGATCCCATTGCGAGCCTCGCTGCCCTTTGGGACATTTATGCACCGCAGATCGACGACTACGTTCGCCGCGCGCTCAATCCCGGCGCCGCGCCGAGTTTCGGCGTTCCCGGCGACCCCAGCGATCGGAAATCCATCGTCGACGAATGAAGTTTACGCTGCGCCAACTGTCATACTTCATCGCCGCCGCGGAGACCGGCAGCATCACCCTGGCGTCCAAGCGCGCCAATATCTCGCAGCCCGCCATTTCAACCGCCATATCGCATATCGAGCGCGAGCTGAATGTGCAGCTCTTCCTGCGGCATCACGCCCAGGGTCTGTCATTGACGCCGGCGGGTCGAACCCTACTGCGCGAGACCAAGCAACTGCTGAAACAGGCGGAAGGGTTGTATTCGGCGGCGGCCGACATCAGTCATCAAATGCGCGGCGAGCTCACCGTAGGTTGGTTCTCCACCCTGGCGCCGATCATGATGCCGGAACTGGTGCAATCCTTCCTCAAGGCCTTTCCGGATACGCAGGTGCGTTCGGAGGAGGGTCATCAGGAAGGGCTGCTCACCAGTCTGCGCGAGGCGCGCATCGAACTGGCCATCACCTATGATTTGGAAATTCGAGAAGACATCGACTTTCAGCCGTTGGCCAGCCTACCGCCGTATGTCCTACTCGCCGCCAATCACCCTCTTGCTCGTGAACGCACACTCAAGCTGAGTCAACTGGCATCACTCCCGCTGGTCCTGCTTGATTTGCCCATGAGTCGCGAGTATTTCTTGGCGCTGTTCCTGCGCGAACGACTGAAGCCCAATATTGCTTGGTCCTCCGTTCAATTCGAAGTGGTACGCACCATGGTGGCGAACGGGATGGGATACTCGCTGCTCAATATTCGGCCGCGGTCGGACGTGGCTCTCGATGGCGGGCGCCTACAGCGAGTGGCTTTGGCGGGCGATCCGCCGGCGCTGCGCATCGGGATCGTCACGCTCAAGCAATTGAAAAAGACGCGCCTCGCCGAGGCCTTCGAGGCGCATTGTCGCGACCTCATTTCGGACAAGCAGATTCCAGGCATGGCATCGCAGGCGTCCGCGCCGCGAAAATCAAGGGCGGCGCGACGATGAGCCGGCCGAGCGACCCATTTCAGCCGGAACAATTGCAGCGCGAAGTCATGCGGCTCGTCCAAGCTCGCGACTGGCCGAACGCCCTCATTCAGATTGATCGAGCGCTCAAGTCCCGTCCCGACATGCCGCGCATGCTGCTCAACAAGGCGCAATGTCTGCTGGCGATGGGCCGACGCGCTGAGGCGCGGGAGAGCGCCAACGCGGCTTTGTCGCTGGCGTCCCGAGATGCCGTGCTGCTGGACGCCCTCGGCAGCTTTTACAGCTTTGCCGGAGATCAGCGCGATGCGTTGCAGGCCTTCGAGCGCGCGGTGGCGCTGGCGCCCGACAATGCCCACTTCATTTTCAATCGAGCCACCGTGCAGCGCTTCCTCGGAAATTTGTCCGCTGCGGAAGCCGACTACGACAAGGTCATCGCGCTACGCCCGATGGATTTCGAGGCGTACAAGAATCGTTCCGACCTGCGCACCCAGACGCTCGAGCGAAATCATGTCGCCGAGCTCGGGGGAATGGTGGCCAAGGGTTTTGCCGACTGGCGTTCAGCGATGCAGATTCATTACGCCTTGGCCAAGGAATACGAAGATCTTGGCGAGTACGCGAAGTCCTTCGCGCATTTGCAGCAGGGAGCGGTGAAGCGACGAGCAAATCTGAACTACGATGTGACCGCTGATGTGGGGACGGTGGATTGGATCATCGAGGCGTTTCCCCGTGGGCCGAAGCCTCAGCCGGCCGCGACGATACCCGCGGCCGTCGCCACACAGCCCGTGCCTCAGCCGGCCGCGGCTATACAGCCCGTGCCCATATTCATAGTAGGGCTACCGCGCAGCGGAACCACGTTGGTTGACCGCATACTCAGCAGTCATTCAAAGGTGAAGTCAGCCGGGGAGCTGAACGACTTCGCGCTTGCGCTGGTCGCGGCCGTCAGGCGCAATAACAACATGGCGCAACTTCCCCGTCGCGAATTGGTCGCTCGTTCGGCACACATCGACTTTGCCGCCCTCGGTCGCGAATACCTGGAGCGCGCTTGCGCAACGGTCGGGGCCTGCGAGTATTTCACCGACAAAATGCCGCTCAACTACTTGTACTGTGGGTTGATTCGCCGCGCGTTGCCCCATGCCAAGATCATTCACCTGACCCGCCATCCCATGGCGTCCGGCTACGCCATGTACAAGACCCTGTTCAAAGATGGCTATCCCTTCTCCTATGACTTGCGGGAAATCGCTCAGTACTATGCGGCATACCGCCGTTTGATGGACCACTGGACCGCGACCATGCCGGGAGCCATTCACACCTTGAGTTATGAAGGGTTGGTGGCCGATCAACTGGCAGAGAGCCGCCAGCTCTTGGAGTTCTGCGGCCTGGAGTGGGAGGACGCATGCGCGGACTTTCATCGCAACGCCGCCGCCACGACCACGGCGAGCGCCTCGCAGGTGCGGCAACCGATTTACGATTCTTCCGTGGCGCAGTGGCGGCATTACGCCACGCAGCTCGCGCCTTTGAGCGAGGCGCTGACTTCCGCCGGCATCAACCTGTAAGGACCTTGAGATCCCATGACGCAAACTGAACAACCGGCTCGACTCGAGATCAGCACCATCCAGCAAATTCCGTTGGACCAGCGGCATGGCACCGCGTCGGATCTCTTCACGGTGTGGTTTGGTTCGAACGTCATGCTGCTCACCATCGTGACTGGGGGACTTGCCGTCACGGTGTTCGGTCTGCCCTTCCTATCGGCGGTGGTGGCGCTGGCGGTGGGCAATCTCGTCGGCGGCATATTCATGGCGCTGCACGCGGCACAGGGTCCGACGTTGGGCGTGCCGCAAATGATTCAAACCCGGGGCCAGTTCGGCTCGATCGGCTCCTTGTTGGTGGTGGGTATTGTCATCGTCATGTATGTGGGCTTTCTGGCGTCGAATCTGGTGCTGTCCGGTCAGGCCATGGCGAGCATGGTGCCGGGCTTTTCCGACATACCCGGCATTTTGGTGGTGGGCGTTTTGGGCGTGATCGCGGCTATCTATGGCTATGACCTGATTCATGCCTATACCCGCTGGATGAGTTATGCCTGCGGCATCTTGTTGGTGGTTACTGCCGGTTGGATCGTGTGGGTGCATGGACTGCCCGAGCATTTCCTCGATCTGAACAGTTTCAACTGGGTCGGGTTCTTGGGGACCGTGTCGGCGGGCGCGCTTTGGCAGATTGCCTATGCGCCCTATGTGTCCGACTACTCTCGCTACATGCCGGCCGACACGGGCGCGCGGCCGGCGTTTTGGGCGAGCTACTGGGGCTGCGTACTGGGTTCGTTCCTGCCCATGGTGCTTGGGGCCTTGGTGGGGTTGGCCGCGCCGAAGGGGAATTTGATTGCGGGGCTGGCCTCGCTCACGGGCAGCATCGCGCCGCTGGTGCTCATTGTGTTCTCCGTGGCAGTGGCCGCAGCCAACGCGATGAATTTATATTGTGGTGCGCTGTCGGCGTTGACCTTCGGCCAAACTGTATTCCCGCGCTGGTCGCCGGGTCCGCAGGCGCGCACCGTCATGTGCTTGGTGTTCTTCGTGCTGTCGGTCGCCGGAGCGGTGCTGGGCAAGGCGGCCTTCCTGGTCAATTACGAGCACTTCATTCTATTGTTGCTCTATGTGCTGGTGCCTTGGACCGCCATCAACCTGGTCGATTACTATCTGTTGCGACACGGCATTTACGACGTGCCGTCGTTCTTCCGGCAGGACGGCGGGATCTACGGTCGCGTCAATGTGGCCGCGGTCACCTGCTACGGGTTCGGTATTCTGGTGCAATTACCCTTCATCGATTGCGCCCTGTACACAGGCCCCGTCGCGAAAGCCATGGGAGGCATCGACCTGTCGTGGATCGTCGGCTTGCTGGTTACTTCGCCCGTGTATTACTGGCTGGCAAAGCGTTCGCAGGCCGGTGGCGCGGCGGTTCTGGCGCGCGGCGCGGGGTAGCGGCAGCCGGCGAGGCCGGCCGGCGAGGCGTGGCCGGCGAGGCGCGGCACCGGAAACGGGTATTGCGCCGGTCGGGACCCAAAGCTGCTACCCTCGTGCCCCAAATTAATCAGCTTAAGGCTCCGATACCCTATGACACGACGTGGTCCCAGAGGTTCTCGGCGAGCTCAATCGACGGACGCGACGCCAGCCAACCCGCCCGATTGGCGCGGCGAGGACCCCAACGCAGAACTCGAGAAAACGCGCTACGCGGAACCTATTGCGAGCCGCGAACTACTCCTCAAACACCTTTCCGAAGCTTCCGAACCGCTAACCGCGGCCCGCCTGGCCAAGCGCCTTGGCCTCGACACCGATCGCCAGCGCGAAGCCTTGTCGAAGCGCCTTGCCGCCATGGTTCGCGACGGTCAGGCCATCGAGGGCCCGAACGGCTTTGCCACCGCCGGCGAAGGTGAGCGCGTTGCGGGCCGCGTCCGCGGCCGCAACAACGGCGATGTGTTGGTGCTCCCGGATGATGGGTCGGCGCCCTTGGTCATGGCGCGCGCCGACACGGCGACCTTGATGCATAACGATCGAGTGGAAGTCTTGGCGGTGGGCATGAATGAGAAGGGGCGGCGCATCGCCCGTTTGATTCGGCGCATCGGCGACGGACCGAAGCAGATCGGCGGTGTCTGGCATGTGCATCAGGGCATGGGCCGGGTGGAGCCGGAAGATCCGGGTCACTGGTATTCGGTGGAAGTCGCTGCACGTCACGCGCACAAAGCGAAAGAGGGCGATCACGTTATCGTCGAAGTGACCCGCA
>Ga0302310_10003355_pt1 | contig 12502 bp, 7 predicted proteins | sample III_Palsa_N1_2_FD_200451 | JGI IMG/M metagenome (GOLD analysis project Ga0302310, IMG submission 200451) | Peat permafrost microbial communities from Stordalen Mire near Abisko, Sweden - III_Palsa_N1_2 | ecosystem: Environmental > Terrestrial > Soil > Palsa > Peat permafrost | place: Sweden... | reverse complement strand
TAGCCCAGGTAGACGATCAGAAAAACGGAGCCATAAGTCACCACCGTGGACCATGCTTCATTGAAGCCCCAACCCAGATAGACCCGGGTCATGAATTTCTTCGACTGGCCTATCGCCGGATTCAGCAGTTCTGACGTGAAGTGAGAAGCACGCGCCGTATTGAGCGTCATCTCCTTCTTGCCCTCGCTGATGGCACGAAAGTACTCAAAAACCTTTTCGTCCGACTGCCGCAAGCTATCGAACATCCCCCGTGTTTTTCGCGCGAGGACAAGCGAAATGACAATGGTTGTGCAGAGGAAAACCAGCAGAATTCCAAGCAAAGGAATCGAAACGGTTGATAAGTATGCCGTATACAAAACGGCGAGCAGAACGTTGTAGGCCAATAGAGGCGCAATGAGGACGAGGGGAGCAATGTTTGCGATGTCTTCGATCAGAGAGCCGAAAGCAGAATGCTTTCGATCAGCCAGTTTCTCGTATTCCAGGTCGACGAAGCGTTCGGACAAATCAGTGCGCAACTGAGCCACTAGGTTGCTGCCCAAACGCGCCAAGAGAAATTGTGATGCTGCACCGGAGAGAAGCAGCGCAGCAAGCCAGCACAGTCCGATAAAAAGAGGTCGCGCGTCTCGATTAGGTATGCCGGTAGTTGCAAGCGCATTGATGTTAGCCAGTAGCTCCATTGTTACAGCAGCGCTGGTAGAAGACAGGATGATTGTGCTGATTAGCGCGTAGCGATATTTGCGTAGGAAGCGAGCCAGGATCATAGGGAACTTCACGGTATGTAGAGTTGTTCCAAAGAGCTTTCTAGAAAAGCTAAAAGCCAATGTAATAATTTGGTGCTGGGAGTAAGGACCCCGTTGTGCGTTGCCGCCAACGCAGCCGGCTTTGGGCAGGCTCCTTGTGCCATTGCGCATTGCTCGGCGCTTCCAACGGTGAAATACGACGTCAACGCAGCTTGGAGCCGTCAAGTGCATAGCCCGACAACTCTTCCTGCAAGTGGAGTCGTCACGAGCCAGCAGCACCTAATTCAGAGCTAACGCTACCAGATCGCCACGTTGCATAAAGCAAGCATTGCCTGCCGCCACATCGCCAACGCGATTGGATGTGACCTCAATGCGGCGACCCTGGAGATCATCTTTAGTACCTGGCGACTACCGCAACGATGGGTAGCGCAAGAGCGATCACGCGCCGCCACGAGTGATCGCCCCTCGCGAAATCGGTATGTGCGCACGGATCGATGGCGCGCTGTATGCCGCGGGCTATTTCAGGGTGCCAGCGCGCATTTATCGACGAACAACTCGAAATTATCGAGGCCAAGCCCAACCATTACTTCGCGGAAGACGTTATGGCTCAAGTCAGTGAAGGGAGGTCTCTTCGATTCCTTCAAGCGAAACAATGTGTAGTTGAATTAGTCCGGCAAACTGCATGACATCCTGAAAATTTTCATTGCGCAAATTCATGCGTTGATGCAATGCAATAGATGAAATCGTTGACAGCGATCAACCCGAAATGCAGAGTGCCGGGGCGGCGCAACGGTGTTGGTGTCCGATTATCAGCTCAACTCGGGCGTGTCGGGGCTCCGCGGACTCATGTCGTGTGGTGAGGGTCGACCTCATTCTGCAACCTTGACTATGGGGCACTCCTGAAATCCTTCAGCACCATCACGACCATTTTGGTTGATTTTCAAAAAGGAGTTTAGAATCATGCAACTGAATGACGCGATCGTTTCAGGCTGGCTCAGCGGTTCGGACAGCAGCGGCGGTTATGAGAATCCGGCCGGCCCGCTTTATATCGAAGGTCGCGCTGCGATTGAAGCGGCGATGACGGAATCAAACCGAGGCTTGATGGCTGGAACTCTGCATGGCGGCACAACCTGCTCACTTGCGCGGGGCTGTGCTTGCTGTTGATCTAAGTTATCGCCTGCGCGCAGTCTGAGGCCGCTTGCGGTCGCGCGCAGGCGATCACCACCCTGCCATTTTTCGGGTTCCACGGATCGGAAGAATTTCTGGCGACGATGACCGAAACCAATGCACCCGATGCCTTCGCGCGCATCATCGAGCACTTTGCTGCTCCTGCTTGTTTGGCCTTCACCGCCCGGCTCGCGGAACTCTCGTCCGGACTCGACCAGAGCGAGGCGACACTCATCCAAGCTGTTGCCGAAGAAGCCTTGCGCAACAGTGCGAGGCTCCGGCTCAGTCGCCTGCTGATTCTGGAACTGCATGCCGCCAAGCTTGCTGGTGAACTGACCGCCACGGACGACGCCAGTCGTTTTGCCCAATTCGTCGAACATGCGTTGCAGCCGGCCTTTGCGAAACATCTGGATCGCCGCTACCCGCCGCTGCGTACCCGGCTGGAGCGTCTGCTCGACCAGCAGCGTAACGCGATCGAGTCGCTGGTGGCACGTTTCATCGCTGACCGTGTTGAACTTGCGTTGCTGCTTGGCCGCCCCGCTGGATGCCTGACCGGACTCAGCCTGGGCCAGGGCGATCTGCACGCAGGTGGCCAAACCGTGGCGCGACTATCGCTTGAGGGCGGCGAGGTAATCTACAAGCCGCGTTCGCTGCGCGTCGACAAAGTGCTCGATGCATTCCTGGCAAGCGTATTTGGCGATGGCGTCGACCGCGTACGCGTGCCGCAAGTAATGGATCGCGGTGACTATGGTTGGGCTGCATTCGTCGCCCATCGTTATTGCGACGGCGATGAAGAACTGCGGACGTTCTATCGCGGTCTGGGTCACTGGCTGGCGACATTGCGCCTGCTCGGCGGCACCGACATCCATCTGGAAAACCTGATCGCCGGTGGCCCGGTGCCGGTGATAATCGACGTCGAGAGCCTGTTCTCGATCGTTCCCGAAACCGCCCCGTCAGGGTACGGCCAAGCTTATGACCTCGCTGCAGCGATGATACGCGGTTCGGTGCTTCGCACCGGTATCGTGCCGTACCGCACTCCAGCGCTCGGCTTCAATGGTGCGGATATTTCTGCCGCTGGCGCATTGCCGGATCAGCAGCCGCTGGTACATGCACCGATCATCGTCGACGAGGGCACTACTGCGGCACGCGTCAAAGTCATCAGCGTGGAGATGGCGACGGCACAGAATCACCCCAGTCCTCGTCCAAAAGTATCGCTGTACTGGGACCAGATCAGCGAAGGTTTTCTCGAGGCCAGCGCACGCCTGCACCAGCTCGACGCCGAGTATCGGCTTGCGCCGTTACTGGCCGGATTCGAAGGTTGTCTGGTGCGCGACATTCGCCGTCCAACCCAGATCTACGCTGAACTTGGCCGCATGCTGTGGCACCCGGCCTCGCTTCACGATGAGGCGAGTGCCATCGAACGTGCCCGCGATCTGCTCGCGCGCAATGCTGCTGTCGTGTCGATCGCGCCGTCGGCACCGGAAGAGATAATGGCTGAAATAGACGACTTGCGGTATGGCGATATACCGATCTTCGTCGCCCCGCTGGGTCGCGCCCAGATCGACGCGGTCGTCGCCGACTGGCGGGCCATGCGGATCGAGCTGGAGGAGCTGACCATCCGTAGTGCGCTAGTCGCGACGGATCTCAATCAGCGCATGCGCGATCGTGAGGAAGAACGCAGCGGCCTTTTTTACACAGCCCGCCATCCGCATACCGATCGCCTCGAGGTACGTCGGCGCAAGCTCGCGGCCGATGCGGCCGAACGCTTGCTCCGGCTCGCGGTGCGCGGTGACGATGGCTCGATGACCTGGATCACCCCTGAAATTGGCCGCAGCGGCTGGCTGGTCCAGCCCGTCTACGCCGATGCCTACTTTGGTCTCGGCGGCATCGCGGTCGTGCTGGCCGGCTATCAGCACGAGGTCGAGCATGACCGAGCCGATGCGGTAGATGGCCTCGATGAAGCGCTCGCGGGTGCGCTGCAGGTCATGCGGGCGATGGAGATCGCCGACAAGCCACAGACGGTGGGCGGCTTTTCCGGTTACGGCGCGCAGATCTGGGCCTGGTTGAACCTGTACGGCCTGCAGCGAAAGCCGGAGTTGTTGGCGCGTGCCATCGTACGTGCCGAAGCGTTGGAGCAGGAAGGCTTCGGCAATGACCAGCTGTTCGACATCATAGATGGAGCCGGCGGCGCGATCATTCCGCTGCTGGGGCTGGCTGAAGTCACCGGTAATGTGCGCTGGCACGCGCTCGCCGCGCTCGCCGCGCAGCGCTTGGAAGCATCCGCGATCGTTGACGAACGCGGTGCGCGCTGGCCAATGGCAGAGACGGAGCCAGCTGGTGGATTTGCGCATGGTGCCGCCGGCATCGCCTGGTCATTGGCGAGGTTGGTACTGGCTGGTGCTGGTGATGAAACCGATCGCGCTCGCTGGAGCAGCCTGTCGGATAAAGCGTTTGCATTCCAGGATTCCCTCTACGACGAAGCGCTTGGCAATTGGATTGATATACGCGAAGGCGCCGGTGACAACAGTTTTCATACTTGGTGTAACGGCAGCGTTGGTATTGGTCTAGCTGCTGGTGATTTATATGCACGTACACGTGATCCGCGTCATCTGCATACGCTACGTCGAGCTGCCGCCGCTTCCCGTGACAAGTGGGGGGCCAGTCATACACTCTGCCATGGAGACATGTCGTTGTGGGAGCTGCAGGTGCGCGCAGCAGCGTTGGACCCTGATGGCTGCGCCGCCGATCCGGACGAGGCGAGCGCACAGATCGTCTCGGCGATCGAAGAGCACCGCGGTATGGTCGGCGGCTTGACTCGTGCGGCTTTCACGCCCGGCTTGATGACTGGCTTAGCCGGCGCGATTCATGGCCTCAACCGGATGCATCCAAAGTGCGCTTTAGCCTCGCCGTTGCTCCTTGAACATCTGAGCAAAGAAAAAGCTTGAATTGAAGGGTGCCATTTTCTAGGCCGCAATCGATACATAGGCAGCGTTGGCAGAGCGAGGCCTCATCAACAGGTTGTGCATGGATGCTTCAATTAAAACGATTCTGCTGGGTGTGCGAAGACTAACTTGGTCATCTCTCGGCAACCTCTGGCACCTGAATCATAGCGACAGGCAACGGTCAAAATGCCGACGGTAGACCCTTCCTGTCCGCCTACGCTGTGCTAGCGTGGGCGGACAGGGGGCATCATCACGTGGGGAGTCACGCATGTTGCCTAAGGGGTTTGTCCGTCGTGGCCTGGTGCTAGCCGGGTTGTCTTTAACATTCGCCTGCAGTGCTTTTGCTGCACCGGCCAGCAGTCCGGTCGGTTCGGGCAATGTCACCGTGGCCGATCCGAGCGTGCCGCGTCCGCCCGGCACGCCCTGCGTCGTGCAGCTTTTCAGTAACGACACGTTCGACGATTACGGCACTCGTCCCTTCAGCTATGCACCACCCGCCGGCTGCACGGGGCATTGGTCCAAGGTGGTGCTGGAAGCGGATTTCTCGGTCACCGCCGGGGTGCAGTACGACCGTACCGCGACGATCTGGCTGGGCGGCGTGAACCTGTATTTCGGCACGACCCAGGAACCGGGCGCTACCCTGGCGCCGAGCTGGCACGTGGAGCGTGACCTCACCGATTACATCGCACTCCTGGGTCAGGCTGGCCAGGGTCAGGCGATCATCGGTAACACGGTGAACAGCACTTATAACGGCGTCATCTACGGTAGCGCGAAGCTGCTGTTCTATCCCGCATCGATCCTTGCGCCGCCGGCACAGGTGGCGGATGCGGTCTATCCACTGGGCTCCGATCCAGTGGGTAACACCGTGACGCTGACTACCCCGACCGACCAATTGACGAAGACACTGAGCCTGCCGCGCAATGTCGAGCGCGCCTATCTGGACGTGTTCGCGCAAAGCCAATACGACGATGAGTTCTGGTACACCTGCGTGCCCGACCAGTACGCCACTGAAGTAGATGAATGCGGCGGCGGCAATTTCCGCGAGGCGGAGATCAGCATCGACGGTCAGCCGGCCGGCGTGGCGCCGGTGTATCCGTGGATCTACACCGGTGGCATCGATCCGTTCCTGTGGGAGCCGACGCCAGGCGTGCAGACATTGAACTTCATGCCGTACCGGGTCGATCTCACGCCGTTCGCCGGCATGCTCAGCAACGGTGCATCGCACACGGTCGCGGTGAGCGTGGCCGGTGCGAACAATTATTTTTCCGCTACCGCCACCTTGCTGGTGTATCTGGACCTGCACACCAAGCAGATCAGCGGCCAGATCGAGCGCAACACGCTGGTCGATCAGCCACCGACACCGACGATCGGCAGCACCCTGAGCACGGATGGCTCGGGCGACGTCATCGGCAACATCACCACCAACCTGAGCCGGCATTTCGTGATCGAGGGCTATGCCGATACCTCGCACGGCCGCGTGCATAGCCAGGTAGACGCCACCGTGGGCTTTGCCGACACCCAGGCTTTCATCATCAACGCCACCACCTACGATCAGGTGACCAGCCAGTACACCTCGGCTGACAGCAAGAGCCAGAGCAGCATCGGCGGTTTCGTCACCGCCGAATACCACGAGCATGTGGGCTACCCGTTGCACCTGGACATCGATCAGGTAGTGGCGGCGGACGGCAGCGCCACGGTGGCCAGCACGACGCATCAGGGCTACGAGAAGCACGACGAGCATGTGCTTGGCGGCATCGCGCTGTACTCGGCGAAGGTGAGCAACACGGTGGACAGTGTCGACACGCTGGACTTCGATGCCAGCGGCAACTTCACCGGTAACAGCGGCCAGCACAGCAAGCAGGATTTCACTTTCCAAGATTCGCTGGGCGGTTGCTACCGCAGCGACGTGGGCTCGCTCAGCGGTGTGGTGTCCAGCTACGACAGTGGCAACGGTTGTCCCGATCAGCAGAACCGCGTGTTCTGGTTCACTCATCCGGATGGCTCGCCCGACGACGGCAATGCCGCCGTGCTGGGCTGGTGAGAAGCATGCCGCCGCCGCCGCCGCCGCGCAGGCGGCGACGGCAGCCTGTTCACGCCGCGTCGCCACATGGCTGAAATATGGCGCGGCTATCGTGGCGAGATCCGCCGGGAGCGTGCCGACTGCGGCAACTTCCGCGTGCGGTCGTCCATGCAGCAGGTGTCATGTTTCGCATTCTCTACGCCGCGTCGCGTCGCAACGCGCTTTTTCTCGTTTCGTTGCTGATCATGGCCACGGTCGCCAGCGGTATCTTCTGCTACAGCTACGCCATCGCAAACGCTTCACCGAACGTCGCGGGAACGTCATCCGGCAACCCGACTGACGCATCTGGTAACGATGCGCAGAGCGGTACACAGATACTGCTCGGACTCGCCCGTGATGCCATGCATGACGGCCGTCTGGTGGCACCGGCAGGCAGCAACGCCTACGAGTTCTACCTCAGCGTGCTGCAGCTGGAGCCGCAGAACCGCACCGCTCAGGAAGCATTGCGCGAGTCCTTCCCACGCGCCTCCGAAGAGATCGAGAGCACCATCAACCAGAACGATCTGGACGAGGCGCGGCGCGAGATCGATCTGCTGCGCGAATTCGACAGCAACAACTTCACGCTGGCGTTGCTCGGCGGCAAACTCTCCGCGGCACGCAACATCGAAACGAAGCGGCATGAAGCGGAAGCCGAACGCATCCAGCAGGCTGCCACGCCGGGCATGTGATTCCACGACGGCGTCAGCGCTGTCTTCCTCAGCAGCAGTGAGACCCGTTGCGGCTGCCAAGGAACAGTTCCGATTGCTTGGCCATCAGGCAGAAGCCAGATACGTGTCCTTCAACCGCACGTAATGGTCGGCGGAGTAATGCAGCTGTTCGACCTGATGGTCACTGAGCAGGCGCACGAACTTCGCCGGGTTGCCCAGCCACAGCTCGCGCTCGCCCACCACTTTGCCCGGTGGGATCAGGCTGCCGGCGCCGACGAAGCCGTATTTCTTCACCACCGCACCATCCATGACAGTCGCGTGCATGCCGATCAGGCAGTAGTCGCCGATCGTGCAGGCATGCACCACCGCGGCGTGGCCGATGGTGACGCCCTCGCCGATCAGGCAGGGAAAGCCCGGTCCGTACGGGCCGGTGTGTGCGACATGCACGACGCTGCCGTCCTGGATGCTGGTGCGGGCGCCGACGCGGATGTAGTTCACGTCGCCGCGTAACACGACGCCAGGCCAGATCGATACATCATCAGCGAGCACCACATCGCCGATCACGCTGGCCGCGGGGTCGACATACACACGGTCGCCAAGGGTGGGCGTGATGCCCTTGTAGCTGCGTAAAGAATTCATGGGTGCATGGTACCTGTCGCCGGGCCGCTGCGTGCACGGGCTTCAAGTACCTCGATCGTATGCCGGTATCCCGCATCGATCGCACGCTGCCAATCCTTCCAGTCAAGCATGCCGATGTGATCCAACGACGGCGTAATCAGCAGATCGGCGCGTTCGCGCCGTTGTTCGCTCGCCGTCTCGCCGTTGACCATGCCGGCGCGTATCAGGGTCGACACCAGGGCAGGCCGGCGAATGTCCTTGCGCCGTTGTAACAGCAGACGCCATAGCGGCGGCGTGGCCGATTCCTCGGCGGTGGTGAGCAGTGCGATATCGGCGCGGATGTCCAGCGCGGTGATATGGGCGATGCCGTCGGCGGCACCGTCGACATGGACACCGCCTTGATGCAATACCGGCGGCAGCACACCGGGAATGGCACTCGATGCGCGCAGCCACAGCCATAGCGGGCCACGCCGATGGACCGCCATGCCGCCGCCGGACAGGCGGGTGGAAACGCAGAAATAGGGCAACGGCAGATCCTCGATCTCCAGTACGCCAAAGGCGCGCTGCAGCATCAGCGAAGCGCGCCGGCCGCGGGTCATCGCCACCAGTGGCACGGTCCAGTCCGACAGGGGCCGACCATGCACGAAGGCGCGGCGCAAGGTTTCCGTCATCGCCTCCAACTCCCAGCCGCAGGCCAGCCCGGCACCGATGATCGCGCCGATACTGGTGCCGCCGACCGCGTCAAAGGCGTGGCCCGCTTCATGGAGCGCGCGCAGTACGCCCAGATGCGCCACACCACGTGCGCCGCCGCCGGCCAGCACCAAGCCGCGGCCATGTCCGCTGACCAAGCGTGCCAACCGTACGATGTCGCTGTCGCGGCAGATGTGGTGATGCCGCAGATCGCCGGCGAACGGCGTTCGCCAGCGTTGCGCCGCGCCGAGGCTGACTTGGTGGCCGGCATGCAGCAGCACCAGATGGCGGGTGCGGTGGCCGGTGCGTTTCGGATCCAGCAGGGCGGCTTCCGGCCAGGCGCGTGCCGGTTGCGCAGCCAGCGCCGGCAACAGCAGCACGTCGGCCTGGCGCAGACAGCGCTGGCGCCACAGCGGGTCGTCGCTCGCATCCAGATAGATCACGAAGCGCAACTTCGCCTCGCGTTCGGCGAACCAGTCGCCGCTGCGCCCGGCGCCTAGCTCGCCATCGATCACGCCACAGCTGCCGTAAGCTCCCAGCGCCTGCGCCAATTGCATCGCCAGCACGCGCGCCGGCACCGATTGATCGATCGGCAGGATGGCGAACGTGCGCGGCGTGCCGGCTTGATCCGCACCGCGGTCGCGCTGTTGCAGTCGCTCAATCGCCATCCGCGCCACGCCCAGCATGGCGTGCGGGTAGCATCCGAGCAGCCGTTCGAAGGCGTCGCGATCGAGCCGAAGCAACTCGGAATCGCGCAGCGCGCGTACCGTGCGGACACGCTGCTCGCCACCCAGCAGGCTGGCCGCGCCGACACTTTCACCGGCTGCGATCAGCTGGGTCAGCTCGGCGGTATCCTCCGGCGAGCGGTCGTCGAACACGCCAAGACTGCCGCTTTTCAGCAGATACAGTGAATCAGCGGGCTCACCGGGTTTGAACAAGGGCCGGCCGCCGGGCAGGCCCAGCCACACCAGCTCATGGGCCAGTGCTTCGCGCACAACTGCACCCAGCTGCGCAAACATTCCGCTGTGGGCAAGCAGTTCGGCGACATCCGGCGGCGACATGGCAGCAAGGTTACGGTGCAATCCATGACAAAACGGCATCACCGTGCCGATCGCGGGGTTGTGCCAGGGCCTATGCCGGATCGCGCAGCGTGCTTGATTTCGGCCGGCGTGATCGCCACGCTGGTGGCCTCAAGGAGCTCTCATGAACCAAGACAATCCGCTGCTGGCTGATACCGTGCTGCCAGCGTTCTCGCAGATCCGCCCCGAACACGTCGAGCCAGCGGTCGACGCGATCCTCGTCGACTATCGCGCCGGCATCGATGCACTTGTCGCACCCGGCTCACCGCGTGATTTCGCCACCGTGATGCTGACCCAGGAGCGGCTGGAGCAGCGGCTTGCGCGTGCCTGGGCACCGGTTTCCCATCTGCATTCGGTGGCTGACAGCGAGGCGCTGCGCAAAGCCTACGGACCGGCCGAGGAAATGCTTACAGAGCACGCGATCGAGCTGGGTCAGAACCGCGACCTTTACGCCGCGGTACAGGCGCTGGCCGATGCGCCGGATTTCGGGCAGCTGCCACGTCCGGAGCGCGCATTGGTCGAACACGCATTGCGCGACTTCCGGCTGTCCGGCGTAGCGCTGGAGGAGCCGGCGCGTTCGCGCTTCCGCGAGATCGGCGTGGAGTTGTCGAAACTCTCCACGGAATTTTCCAATGCCGTGCTGGATGCCAGCGAGATCTGGCATGAGCACATCACCGACGAGCGCAATCTCGCCGGCATTCCCGAATCCGGTCGCGCCGTGCTGCGCCAGTACGCCGAGGATCAGGATCTGGATGGCTATCTGGTCACGCTGAAACAACCCAGCGTGCAAACCGTGCTCAGTTATGCCGACAACCGCGGCCTGCGTGAACGGGTGTACTGGGCGTACCAGACGCGCGCCTCCGACCAAGGCCCGAACGCAGGCAAGTTCGACAACAGCGCGCGCATCGAGAAGATCATGGCGTTGCGCCACGAAGCCGCACAGCTGCTCGGCTTCGCCAACGCGGCGGAGGAATCGCTGGCGACCAAGATGGCCGGTTCGCCGACCGAAGTGCTGGAATTCCTGCATGACCTGGCCGTCCGCGCCAAGCCGGTAGCGCAGCGCGAGCTGGCTACGCTGCGCGAGTTCGCCCGCAGCGAACTCAAGCTCGACAATCTCGAATCATGGGACGTCGGCTACGCCTCGGAGAAGCTGCGTCAGCAGCAGTACGCGCTGGACGAGGAACAGCTCAAACCCTACTTCCCGCTGCCGCCGGTGATCGAAGGCTTGTTTGGCCTCACCGAAAAACTCTACGGCATCACGCTCGCCCAGCGTGAGGACGTCGACGTATGGCATCCCGAGGTGCGCTATTACGACGTGCGCGATGCCGATGGCCGCGTGTTCGCCGGTGCCTACGTCGACCTGTATGCGCGCAATGGCAAGCGTGGTGGCGCATGGATGGATGTCTGCCGCGCGCGTTTCGACGATGGCGCGAATTCGCAATTGCCGGTGGCCTTCCTCACCTGCAACTTCGCACCGCCGACCGAGGGCAAGCCCGCCCTGCTCACCCACGATGATGTGCTCACCCTGTTCCACGAGTTCGGTCATGGTCTGCATCACCTGTTGACCGAAATCGCGCTTCCCTCGATCGGCGGCATCGACGGGGTCGAATGGGACGCGGTGGAGCTGCCCAGCCAGTTCATGGAGAACTTCGGCTGGAACCGTGCCGCGCTGGACCTTTTCGCCCGCCACTATGAAACCGGCGAGCGGCTACCCGACGAGCTGTTCGAGCGCATGCTGGCCGCGCGCCACTTCCACGCCGGCCTGTTCCTGGTGCGCCAGCTGGAATTCGCCTTGTTCGATTTCCTGTTGCATCTTGAATACGACCCGGAGCAAGGCGCCCGTCCGCTGGTCGTGCTCGAACAGGTACGCAAGCAGGTTGCGGTGATGCATCCGCCGGCATGGCAGCGTTTCCCGCATGGCTTCAGCCACATCTTCGCCGGCGGCTACGCCGCTGGTTACTACAGCTATCTGTGGGCTGAGCTGTTGTCGGCCGACGCGTTCGGTGAGTTCGAGGAACACGGCGTGATTGACCGCGCTACCGGCGATCGCTTTCGCCGCGAGTTCCTCGCGGTCGGTGCGAGCCGCCCGGCACTGGAAAGCTTCGTCGCGTTCCGCGGCAGGAAGCCGCAGCCGGAGGCGTTGTTGCGCAGCCACGGTCTGAGTTGAACGTTGAACTTCCAGATCGGCTATCTGTTTGTCCGCTCCCCCTGAGCGTCGGCCGCGCAGCGGCCAGAGTCGAAGGGCACGCCGCCGGTAGCTTGCCGGCAGCACTTCGACTTCGCCGTCCTGCGGATGGCTACGCTCAGTGTGAACGGGCGTGGTGAACGGGCGGGGACGAACCCAGAGGCCAGACAAAAAAAAGCCCGCCGAAGCGGGCTTTTCAAGATCACTCAAATCCCGAGGGATTTAGGCAACCTGGACTTCCTCAGCCTGCAGGCCTTTCTGGCCCTTGGTGACGACGAACGTGACGCGCTGGCCTTCCTGCAGGGACTTGAAGCCCGTGCCCTGGATCGCGCGGAAATGCACGAACAGGTCGTC
>Ga0302310_10003351_pt1 | contig 12512 bp, 8 predicted proteins | sample III_Palsa_N1_2_FD_200451 | JGI IMG/M metagenome (GOLD analysis project Ga0302310, IMG submission 200451) | Peat permafrost microbial communities from Stordalen Mire near Abisko, Sweden - III_Palsa_N1_2 | ecosystem: Environmental > Terrestrial > Soil > Palsa > Peat permafrost | place: Sweden... | reverse complement strand
TGCCTGCCTCAACAGGGGGCGCGAGTCTGGCCGATCCGCACCGAAAGCGTCAATCAAGCGCTGTACCACCAATGACCGCGAAAGCCAATGTAACTATTTTGAAACTTTTACCGCATAGTATTTGCTTACGTGCATGGCCATGTTGTAAAAACGATGCGGGACTTCGTGTATCTGAGTCACCTCGTTTGTCGTCGCAGGCCCATACCGTAAAAGTGCACGCAAACGATAGGGATTTCAAAGAGCGCGCTTGAGGCCAGTCGGAAGATCCGACCGGCTAGACGTTGTTTGCCGCAAGCAACATGCGCCCCGTCGGTGATATTGAACTTAACAAAAGAAGGGATAGTAAGTAATGAACGCTAATCCAAAGTTGTCTCTGGCGATTGCCGCCATTTTGAGCAGCTCAGGCCTCGGACTGGGCGTCGCCCGCGCCGACACTGCCACCGCCACTGACGCCACCGAAACCGAAGGTATTCAAGAAATCACGGTGACGGCGCAGCGCCGCACGGAATCCATCGAAAACGTCCCCATCACGATTCAAGCGGTCACCGGCGATCAGCTGAAACAACTCAACATTCAGAACTTCGAATCCCTGATCAAGTACACGCCGAACGTAACCTACAGCGGTAACGGACCCGGCACGGGCAACATTTTCATGCGCGGTTTGAGTTCCGGCGGCTCGGGTAACCAGTCACAGTCGACCACGGCACCGTTTCCGAACGTCGGCCTGTACCTGGACGACCAGTCCATGCAGTTTCCGGCCCGCAACAACGACGTCTACATGGTCGACATGGAGCGCGTGGAAGTGCTGGAGGGCCCGCAGGGTACCTTGTTCGGCGGCGGCGCCCAGGCCGGCGCCATTCGCTACATCACCAACAAGCCTAAGATCGATGTGACTGAAGGCGAGGCGAATGCCAGCTACGGCATCACCGCCGGCGGCAACCCCAACTCCAGCGCCAACGCCACCATCAACCTGCCTGTGATACCGGACATGCTGGCGGTGCGCGCGTCGATTTTCACCGACAATCGCGGCGGCTACATCTCGAACGTGCCCGGCACCATCGCCAGCGCCACCCAGCCCACTGTCACGGCCAACAATGCCAATTTGGTTGCCTCCGACCAGAACACGCAGAGCTACACGGGCCTCCGGGCCTCCGCCCTGTTGAAGATCAATGAGGACTGGAACTTCCTCGTACAGCAGAATTACCAGAACATGGAAGCGGACGGCGAATGGGGCGAATACCCAACCGGCGTCAGCGGCACTCCGCTGGGCAACTACCAAATCCAAGCGTTCACTCCCGCCTACGATAAGGATAAGTACGAAAGCACGTCTTGGACCTTGAACGGCCGGTTCGGCAACTTCGGCGACTACGGTGATTTGAAGTTCGTCTACACGGGCAGTTATCTCGACCGCCACATCCAGCAGCAACAGGACTATTCCAACTACCTGCGCAGCGCCGGCGGTGCCTACTATGACTGCACGGGCAAAGGCTCGGGCGGGCTGGGCGGCTCCACCAAGGCTCTGACGTGCTACGCCCCGGTGGGCAACTGGAACGACACGGTCGAAAACACGCACCAGAGCCACGAAGTTCGCCTGAGCACCTCCGAAGACAACCGGATCCGCGGCTTGCTCGGCGGCTTCTGGGAAGACTTCATTATCAAAGACCAGATGAACTTCAATTATCTGGCCATTCCGCAGTGCGACGCGGCCAATCTGACGGCTTCCACCTTAGGCGGTCCGGACTGCGTCTCCGCCGTGGGACCGATTCCCGGCAACTACGCGACGGATCCGAGCCTTCGCACGAATTCCGACACCGCCTTCGGCGAGGACGTGAAGCGCGGCTACCGCCAGACTGCGGTGTTCACCTCAGTCGATGTGGACCTGATTCCGAAGGTGTTGACCGTGACCGGCGGCACCCGCTATTTCCACTACGACGAGTTCGAACAGGGTTCGGAGTTCTACACCAGCACGTCGGCCAACAACCTGCCCAACGGGGCCTGCATCAAGTCTCCGGTCAACGAGTGCGGTTTCGGCATCAACTTGAACAAGCAGGAACATGGCTTCAAGAGCCGCGGCAACATCACCTGGCACATCATGCCGGACATGATGGTGTACTACACCTATTCCCAGGGCTTCCGTCCGGGCGGGTTCAATCGCACGTCATCCGCGGATCTAATCGCCTCGCCCGCCTCGGTCGCCGCTTACAATGCGGGGCCTTATAATGCGGGAAACCCGAAGCAAACCCAGCTCTACAAGCCGGTCGGCTACAATTCGGACGACCTGACCAACAACGAAATCGGCTTCAAGGGCGAATTCTTGGATCACCGACTCCAGCTCAACACCTCGTTTTATCGCATGGTGTGGTCCGACGTTCAGTTGCCGCTGTTCGACCCCCTCAAGCTCGGCAATACGACGTTCGACATCAACGGCCCGACCTACACAGTCAAGGGAATCGAGCTGCAGTTGGTCGCCCGTGTAACGGAAGGACTCACCGTGCAGGGATCGAGCTCGTGGAACAGCTCGAATCAGACGAATGCGCCCTGCTTGACGGCGAACAAAGCAACCGCCAACGGAGCGGCGGTGGGCACCTGCATCACCCAGGTCAACGGCGTGGCTTATACCAATCCGTATGGCGTGCTGGATACGGCACCGGCGTTCTCTCCGCCGCTGCAGTTCAACCTGCGCGCGCGTTACGACCTGGCGTTCGGAGACTATAAGAGTTTCGTTACCGTCGGCGCCAATCACATTGCCAGCATGAGAAACGAGCCGGCCAGCTTCCCGGGCGGCAATACTTCCTTGTGCAACCCCACGCCCACCACCACCCTGTGTCTGTACACCATTCCGGGATATACGACCTACGATGCATCCATCGGGGTGGCGAAGGACAACTGGACTGCTCAAGTCACGGGCAACAACCTCACGAACTCGGACGCCGTGACGAATATCTCGTCTGGTCAGTTCATCGAGGAAAGGTTCCCGCTGCGTCCGCGGGTGCTCACCTTGCAGATCGGATACAAATTCTGATCGACTAGCAAGGAGCGCAGGCAACCGGGCCCGAGCCGGTTGCTTTAGAATCGAGGGGCGGACACAGGTCCGCCCTTTTTTTATGGAGCCTCATGTACTTCCCGGACATTGCCGATCGTCACCGTGGTGAATAAGGCCCAGCCGGCTCCCGCGGAGATCGGCGCTCTGGTCGCGTTCCTGGATCAGCAGCGCCCTGCCGACGCGGAGCAGAGGGCCCGCGCACTGCTGGCGCGGTTTCCGGAGGCAGCCATGCTCTGGAAGATTCTCGGCGTAGCGCTACTGCGTCAAGGCAAGGAGGCACTGCAGGTCCTGCGCAAAACCAGCGGGTTGCTGCCGGAAGACGCCGAAGCCCACGCCAATCTGGGAGCAGCCCTGCATGACCGGGGCCAGTGGGCCGACGCGTTGCAAAGCCTCAGCCGGGCGCTCGCGCTCCAGCCCCGCGCCGCGCAGACTCTGGTCGATGCGGCGAATTGCCTGAATGCGCTGGGGCGAGCCCGCGAGGCCGTGTCCCTATACAACCAAGCGTTGCAGGTGTACCCCACGCTGCTCGAAGCGCACAACAATCTGGGCAATGCCTTCCTGTCCTTGGGCCAAGCCACGGACGCAGCCGGCTGCTACCGGCGTGCTCTTGAGATCACACCCAACGATGCTCAAATCCACTGCAACTTGGGTAACGCGCTCCGTCAGTCCGGCCGGCTGGAGGAGGCGACTGCCAGCAGCAAGCACGCACTGTCGCTCAATCCCGCGTTGAGCATTGCGCACAACAATCTCGGGCTCATTTACGCGGCGCAGAGTCGCCGCGAGGAAGCCGTGGCCTCGTACCAGCAAGCGTTGGCACTTGATCCTCGATATGCGGACGCCCTCAATAATCTCGGCCACATCCTGCGGGAAATCGGTCGGCGAAGCGAAGCCCTCGCCCTGTATGCACAGGCCGTCGAGAAAGATCCGGCGCGTGCCGAGAGCCACTGCAATGTCGGCAATATGCTATTCGAGCTGCGCAGGCCCGAGGAGGCGGCGTCCGCCTATGCTCGCTCTCTGCAACTCAAGCCAAGCTACGGGCCGGCACATCTTGGACTCGCGAATGTACTTCGTCTGTGGCACCGCGAGAGCGACGCTGAAAGATGCTGCCATGCGGCGTTGTCCCTCGATGCCAACGATGTCGACGGGCTGTGCCTTCTCGGAGAGTTGGAGGCCGACCGAGGCCATTTCTCCCGAGCCGAGGAGTTGTTTCGACGGGCGAACGCACTCAAGCCGGACTTCCCGCTCGCCTGGTGCGGCCTGGCGAGCCATCGCAAAATGACCGCCGACGATCGCGGCTGGCAGCAGGGCGTCGAATCCCTGCTCGCGAAGCCGTTGCCTCTCGGCCATGAAATCGACCTGCGCTTCGCACTCGGCAAATATTTCGACGACACGCGCCAATTCGATGAGGCATTCGGTCAATACAGCCGCGCCAACGAGCTGAGCAAGCGTTACGGCGGCGCCTACGACGCGGCCAAATTCACGCAGCGCATCGACGACATCATGGCCATCTTCGACGCGTCCTTCCTGCGCGACAGCGCCGAGCAGGGATCGGCATCCGAGGCGCCGATTTTCATCGTCGGGATGCCGCGCTCCGGCACGTCGCTGACGGAGCAAATACTCGCATCGCACCCGGCGGTGTTTGGTGCCGGCGAAGTCACTTTCTGGGATGGCGCCTTCAGCGCATACCAAAAAACCAAGGCCGCCGGCGAGAAGGCAGCCGCACTCCTTTCCAGAACCGCGGCCGATTATCTTGCCCGCCTCCCGACCGCCGCTGCCGCCGCCCCGCGGGTGACGGACAAACTCCCTGCCAATTTCATGTACCTCGGATTGATCCACGCTGCCTTTCCGAAGGCGCGGATCATTCACGTGCAGCGGCATCCCATCGATACCTGCCTATCGATCTATTTCCAAAATTTTCTCTACGTGGGCCGGTACGCGAATGATTTGGACAGCCTTGCCCATCATTATGGCCAATACAGCCGTGTCACAGATCATTGGCGTGCCATACTTCCCTCAAGCAATCTCCTTGAAATACCCTACGAGGGCCTGATCGCCGATCAGGAAGCATGGACGCGTCGCATGTTGGATTTCGTGGGTTTGCCCTGGAATCCGGCCTGTCTGGATTTTCACAAGACCGAGCGCGTCGTACTCACCACCAGCAAGTGGCAAGTCCGGCAAAAGATCCATTCCTCGTCGGTCGAGCGATGGAAACACTACGCGAAATTCGCGGGGCCGCTGATGCACCTCGCGCCGGCCGATAACCGTCGAGAACACTGACCATGGCATCCAACCCGTCTCTTCTCAACCCGCCGGCGACGCCGTCGCCCATCGAACTCGCGGTTCGACGTGCGCAATCGCTGCTGCAGAATCGACAGTACGCGGAGTGCCTGGAAGCCGTGGAGACGTTGGCCGCGCAGGTGCCGGAGAATCGTGATGTGCTGTACATGATGGCCGTCAGTCTCCGATTTTTGAATCGCGTTCCCGACGCACTGACCACGCTCGATCGCATGCAACAGTCGCATCCGAATTTCAGCCGCCTGTATCAAGAACGCGGCAATTGCTACGTGGCGCTGCGCGATGCGCCGCGCGCCATCGAAGCTTACCTCGTGGGCGTGAACATCAATCCCGCGCTGCCGTCGAGCTGGGCCATGCTCGAGAGTCTGTATCGCATGACGGGAAACGCAGAGAATGCCGGCATGGCCGCCGCCCATGTGGCGACACTGAAACGGCTGCCGCCGGAAGTGGTGCAGGCCACCGCCTTGTTTTCCGATGGGGATTTGCTGCCCGCGGAGAACATCATTCGGGCCTTTCTGCTGAGGAACGGCGATCACGTCGAAGCCATGCGGCTGCTCGCGCGCATAGGAATTGCCCGCGAGGTCTATGACGACGCAGAGATCCTGCTGGAGGGCGTGATGACGCTCGCGCCGAACTACTCCGCTGCGCGGCACGACTACGCCCGTGCGCTACTCGAACGGCACAAACATTTGCGCGCCAGCGAAGAGCTGGAGAAACTGCTGAAACTCGATCCCACGAATCGTCAACACCTAACCCTCTACGCGACCGTCTGCGTGGGTCTGGGTCAACACGACAAGGCGGCCGCCCTGTACCGCCAGCTGCTGGTGGATGCACCGCAAGCCGCCGATTTGCAGCTATCGCTGGCCCATGCGCTCAAAACGCTAGGTCGCCGCGAAGAATCCATCGAGTCCTACCGGGCCGCGGCCGCCATACGCCCCAACTACGGCGATGCCTATTGGAGCCTTGCGAACCTCAAGACCTATCGGTTCTCGGAGGAAGAAATCGCGCGCATGCGAGGCGAGGAAGCGAATCCCGCGACGCAGTTGGTTGATCGTTATCATCTGTGCTTCGCGCTCGGCAAGGCCTTCGAAGATCGGGGTGAGTACGAGGAATCTTTTCTCTACTACCAACGAGGTAATGCCCATAAGCGCGAGGAGAGCCGCTACCGTCCCGACATCATCGAAGGCAACACGCGCAAGCAAATCGAAGTCTGCACGGCTGGGTTCCTCGCCAACCGAAGCGGCGTGGGATGTACGAGTGCCGAGCCGATTTTCATCGTGGGCCTGCCGCGCTCCGGTTCGACTTTGCTGGAACAGATTCTCGCCTCGCACTCGCGCGTCGAGGGCACCCAGGAACTCGCCGACATCCCGCGAATGGTCTTGGATCTGCAGGGGCGCGACCCCGATCTCAACGACCCGCGCTATCCCGGCGTGCTTACCACCCTGAACCCGGCGGAATTCTTGCGATTGGGCGAGAAATACCTCGCGGACACTCGGGTGTATCGCAAGGGTAAGCCTCACTTCATAGACAAGATGCCGAATAACTTCCGGCACATCGGCCTGATTCATCTCATTTTTCCGAATGCCCGCATCATCGACGCACGCCGCGAGCCGATGGCTTGCTGCTTCAGCAATTTCAAGCAGCTATTCGCCTCGGGCCAGGAATTCACCTACAGCATCGAAGATATCGCGCGGTACTACCGTACCTATCTCGACCTGATGACCCATTGGGATGCGGTACTGCCGGGCCGGGTACTGCGCGTGTGGCACGAGGATGTGGTCGACGACCTGGAATCCAATGTGCGCAGAATTCTCGACTTCTGCGGCCTGGAGTTCGAACCCGCCTGCGTGGAGTTTCACAAGAACGAGCGGAGCGTGCGCACCGCGAGTTCCGAACAGGTTCGCCAACCGATTTTCCGCGAGGGTCTAGATCAGTGGCGGCACTACGAGCCGTGGTTGGGACCTCTCGAGGAGGCGCTGGGCGACGCGCTGGCCCGGTACCGGGATTAAGGCGACCCAGTGACCTAGTGGCTCAAGCGACGGGGCACGTCCTGGCGGTGGCGCCTTCCAGCGCCGCAATCAGATCGGCCACCGAGTCGATGGCAATGTCGGCACCGGCGGCGAGTAGCGCTTCGCGTGCCGCCGCCAGCCGGCCTGCACGCTCCACCGGGGACAAGGCCTGCAAGGCGCTGAGAGAGATGCCGAGGGCGTTACCCGACGCCACGCCGACCGTGAACGCACCGGCCGCTTTGCCCTCCGCGATACCCACCTCGGCATCGTCGACCTTGACCACGCGGGACAAGGGCCAAATGCCAAGCTCCGCGCAGGTTTTGTAAATCATCAGCGGACTGGGCCGACCCTGCGGCGTATCGCCCGAGCAAATCACGTGTTCAGGGGTATAGCCTTGGGCTGCAGCCTGTGCCAGCACCGGCTCCATCATGTCGCGGGTATAACCGGTGGATGAAGCCACCCGAATCCCCAAGCCCCGCAGTCCATCGAAGGTCTGGCGCGCGCCCGCGATGAGTGCCGACGCGGCGGCTGCATGGCCGCGCATCAACGGTCCCAGATGGCCCATAAGAATATCGACATCCATTTCATTGGAAGCGCATCCCTTGGCGGCACGCCAGGCGGCCACCACCTCGGCTTCGCGCAACAGATTCCGCACATGGTCGACTTTCGCGATGCCCATATCGCGCCGCGCGACGTGCGCCTCCAAGGCCACCCCTTGCATGCCGAAGGCTTCGATCAGCGCGGTCACCGGAGCCTCGCAGCCAAAGTCGACCATGGTGCCGGCCCAGTCAAATATGACCAGATCAAAGTGACTTTTGAGCGTCATGTTGTAATTCTCCCATTGAGAAGACTGGCGACCACTTCCTCGCCGATGGCAAAGCCCGTGGATGCCCCCGCGCCGCTGGTAACAATGGCGAGCCGTACCGCGGCTGCCGGCGCATCGATAAAAGCCGCCTTATCGGCGGCCGACGCATAAGTGCCAATCCAGCGCTCCAAGATGGTCGGCGGCGCAATGCCGAGCGCTGCTCGAAACTCCTCCAGGATCAGCGCATCCACGTCTTCCTGTCCAAAGGGGTCTGGCGTGGCCGCATACTGATGGCTGTCGCCGACCACCAGGCTACCGTCGGCGCTTTGCACCACGATAAGGTGCACGCCGTGTTCGAGATGGTCTGGTTGTTCGGCGGCGAGGCGAGCCTTGAGAGGGGCGGCGGCCTCGAGTGCCGCATACCCGGCGTAGCGACCGAGCCCCAGGTCCGACATGAGCGAGGCGGGTAGCTTAAATCCGGGGTCCGCCAGCCGCAGCATTTGCAGCTTGCAGCGGGTGAGTCCGAAGCGCCTCAACCGTTCCGCGTATAGGCCGGTGAAGTCGTCGCCGGGGCATATCGCAATCCGATCGGCCCGTACTCGGCCGCTCGAAGTGTCCAACGTCGGAACCTCGATGGCATGCACCGTGGTGTTGCGCATGAATCTGACGCCATGGGTCTCGGTCAGCCAAGCGGCCAGTCGCGGGATGGCATGCCGTGACTCTACGCGCAACTCCAAGGTGCTCACCATGACGGCCGCCAGGTCCGGCGCCCGAAGCTGCGGGCAGCGGCGGCGTGCTTCGGCGGGACTCAGCAGGCTGCAGCCCTCGGCCATATCGGTGGCCATGAAGGCGTCCATGACCGCTACCGCCTCCGGGCGTCGGGCCGTGACCCATAGTCCGCTTTGCAAAACGGGGATGCCAGCGGCTTGCGCCACCTCGCTCCACACGTCGCGACTGCGCCGCGCGCGAGCCCACATGACCCCGCTTTCCTGCCCGGATACCGTAACGAAACCAAAGTTGCGCACCGAGGCGCCGTTCGCCTGAGCATCCCGATCGATGACGACCACACGCAGGCCTTGGCGCGCACCGGCGAGGGCCGTGGCCAGGCCCAGGATACCGGCACCTACAACGGCGAGATCAAACCGTTCCGTCAATTCGTTGAACCTCCGGGTCACAGAGAGGGACTCGTGTCAGTATACGGAAGGCGGCTCGGGGCTTGATGGCAAACAGTTGTCATTAAGCTGCAATATGGCGGGGGCTTCATGTCAGCCCAAACATTACGAGGCCTCATGTCACGAACTCTCGCACAACGGTTGAACACTGCCTCTCCCTGGGCCTTCACCGTCTGTGCGTCGCTGGCCGGCTTCGCCACCTATTTCTCCATGTATGCCTTCCGCAAGCCCTTCTCGGCGGCCAGCTATGGCGTGGTCGCGGGTTGGGACTACGCGCTTGATTTCAAAATCGCGGTGGTAATCGCACAGGTGCTGGGATATGCGACCTCGAAGTTCATCGGCATCCGGGTGATTTCCGGCATGCACCCCACCTACCGGGCGCGCGCTATTCTTGGGCTCATCGGCGCGGCGTGGGTGGCCCTGATCGTTTTTGCGGTCGCGCCGCCCCTCATGAAAGTGACCGCCATGTTCATGAACGGCCTGTTCCTCGGGATGATCTGGGGTCTGGTGTTCTCTTATATGGAAGGGCGGCGCGTGTCGGAGGTGCTGGGGGCGGTGCTATGCGCCAGCTTCATCGTGTCGTCGGGGGCCGTGAAGTCGGTGGGCGTACTCTTCATGCAGGACCTGCATGTGCCGGTATTCTGGATGCCGGCGGCCACGGGGCTCGCATTCTTCCCAGTCCTGTTCCTGTCGGTGTGGGGACTCTCGTCGCTGCCGCCGCCCAACGCGGAAGATGAGGCGCAACGCGTCCGGCGAGCACCCATGACGACCCCGGAGCGGCGCGCTTTCCTGTCCGACTATGGACCGGGCGTGGCGCTCCTGGTCATCACCTACGTGTTCGCCACGGCACTACGCGATTTTCGCGATAACTTTGCCGCGGAGCTCTGGACCACGCTGGGATTTTCGCATCCGGGTACCCTGTTCACCGCGACGGAAATTCCAGTGGCGGCTGTGGCTTTGGTCGCCTTGGGCGTTATTGTCAAAATCCAGAACAATGCTCGGGCACTGGCCGCCATTCACGGCATCATCCTCGCGGGCCTCCTGCTGTTGGGCGCTTCCACTTTGGCCTTCGACGCGGGTTGGATGGGACCGCTGCCGTGGATGATTGCCAGCGGCGCGGGGCTCTACGTCGTGTACACCCCGTTCAACGCCATGCTGTTCGATAGACTGGTGGCCGTGAGCGGGCGGGTCGCCAACGCGGGATTCCTGATCTATGTGGCGGATGCGGCGGGCTATGCCGGCAGCTGCGCGTTGCTGCTATGGCGGAATTTCGCCCTGACGCACGTCGAGTGGCTTGCGGTGTTCCGGTACGCTGCCTACGCCACCTCCGTGGTGGGTGTTGCACTGGTATCCCTGTCGCTGCTGTATTTCAACGGCCGTGCCCGTGCTCGGTCCCTGGCGCCCGCAACCGCCGAGGTCGCCCACGCCGGCTGATGTGCTTCTCCTATGAGTCGGGTTATCCTTACCCATGGCCATTGAAGTAACCCGTTTGAATCGCGCCATCGGCGCCATCGTGACCGGCGTCGACTTGTCCGACGAACTACCCCAATCCGCCATCGACCGCGTCAGCGCGCTCCTGGTGGCCCATCAGGTTTTGTTCTTTCGGAATCAACCCATTACGCCCATCGCACAGACCCGCTTTGCCGCTCGTTTCGGCGCGCTGCACATTCATCCTATTTATCCCGTGATGCCGGACCTACCGGAAATCATGCTCATCGATACGCATGAAGCCTTTCTGCCAGACAACGACAACTGGCACACCGACGTCACGTTCAGCGAAACGCCGCCACTGGCCGGCCTCTTGGCCGCGAAGCGCCTACCCTCCGTGGGCGGCGACACGCTGTGGTCCAGCAGCTCGGCGGCCTATGAGGCGTTATCCGAACCCCTGCGCCGCATGCTCGAGGGCATGACCGCACAGCATTCGGTGGCAAAGTCCTTCCCTCCGGAGCGCTGGCAGAACGACCCGGCCTTCAAGGAACGCTACGAGCGCGCCGTGGCCAAGCACCCGCCGGTCACGCATCCCGTGGTCCGCACCCATCCCGTCAGCGGCCGCAAGGGATTGTTCGTCAATGAAGGGTTCACCACGCATATCAATGAGCTCAAGCCGCGCGAAAGCGACAATCTACTGAGGTTCCTGTACACGCACATCGCCCAGCCGGAGTTCACGGTGCGATGGCGTTGGGCCGTGGACGACATTGCGTTCTGGGACAACCGAGTCACGCAGCACTATGCCATCGCGGACTACCTCCCGGAGCGGCGCACCATGCATCGCGCCACGGTTATTGGGGATAAGCCTTACTAGAGATGCTCGTCCGCACTTAGTGGGAGACCGGCGCCTTCGTGGCACCGAGATCGAGTTTCGGCACTCCGAACCGCCCCTCGATCTTATGCAGCTTCTCGAGGTCAATGGCACCAATGATATTGACAATGGTCAGCTGGCGCGGCTCGCTGGCAATCACCGCCAGACCCACAGCCTTGTTGGCATCCGTCATCAAGAAAATCTCCACGCTGGCGTGGCTTTTTTGGCTGCGCGTCTCCATCAGCCGATTCCAGCCCGGGGCCGTGAGTTGACTGCGCACGCCATCAAGGTCCGAGGCTTTGTACGCGGCATCCTGATCGAAGGTATAACTTCTGACCACGATGCCTTGCAGACCTTTGATAGCGTCCTCGGCGGCCGCTTGGTCAGGGTCGTTGGGATCTAAAAAACGTGCGGCGAGCGAGAGCATGGACGCATCCAGCGTAATGGTGACTGAGTCACTGGCCTTGTTGGCGAGCGCAGTGAAGTCGGGCAGCACCAGTCTGGGATTCGCTGCGAACGACAGGGCGGGCACCAGCGCCAACCACAAAGTCCACTTCCATGGTTTATGCATGATCATGCGCCCGGGTCGCCGCCTATGGCGCCAGACTGATCTCTGACGGCGCGATAGGCCAGGTCCAATTTATCGTTCGTGACACGCAGCGCCTGCATCACTTGCCGGCGCGCCTCGAGTCCTTTTTCGCGATTTTCCTGATCCACACGGTGATGTTGCACGCCCACGGCAAGAATCACCGTGGCGGCCATCGCGGCAGAGAACCACCACGTCGCAGGTGTGGGGGTGAATGCGCCGCGGCGCTTCACCGGGTCGCGTTGAGCCGCAGCAATACGCGCCATGAGCCGTTCTTCGAAGTTCTCACGAGGCGCTGCCGGC
>Ga0302310_10003343_pt1 | contig 12540 bp, 6 predicted proteins | sample III_Palsa_N1_2_FD_200451 | JGI IMG/M metagenome (GOLD analysis project Ga0302310, IMG submission 200451) | Peat permafrost microbial communities from Stordalen Mire near Abisko, Sweden - III_Palsa_N1_2 | ecosystem: Environmental > Terrestrial > Soil > Palsa > Peat permafrost | place: Sweden... | reverse complement strand
CAAAATCCGCTAAATCTCCGGTTGACTTATTACCGATTCATGAGTCACTATCTCATGCATTCTCATGCGGTTGCGATTCGTCCCGCAACGATTGGGTCAATGTGCGCTCATGGCAACTGACGTGCAACAAACTCTGTTGCAGTAGAACCGACTCCCATGGAATCGAGCCTTTTCAACCGCTTGCAGGCGACTGTGCTGGCCTTGGCCACAGCGGGCCTTGTCGTGCTCGCGGTTTTGAACTATCGCCAGGAGACGCAGTTCCAGCAACCCGACGATGGCGTGTGGTGGCGTGAGGTCCAGGGCGGCCTGGAAGCGGTCAAAGTGCTGCCCAACAGTCCGGGCCAGCGTGCGGGAATTCAGCAGCACGACCTGCTGACCGGAGCCGCGGTGCTCCCGGATACCGCCGCGCAACGCCCCGGGATGCAGACGCAGGATCTGCTAAGCGGCGAAAAGGCTCAACCGGCGAACCCCGCAAAGCAAACTGCGACCTCAGGAGTGAGCGCTGGCAAAACGGCGCCACCCGGCACTGCCGAGCAAGGCGGTCCGCCGGCCAACAAGGCGCAGCCTGCAGGCGAGAGGAAGGAACTCGCCAAGAACCCGGACCAGCCTGCACCCGAAAGCGACGAAGACATTTTGCCCGCCGGCGACAAACAGCTCGCCCCTATGAGCCCGGTGGCCCATTTGGCCGACCTGGATCATGTGCTGCACGACACGCAGGTTTACGGGAAGGCGAGCTACGCCATAACCCGCGATGGCATTCCGCTGGATACGCCGGTGGTGGTGATTCCCGAGCCGTTGGACCGGGGCCTTGCGCAGGCGCAGCGGATCATCGGACTGGTCTATCTGGCCATTGGCATTTACGTGCTCTTTCGCCGCTGGGGAGCCGCCCGCGCAACCCATTTCTACCTGTTCTGCCTGGTCTCCTTCGCCCTGTGCACACTGAAATATACGGGAGAGCTGAATGGGCTGGACTGGACCGTTTTCTGGCTGAATGTGACGGCTGAATCTCTGCAGCCCGCTCTGTTCCTGCACTTCGCGCTTAGCTTTCCTCAGGAGCGGTTTAAGAATATTCGCCGCCGCTGGCTGTTGCCGCTGGTCTACGCGCCCGGGGTTGGCCTGGTCGGCCTGTGGCTGTGGGCGATCAATACCCGTGAGGCTACCGGCCTGCTGAAGCACCGGCTCGATCAGATAGGCACCGGCTACGACGCCATTTTCTACATACTGGCTGCCGTCCTTTTCTTGCGCAGCTACCTTCGCGCGGATACGCCTTTGCTGCGCCAGCAACTGAAGTGGCTCTACCGCGGTGCGTGGCTGGCCATTGGACCGTTCACGCTGTTTTACGCGATTCCTTTCCTATTCGACGTGCATATGCCGGACTTGCTCACCAAGCTGGCCGGCTTGTCGTTGGTGATTCTGCCGCTCACTTTCAGTTGGGCCATTGTCCGCTACCGGCTCATGGACACCGACCTGATCTTCAAGCGCGGCGTGGCTTATATGCTGGCCACCGGCCTGTTGCTCGGCGCCTCCTACGGCATCATCGCGCTGATTGCCCTCGTGGTTCACAACGGCATGCCGGAAGCGGTTCGCGAATGGGGCCTGGTGCTCACCATTTTGGTCACATGCGCGATCTTCGATCCTCTCAAGCGCAGAATTCAGCGTTGGGTTGACAAGGCTTTCGACCGCCATCGCTACGATTACCGCAAGGCGCTGGTCGACTTTGGCCGCGGCCTCAGTTCGGAGACCGATCTCGATGCCCTGCTCGATTCGATTGTCGAGCGTCTGCCGAGTGCGCTCCTGGTGGCGCGTGTTGCGGTGTTTCTCAAACAGGATTCCGGCCGTCTGCGCCTGGCTGCATCTCATGGCTTGCCCGCCGAAGCGACGCACGCACGCAACGGCCCGGATTCTCTTGCTCTCGGCTTCCTCGACTTCGACCATGCGCGAGACCATTCGCACATCTTTCTTGAGAATGCGCAACAGGCACTGCATCTTCCGCCGGATCAGCAACGCACCGCGGCGCTGCTTGATCTGAACTACTATCTGCCCTGCCGCGTGCCGGGCGAGCAGAAGAAGGATGGCTCGGCGCAGCGCACCATCGCCGTTATCGGCCTGGGCCGCACCATCGGCGGCGATTTCCTCTCCAGCGAGGATGTGGAGCTGCTTGAATCACTGGCCAGCTACATCGGCATTGCGCTGCAGAATGCCAGCCTCTACGCGAGGCTCGAATCCAAGATCGGCGAATTCGAGCGGTTGAAAGAATTCAACGAGAATATCGTCGAGTCAATCAACGTGGGCATCCTCGCGCTCGATCTCGACGACCGCATCGAGAGCTGGAACGCGCAGATGGAGGCCATGTATGCCTTCAGCCGCGCCGAAGCCATCGGCCAATCCCTTCGTGCCGTATTCCCCGCTGAATTTGTCGAAGCAATCGACAACTTCCGCAATGAGCAGGGCGTGCACCACCTCTACAAGTTCCGCCTGACCACGCGCGCCGGCGAGCAGCGCACTGCAAATATCGCTGTTGCCCCTTTGCTCTCCCGTGACTTCGTCTCCGTAGGCCGAATCATCCTGGTTGACGACATCACCGAGCGCGTCTCGCTCGAGTCGCAGCTGGCCCAAGCGGACAAGCTCAGTTCCATTGGGCTGCTGGCAGCGGGTGTGGCGCATGAGATCAACACTCCGCTGGCCGTCATCTCCTCGTATGCACAGATGCTCTCCAAGCAGTTGAAGTCCGATACGCGCCTGGGCCCGGTGCTGGACAAGATCACGCAGCAAAGCTTCCGCGCCGCGGAGATTGCGAATGGCCTGCTGAACTTCTCCCGCACCTCCACCACCGAGTTCCGCGAGACCAATCTGAACCAGGTAATTCGCGATACGCTCTCCTTGCTGGAGCACCAGTTCAAGACAGCGCAGATTGCTGTCGCGCTCAATCTGGCCGAGGAGTTGCCCGCCATTAACGGCAACCCTGGAAAGCTGCAGCAGGTGTTCCTCAATCTCCTGTTGAACGCCAAAGAGGCCATGCCGGAAGGCGGAACGCTCCGTGTCGCCACACTCGTCAACGGACACGTTGAGGCAGTCGTCACCGACTCCGGCGCCGGCATCGCGCCCGAGCATCTCAAACGCATTTACGATCCCTTCTTCACCACCAAGACCACGCCCCGGCCAGGCGACCGGCGCGGCACCGGGTTGGGTCTCTCCGTCTCCTATGGCATCATCCAGGAGCACGCCGGCAAGATCCACGTGGAGAGCGCCGTCGGCTCCGGCACAACGTTTCATCTAGAGTTTCCCCTATTGAGGAATTCAGTACATGCCTGAGGTCGAAGTACCTGTAAATCTGTCCAGCTCCGGGTCTGCCGCCAACGATAACGCGACCGGCGCTAACATTCTCGTGATCGACGACGAGGCGGCCATCCGCGAGTCGCTCGAAGTGCTGCTCACGCTGGAGGGATACGCGGTAAGAATGGCCAACGACGGAGACCAGGGGCTGCGTTTCCTGGAAGTGGAAAACTTCGACCTGGTGCTGCTCGACCTGGCGCTTCCCGGCCAGAGCGGACTCGAGTTACTGCCGCAGATCAAAGAGCGCCAGCCTGAACTTCCCGTCATCATGATTACGGCGTACGGCACCGTGGATAATGTGGTGGAAGCAGTGCGCGCCGGTGCGGAAAATTTTGTTCAGAAGCCCTGGGACAATGAAAAGCTGCTCGCCGACATTCGTTCCGCGGTCGCGCGCCACAAGGCCGAAGAAGAAAACCTGCAGCTCAAGCGCACCCTCAAACAGCGCTACAATTTTGTCAACATTGTAGGCAAGAGCGAAATCATGCTGCGCGTCTTCGACTTGGTAGCCCAGGTTGCGCCGAGCCGATCCACAGTATTGATTCAGGGCGAGAGCGGCACGGGCAAAGAACTAATCGCCAAGGCCATCCACGCCAACTCGCCGCGCAAAGACAAGCCATTCGTCCCCATCAACACCGGCGCCATGCCCTCGGAACTGCTGGAGTCGACGCTCTTCGGCCACGTCAAGGGCGCATTCACATCGGCCATCGCGTCCAAGAAGGGTTTGTTCGAAGTGGCCAACGGCGGCACGCTGTTTCTCGACGAGATCGCCACCATGGGCTCGGACACCCAAGCCAAGATTCTGCGCGTGCTGCAGGATCGCCGCTTCATGCACCTCGGCGGCATCCAGGAGATTCAGGTCGATGTTCGCATCATTGCCGCCACCAACATCGATCTGCGCCAGGCAGTGCGCGACGGGCATTTCCGTGAAGACCTTTTCTACCGCCTCAACGTCATCACCGTCGACCTGCCCCCGCTGCGCGCGCGACGCGAAGACATTCCCCTGCTCGCCAACCACTTCCTCGAGTTCTACGCCAACGAGAACGGCCTCGCGCCGCGCAAGCTTTCGTCCGATGCACTGCGCGCGCTGGTAGATTACGAGTGGCCCGGCAACGTGCGTGAACTCGAAAACTCCATCGAGCGCGGTGTAGTGCTGTCCAGCGGCCCCATCATCGGCTCCGACCTGCTGCCCGGCCACATCACCGGCCGCAGCTTTCAGGATGCGCTTCTCGAACACAACCCCAACGCCTCGCTCTTCGACATCCTCGAAGACATCGAGCGCCGCATCATCATCGAGAAGCTGGAGCGCTGCAACTGGAACCAGACCGACGCCGCCGAGCAGTTCCGCATTCCCCTCTCCACCCTCAACCAGAAGATCAAGCGCCTCAACATCGAGATCCGCAAAAAAGGCAGAGAGTAGCGCGAGGGAATAGGGATTAGCAATTAGCCATTACGGATCAGCACTTAAAATCTGATTCGACGATTGAAACTGTCATCCTGAGCGAAGCGTACTTCAGCGGAGTCGAAGGACCTGCGGTTGCTTCCGCCCATCGCGTCCCGAAGGGACGCCGCGATAATAGCCCCGGGTGGAGCGCAGCGGAACCCGGGGAAAGCTCCCCAAAGAACTCTCAGCCCCGTAGGGGCGACCGAACCTGCAGCACCCCGCCAATCGACCTGCCCTTTCCCGCCGTGCAAAACCACCGCTCACTGCAGTATCGTTGTTCTGTCGCGGCATCGCGACCTTCATCCCTGCGCGATGCCCACCGGAGAGAACCGTGGCCATCGATCGTAGACGCTTCGTACTAAATACTCTTGGATCATTCATCGCCGCACCTCCACTGCTCTCCATGCTCATGAACCCAGACGAAGCCCGCTCAGCTTCCGCGCCTGCGAACGCAGCCAAACCTTACGGCTCCGGCCATTTCGGCGAGTGGATCGAAGACGAATTCGGCTTGCCTGCATACCACTACACCTGCGATCAGAGCAGTGATCCCAAAGCTGTGACACCTGTAACACCCGGCGTTCTCGGGTCCCGAGAACACGTCCATCAAGTAGGCAACGACCGCATCACCGCCATCGTTTCCAATGACGGTTACGTGCGCGTCCGCCAGGATGAAGGCGCACCGAAGTTTCTGAATGATTACGATCCGGCGAACAACCAGTTTGCCGGCGGCATCGGCTATCTGACCGACGGCCAGGAGACTCTTAACACCCTCTATGCAGGCAGCAGCGACGCATTCGATCGCGTGTTTGGCATTGGATATTACCGCAAACGCGTTGCGGGGAAAAACCTTCATGCCGATCAGGTGATTTCCGCTCCATTCGACGACGACCCGGTGCTGCTATCGCAAGTGACCATCACGAATCACGGAAAGTCCGCGTCTACCCTGCGATGGATTGAATACTGGGGCTGCCAAAATTATCAATTTTCCTTCAGGTCGTTCATCGAATCGTTCACCGGACAGAGCACGCCGGCGGATTCCTGCCGCAAGTTCGCACAGCGCTTTCAAAGCCGCTTCAGGGCTGTCGATGGAAACATCGGCATCGTCGAGACCAAGGAGTTTCTCGGCCGCGCGCCGGAAGAAGAAGCCCTCTGGCAACGCATGAAGGCCATGCTCGCGGGAAATACAAACACATTCATCAGCGCGATTCAAGAACCGACGCCCCAGGCTGAATTTGACGATCTTCATCCACCGGCGACTTTCCTCGTCTCTCTCGATGCCCCTGCCGACGGCTTCTCCGCCAATGCAAAAGCGTTCTTCGGCGCGGGCGGCGCGCAGCATCCCGCCGGGCTAAGTAGCAATCTGGACAATCAACTCACTGCCCAGGATTCACAAGGCGCAATGCTACTTGAGCGCAAGTTCCATCTCAATCCCGGGGAATCGAAGACACTGCATTTTCTATATGGATATCTGCCTTCCGACTTCGAGCTCGGGCCTCTGGTTGAGCGCTACAAATCCACCGCGCCCACCTCGTTGAAAGATTCGAGCAGCACATGGAAGACCAAGGGTATGCGATTTTCAGTGACCTCCGAGCCGTGGGTCGCGCGCGAGACGGAATGGAACCATTACTACCTGCGCAGCAGTCTCACCTATGACGATTTCTTCCAGCAACACATCCTGAATCAGAACGGCTTCTATCAATACGTGATGGGATTTCAGGGCGCGGCGCGCGATCCGCTGCAGCATTCGCTGCCCTTCATCTTCAGCGATCCAGATATTGTGAAGAGCGTTCTGCGCTACACGCTGAAAGAAGTGCGCGCAGACGGATCGGTCCCATACGGCGTGGTCGGCCATGGCGTAATTGCGCCCATGGTCTCTGACAACGCCAGCGATCTGCCGCTCTGGCTGCTGTGGACAGCAAGCGAGTATGTGCTGGCGACGCGCGACCTGGCTTTCCTCGATGAGCAGATTCCCGCGTGGCCGCTCTACGGGCCAACCCCGCACACTGATAGCGTGCGCAATCTCCTCGCGCGCTGTTACCGCCATCAGGTGGAAAACGTCGGCTTTGGCGAGCACGGCGTAGCGCGCATGCTCAGCGACGACTGGAATGACGGGCTACTCGGCACTTTTGCGCAGAAGGCCTTCAAGGAAGCCGAAGAAAAAGGCGAGAGCGTGCTGAACTCCGCCATGTCTGCGTGGGTTTTTGATTACTTCGCGCGCATGCTCACCTACGCAGGCGAAAGGCCGGACGCAATCGGGATGATTCGCCAGAGTGCCGCACGCAACAGGGAAGCCGCCAGCAAGCAATGGACCGGCAAATGGCTGCGCCGCGCATGGCTGGGGCCAACGCTTGGCTGGCTGGGTGAGAGCACGCTGTGGATCGAGCCCCAACCCTGGGCCATTGTCGGTGGAGTGACCACGCCCGAACAAAGCCGTGCACTCGTCCAATCTATGGACGCGTTGCTGCGAAGCAAATCACCCATCGGTGCGGCGCAGATGAGCGATGGCCCGGACCTGCTGGAAGCCTCGATGTTTGAGCCGGGAACGTGCGTCAATGGCGGCATCTGGCCTTCGCTCAATCAGACCTTGATCTGGGCCCTGGCGACCATCGACCCTGCAATGGCCTGGGACGAGTGGAAGAAAAACTCATTCGCGCGCCACGCCGACATCTATCCGGACGTCTGGTACGCAATATGGAGCGGCACCGACTCCTACAACTCTTTCAGGAGCAAGCTGCCGGGTGAGACCGTCAACAGCCAGTATTTCCACGGCGCAGATTTTCCGGTACTGAATCTTCATGCTCACGCCTGCGCCATGTACTCCACAACAAAGCTCTTCGGGCTGGAATTCACCGAAGACGGCCTGACCATAAGCCCCGATCTGCCGGGCGAATCCTATCGCTTTGAATCGCCGCTCATCGGCGTCATCAAGTCTGCAGGGGGAAGCTTCGAAGGATGGTACGCGCCGTCGCGACCCGGAACGTGGTCCATCAAGATCAATCTGCCTCAGGCGACTCTGAAGCGATTGACCAAAGCACAAGTGAACGGAGCTTCCGTTGGCCTTGCGATGGGTGCGGACAACACTCTGCATCTGATGGGAAGCGGCGAACCGGGAAAGCCGCTCCGCTGGCGGATTCAATAAGCCAACGGCGTCGACATAGGTTATTTTGTTTTCACTGTAGCCCTCCGTGCCCCATCCATTCCGCTTTTCTCTGCGGAATGGGTGGGTGGCCAATAAGACCCATGGGCTGCACCATTTCCGAAAATGCTTTAAGCCATTACCGCCTGCGCCCACCTGGAAAGAAATGCGCGCACTTCCTCTGGCGGCCGCAGCCAGATAGCCGCCGCCGACTCGCGACGCTCACGCCGCACCAGCGCACTCAACCCGCGCGCGCCAATTGCGTTCACCGCGCGAAAAGCTGCCTCGTCAGTGAGATCGTCACCCAGAAATGCCACCGGCGCTTTTGCCTCAGCCTCATCCAGAATCGCTTCAACCGCTCCGCCCTTATCGCGGCCCACGCGCAACTCGAGACCCGCTTCAAACTCCAGCAGACTTAACCCATCCGACTGCGCCAGCGGCTCAAAGAGCTTCCGCGTTCTCTTCTCAATCAACTTGGCCTTTTGAGGCGATGCGCCGCGCCAGTGCATTACGGCCGCATTCGGCTTGTCTTCGAACAGGCCGCCCAGGTTGTCGCGCAGCAGCAATTCGCGCAACTCGTCGAGGTTTCGTTGCGCCTCGACTCCAGCCACTTGCAACTCCCTCCGGCCATCCGGATAAAGCCGCTCCGCTCCGTGCAATCCCCACACTTCCAGCGCCGGCTCAAGTCCGAGCAGCGGCGCAATCTCTTTCGCGGGCCGGCCGGTAACGATCGCCATGCGCGTCCGCCCCTGCCGTTGAATGCGCCGCAGCAGCTCGGGCATTCCTGCATAGGGCAGCGCCTCAAACCGGTTCACCCGGAATGGCGCCAGCGTTCCGTCATAGTCCAGCAACAGAAACGGGTTTGCACCTTCTACAAATAATCTAAAGAACGAGTCTAGCTTTTCTTCTATCTCCAGCGTCACCGCACGCTCACTTTCCCCGGAACAATGCAACCAATCGATAGGCTAGGCAAGCATTTCTCACAGGTCCCTCGAAAATCGTAGCGCCGGTCTCCAGACCGGCTGTCCTGAGGGCCTCCTGGCCCTCAGAGACCTCCACAGACCTTGAATTCAGGCCTTTCGCGCCCTCTGTGAGAAAAGCGCTCTAGGCCAGTTTACGATGCATCGCATCCGGTTCGGAAACGGCCTCCGGCCCGGCATGGCCAAATTCCTGGTTCTCCATACGCAGTTCGCGCAAGTCGCCCAGGATGTTGGCCGCCCAGCGATAGATATTGTGCTCCATCAGGTGGCGCCGCATGCGCTGCATGCGCATGCGCCGCTCGGCGCGGGTCATCTCCAATGCCTGATGGATGGCCTCTGCCACGCCGTTGGTGTCATACGGATTCACCAGCAGCGCGTCTCGCAGTTCGATGGCCGCGCCGGTAAACTTGCTCAGCACCAGAACGCCGTCTTCGTCGTCGCGCGCAGCCAAATACTCCTTGGCCACCAGGTTCATTCCATCGTGCAGCGAAGTCACCAGGCACACATCCGCGGCGCGATACCAGCGATCCACCTGCTCATGGTTCAACTGCCGCTCGATCAGAATGATGGGCTTCCAGTGGGCCGTCTGGAAGCGCCGATTGATGCGCTCCACAGCCTCCGTCACCTGGCGGCGCAGCTCGATATAACTCGGAATCCGCGTGCGGCTGGGCGCGGCAACCTGCACCATGGTCAGCCGCTCCCGGTGCCAGGGATGTGTCTCCAGCAGGAGCTCGATGGCCGTAAGGCGTTCCACAATGCCCTTGGTGTAGTCCAGCCGGTCAACACCGAGCGCCAGGGTCTCGCAGCTTACGTTGAATTCCTCCAGCAAAGCCTGGCGTGCGGGGGTCCGCGGCGCGACGCTCAAGCCTGCGCCGTTCGAACTCGCCGCTACTGGCCTGGGTCCATCCAGTACAACGCTGACGGGATAGGGGCGCACGGAGCTGGTATGCCCATGGCGCCGCACCGTCATGTGCTCGCGATCGGTGCGCGCTTCCAGCACGCGGTCCACGGTGTCAAGAAAGTTATTGCAATGCAACGGAATATGAAAGCCGACCAGGTCCGCGCCCAACAGGCCGTCAAGCAGCTCCGACTGCCACGGGCAAATGCCGAAGGCTTCCGGGTTAGGCCATGGAATATGCCAGAAGATGGCCACGCGCGCATCTGGCCGAGCCGCTTTGATGAGCCGCGGCAACAGTGCAAAGTGGTAGTCCTGGACAAACACAATCGGATTGGCGCAGCCCTCCATCTCTTCCGTCAGCGCGTTGGCAAACCGCTCGTTGACTCGCTGGTAGGCTGCCCAGTCGCTGGCACGGAAGATGGGCCGGGTGTGCGCAATATGGCACAACGGCCACAACCCCTCATTCGCGAAGCCGTCGTAGTAGCCCGACTCCTCTTCGCTGGAAAGCCACACGCGCCGCAGCGTATACCGTGGATCGTCAGGCGGCACGCGCAAACGGTCGAACTCATCCACGGCGGTGGGATCTTCGCTGCCGCTCCCGTGCGCCACCCACACGCCATCGCAGGCGCGCAATACCGGCTCGATGGCCGTGACCAGGCCGCTGGGAGGAACGATGCACACCGTCTCTCGTCCCTGGCGCACGTGCATGTAAGGTTCACGGTTCGAGGTCACAAAAATGCGGCTGGAACCAAATCGCTCCCGCACGTGCACGGCCAGGCGCTCACCCGTCCAACGATGTTCGCCGGCATCGCGCAGCCTGGCCTCAGTCTCCGCCGAGGCGCGCGCTTCTATCAGGCTCTCGGCCATGGTCTCGACTTCGCGGGCCAGCGGAGTAAACAGACCCAGCTCGTCGATACTCGTATCCGCGGCATCGCTGTTGTTTCCCATGCGAACCCGGCGCAGCCGTTCCGCAACCCGCATCATGGGCCGCATCAAAAGCCAACGAACCATCAGCAGAGTTACCCCGACAATCAGCACCACGAAAGCAGCGATGCGCCAAAAGCTCCGCTCCCATCCCGCGTAGGCCTCCGCGCGAATGAACCGCGCATCTTCCAGAATCACCAGCACGCCGTTCAGTTGCCCGGCTTCCTGCAATGGATACACATCCTCCAGCCATTGCGCGTCAGTGTTTTGTCCGAAGGCCGCGACTTGGGCGCCCTTCCTGATCGACTTCTGCATAGGATCGGGCGACAGGGCTTTGAACAGATCCTCTGCCCCCGCCGCAGCCATGAGCCGGCCGCCAGGGGTATAGACCGCAAGCCCCAGCGCCTGATCGGGATGGTGCAGCCGCTGTAGCGTTGCATTGATCGCATCCACCTGCCCGGAGGCGACGGCCTTCTCGATCTCCGGCTGCAGGCTCGCGCCCAGCCATGCGCTTCTCCGCTCCAGTTCCAGGCGCAGAACATGCTTGTGGGCCAGCACATCGAAATAGGTTGAGGCAATCGAAACCAGCGTAATGCCTGCAACGAGCGCAAAGATCAGCCGTATGCGAAAGAATGGCATATCATCGCTCCTTGAACCAACTTCGACAAGCCTGTGGAGTTTTAAGCAGACCCCTGCCTGCTTAGATGCATTAGATGCAATCAAGGCACTGCACACCGCGGGCCATCTGACAAGTGATTGAAACAACAGGGAAGCTGCAAGGTCTTTCGCCATCGGCGCCGGGGAATCTTTGCACATTCCGGAAATTTCTTCCCGGCGCCAGGTCCCGCGACATGGGTTACACTCGCGGCCCGTCTTCATGCCCGATGCGCTATCCTGTCCTTGCATCACCTTGTCAGGGAAAGCGGAGAACCTTCCTCCCGTAAACCGGCAGACGCAATGGCCATCGAAGCAATAGAAAGAACTGCCAAGAATATCGTGCTCACGGTGCAGGAGTTCTGCCTGTTCGCGGTCCGGGCTGTCACGAATCTCTTCCGCCCTCCCCGCTACTGGACTGATTTCCTCATGCAATGCAACATCATCGGGGTCGGTTCCACCCCCATTGTGCTGCTTGCGGGGTTCTTTACCGGCGGCGTGCTGGCCCTGCAATCCCAGGCGACGCTGGCTCAGTTTGGCGCTACCGCCGTGACCGGCCGCTTCGTCTCGCTCACCATGATCCGCGAACTCGGGCCCGTGCTCACCGGCATCATGGTAGCCGGCCGCAACGCCTCGTCCATGGCCAGCGAACTTGGTTCGATGGTGGTGACGGAGCAGATCGACGCCATGCGCGCCCTGGGGGTTGACCCCATGCGCAAACTGGTCACGCCGCGCCTGTTTGCCTGCATCTCCATGCTCTTCTTCCTCACCATCATTTCAGATGCCTTCGGCATCATGGGCGGCGGATTCGTCACCGTGGTCATGAACCACCAGAACGGCACCCAGTACCTCTCGCAAGCCTGGGAGCACCTCCATTACGCTGACATCATTCAGGGCCTGGTCAAACCATTGGTCTCCGGCTTTATCATCGCATCGGTCGGCTGCTTCTATGGCATGCGGACCACGGGCGGAACCGAGGGCGTAGGCCGCTCCACCATCGATGCCGTCGTCTTCTCGTCGGTCATCATCATCGCCGCCGACTTCCTGCTTACCCAGGTGCTGCTCACCTTGTTCCCGCCAATATGATGGAGACGCCGCATTCAGCTTCACCCGGTCCCGAGCCGCCCGGCCCAGTTCATGCAGGGCAGATCTCAACGCCGCCCGCGGATTCCAT
>Ga0302310_10003339_pt1 | contig 12550 bp, 12 predicted proteins | sample III_Palsa_N1_2_FD_200451 | JGI IMG/M metagenome (GOLD analysis project Ga0302310, IMG submission 200451) | Peat permafrost microbial communities from Stordalen Mire near Abisko, Sweden - III_Palsa_N1_2 | ecosystem: Environmental > Terrestrial > Soil > Palsa > Peat permafrost | place: Sweden... | reverse complement strand
CCGACGTGATGCGCAAGACCCTTCCTTGCGAGCAAGCGCTGTCCGAGACCATCGAATTCTGGCGCGAATGGTCGCGTCAGTCCACCTACCGTGGCCGCTATCGCGAAGTCGTGATGCGCTCGGCGCTGCTGCTCAAGTTGCTGAGCTCACGCGCAACCGGCGCGATCGTCGCGGCGCCTACGTTCGGTCTGCCGGAAACACCGGATGGCGGCCGCCGATGGGATTATCGATACACCTGGATTCGCGACGCTGCATTCTCCGTCTACGCGCTGCTTCGGCTCGGCTATACAGGCGAGGCGCGCAACTTCAAGAACTGGATCGCCGAGCGCAACAGGCAGTGCGACTCGGACGGATCATTCAGCGTCATGTATGCGGTGGATGGCGAAGAGTCTCCGGAAGAAGAAGTCATACCGGAACTGTATGGCAGCGGCACCGGGCCCCCGCTGATCGGCAATGGTGCACGCGATCAGACGCAGTTGGACATCTACGGCGCGCTGCTGGACGCAATCTATCTCTACAACAAATATGGCGAAGCCATTTCCTACGACGGCTGGCGCCACGTTACGCGCACCGTGAACTTCGTTGCGCAGAACTGGCAACAAGCGGATCAGGGCATCTGGGAATTTCGCAACGGCGGGCGGCCGCTGCTGCATTCGCGATTGATGTGCTGGGTCGCGATGGACCGCGCTATACGGCTCGCTCAAAAACGTTCGCTGCCCGCGCCGTTCGCGGAGTGGAACGCGGTCCGCGACGCCATTCACGGAGATATCTACGCACACTTCTGGAACGACGAGATACAGAGCTTCGTGCAGACGCCCGATTCGAAGATCCTCGACGCATCGACGCTGATGATGCCGCTCGTGCGTTTCATCGGCCCGAAGGACCCGCGCTGGCTTTCCACGCTCGATGCAATCGGCCGAGAACTGGGCGTCGATCCGCTGATATTCCGCTATACGAGAGGTGATTCGCTAGACGGCCTTCCCGGCGAAGAAGGGGGATTCAGCGCGTGTTCGTTCTGGTACGCGGAAGCACTGGTACGCGCGGGACGAGTGGACGAAGGACAGCTTGTATTCGAGAAAATGCTGGCTTATGCCAACCACGTTGGCCTCTACTCCGAAGAGGTTGCGATCAGTGGCGAAGCGCTGGGCAATTTCCCGCAGGCACTGACCCATCTTGCGTTGATCAGCACCGCGTTCCAGCTCGACCGGAGCCTGGACGGAGCCCATCCGCAGTGGTCATGAAGACATGTTCGGGCGCAGGCTCGAGCGCATCCAATCAAGGGTATCGATGAAGCAGATCAAGGTGGACGTCGCCGTCATTGGCGCTGGGACGGCCGGCATGGCCGCGTATCGTGCGGCACGGCAAGCGGGCAAGCAAGTCGTGCTGATAGAGGGCGCCGAGTTCGGCACGACCTGCGCGCGCGTGGGCTGCATGCCGTCCAAGCTGTTGATCGCTGCCGCCAATGGCTTGCACGACGCGAAGGCGCAGGCGCCGCGGGGCATTGAAGGCACGCATGCGCTCGAAGCAAACGGCGAGCATGTACTCGCCTATGTACGCAGCGAGCGTGATCATTTCGTCAAGGGCGTGCTGAAGGAAACGGATTCGTTTGCTCAGGATACGATCATCCGCGGGTTTGCCCGCTTCGAATCACGTAACGTCATTCTTGTCGATGACTTCGCCCGCGTGGAAGCCACGAGCGTGGTGATCGCGACGGGGTCGGCATCCATCGTTCCAGATGATTTCAAGCAATTTGGCGACCGTCTCATCACGAGCGACGACGTCTTTGGCCTGAAGACCTTGCCCAAGCGCTGCGCCGTATTCGGCGCCGGCCCTATCGCCCTCGAACTCGGCCAGGCGTTCGCACGACTCGGCGTGGACGTATTCATGTTCAGCCAGAAGAACCAGGTGGGCGCGCTAACAGATATCCCTGTGCGCGACGCCTTGATTGAAGCGCTGCAGCAGGAGTTTTACCTCGACCCCGATGCGACCATCCTCGAAAAATCGATGCAGGATGGCGAGCCCACGATCCGCTTTAAAGCGCTGGATGGAACCGAGCGCACCGAGCGATTCGACCGGGTGCTCGTGGCGACCGGCAGGAAACCGCAACTGACTTCACTGCAGCTTGAAAAGACCGGCATCGAACTCAACGATAAAGGTGTTCCCCTGTTCAACGAGCAGTCGATGCAGTGTGGCGACAGCAGCATCTTCATGGCGGGCGATTGCGACGGCACGCGTCCCTTTCTCTCCGATGCCGCCGACGAAGGCAAGCTCGCCGGCGACAATGCCGCGTGTTTCCCCGATGTGCACTCCGTCAAACGCAAGGTGCCGTTTTCCATCGTGTTCTGCGAGCCGCAAGTCGCGAGCGTAGGTGCGTCCTACGACGACCTCGACAAACAGATGACAGTGACCGGAACCGTGTCATTCGAAACGCAAGGGCGCAGTCGCGTGCTGCGCCAAAACCGGGGTTTGCTGCATGTCTATGCTCACGCCAAGACCGGTAAGTTGCTGGGCGCCCAGGGGTGCGGACCGGCCGCGGAACATCTCGGTCATCTGATTGCATGGGCGTTGCAACTGGACCTGTCGGTCGAGGACATGCTGAAGCTGCCGTTTTATCACCCGGTGATCGAGGAAGGTTTGCGTACGGCGCTCAAAGAAGCGAACAAGAAATGTTTTGAAGCACGCGCACAGACAGCACCCGAATTGCCCAATGCGGCAGGTTGCTGACCCGAGCCTGAAAAAACCGAAGATATCCAACGGAAAAAGCCCGCTCTCGCAAAAATGCTGGAACGGGCTTTTTATTGCTGCGAGAACCTGAACGGCGCTACGACTTGTAGCGCGGGTTTATATGGTTGATATCCCGTTACATTGCATATTGGAGCGCGAGGTCAAATCCCAGCACGACCACCGAGCAGAACACGCCAAGTAGCAAGTTACCCGCACGGTGCGCAACATCATGGTGTTTCGTCAACATGGCCGCAGCCATGAAGGCGATTTCCACGATGATCTGCATCGCAAACACAGCCAGCATCAGCGCGAACTCATAGCCCATCGAACTGAAGTCCGCAAAGTTGAAGCCGCGCACAGCCACCCACGAACCTACGCGCCATAATTCATACGCCAACAGCACCAGCGGGAACAGGTAGCTGAATACGTAGGTCGGCAGCGTTGCATGCCGCAATTCCATCTGAAAGTGATGACGAGTTGTTGACATCTGGCTCTCCTTGATCCTGGCTATTTGCCGCCAGCATTTCGCTGGCCTTAACTTACTTAACAAGCAACTCAAAGCGGCTTCGCTGACTTCATTCACTCAGTTCGTAATTTACTTACTAATTAAAATGAAGACATGAACGTCGTGCTTTGAGAATAGGCCAAAATCAGAAGAAGCGAATCATCGTATTCCCCATGTCCTTGATTAGCATGGCAGAGCGAATAGCCATGCTGCAACGCAGCTTAAAAGGTCACATAAAATGCGCTGCAGCAATTCGCGACCGGCAGGTTTTAATCAGGCATCCTCCCCACCGTACAGCTTGATAATGGCGGAGAAGTCCAACCCGCCCAAGCCCTGCATGCTCATGGTCTGGTAAAGCTGTTGTGCGAGCGCGCCAAGCAAGAGGGGTTGTTTGACTTGACGCGCTGCATCAACGGCCAGCCCGAGATCCTTCAACATGAGATCTGCGCCAAACCCCCCGGTATACCCGCGTGACGAAGGAGCGTTCGGTAAAACGCCAGGGTAGGGATTACACGTATCGGCACTCCAGCAACGTCCTGTCGATGTGTTGATGATTGCGGCAAGCTTATTGGGTTCGATCCCGAGCGACGCGCCAAGTTTCATCGCTTCCGCCACGCCGATCATCGAAATGCCTAGCAGCAGGTTGTTGCAGATTTTCGCGATCTGACCCGTCCCCGTTTCGCCGCACTGAACCATGTTCTTGCCCATGCCGGCGAGCACCGGTTTGAGCGTGTCGAACAAGGCTGCATCGGCTCCGACCATGAACGTCAGCGTGCCCGCCTGCGCGCCGCCGGTGCCACCTGACACGGGGGCATCGGCGAACGGATTGCCCTGCTTCAACGCGGCTTCGCCGATCAGGCGTGCGGTCGCCGGATCGATCGTACTGCTGTCGATCAGCGGTACGCCCGGACGAACGCCGGCGAGTACGCCATCTGAATTCAGATACACCGCCTTCACGTGCGCGGCGGCCGGCAGCATGGTGATCACCACCTCGCTTGTCTGCGCCGCCTCACGAGGCGACGCGGCAGTCCGCGCGCCTGCGTCGACAGCCGCCTGCAACGCCGTCGTCGACAAGTCGAACACCGTCAGCGAATGCCCTGCTTTGAGCAAGTTGGCGGCCATGGGTCCGCCCATGTTGCCTAGTCCGATAAAGCCGATTTCCATTGCATATCCCCTTTGTATTTCGTTCGGCGAGCTGGCTGCGTGACAGCCGGCTTAGCGCAGCGAGATAGTCGTGTTGACGCCGTCGTTGACGGTCGCGTCGTCGAACCAGCGCGACGTGACCGTTTTGGTTTGCGTATAGAACTGCACGACTTGCTTGCCATACGGCCCGAGGTCGCCGAGCTTCGACCCGCGCGAGCCGGTAAAGCTGAAGTACGGCACCGGCACGGGAATGGGAATGTTGATCCCCACCTGGCCGACATCGATCTCGCTCTGGAACTTGCGCGCGGCCGCCCCGCTCTGCGTAAAGAGCCCGACGCCATTGCCCATCGGATTGCGGTTGACCAACGCGATGGCATCGTCAAGCGTTGCCGCTTCCAGCACGCAGATCACCGGACCGAAGATTTCCTGCTTGTAGATGGTCATGTCGGTATTGACGCCTGAGAACACCGTCGGGCCAATAAAATTGCCCTTCTCATAACCCTTGACCGTCACGTCGCGACCATCCAGCGAAAGCGTTGCGCCTTCTTTCACGCCTGCTTCGATCAGCCCGAGGATCCGTTCCTTGGCTGAGCGCGAGACGACCGGGCCAACGTCGGTGTTCGCCTCCGTGCCGCCGTTCACGGACAAGCCGCGCGCCCGCTCGACCAGCTCCGGTAACCAGTCCTTCGATGCCCCCACGAACACCACGACCGAAGTTGCCATGCAACGCTGCCCCGCCGCGCCAAAACCCGCACCGGCAAGCGCGTTAAGCGTCTGCTCGCGGTTCGCATCGGGCAGCACGACGGCGTGATTCTTCGCGCCCATCATGGCCTGCACGCGCTTGCCGTGCTGGCTGCCGAGGTTGTACACGTGCGTACCCACATGCGTCGATCCGACGAACGAAATCGCCTTGATGTCGGGATGCGTGCAGATTGCGTCGACGACGTCCTTGCCGCCGTGCACGACGTTCAGAACGCCCGCCGGAACGCCCGCCTCGAGCGCCAGCTCGACCAGCTCCATGGTGGACAACGGATCCTGTTCCGATGGCTTGAGCACAAACGTGTTGCCGCAAACGATCGCCATCGGGAACATCCACAGCGGGATCATCGCGGGGAAGTTGAACGGCGTGATGCCGGCGCACACGCCTATCGGCTGGCGCAGCGTGTACGTGTCCACGCCGCCCGCGACGTTCTCCGAAAATTCGCCCTGCTGCAGCGTGCCGATCGAACACGCGTGTTCGATCACTTCGAGGCCGCGGAAGATATCGCCTTCGGCATCGGGCAGCGTCTTGCCCTGCTCGGCCGTCAGCGTCTGCGCGATCCGCTTCATGTTCTGGCGCACCAGGTCCTGGAACCGCAGCATTACGCGCATGCGTGCGCCAAGCGGGGTGAGGCGCCACGTCTGGAACGCTTTTGCCGCCGACGCAACGGCGGCATCGACTTCTGCCTTGGTCGCAAAAGGTACTCGCCCGACCACGTCCTGGGTCGCAGGATTGACGATGTCGCGCCACTCTTGCGTCGTCGATTCAACGAACTTGCCGTCGATCAGCAATTTGGCGGTGCGCACGCCGGCGTTGGATTGTTCGGCCTGGGCCGGACGGTCAGCAGCGGTATTCATGAGAGAGGCTCCTTGAAACGGGAACGTTCCTGGCGGGAACGGGATGCGGAGACACAGACAGGCGGACGCACGCAGGAACGCCGCGCGGGTCGCCAAGGGGAAATCGTCTCCGGATTATTTGAATGTTGTCGCCTCAGCCATTACGCGAAGGTACAGAACGCGTGCAGGGCGAGTCCACAAGGTTCAGTATAGTTATGCAAATCTCTTCGAAGTATGGATACAAATACCCATCCAATATGCAAAAAAGCACGACCCCGGGCGACAGCCACCTGAATTGGGACGATCTCCGGTACTTCCTGGAAGTCGCGCGAACCCAGCGTGCAAGCGGCGCGGCGAAGCGTCTGGGGGTCGATTACACGACCGTCGCACGCCGCGTGCGGGCGCTGGAGGACGCGCTCGGCACCCTCCTCTTCGACAAATCCCGCAGCGGCGGCTTCATCCTGACCGCCGAAGGGCAGCGCCTGCTGGCGTACGTCGACGCGATGGAAACCACGGTCCAGTCGGCGACCGAGCATATTGCCAACACCGGACACGCACTTTCTGGGCATGTTCGGGTCGGCTCGACCGAAGGTTTCGGCTGCTTCTTCCTTGCGCCGCAGCTCGCCCGCTTTCAGGACGCGCACAGGCAGATTTCCATCGACTTGTTGCCGGTGCCGCACTTCGTCAGCTTGTCCAAGCGCGAGGCCGATATCGCCGTCACGCTCGAGCGCCCGGAACACGGCCAGACCGTCTACACCAAACTCTGCGATTACCGCTTGCGCCTCTATGCCACGCGCGACTACCTCGATCAACACGAACGGTTAAGCCGAGTGGAAGACCTCGCGACGCATCGCTTCGCGAGTTATATCGACGACCTCGCCTTCAGCTACGAACTGCTCTATCTCGAACGCGCGGTTCCGGGCGCCGTGTCGCGCTGGCGCAGCACCAGCGTGATCGCTCAATATCACGCCGCGCTACAGGGCCGCTCGCTCGCGATCCTGCCGTGTTTCATGGCCGCGCAGGACTCACGCCTCGTGCCCGTTCTCGCCGATGACATTGTCGTCACGCGTGCGTTTTATCTGTCCTGCCGTGAAGATTTACGCAAATTGAAACGCATCACGGCGGTGTGGGACTTCCTGCGAACAGTGGCTGAAATCAATCGTCCGCTGCTGATGGGTGAGGCGCGCGAGATGCTATGGAGCGAAACGGCGAGGCCATGAATTTCGCGTTTGTTCAGCTCCCCTTATATATGAGATACGGATTCGCGTAACGGGTGCATAATCGTCCGCCCATAAGGCTTTCCGCCGTAGCCCTGCTGCGGCGTTTTCACATGGACGTGACCTTTATCCATCTCATTATTAACACTCGCAGACAGACCGGCAATCCTCCGCCCGCGCGTCGTTTTGTGGCCGAGCTTTTGCCTGCGCGATTGGCGCGCCCGGTGCCCTGATGGCGTTCGTCATCTGGTCCCGCCGGAACGTGTCGCACCAACGCGTGCGTTTCGTCGAAGCACGCACTGTCCGCGCCATGGTGATCGTCGCCGTCATTGCGATGATCCTGGCCGCGCTCGCGCTCGGAATTGCCATTGGTGCAGCAATGGGCAACACCCACGCAGCCGAAGAGAAAACGCAAACGGAGCGGCGCTCCTATGAAATCGATGAACTCGGCAAGATCAGCGCGACACTCACGCATATCGAACCGCGCGTCATCGAACTCGTGTCACAAGTGAACGAACTTCAGGACTTCGAAGCACAATTGAAAGCGGCGCGACGCGCAGCCGACCACCCGGATATCCACGTGGTCCCACCGCTTCCTGATAACGATGATGAAACGCCGCTCGACAGCAGCGCGTCGGGCGGTCCCTCCCTGCCGCCCCGGCTCTGCGATGCCCCGCGCGCCGCGCTTGCCGGTACCGCGCCGCAGCGCCTGAAGCACACGCAAAGCGCGCTGGATTGCCTCGATGCAACCATTGGCGCCCTCGATGACGCCGTGCTCGCGCACTACGCGTCATACATGGCGTTTCCGGGCCGCCAGCCCGCGCCCGGCGCGCGTTCCGGCTCGCCGTTCGGCAACCGCATCGACCCGTTCACGGGACACCTGAACTTTCATCCGGGCGTCGACCTGGTCGCCCCCACCGGCACGGCCATCTTCGCGAGCGCCGGGGGCCGCGTGGTGCAAGCGGGACCGCACGGCGGATACGGCAATGCCGTCGATATCCAGCACAGCAGTGGCGTGATCACCCGCTACGGGCATACATCGAAGATATTCGTGAAGGTGGGCGATCTTGTCATGCCCGGCCAGAAGATTGCCGAAATCGGCTCGACGGGCCGCTCGACCGGACCGCATTTGCACTTCGAGGTAATCATCGACGGGACGCAGGTCAATCCCACACCTTATCTCGCGCTCTTCAAGCTGAAATCCAATGCCGCAAGCTGATCGAAACAGGCCGACGCACAAGCTCACGCGCCGCACCTATTCCCTGACGTCGCGACGCGGCCCGACCTGGCCCATGTTGATGCTCGGCACGATTGCCGCGGCCTGCGCCGCGGCGGCGCTGGCCGCGGCCGGCTTCGCGCTCGTCACGTCGCGCGACAACAGCAGGAAGACCGACGCGCTATGCGCGCCGCCCATGTCCGAACGCGAGATCCGCGAGCAACTGTCGAAGGCGCGCATTGCGCTAGACCACGAGGTGGCGACACGGCTCGTCATGGAGCAACAAGCGTCCGAAAGCCTGGCGCAGATCCACCAGATGCGAACTGACCTGACCTTCCTCAAGCGTCAGCGGGACAAATCCAACTGACCAATCCCGAAACCGCCTTCCACGCCGGCACATCGGTACGTCCAATACCGGCAACCATTTTGCAATCCAGACCACAAGGGGTTTTCCCATGTTCAAGAAAAAATCTCCCGGCGTCAGTCAAGCCAAGCTGGCTACGCTGATCGCACACGATGTCCAGATAGCCGGCAACCTCGAATTCAGCGACGGCCTGCGCATGGATGGACATGTGAAGGGCAACGTGACCGGTCGCGCAGGCGAGCAAACGCTGCTGGTGGTCAGCGACCAGGGTTCGATCACGGGCAACGTCACTGCCTACGACATCGTGATCAACGGAACGATCACGGGCGACGTCACAGTGGAACATTTTGTCGAACTGCAATCGAATGCGCATGTGAACGGCAACATCTACTATCAGCAACTGCGCATGGACGTGGGCGCTTCCGTGGAAGGCAAGCTCACGAAACGCGACAACACCCTGGCGCCACAGGTGGAACCGCGCCGGCTTGGTTCAGAAGTGACCTCGGACTATTCGCATAGCGAGACATGACCCGCGCGGCGGCTGCGTTGCAAGACGACGGGATACGGCGCTCGCGCAGTAAGCGCCTGACAAATCCGCTAAGATTCACGGCAAGTCCGGCCATGCCCCCGTCACGCGCTGCCTGTCCTTGCGAAAGACGCTCGCGAAAGGCGGCATGCGCCGGTTTCATCACCGTGCGAGAGGGGCAGGAATCCATGCTGGTCAATTGTGCGGCTTATCAGAAAGGCCGCAAGCTAGCCGACGTCGCTATCGACGACATTTCCGCGTATCGGGACGTCCCCGACTGCTTCGTGTGGGTCGCGCTGAAAGACCCGGGACCGGGCGAACTCCCGCATATGGCGCATCAGTTCGGGCTGCACGAACTCGCGGTGGAAGACGCCCAGAAGGGGCACCAGCGTCCGAAGATCGACGAATACGCGGACTCGCTGTTTTGCGTGCTCCACACGGTGGAACTCGATTCCGACAACGAGTTGGTGGTCGGCGAGATCAACGTGTTCGTGGGCAGCAACTATGTGCTCTCCGTTCGCAACCGGACGAGCCAGGGGTTCCAGGATGTGCGCCAGCGCTGCGAGCGCGAGCCGCATTTGCTGGAGCACGGCCCGGCGTTCGTGATGTACGCACTGATCGACAACGTGGTGGACCGCTATTTCCCCATTCTGGAGACGCTCGGCGCGGAGCTCGACGAACTCGAGGAACGCATTTTCACGCGCAACGGGTCGGCGGCGTCGAGAGTCATCATTGAAGACCTGTACTCCCTGAAGCGCCGCCTCGTGCTGCTTCAGCATCACACCGCGCCGTTGCTGGAAGCGGTCAGCAAACTCTACGGCGGCCGCGCACCGGGAATTTGTACCGGCATGCAGGACTATTTCCGCGATGTTTACGATCACCTGTTGCGCATCGTGAAAACAATCGAAGGGCGTCGCGAAATGATCGTGACTGCGATCCAGGTCAACCTGGGCCTGATTTCGCTGGCTGAAAGCGAAGTGACCAAGCGCCTGGGCTCGTTTGCGGCGCTGTTCGCCGTGCCCACCATGATCGCGGGGATCTACGGAATGAACTTCCATCGCATCCCGGAGCTCGACTGGGCTTATGGCTATCCGGCGGTCATTTGCGTGATGCTCGTGGTGGACATTGGCCTTTACTGGCGGTTCCGCAGGGCAGGATGGCTATGATGGTTATAATGGATGCTTCGATGCCGCTGGAAGGCGGTTGGGTGGCAAAAGACGACTCGACGGAAACTGCGCGGAAACAGCAGCTCCCGCCGGTCGACTTGTAAGTATTGCAGCATCGAGAGGCGGGGCCTCCGGCGACAGCGGAACTTTTTTCTGATTTGCTGTCTAATATTGCATAGTGCGCTTCTGGCGCAGCGTGTTTGCCACGGCAACAGCGATCCACCCAACATTTCAGCGCAACGCCTTGGCTGAATGTCATCGCCCCGGCAGTGTGGGCTCCGCAACTGGTCGCGGCCCTGCATTCGTCTTCAAAGTTTAAACAGCAGCGACGTCGACGGTTGCTTGTTTCCACGCGTTGTACCGCGCATGGTTGCATGGGTAATGCGTGGGCAGCGCAAATTGGGCGGCACACGTGTTACCGCGACGTTCTTCAACACCTACAGCCCAGCGAGCGGCTGCGCCATGTGTGCGCCGCGCGTCATTTTTTGCTCGATCTTTTGCTCGCTTTTTGCTTGCATTTTTGCTTGTTAACGCCTTTCGACCGAACGTGCCAAGGGGCGCTGATCGATCGCCGTGGTGGTTTTCAAGGCATCGGCCGCATCATTTCGATGCCCGGGCGGGCGCAATATAGGAATTCAGGAAACATGAAAGAACTGGTCAAGCCGCTTAAGACGTACAAAGGTTATGAAATTCATCCGCTGATTTACCCCCGTGGCGCCCGCGACGGTGGTGCTGCAGTCCGTGCAGCGGATACCGGCTACGAAGCGTCGGTACGCATCCGCCGCGCGCCGCCGGCAGGCGAGGAAGCCACGGGCGAAAGCCGCGTGTTCCGCATTGAGCAGACCGGATCGTTTGAAAACGGCGGCCAGGCTCGCCGGGCGTGCTTGTTGCATGCGGAAAAGCTGATCGACGGTCAAATCGATGGCCAGACTGTTGCGGATCTGTAACTAGAGTCGACTGTCAGGCGTTAAAAGGCATCGCGGGGTCGGGCCGGTCTCGCATACAATCGCATCGAATACATGATTTAAGGAGCTTTATATGGCGAAAGAAGAGTTACTCGAGTTGGACGGCATTGTTGACGAAGTGCTTCCCGACAGCCGCTACCGCGTGACGCTGGACAACGGCGTAGTCGTGGGCGCGTACGCATCGGGCCGCATGCGCAAAAACCACATCCGGATTCTCGCGGGCGACCGCGTGACGCTGGAATTGTCGGTGTATGACCTGACGAAAGGCCGGATCAACTTCCGGCACAAGGACGAACGCGCAACGGGCGGCGGTCAACGTCCGCAAATGCGTCGCCGCTAAGCAGAATGCTGTCGTGACGCGCTGTTAAAGCGAGTCCCGCACGCTACTGTTCGCCGGGGTCGAGAGCAACGCTTCGTCGGCGCCACCGCTGGATGCTGCCATTCAGCATCGCATGGCGCCGATGTCGCTCTCTCACGCGTCGTGAATTACGCGTTGTAAATCACGCATATTTAGTTCACGCGTGTCCAGCCACCCACCTCATTTTCCCTTCCGGGCCGCCAGCAATCCGTTGAGGCCTGCGGCAAAGCCGTCCTTATCGTTCGTGGCCGACACAAACGTCGCGTGCGATTGCACGTCTGCGCACGCCTGCCCCATGACAATGGAAACGCCGGCCACGTCGAACATGGCGACGTCGTTGCCCATGTCCCCCAACACCGCCACGTTTTCCAGTGCAACGCCCGCCAGCCGCGCCAATTCGCGCACGCCCTCGCCTTTGTTCGCGAGCGGATGCGTGATGTCGAGGTAATAGGTTTGTGAGCGCATCGCCACGGCGCGGCCTTTGAGCGTGTCCTGAAACTCCGCCTCCTTTCGTTGCAGCAGCGCCGCGTCTTTCGTCGACGCCACGATCTTTTCGATCGAGTCCAGGTCGATATCCTCAAAACGCTTGACCACCACCGCGTCGTATCCCACCGTCCGGCGCTCCAGCGGCACATATTCGCCGCCGGGATTCGTGATGTACCACTGGTCGTCAATGAACACCCACGCGTCCACTGCGTCGCGCTCCAGGCTTTCCAAGGCCGTTTGCGCTGCGTCGCGCGGCAGCCAGTGGGCATTCAGGGTTTTCCAGC
>Ga0302310_10003335_pt1 | contig 12556 bp, 9 predicted proteins | sample III_Palsa_N1_2_FD_200451 | JGI IMG/M metagenome (GOLD analysis project Ga0302310, IMG submission 200451) | Peat permafrost microbial communities from Stordalen Mire near Abisko, Sweden - III_Palsa_N1_2 | ecosystem: Environmental > Terrestrial > Soil > Palsa > Peat permafrost | place: Sweden... | reverse complement strand
CCGGGGTCGGATAAAAGCGAGACGCCGGCCCGCTCTTGGCGGTGGCTGTGTCGTCCCTGCTTAAACTGCGTTCAACGCATGGCGTGGTCAGTCAAACATGTCGGGCTGCTTGGCGACAAGGTCATTCCAGATCGTCTGAAAATGCAACCAGCCGATGTATTCGCTACCCACATGCTCGCGGCTATAGCGGGCGCGTTCCGGCGTGACGAGCCTCGGCACAATGCCGGTTGCATCGATCAACAATTGCTGTTGGCAGCAACGTTCCAGCGCGATAAACCAGAACGCTGCGGACTCTATGCTGTGACGGCTCGCCGTCAGCAAGCCGTGATTCTGGTGAATGGCAGCCTTCACGCCCTTGAACGCATCCGCGACTTTATGGCCCGCCTTCACTTCAACCGCGACCTGTCCGGCTTCATCGCCGATCACCACATGGTCTTCGAAAAATGCAGCGGCATCCTGCGTGATCGGCTCGAGCTTTTTGCCGAGCGCCGCGAACGCCGTGCCATACACCGTGTGCGCGTGGCACATCGCCACAATGTCCTGATGCATTTCGTGAACGGCTGCGTGCAGCACGAAACCCGCCCGATTGATCGCATGATTGCCTTCGACCACACGGCCTTCGTGATCCGCGCAAATCAGGTTCGACACCTTCACTTGCGAAAAGTGAATGGCCATCGGATTTGTCCAGTACAAGCCGGGATTTTCCGGATCGCGCACAGTCAGGTGACCGGCGAAACCGTAGTCGAACCCCTGTTGCGCGAACGCTCTGCACGCGCCGACCAGGCGTTCCTTCAAGTGCTGCCGTTGCGCCGCTGGATTCGCGAACGTGGGCAATTCCGGGAAGATCAGCCCGTCCTGTTCCGGCTGATAAATCGATACCTTGCCGTCCTTCACCAGCTTTTCCGATGCGTCGGAACGCGCTTCCATGACAGCCGCCATTTGGCTTTCTCCTGTAGGACAAGTGAGAGTGTTTTCAGGGCTTAATGGTCGTCCGCGCAACCCTCATTGACAAACGATGACTGTTCATAGAAAGATGAACAGGATTCATGCATCGGCGAAAAACATTCCAACGGAGACGGCACGCGTATGCGACGGATACCGAATTTCGTGCTGCTGCGCGCTTTCGAAGCGGCGGCAAGACTTGAAAGCTTCACGTTGGCGGCCGAGGAATTGCATCTGTCGCAGTCCGCGATCAGTCATCAGGTCAAGGAATTGGAGACGTATTTCGGCTTGCCTTTATTTCATCGACGCAACCGGCGCGTTGAAACCACGGCTGAAGGCCGAAGGCTTTTCGACAGCCTCGGGCGCGTATTCGATGTGATTGAAGCCGCGTGCAGCGAAGTGGCGTTATCGCCTCAGGCACAGGTGCTGGCCGTTCATTGCGCGCCGAGCCTCGCGGTGAAATGGCTCGGTCCCCGTCTGCCTAAATTCATGCAGGCACATCCCGACATCACGATCCGGCTTTCGTCGGGCGCGGAGCCGATCGACCTTACGCGCATGCATGAGGTCGATATCGCCATCTCTTACGGCATGGCGGTCGAGCGTCCCGGCCTGCATGTGTACCCGCTCGGCGCGGAGCGGATTGTGCCAATGTGCTCGCCTGGCATGTTGCGCGATGGGGTGTCTCTCGAGCAGCAGATTGCCGACTTTACGCTGATCGATTCACAACTCAGCCGCGTGACATGGCGAGACTGGTTCACGCTAAATGGGCTGGCGTTCCCGAATAAGCCTCGCCCTTCGTTTGATCGCGGCGCCCTGGCCATATCGGCTGCTGTGGACGGCATGGGCATCGCGCTGGAAACAACACGTCTCGCCGAACGCGAATTCGCGCGCGGCGAACTGATCGAGTTTGGTGAAGGGCACTTCAAACCCTTCATGCGCGAGACGCACTTCCTGTCGTACCGGACAAACGAACGCAACCTCGACAAGGTCAAGTTGTTCCGGCTCTGGCTCGCCGACATAGCAGGAATGACCGCGCAATGGCAAGCCGCTGCCGCATTGTGAACAGCGCTTGCCACCAAGACGCCCTCATTCAAAATATTGCATTTCTAAATATAAAAATGCAAAATAGGTTGAATGGAAAACACTCGCCGTTTTATCTCCGGGGCGCGGCTGACTGCCGGTAACGCGTCCTTTCGTTTTGTCGACCTGCCTGGCATGTTCGGCGAAACGCTTTACCGGCTGCCCGTCGTACTGCGCCTGTTGCTCGAGAACGTGATTCGAAATACGAATGGCGATGAGTGCCGGCTTGCGGTCGAAGGCATTCTCGAATGGCTGGAAAATGGCACCAGCGAAGTTGAAATCGCTTTCCAGCCCGACCGCGTGCTAATGCACGATACGACGAGTACGCCGGCGCTGGTCGACATCGCCGCCATGCGCGACGCGCTGGCCGAAGCCGGGGCGGATCCGGGCGCGCTCAACCCCGTTCTTCCAGTCGACGCGTCAGTCGATCACTCGCTAGCGGTCGAGTATTTCGCGCGCGCTGACGCCGCGCCAATGAACCTGCAGCAGGAACTTCGCCGCAACGCGGAACGCTACCGCTTCCTGCGCTGGGCGTCGCGCGCATTGACCGGCGTGCGCATCCATCCCCCCGGCACCGGCATCATGCACACCATCAACCTTGAGCAACTGGCGACCGTCGTATCGGTCCAGGAACGCGATGGCGAACGTTGGGCGGCCCCAGACACTCTGATCGGCACGGACAGCCACACGCCCATGATTAACGGCATTGGCGTGCTTGGTTGGGGCGTGGGCGGCCTTGAAGCGCAGACCGTGATGTTCGGCATGCCGGTCATGCAGCGCATCCCGGACGTGGTCGGTGTGCACCTGACGGGTGCGCTCAATCCTGGGTCGCTTGCCACGGACCTGGCATTGACGGTGACGCAACGACTCCGGGAGATTGGCATTGCCGGCCAATTCGTCGAATTTTATGGTCCGGGCGTCGCCACGCTGACTGCTGGCGAACGCTCGGTCGTGGCGAACATGGCGCCGGAATACGGCGCTTCCACGGGCTTTTTCCCCGTCGACAACACTACGCTCGATTATTTGCGTGCGACCAGCCGCAACGCGGCTGCAATTACGCTCGTCGAAGTATTTACCAAGCGAGCGGGACTGTGGTTCGATCCCTGCGCCGAGCCGGTTTTCACGCGCACCATCGAGATCGACCTGAATGAGATCGGCATGCATGTCGCCGGTCCGCGACGCCCTCAGGATCTGCTTGATTACTCGGCTACATTCGCGGCACTCGAGACGTTAGCGTTCGTGCCCAAGGCCAATGCGCCCGGCATGCCGAAGCATCCTGTCGCGATCGCTGCAATCACAAGCTGCACAAACACGTCGGACCCCGCGCTGCTCATCGCCGCCGGGCTCGTGGCCCGCAAAGCGCGCAAGCTGGGCTTGACAGTACCGGGCTGGATCAAGACCTCGCTTGCGCCCGGCTCGCCCGCAGCGGCGTTGTATCTGGAGCGCGCCGGGCTCCTCGACGATCTGTCGGCACTGGGTTTCGATATCGTAGGTTATGGCTGCACCACGTGCATCGGCAACTCCGGCCAGCTCACCGAACCCGTAAAAGCAGCACTGGCAGCCAAGGCAATTCATCCGGTAGCGATGTTGTCCGGGAACCGGAATTTCCCCGGCCGCATTCATCCCGACCTGGATCTCGGCTTCATCATGTCGCCGCCGCTGGTCGTTGCATTTGCGCTGTCAGGCAACGCGCAAGCCGATCTAAGACTCGACCCTGTGCAGATCGCGCCGGACGGCACATCGGTTTTCCTGAGCGATCTGTGGCCTTCGCGCGAAGAGGTTGCGACGCTGCTCGAACTGGCGGCGGACCCGGACGACTATCCGCGCGCGTTCGCCAACGCCCGTCAGAATCCCGCGTGGCACGGCATCGATGCACCCGCCACCGCACAGTTCCCGTGGGACCCGCAATCGAACGCGCTAAGGCGTCCACCGTTCGCCGCCGTGACCGAAGGCACGCAGCTGGGAACGTACAGCGCCTACCCATTGCTCGTCCTCGGCGACGACATCACGACCGACCATATCTCGCCCGCCAGCGCCATCCCGAAGGACAGCTTCGTCGCGGACTTCCTCGTCGCACGCGGCGATGACCCCGAAGACCTGAATGTGTTCGCATCGCGTCGCGGCAATTGGGAAGTCATGATCCGCGCTGCGTTCTATAACAAATCGTTGGTCAACCTCCTGCAACCCGGCATGCCGGTCGCCCATACGCTGCACGTTCCGAGCGGCGACATCAAGCCGATTCACGAAGTCGCCGCGCAATATCGAGCGCAAGGCGATGCTGTCGTGCTCATCGCAGGCGAACGGTACGGCACGGGTTCTTCCCGCGACTGGGCGGCGAAGGGCCAGCGCCTGCTTGGAATTCGCGCCGTGCTGGCGGTAAGCTTTGAACGAATTCACCGGTCCAACCTGATCGGCATGGGCATCTTGCCGCTTCGGTGGCCGGCAGGCATCAGCCCAGCCAAGCTGAACATCCAGCCGGGTGATAAGGTAGAAGTGAGCGCGCCTTCCGATAAACTCGCGCCGCGTTGCAGGGTCGATGTAAAGATCGCGCGGGCAGATGCAAGCGTTGAATCCTACGAGGTGACGGCAGCTGTCGAAACGCAACTGGAAGTCGCATTGCTGCGCTGTGGCGGCGTCATTCCGTTTATCTTGCAGAAGACCCTGGCCGCTCAAGGTAAAAAATGGAAGCATGAACGATAGATCGATAGCCGCCCAAATAGTCGAATGGATCAGGACCGAAGAGTTGGAAGTGGGCAGTCATCTGCCCGCGCAAAAGATCGCTGACCACCTCCGGCTGTCCCGCTCGCCGGTCAACGAAGCCCTCTCGCTGCTGCAAGAAAAGGGCATGCTGAGCCGCGAGCGCAATCGCGGATTTTTCGTGGCAGACTTGGCACTTGAATGGGTGACGGACGCCGCCGATTCCATTCGTTTGAACGGCCCGGACCTAGTCACGAGCGCGTATTTCCGTATCGCAGATGATCGCCTGAAAAGTGCGTTGCCCGACGAGGTGTCGGAGCAAATGCTGAAGACTCGTTACGGATTGACGGCGACCCAACTCACAGCAGTTCTCGGGCGCATAGCGCAGGAAGGCTGGGCCGAACGCAAGCCAGGGTATGGGTGGCAATTCTCCGCCATGCTGACGACGCCCGACAGCTTGATGAAATCGTACCGCTTGCGTCTGGCGCTCGAACCGGCTGCGCTTCTTGAACCCGGTTACCGGCTGGACCCCAAGGTGCTCGAGCGCTGCCGTGCGGCGGAGCGGCATTTGCTTGACGGCGGTATTGAGACGGACACGGCGGATCAGTTGCACGATCGCGGCGTCCGCTTTCATGAGTCGTTGGTCGAGGCATCCGGGAACGCGTTTTTCATCGACACGATCAAGCGCGTGAACCGAGTGCGCCGCCTGCTTTCATATCGATCGATGCAGCACCGCGAGCGGTACAAGAAACATTGCAAGCAGCATCTGCATATCCTGGCGCTGCTTGAGAAGGAACGTAACGAAGAAGCCTCCGAGGCGCTGCGTGAACATCTTCAACACACGCTCGACGCGCTTTCGCGGATCGGCGACATTCTTGAACCTTAGGTGCGGTTTCCGCCAACCTTCCATTGCTCAAGACTCCATGACAACCGGCTCATCAGTGCTGTCCGCTTTCGCGCCCACCGGCACGCTGCGCGCGTCCATCAACCTGGGCAATCCGATTCTCGCCAACAAGGACGCCGTCAGTGGCGAGCCGGCCGGTGTTTCTATCGACCTGGCGAGGGAGCTCGGCAAGCGGTTAGGTCTATCCGTCGATCTCGTGGTCTTCGATACCGCGGGAAAGTCCGTTGAAGCAGTCAGCGACGAACGCGCGGATGTCGGCTTCTTCGCAATCGATCCGGCGCGAGGAGCAAACATTGCGTTCACTGCGCCGTATGTACTGATCGAAGGCTTTTATATGGTCCGCAGCGACTCTCCGATACAACACAACAGCGAAGTCGATAGCGCCAACACGCGCGTCGCGGTAGGTAAAGGCAGCGCTTACGATCTGTTTCTATCGCGGGAACTCAAGCACGCACAGATCGTTCGTGCGCCTACGTCACCCACCGTCGTGCAGGCGTTTCTCGAACAGGCGCTGGAGGTTGCCGCAGGCGTTAAACAACAACTCGAGAGCGATGCAGCGAAAAACTCGGGCCTTCGATTGCTCGACGAGCGATTCATGGTGATCCAGCAAGCAATGGGATTGCCGAAGAGCCGTGGTAACGCTGCGGCTGAGTATCTCCGGCGTTTCGTGGAAGAGATGAAAGCGTCGGGCTTCGTTGCGGACTCACTGGAGCGCCACAAGATTGGCGGTGCGTCGGTAGCACCCGCGTGCTGAAGGTTCGGGCACGGTTGTGTAAGCACCGAGAAGCCCACAACCGAATGCGCCTGACGCGATAAGGTTTCCTTTCTGGAATATCGTGGTTTTAGTTGACGGTTAAAAGGCAGGTCAATTGTTTTATTTTGGTTTCCTCACTTTTTACTGAATACCCTTCCCGGCTGAGCATGGCATCTGATGGGGAACACTTCCGGCGATCATGATCCGCATGCCTGGCACCTTGTTTTCCCTTACCGCACAGCCACTCCACCCCAACCGCAAGCCACATCAATAAACGGCTGTCTAGTGCTGGTTTCCCGGGCGATCCGAATATCGGCCGCCGATCGGCAGGACTGCTCTTCCCAACGGGAATATGAGCTTCTACGATCGCTTCCTATCCATTCATCGCATGGTTAAGCGTTGTGCAATCCCCTCCCGAAGGACGTTTGATGGCAATTCCCGTGTCTCCCACCCCTCGCCGGCTTGCAGCGCGCCGCGTGGGAAACCGCCGAATTCAGTCCATGAAGCGCGCAGCAATGGCGGGTGCACTGGCAATCGCGGCCCTGCCCGCCAGCGGATGGGCACAGCCGAGCGCCGCTGCCCCGGCGTTTCCTGAAATCCGTTTTGCCATCAACACCGACACCACCACGTCCATGCCGGGCAACGTGCTACGCAATACGTTTACGGACGAGATCCTCGCTAACGTGGTCGAATCGCTGGTGGCGCTCAAGAGCGACTCGTCAATCGCACCCATGCTTGCCGACAGTTGGGACATCTCGCCGGACGGAAAGCAATACACGTTTCACTTGCGTCATGGCGTGGTGTTCCACAACGGCACGCCGTTCACCTCCGCCGATGTCAAATGGAGCTATGACTACTTCATGAAGCCGCAGTCCGGCTACGTCTGCCGCGGCAACTATGACGGACACCGGGGTCCGAAGGTGCTTGCCGTGACCACACCCGATCCGCGTACCGTGGTGTTCGAACTCGACCGGCCGTCCGCGCTCTTTCTCACCCACATGACGGAACCACGCTGCCCGCTCGCCATCCTGAGTCCCGCGAGCCTCGACAAGAACGGCACGTGGCTGAAGCCGGTGGGAACCGGTCCGTTCATATTCAGCGAGTGGAAACAAGGGCAATACGTCCTGCTGACACCGTTCGCCCAATACCGGTCGCGCACCGAGCCGCCAAGCGGACTGGCAGGCGCGAAGCATCCACGGGCGAACGTGCGCTTCGTCGCCGTTCCGGACGAAGCGGCGCAAGTCTCCGCGCTCATGTCCGGACAAATCGACATGATGCACATATCGGAGAACACCCGGCCGCCATCTGATCCTCACTGGCATGTGATAGCGGGGCCGGGAGCGGACCCCGCTGCATTTCTGATGCAAACGCGCGACCCCTTGCTCGCCGACGTGCGTATCCGCCGAGCGATCGCGCTTGCCGTCGATCTGCCGGGCGTGGTGAACGCGGTCAGCGGCGGCTTGGCACGCTACAACTCATCGCTGACGCCGGATGCCGAAGCGCTCTATACCGCCGGCGACGCAGTGGGCTATAAGCAGAACCTGCCCGAGGTCAAGCGTCTGCTCGCGGCAGCCGGGTATGCCGGCCAGACCCTGACGCTAGAAACCAACCGCCGTTATGTGCACATGTATTCGAGCGCGGTGTACATGCAATCGCTGCTTTCCCAGGCGGGTATCAAAGTCAAGTTGCAGGTGGTCGAATGGGGCACCCAGGTGAACGACTTCCGTTCGGGGCATTTCCAGTTGATGTCATTTGGTTACTCGGCGCGCATCGAGCCTGCGCTGATGTACGGCGATGTACTCGGAGACAAGTCCAAGAATCCCATGGTGCAGTGGGAGAACCCTAAGGCGCGCGCGCTGCTGCGCAGCATCGACGGCGTGACCGACCCCGCCGCCAGAAAGCAGGTCTTCGAACAGTTGCACCAGATGATGATGGACGACGTGCCCATGATCGTGCTCAACGACACGCCCGACCTGACGCTTGTGAGCAACCGGTTGCAGGGCGTGACGACCTGGCCCCTGGGCCTGCAGCGTTTTTTCAACGTGACGAAGAACTAGGCAAGCCGATGCTCAGCTACATCATCAAGCGATTATCCATGGCGGTCCCGACTGTCTTTATCGTGACCCTGCTCGTATTCGGCATGATCCGCGCCATTCCCGGCGACCCGGCTTCGCTCATGCTCGGTGACCTCAACGACCCGGTGCTGCTGCAGCAAATGCGCCACTCGTTTGGTCTCGATCAGTCCATCCCCGCGCAATTCGTGATCTGGGTTTCGCATCTGCTCTCGGGCGACTTCGGCATGTCGATCGTCCGGCATCAGCCGGTGCTGGAACTGATCCGCGAAACCTTTCCGGTGACCGCCGAGATCGTGCTCGCGGCGACCTTCCTCGCCTGCCTGATCGCCATTCCCGCCGGCCTGTTCGCTGCCTGGATGCAAAACCGCCGCGGAGATCTCGCGGTGGTCATGGGCAGCATCATGCTGGTCTCCATACCGAGTTTCTGGGCCGGCATCCTGCTCATCTGGTTGTTTGGCGTGAAGCTGCACCTGCTGCCTACCTTCGGCTACCAGCCGTTTTCACAGGTGGGCTGGGCATCGTTCAAATACCTCGTGCTGCCGGTCATAGCGGTCACGCTGGGAGAAATCGCGGTCGTGACACGCATGATGCGGGCGAGCAGCATCGAAGTCCTGCGGCTGGAATATATCGCTCACGCACGCGCCAAAGGTTTGTCGGAACGGCGCGTGCTGCTGCGCCATACGCTGCCTAACGCGTTCGGTCCCACGCTCACCGTGATCGGTCTCGTGCTCGGTCACCTGCTCGCGGGAGGCGCCGTGATCGAGACCGTATTCACACTTCCGGGCATGGGACGCCTGCTCGTGGAAAGCATCTATTCGCGCGATTATCCCGTCGTGCAGGGATGCCTTCTTGTGATCGCGCTGCTTTATGTGCTGACCAATCTCGTTGTCGACCTGCTGTATCCGATCTTCGATCCACGCCTCAAGCTCTGACTCGCCCATGCCCTCCTCTCCCAAGCGCGCCCGGCGCGCCAACCTCGTGATCGGAGCCGTACTCGTCGGCCTCCTGCTGCTCATCGCGGTGGTCAATCTCGTCTATACGCCCTACGGTCCCCTCGACGTGAATATTCATGCGCGTTACGCGCCGCCGTCGCTGCAACACTGGTTCGGCACCGACGAATTTGGCCGGGACATCCTGTCCCGGATCATGTCGGGCGCCGGTGTCAGCACCACTGTCAGCGTCTGCTCCGTGCTGTTCGCATTGCTCGCCGGAACGTCGATAGGCGCCGTCTGCGGGTACGCCGGCGGCTGGTTCGACCGGGTCGCGGCCATGCTGATCGACGCGCTGATGGCATTCCCTGGCTTGCTGCTCGCACTCGGCATCATGACGGTGGTCGGACCGTCGAAATGGGGCGTGGTGATCGCGCTCGGCTTGGCCTACACGCCGTCAGTCAGCCGCATTGCGCGCGGCGCGGCGCTGTCGCTGCGCCAGCGTGACTTCGTGGTGGCATCGCAAACCATGGGCAATAGCGGCGCATGGACCCTTCTTCGCCATGTCCTGCCGCATTGCGTGGCGCCGTTGCTGGTCTTCTCGACTTCGCTGTTCGGTTCGGCGCTCCTTGCCGAAAGCGCACTCAGTTTTCTCGGTCTTGGCGTGCCCGCGCCCGAGCCTACTTGGGGCGGCATGCTTGCCGACGGCCGCACGGCTATCGACCAGGCAATCTGGGTCGTGCTATTCCCGGGTGCGGCTATCTCGCTTGCCTTGTTCGGCATCAATCTGTTCGGTGACGGGGTGCGCGATCTGCTCGACCCGCGCATGAAGGGGGGAATGTGATGAAGGCTCCTGTTCAACACCCATTGCTGACGGTAAGCAACCTGACTATCGGTTTCCCGGACAAAACAGGCGCGATCAAAGAGGTTACGCACGACGTGAACTTCACGTTGAACGCAGGTGAGTCGCTAGCGCTCGTGGGCGAGTCCGGCAGCGGCAAGACCATGGTCGGGCGTGCGTTGCTTGGCTTGCTGCCGGAACGTGCGGAGATCGTCTCGGGGACTATCAGCTTCGAGGACCGTGACGTCCTCGGCAATACGCCGGCGCAATGGCTGGCTACGCGCGGCACGGGCATTGGCATGGTGTTTCAGGAGCCCATGGTCTCGCTCAACCCGGCTATCCGCATTGGCGACCAGTTGACGGAAGCGCTTATGCGGCGGCGTTCCATTGCGCGCGATGCGGCGCGTTTGCAGGCTATCGCCATGCTTGAACGGGTTCGCGTGCGCGATCCCGCCGGCTGTATGAAACGATACCCACACGCGTTTTCCGGCGGCATGCGGCAACGCATCCTGCTCGCCGCGGTCATGTTGCTGCGCCCGAAGCTGCTGATCGCGGACGAGCCCACGACCGCCCTCGATTGCGTGGTGCAGAAAGAAGTGCTCGACCTCATGATCGAACTCACGCGCGAGGAGGGCACCGCGCTGATCTTCATCAGCCACAATCTTGCGTTGGTCACGGCCTACACGGAACACGTGCTCGTGATGCGGCGCGGGTCGGTCGTGGAAACCGGCGCAGTAGGGACGGTGCTGGCACGCCCCTCGCACGAATACACGCTAAAGTTGCTCGAAGCGCTGCCAAGGCGCGTGGATAATGAGGACACGTTGGGCTCACCCAGCTCATCTTCCCCGCCGGTCATCGAAGTCAAGGACGTGGCGATCGATTACCGGGTGCCCGGCTTGTGGTTCAGGAAGATTCTCGCGCGGGCCGTGCATCCGACATCGTTCAGCGTGCAGGCGGGCGAGACCCTGGCGATCGTTGGTGAATCGGGCAGCGGAAAAACAAGTATCGCGAAGGCGATCCTCGGGCTTGCACCGACCGCGCAAGGGCAAATCCTGCTCAACGGGCTACCGTTCCTCAACGCCGGCCATGACGCAATGCAAGCCGCGCGCCGCTCGGTCCAGATGGTGTTTCAGGACCCCTACTCCTCACTCGATCCACGCATGCGGGTCGACGCACTCATTGGCGAAGGACTGCGGCTCGATAAGACCCTCAGCCGCGCACAACGCGCCCAGCGGGTCACGGACGCGCTGGATGACGTGGGCTTGAGCGAGTTCGCCGGCCGCCTCGTCCATCAGCTCTCCGGCGGCCAGCGCCAGCGTGTGGCGATTGCACGCGCGTTGGCGAGCAGACCTGCCGTGATCATCGCGGACGAGCCGGTGTCCGCACTCGATGTCACCGTGCAGAAGCAGATTCTCGACATGCTCGTCTCGTTGCAGCAGCGCTACCGGTTTGCGTGTCTGCTGATCTCGCATGATCTGGGCGTGGTCGAGCAGATCGCCGACCGCGTGCTGGTGATGTTCCGGGGCCATATTGTTGAAGAGGGAACGCGCGACGCCGTCTTCGACAACCCGGTTCATCCGTACACCCGTAGACTCCTGCAAGCCGTGCCTGAGTTGCGGGGAAATCGCGATGACGGCTTCAAGGTCATCACGCGCACCGTGCCTGACGACATCGATCCGTCCCGCAAGTATTTCAACGCCGAGTTGGTGGGCCGCGACATGCCTGTGCTGGTCGACGTAGCAGCGCCCGCGCTCAGGTCCACACCAGCCTTTGTGGATCACCGCATTGCGCTTGAAGCAGTGCATTCATCGTGACTCTGATCCAGCTCCGGGCATTTTGTTCGGTCGTCGAACAAGGCAGTTTTCGCGCCGCGGCGAGAGCGCTCGACATTGCTCAAAGCACGTTGACCCAAGCCATCCAAAGCTTGGAGGCGGAGTTGGGCGTCATGCTGCTGAACCGGTCGCATCAAGGCATCAGCCTGACCGCCCTCGGTGAAAACTTCCTGGTCCGTGCCAACGCGATCATCCGCGACTGCGAGCGTGCCACGCAGGACATGAGGCCTTTGACGGAAGAACCGGAGGGACACATCGCACTCGGCGTGACCTCCGAGCCGCTCGCGGAATTCCTGCTGCCGGTACTCAAGCGTTTCATCGAACGGTTTCCGCGCGTGCGGGTACATGTATCCAGCAGCTACGCGAAGATGCTGATCGAAAAGATTCGCGATGGCGCGCTCGACTTCGCACTGTGCCCGCTTGCACCCCATGTAAGCGACGTCGATCTCAGCATCGAGCGCATGTACCGCTCGGACGCGGGCGTGATCGCGCGCAAGGGCCA
>Ga0302310_10003330_pt1 | contig 12562 bp, 16 predicted proteins | sample III_Palsa_N1_2_FD_200451 | JGI IMG/M metagenome (GOLD analysis project Ga0302310, IMG submission 200451) | Peat permafrost microbial communities from Stordalen Mire near Abisko, Sweden - III_Palsa_N1_2 | ecosystem: Environmental > Terrestrial > Soil > Palsa > Peat permafrost | place: Sweden... | reverse complement strand
CTTGCGGCGATCTACAAATATCGCCGGACGGTGGAGGATGTTGAGTGCACTGGCACCGTAATTTCCGTCTACCCCATCACCGTAATTTCGGTGCTTCGCCGCCCGGCTCTCGTCGCCTGGTCACGTCATCCGGGTATAAATTCCAGATCAGCGCGGTGAGGAAGCCTGGGCGTCGAGATAGCAGGGGCGGTACATGCTCATCAGCTCCTTGCCGCGCAGGAAGATCATCTGCGGTTTCAGCCCCCCGCGTGCCGCGATCCAGCGTCGTACCGAGGAGGGATAAATCGAATACAGCATCTGCGTGGCGCCCGGGTTGGTTACCGCATGGCCATTGGCGTCCGAATCCCACGCCGCGTGGAAACCCAAAACGGCTTGAGAAGTCACGCATATCCTCTCACGCGGAACCGCGCCCAGCACCATGGTGCATGCCGAGGCGCACAGTCCGTCGATGATCACGGTCTCGCCTGAACTGCGAAGACCCTGATATCTATCGATGTAAGTGCCTATCTTGCCGCCGGGATCATCAGCAATCCGGATTGCGGCATGGCTTGAATTCACCCCCGCCAGCATGAGAACACCCGCGATCAAAGCCGTTGCAAATCTCATGTCCCAGCCCCGCATCCAAAGTTGTTCGCCCAAATCCGAACGATTTGACCGATCTGGCTTAATTCAAGATGCTTGTTGCAAGATGCTTGCCAGCAACCAGCCGGCTCCGGGTTCCCCGGTGATGCAGATCCCAAAAAACAGGGATTTTGATGAAAGCGGGGTATTACGGCGACAGTGCACTCAATTGACATGCCGCGCCTTGGCGGTTCCTATCGACACCTCGCCGAAGACGCGAGCGGGCGGCGCTTCGGACCACCGACCGGGATTAAACGGACAAACAATGACCGGTGACAAATCCAGACTGCTCAAGGTCGGCGACCGCGTTTGCTGGGGAGCCACGACAACCGATCTTGGCACGATTGCCGGAACGGCCTGGAGCGGCGTCACCATTGATTGGGATGACGGACACTCCAGTTCAATTCAGCACAATGACATGAGCCCGGTGACGGTGGCGCCGTTAAAAATATAAGGCGCCCGCGCGCGAAAATTATCCGCCACGCATGACGGATTGCAGGCGCTGGATCGACTCGTGCTTCTGTCGGTGCGAGTCGCCTTCAATGGTATTGGGTCCCATCGCCATGGAACCAGCGTGCATCTGGTTATTCTGAAAACGAAACGCGATTTCCCGGTGCGCGAGATCGCTCCAGCGATCGGCCTCTCCCAGCCATTTCCAGCTACGCGCGCTGTCCGACATCGCGCGTTCCCTGCAAAGCGCTTCGATTTCGCGGCAGCCTAATGCTAGGTTGTTCATGTCCAGCTTCCTTTTCTGGTGGCAGCTGCGAGGATGCTGACCCGGTGTGACCCTTTCGAGTCCATCATGCGCCTTAACCGTGAAGCGACAGCCGGCCTGACGTGTTGAGAATGACGCGATGGCCGCGAGAGTGCGGGCCAGGGAGCCGGACATTTTTCAAAGACGCCGACCTTCGGAATCGGGTACGTCTCCGCGTCTGCGATTCCGGCATACCCGAAACGAGGCGACAGATGGCGAGATTCGATCCGAAGGATGCCAATTTCGAGGCGCGTGTCCGGACCAGCTTCGCGCGCCAGACCGCCATGGCGACGCTGGGCATTGAGATTGCCGGCCTCAAGGCCGGCGAGATCGAATTGAGAATGCCGTACGCCGTCGCCTATACGCAACAGCATGGTTTTATCCACGCCGGTATCATCACGACCGCGCTCGATACCGCCTGCGGCTATGCCGCTTTCTCGCTGATGCCCGACAACGCGGCGGTTCTGACCGTCGAATTCAAGACCAACCTCATCGCCCCGGCGCGGGGCGATTATTTTCTGTTTCGGGCGTGGGTCCTCAAGCCCGGCCGAACCATCACCGTCTGTGACGCGCAGGCATTCGCGGTGGAGGAAGGCAAGGAGAAACTGGTCGCGACCATGACCGGTACCTTGATGGCGCTGTTTGATCGCGAAGGCATCGCGCATTAAACCCCCGTCGGTTCCGATTGATTGAGAACCGGACTCAAACATCAGGCGCACTGTCGCCAGATGTACCGTCAGCGGCATTTTACAACGCAACACTCCCCATCCCTGGTGGGGTGGGGAGTGTCGCAAGGCTGGCCGAGATGGATGGCGGTCTCCAGGATGATCCCGGAAACAGCCGATCAGGGACTTCAGCTCGGGGGATTGAGGTTCGGGCTTTCGCCGCCTACCCTCGACGGGTCAAACCCGCTGAAGCCGAAGTTCTCGCGGTTCCGATATTCGTCGCTGGTCGCATAGGGCGCCATCGACTGATTATACGCTCCGCGAAAATTCCATTGATCATGGGTTCGGACATGCTTGCTCGGACCGAGCATGCCGGCGTCCTGGGCGAACACCGGGGTCGCGATCGCGGCGGAAAGAATAACAAGTGCACTGAGCGTCTTGAGACTGGTCATTGGGTTGCTCCGTTCGTTGGGTCGTCGTTCTGCTAGTTCACAGAGAAAACCCGCCGTTACGAAGCATGTTCCGGCAGCACCGGCTAAAATCCATTTTAGAAACATCACGCGGGCGTGACACCCTGCGATTGTGCGGCCGGCAATGGAAATTCACGATGAAATGCACATAGCAAAGCAAGGTACCCGCCAAACCCGTGCCGGGTTTCGTGCGACGCACGGCCGCGAGATGGACGTTGATGCTGAGAGCGATCCCTATCGGGATCATGAAGAAGCTTGCGCCGCCACAGTCGACGATATCAGGCGCACTGCCAGCGCAATCGTTGTCAGTGCAATCGCGCAATCAATCCAAATAAATATTCCCGGGACATGGAAAATGTCCCGGGAATATTCTGGCGGGGGCCGGCGGAACATACCTTTAGATATGTTCCGTCGTTCCGCTGGCTTGCATTAGTTTCCGGCGGGACGCAGATCCGGATCTTCGCCACCCACTCTGGACGGATCCCTTCCGCTAAAGCCGAAATCTTCGGTGTCGGCGTCCCGGCGCGGGGCAGCGTAGACGGCCGCGTTCGACTGATTGTACGCGCTGCGATAGTTCGACCGATCATGGGACCGGACATGAGTAGCCGGGCTGGGCTGCTGCACGTCCGCGTCCTGAGCGAACACCGGCGTGGCAATTGCGGCGGAAAGAATCATTACAGCGCTTAATGTTTTAAATTTGGTCATTGATTTGTTCCTGTTGCTAACGTGATGACGAAGCAAACATAGAACTTCATTTCGCAGTCACCATTAAATTCGATGTTAGAGACTTCAACCGGGTGTGATCGGCGAGCGAGACACTTCAAGCGGGCGTGATCCGTGACCTGCCGAGTGCGGAAACACGAACCGGAAGCCCGCTTTTCTGATTCGCTTGAGGCGCCACGAAACAGTTTTGAAACGAGAACGAAACTGTTTTCATGGGCCACACAATCGCAACAAAACCCAATCCTGGTATTGACGGCGCTATCGACCGGTCAGGGAGCGCACAATGACTGCAATTGCAAAAGCCTTGTTGCTGAACGTGATTTCCGCGGACTCGCCCGATCTCGATATTTTCAAGACGATTGCGCTGTTTTGCGGCGTCGGCTTGCTGGTCTCGCTGCTGCTGGCAACAGGGCTCGCCTATCTACCATCAGAGCCGCACACGCTGGATGTGATCGACTGGATGTAAGCGCCGGATTTTTCCGGCAGACGGCTCTGACCGGCGCTCGTGGTCGAAGCCCTTTTACCTCGAAGCACTTTTACTTCCCCCCGGCGGGACATGAGAACATATCCCTGGATATGTTCTGCATGTCCCGGTCGCGTGAATCAGCTCGGCGGGTTGAGATCCGGATCTACGCCGCCGACGCGCGACGGGTCCCTTCCACCAAAGCCAAAGTTGTCCATGTTCGATCGTGGAGCGGCGTAGGCGGGCTCATTCACCTGATTATACGCGCCGCGATAATTCCGGACATGGGCCCGGACATGATGGGTCGGCGCGGCCTTCGGCGCGAGGGTATCCGCATCCTGGGCGAACACCGGGGTAGCGACGGTAGCGCAAAGAATTATCGCAGCGCTGAGTGTTTTGATGTTGGTCATTTGATTTTCTCCGTTTTGTCGGCCGAGCGCCGACGCGAACGAAGCGGGTGTAGGATTGTCTTTCCACCGCGGCCATTAAATTGGATTTCATTCGGCTGAATTGAATGTGATCCGCTGCGGCTGCCAGTACACGTTCGTTTGAAGACACGGACAGCTGTGATCGGCGCGCCGTTTTGCGGCGCCGGCGCGCCGATGCCGGCGGCATCAGGGCCGGCCCGGTTGCCGTCGCAGCCTCACACGCGGGAGGTGATGGACTGGCAGCAGGCGCCGGATTTTTCTTGACCGGCGGCCTCTTCCAGGCACGATCGACCAACGTCCGGTCCGTCCGCTGGACACCGCGCCGCTGATCGGCGCGGATGAACGAGATGGATGAACAACTCGGACGAACAACGGAGTCCTCTGGGGGAACATTTGGCGGCCCCAGCGCGTTTTGCATCCCTTGGCCGGAGACCGCGCCATGCAGTTGCGAAGCCTCATTGTCCATGTGGCGATAGCGGCCAGCCTTGCGGGCTGCTCACAGGAGGTGGAATACACCGACCAGCAACGGGCGTGCATCGCCCGCCGCTATGGCTATTTCGACGCCAGGAAACTCAGTCAGTGCGTCGATGTCTGCAAGACCTGCATGAGAGGCAATGACATTACCTGTTACACATCGTGCAAGCTCAGGGGCGCGGGCTGAACCGCTGCTGGCCGCGCGCCGGGCGGCGTTTTCGATCACGCCGCGGCGGTCTCGCCTTCGATGTCGTTTTCCGTGACCGTCCGGTTGCGCCCCAGCCGTTTCGCCTCATAGAGACCGCGGTCGCAGCGCTCGATCATCGCCTCGGCGGATTCCGCCAGCCGGAATTGCGCGACGCCGATCGAAACCGTGATGCTCGATATCGCCTGGCCTGTGGTGCGCCGGGTCAGGCGCGCTTCGGAAATGCGACGGCGAATCCGTTCGGCGACCTCCGTGCACGCCGCGAGATCGGTGTCGCGCAGCACGGCAATCAGCTCTTCGCCGCCGTAGCGCGCCGCAAAATCGCACTCGCGAACGTTTTCCTGCAATACCTTGGCCACCAGCCGAAGCACCTGATCTCCGACCTGATGGCCATAGGTGTCGTTGAACTTCTTGAAGTGATCGATGTCGATCATCAGGATGCTGAGCGGCTCGTCCCCTTCCATAGCGGCGATCTGCGCCGAACGGAAGAACGCGTCCATCGAGCGCCGGTTGGCCAGCCCGGTGAGCGCATCCGTGTTGGAGCGCTCTTCGGCGGCCTTCAGCGAGTCGCGGATTCTGTCGAGCTCTGCCGTGCTGGCGATGAAATTCGTTTCCAGCGCCGCGGCCCGTGCGTTCGCCCTGCCGAGTTCATCCACCAGCTTCTCGATGATCGATCTCGGATCGCTGTTGGTCTGAGCCTGTGACGCCACTTCCGAGGTGACTTCCGACGTGACCCGGCCGAGCGCCTCGATCTGGGTACGGTTGTCGGAGATCGCGGTGGCGAGAAATTCCCGGGCGCTGGATATCACGCTTTGCAGCTGTTCCGGATAATCATCGGTGATTTCAGCATCGGACTGCTGCTTGACGAACGTCGCGTAGAGTTCGCGGTTGATCGAGGCATCGAATTTGCGCTTGTTGCCGATCAGGATGTCGATGGTCTTGCGCAGCGCCGGCGACGTACCCATCGCATAGTCGAACCAGACCGAGAAATTGCCCGGCGTGACCGGCACGGATTGCTGCGACATCGACCGAATAGCCCGATCGGCAACGGTCGTCGCATATTCCACATCCATGTCACCGAAGAGGTCGTCGGCCATCACCCAGATCCAATGTTTCAGCAGATTTCCGGCCAAATTTACGGTGCGAGAACTAAACTTTCCTTTAATCTTTTGCCGATAAAGGCGCCTTCGTTCACTCAGGATTCCCTCAGCCCCGCGCCCTTCAGCCGCTCCGACAACCAGTCGGACAAGGGCTGGTTGCGCACCCCGCCGATATACACGTCCGATGTGACACTCGTTTTCGCGAGCGTCAGGCAAACCCCCATTCCATAGGCGAACCACAGATACGGATCGGTCAGCGCGCACAGCTTTTGCCGGTCATGTTCGGGCGGCTGATGATTGCTGGCCTTGCGTACTTCGACCGCGAGCAGGTTGTCGGGAACGGCGCGCCGGTGCACGACGATATCGGGATAAACAGATTTTCCCAGATGATCGTCGGTCGAGACGATGCTGCCCTTCGGCATCCGCAGCGTGCGCTCGCCCAGACGGTCGTAATCGCAATCGACCTGCCAGCCGGGAAACTCCCTTTCGAGATACACCGCCAGCCGGTGCGTCAATGCGCGCTCGCCGAGATCCTTCTCGAACAGATAGGCCTCGCGCGCGTAGAACTCCCCGAGCGCCCTGATGACCCTGTCCAACTCGGCCTGCATCTCGACTTGCATCTGGCCTCCCTCCGTCATTCCGGGGCGATGCGAAGCATCGAACTACGATGTGCAAGGGCACATCTGAGGTCTGGTGCTGCGCACTATGCCGGAATGACGATCTCAAAAGCCTTCGCGCTCGCTGCCGCTCGCCCTTACATCTGCACTTCGATCAGCCGCGGTCCCGGCTCGGCGACGGCTTCCGCCAGCGCCTTGACGAACTCGTCCGCGGTGGTGACCGCGCGGCCGGAAACGCCCATGCCCCTGGCGAGCGCGACCCAGTCAAGCGTCGGGCGGTCGATCCTGAGCATGTCGAGCGCGCGCTGGCCCGGCTCGCCGGCGCCGACGCCATCGAATTCGCCGCGCAGGATCTGATAGATGCGGTTGGCGAACACGATGGTCAGAACGTTGAGGCCTTCGCGGGCCTGGGTCCACAGCGATTGCAGCGTGTACATCGCGCTGCCGTCGCCGACCATGCAGATCACCTTGCGGTCGGGGCAGGCCACCGCGGCCCCGGTCGCGACCGGCGTCGAAAACCCGATCGAGCCGCCCATGTTCTGCAGCCAGTCATGCGGGTTGGCGGCGGCGGTCGGCGGAAAGAAACCGCGCCCGGTGGTGATGGATTCGTCGACCATGATGGCGTTTTCCGGGATCGCCATCGCGATCGCCTGCGCGATCGAGGCGTGGGTCAAGGCCCCCGTCGGTTTTGTCAGTTCGACCAGCGGCTGCGGCCTGGCGTCGGCTGGCTTCGCGCCGAGCGCGGAAGCCAATGCCTCCAGGGCCGCGACCGAGTTCTCAGCCCCCGAAGTCATGCGATGCACCTCGCAGCCGTCGGGCCTGAGCATGCTCGGCTTGTTCGGATAGGCGAAGAACGCCACCGGATCGTTGGCTTCGACCAGCACGATATGTTTGAAATCCTTCAGGATCGGCAGCGCCTGCTCGATCACATAGGGAATCCGGTCGATCGCAAACCGCCCGCGCCCGCGCGCCATCCGCGGATTATAGGTCTGGCCCATCACCTTGCAGCCGGTCTTGCCGGCAATCTGCGCGGCCAGCGCCAACCCCTGCTCGGTCAGCGCGCCGCCGGTCATCAGCAGCAGCGTTGACGCGCCGCCCCTCAGCACCTTGGCGGCGTTGTCGACGGCCTGCGACGAGTAGCTGGCGCGCTGCGATTCCACCGGAACCTGGGCGATGCCGTCAGCCTCGTTCCAGGCGGTGTCGGCGGGCAGGATCAGCGTCGCGATCTGCGGCGGGGAACTTTTGGCCGCGGCGATCGCGGCGGCGCCGTCCTTGGCGACGGATTTGGCATCCGGCGAGGTCCGCACCCAGGCCGACATCGGCCGCGCCAGGCCCTCGATGTCGGAGGTCAGCGGCGCGTTGAACCCGATGTGATAGACGGCGTGCTGGCCGACAATATTGACGATGCCGGAATTCGCCTTCTTGGCGTTGTGCAGATTGGCCAGGCCGTTGGCGAGACCGGGTCCCAGATGCAGCAGCGTCGAGGCCGGGGTGCCCTTCATGCGGAAATAGCCGTCGGCCGCTCCCGTCACCACGCCCTCGAACAGGCCGAGCACGCAGCGCATGCCCTCGACCCGGTCCAGGGCGGCGACAAAATGCATCTCGGAGGTGCCGGGATTGGCGAAGCAGACGTCAACCCCGCCCGCGACCAGGGTCCGCACCAGACTTTCCGCACCGTTCATTCTTCCGCTCCCGTTCGCGCGTTTCCCAAATATCTCAGCGCAGATCAATCATTCCTGACGCCATTCGTCAAAGGGCGCGCCGGCATTGCTGCCCCTTGACTGCCATTTGGCTGCCATTTGCCTTAATCAGCCGGCGCGGAGTTTCCGGTCATCCTTCCGGCCGCGGTATTGTTTCGGTAACCGCCGTGTTTGAAAGTCGCCGAACTCACGGCCTCGTCGCTTGCGAAACCCTGCCAATTATGGCCTGTCTCGTGGTCAAATCGGTTGGCCAAATCGTATTTTTGCGGGGCACGAGATGATCCGGGTGATGGCGTTGCTGGCGGTGAGCGCGATGTGGCTGGCCGGCGCCGGCCCTTTGAGCGCGCAGGACGCCGATTTTCGCGATTTCTTCCGCGGCGGTTCCAATTTCGGCAACAGCGGCTCAGGTCCTGTTCCCCGCACCACCGTGAGCTTTGACGGCCGCTATGCCCCCGGCACCATTTTCATCAATACCGCCGAGCGGCGGCTCTATCTCGTGCTCGGCAATGGCGAGGCGCTGCGTTACGGCATCGGCGTCGGCCGCGACGGCTATCGCTGGTCCGGGGTCCACCGCGTCAGCGCGAAAAAGGAATGGCCGGGCTGGACCCCGCCCTCGCAGATGCGGGCGCGGCGGCCCGATCTGCCGCGCTACATGGAAGGCGGCATCCAGAATCCGCTCGGCGCGCGCGCGCTGTATCTGGGTTCGACGCTGTACCGCATCCACGGTTCGAACGAGCCGGAGACGATCGGCCAGGCGGTATCGTCCGGCTGCTTCCGCATGACCAATGACGATGTCACCGACCTCTATAACCGCGTGCCCGTCGGCGCCACGGTGATCGTGAAGAATTAGAGAGCTTTGGCTGCGTAAGACATTGTCGTCCCGGCGAACGCCGGGACCTATACGCCGCGGCGGTTGTTTTGAGAGACGCTGCTTGACGGCTTTCGCGCAATAACTAAAGCCTGTGGTTATGGGTCCCCGCGTTCGCGGGGACGACGACGTTGTTGCGATGACACGATTCTCACATTTGCCGATAGTCACGTTCGCCCTGGCCGCGATCGCGCTTGCCAGCGCCGTCGCGCCGGCGCTCGCCGCCGAAAATTCCGCCATCGCCTCGCGCCAGCGCGCCGAGAAGAAGAGCTTCACCGACGCCGAAATCATCGACGGTTTTTTCAAGACCGCGTTCGGCGCCGAATTCCATCTGGCCGGCCGGGTCGATCGCATCCGCAAATATAACGGGCCGGTGCGGGTGTTCGCGCAAGGCGCCAGCCGTCCGGATCGCAATGCGCAGCTGGCGAAGGTGGTCGCCGACATCGCCCGGCTCGTCCGGCATCTCGACATCGCCTTGGCCGGAACCGCCGACGACGCCAATGTCGTGGTCACGCTGGTGCGCGACCGCGATCTGTTCCGCACCATCCAGCGTTTCTATGGTGACGAGCGCGCCCGCGAGATCAGGCGTTCGCTCGACCCGCAATGCCTGTCCGGCTTTCGCAAGAACGAGGGATCCGAAATCGAGCACTCCGACGTGATTCTCCCCGTCGACAAGGGCGATTTCGTCTTCCTCGACTGCGCCTATGAAGAACTGCTGCAGTCGCTGGGACCGATCAACGACACCAACGCGTTGCCCTGGACCATGTTCAACGACAAGGTGTCGATGGGGTTTTTCGATGTCTACGACCAGTACCTGCTGAACATCCTGTATGACCCGCGCGTCAAGGCCGGCATGACGATTGAAGAGGTCAAGGCGGTGCTGCCCGAGGTGCTCGCCGACGTCCGCGCCTGGGTGCGCAAGGTCAACGGCCTCGCCGAGTAAGCGTCACTTCCCTGAGGTGCAGATCGCCTTCAGCGAGGCCCATTCCGCCGCCGTCAACAATGGCGGGCCGCTCGGTGGCCGGTCTTCGTCACTCATCCGCTTCAACCGTTCTTCCGTCAACGGGTGGTTCGACAAAACCGACAAGCTGTTGTCCACTTGCTTTCCGGTGACGCGGAACAGCAATTCGCCCATCGCCTTAGGCGACCGGCCAAGCCGGTGCATCACATCGATCGAAAACGTATCGGCATTCTGTTCCGCTTCGCGGGAATAGGACGCCGTCACCAGCGAGCGCGAGGCAAAAATCAGTGCGCCGGAACCGGTGACGTCGCCGAACAGCAATCCGATCAGGAACGACGTGCCGCCATTGTAGATCAGGTTGCGCGTATTATCGCGATGCTTGAGATGACCGAGTTCGTGCGCCAGCACGCCGGCGATCTCGTCCGGGTTTTCCGCCTTCGCCAGCAATCCATCGAACAGATACACCTTGCCGCCGGGCAGCGCGAAGGCATTGGGAATCGGGGTCGACAACACAGCGGTCTGGATCGCCCCATCCATCCCCGCAGCCTCGCGAATTTCATTCACCAGCTTGTTGAAGGCTGCGCGCCCCGGGGCATTGGTGCAGGTCTTGTTGCCGAACAGAATCCTGACCTGCCCCTCCGCGACATCGCCAAGACGACGCTCCAGCGCCGGGGGCACCAAAGGTGTGAGCCGTTCGGCGGCCAGCGGGACCCCGAACCAAACCATGGCAACGATTGAAATCGCCGCGGCCAGCGACCAGCCGACAATGGCGGCAACGCCGCGACGCCCCGGAAGATTGGCATCGAGCTCGCTGCAACGCGCGGTCAACTCCGCGGCAACGGCCGCATCACGGATCTCCAGCCGCGCCAAAGCAGGCGCCGTCAGGCAGCTCAGGCGCAGCGTGCCGGACGGACTGTCGGCGCGGCGGATATCGGTATAGGACCACGTAGCCAGCCGGTTCTGATCCGCGTTGATGTCAAGCTGGTCCTTGAACGCCAGCGTCACCGCGTGCCGGCGGCTCGACGTCCCGTCGAAATAGATCGCCGACATGCCCGGTCCCGACGGTTCGGAGATATTTTCCGACCCGCTATCCATGCCGCTAACCATGGGAACGGATGCCCATCAGCTAAAACCCGGCGACATCGAGTCCGTCGGCAAAGCCTTCACCGAGCGCATTGGCCAGCTCGCCTTTGGCGGCCACATTCGCCGCGGCCTCAAGGCGATAGACGGTGGTCGACGCAATCACCCTCGCCCACACATCGCGCAGCAGATAAACCCGCATCACGACATTCATCGCGAGGATCAGTGCCAGATAGCCGATCACCAAGGCCACAAGCATCGGAATGCCGCCCTGCAAACCGCTCTGGGTGAAGAGCTTTGTCATCGGCGTGTGATTGATGCCCGCGATCAAGGCCGCGCAGGCGAACAGGTAGGCCGAGAACAGCACCGATATCAGCAGGAACCAGCCGATCACTTTCCAGTAAAGGCTCATCAGCGCGCTTTCCGACAACGCCGACTCCAGGCGCACGTCGCCAAAGCGTATGCCAGAAAGCCACCAACGCCACTCGATGGCCTTGAACATGGCGTAAAGGAAGGGTGCCGCCAGAGGTACGAGGAAGGCAAAGAGTCCAACAATTATCGATAGGGGCTTCAACGCGGGGAAGTACTTGGTGAGCGGAGTGATAACGAACAGCACAATGAAGGACGTCATGAAGAAAAGCCAAAGCCCCCAGCCGCGCTTGAAGAATTCCCAGCCGGTTCCTGCAAAACTGCCCTGCAGATCGCCGTAATAAGTGTGCCGCATCTTGTAACGCTCGAGCGCGGCTTCACGCCACGGCAGCGCCAGGCCGAGCGTGATCAGCGCCAGCACGCCCCACAGCGCCGCGCGCCCGGCATAGGCCAGACCCGAGCCGCTCATCCAGAACCGCACCCCGCACCACACCGTGCGGGTCAGGCGATAGCGCCGCGCGCGGTAGATCGCGAATTGCCCGAACAGATAGAAGAACAGGAACAGGGGAAGACTGGCGAACGCCTTGGCGCGCTCCACCTCAACGCCGACCATAAAGTAGGCCAGGTAGATCGGCAGCAGGATCGCGATCGCGAACAGAAACCCGAACAATAGCTCCTTGGCCCGGCCGGTATATTCCGCCGCATGGCCATCGATCAGGGTGTTCGACCACAGATGACGGCGGATATCGGTGGCGAGCCAGAATCGATAAAAGCCGAAGGTAACGAGTTCAAGCCCCGCGCCGCGGATCACCAGCCCGCGGAATTCGCCGCGGTCGCCCGAAAATGACACCAGCCCCGGCACCGGCGGCGGATGCAGCGGCACAGAACTCATCTGATTCATTATTCATTCTCAAATGCAAATGTCCGGAATGCAACCATAGATTATGCACGGCCGGAATGCGATCGGCTCGAATGAATATAATGAATATTAATATTATGCGGATTTCTCGAACAGCTCGCGGCCGATCAGCATGCGCCGGATCTCGTTGGTGCCGGCACCTATT
>Ga0302310_10003329_pt1 | contig 12563 bp, 8 predicted proteins | sample III_Palsa_N1_2_FD_200451 | JGI IMG/M metagenome (GOLD analysis project Ga0302310, IMG submission 200451) | Peat permafrost microbial communities from Stordalen Mire near Abisko, Sweden - III_Palsa_N1_2 | ecosystem: Environmental > Terrestrial > Soil > Palsa > Peat permafrost | place: Sweden... | reverse complement strand
CGTTTGACAGCTTCGGTGCGTCGGCCGCCGCCCCATTGAATGCCTCCGCGAGATTGGGGGCACGGAACACGTTCGCCAGGGTGCCACGCAGCAGCAGATCGTCGATCGGCTTGTACTCCACCGCGAACTTGAAGTTGTTGGTGCTGCCGTAGCCATTGTCGTAACGCGAGTAGCGATCGCCGATGGTTGCGTTCAGCGACTTGATAAGCGGCAGCTCGCTGAGAATGGGAATGAAGGTTTCCGCAAATACCTCCTTTACGTTATAGCCGCCCCGCGTGGCCGAGACACACTGGCTGCCCAGCACACAGGTACCCGCGACCGGGTCAAATGCCAGCAGCGGATCCACGTTCGAGTTGAGGAATTCCTGGCGATAGTCGATACCAGCCGCCAATTGCACCGTGCCCGCGGGCAGGCTGAACACGCCACCATTGATGCCCGCGTGCCACTCCTTGAGGCTCGAATATTCATTGGTGACGGCCGGTGCCGCGGCTGCCTTCAGGGCAGCGACCGAGCCCGGAGCGTACAGGTCGAACGGATTGAACCCCAAAGCCGTCGAAGTGATTCCAGCCGGACAGGCGACAGGAGCCGCCGCCGTTCCGCACGCCAGGCCCGTAGCTGACATGTAGGAGGGACCCGTGTACAACTTGCCCGCATTCGGCAGATTCAAGGTCGTGGTGACCGCGCCCGAATGACCATAGTCAAGGCCGGCATCCCAGTTCCAGTCCTGGCTGAACAGCGAGAAAGTACCCTTCAAGCCGAGATTGACCTGACCGGTGTTGGCACCAAACGTCGCCACACGGTTGCCGAGGGAAGCCAGGCGGGCATTGTAGGTCGGGCCGGCGGCGCTGAACGTGGCACCGAAGTGGTTGAAGTAATTGTTGACATCGATGATCGTGTTGGCGGCGACATAAGGCTGGTCGCCGTAAACGCCAGGGGCCAGCTGGAAATCCGACGAGGTCTTGTTGAAGTAGGCGTTCATGTAGGCCGACACGTTGTCGGACAGGTTGTAGGTGCCCATCACGAACGCATTGGTGCGCTCCTGCGGCGTCAGGATCAGGTTGAGCGCCGCGTAGTTGTACTTGTCGCTGGTCGGGCCGTTGTTCTGGTAGCAGTGATAATTGGAGGTGTTGACGTCTGCGCTGTTGCCACCCGGGTTAAGCGCCACGAAACTGCAACCAAAAAGTCCCTGCACGGGTGTGCCGGTGATCTGGATATGACCGTAGGGTGAAGACGACGATCCACCGACGGCGGCGGTCACCGGATGCGGCGCGCTCGGGCCCGTCCCATTGGTGCCATAGATCGACACCGCGTTCTTGGAGAAACTGCGGCTGCCCGCTTCCACGCCATCCTGCTTGTTGTATTCGACGCCGCCCATGATGCTTCCCTTGTCGGACGTCTGTCCGAAGGTGAAGCTGTAGCCTGACTGGTCACCGTCGTTGTGGTCGGATTCGCCGACGTTGGTGGTGAACTGCGCACCCTGGTAATTCTTTTTCAAGATGAAGTTCACCACGCCGCCGATCGCATCGGAGCCGTAGGTCGCCGAAGCGCCGTCGGTCAATACTTCGATGCGCTCGATCATGGCAGCCGGGATGGCGTTTACATCCGGCGATTCACCTTCAGTCGAAGTGACAGTGCCGATGGAGCTGATCACACGCTGACCGTCGACCAGGATCAGGGTACGTTTTGCACCAAGGCCACGCAGGTTGATTGTGGAAGCGCCAGTACCGCCGCCGTTGTTGACCTGCGGATTGGTGTTGCCGCCTGTCATCGCAGGCAGATCCTGTACCAGGTCGCCCAGCGTCATCTTGCCGGTCGCCTCGATCTGCGCGCGGTCAATCGTGACCACCGGATTGGAGGTTTCCAGATCCACCCGGCGGATCAGCGAGCCGGTGACCACGACCGTCTGCAAGTTGGCTACTTTTTTTGGAGGATTGGCTTGATCCGACGTTTGCGCGTTGCTGGAATTCTGCGTCGCAGGCTGATTGCCGTCGGTCTGGGCAAATGCGCTGGTGGTGATACCCATGGCAGTAACCGCGCCGAGAGAAAGCGCGATCCGAACTGCCGAAGAAATTTTCTTGACCCCAAGTTTCATGGCACCCTCCGGTTAAATTCATGGGCTGGAAAATATTTCCGCCCAAGTCGTTTATTGACCCCTTGATGGAGCCATGTATTGCTACAGTCACGTAATATTTCCATAGCCATAAAATCTTGAACCAGCCCGATCGTCATGTTTAATAGCGATCCTTTAATGGCAATGCACTAACCCGTTTTGGCAAGAAGACGAGTGGCCAATTTCAACAAGACATCACGCTCGACGGATGCCTCAAGCAGCTCCGTCTTCAATCGCCCGACCTCAGGGGGTGCTACAGCCCTATTTCCGTAGCGAAATCGCCGCACCCATACTCTTACTGCTTCACCCTGAATATTAAGACGCGCCGCGGCCTCACCTGCCGTTAAACGGCGCTCTACAACCAATCGCACAGCCTCAGCCCTTAGCTCTTCCGAGTAAAATTTTGCGCGCATACATGCACCAGTCGTTATTAGCTATTGCCACTTGAATAACCTGTCACACATACCTTTTAAAGAATGGAAAGTGATGAAATCCCGATGCTTCGCTGCAAGTTTCGACTCCCTGTGGCGGAAGTTTGGCGAATTTTTTTAATTACCATGTTTTGACGATATATAAACGAAATCTAACTTGGTATACCCACTAAGGCCATGATTAGATATGACCAATTTTTATATCCATTTCTATGAATACGCTTATGACAAATTCTTGAACGGAACAGACTCGGTATGGGTGCGAAACAGATAGTCAAACAAAACTTTGCATAACCACTTTGTCATTTTTTTCATATAACCAATATGAGAGAGTGGCGTGCCGCTGGCATCCGACTATGACGGCCGATCCAAATTCCTAGAAGCAGCCAAACCCGTGCTCTGAAACACCGCCATCTTCGGCGGCAGCCTAAATGTCGGCACATGGCGAACACCGACGCGAGCTACCGAGAAGTTGGGTATGCGCATATCCCGGTGCTATCGGCCTAGGACTCACTGCGCGCCTTAGCCAATGCGAGCCTCTCACTTGGCTACTACGATTTATCTGACCCGCGGCTGCGCGAAGCCAAGCGCCTAGTCGGAGCATGCCTGGGCATCATCGATCCGGGCGTTGTCGCACGGCGTTGCGCGGAATCTTGCGTCCGAGCGTTTGTAATTTTTCCACGAACGCGGGTTGACAGCCTCGAGAACCCTCCCATATAGTTCACTACATAGTGAACTATATGGGAGGGGAAGGACTGTGCGAACAATGATCGGAGCAGGCGCCTGCAGCCTGATTCTGCTGCTGAGCGCGGTCACGCGGGCCAGCGCCGAGAACGAGAAGACGAAGGGTCCATACCCGACCCCGGCATCCTTTGAACAATTCCGGTTTACCAACCGATCCGATGAGATCGCCATGGCGCGCAGCGCCGCACCGGCCTCGATCTCGAACGATGCCGAGATCCTGACGCTCGGAAGCAAGGGCTACGAAACTGCGGTGAAGGGCAAGAACGGCTTCGTGTGTCTTGTCCAGCGTTCCTGGGGCGACCCGTTCGACGACCCTGAGTTCTGGAATCCCAAGGTCCGCACGTCCCTTTGTTTGAATCCCGCCGCCGTGCGTTCCGTGCTCCCGAGCTATCTGGAGATAACACGCTGGGTATTGTCAGGCGTTCCCAAGGCCAAGATGATCGAGCGCACCAACGCGGCGATGGCGGCGCACGCCATTCCGGATCCGCTACCTGGCTCGATGTCCTACATGATGTCCAGGCAGGGCTACATCAACGACAGTAGCGGCCACTGGCACCCCCACCTGATGTTCTTCATGCCACATACCGACGGCGCGGCGTGGGGTGCCAACTCCGCTGACGTCCCGGTGTTCTCCCAGGATGTCAGCCCACAAATGACGATTTTCTTCGTTGTGGTATCGAAGTGGTCCGATGAGAGCTCTGCGACCCCGGAGATGCATCAGTGACGATGAGTCATCCCACCCCGGACCTCAGCCGCACGTTCGCGGCCCTCGCCGATCCGACGCGCCGCGCGATCCTCGCGCGGCTGGAGCGCGAGGAGAAGGTATCGATCAGCGCGCTGGCCGAACCTTTCGCGATCAAACTGCCTGCGGTGATGAAGCACCTTGACGTGCTGGCCGACGCCGGGCTGATAACGCGCTCGAAGCAGGGTCGCACGGTCGATGTCCGTCTGTTTCCGAAGCCACTGCGGCAGGCCGCGGCCTGGCTTGAGCGTTACGAGCGCTTCTGGTCGCCGCGTCTCGACCGACTCACCGCCCTTGCCGAGAAAAAGGAAGCCGAGATGCACAGGAAGAACAAATGACGAGCTTGACCCTGGTTCGGCGTATCGCGGCGCGCCCCTCGATCGTCTTCGATGCGCTCACCACCGCCGAAGGCATCGCCGCCTGGTGGGGGCCGGACGATGGGCCGGTGCTGGCGGCGCAGAGCGATGTACGCGTCGGCGGCGACTACCTGGTCCGCTTCCGGATGCAGGATGGCAGCGAGCACGAGGCGCGTGGGGAATACCTGGAGATGGTCAGGCCCAAGCGCGTGGTCATGAGCTTCCGTTGGGCCTTCGGCGGAGCTCCCGAGGAGATCGGCAACATCTCGCGCGTCGAGATGGAGCTGCGGGCGATCGGCGATGAGACCGAGCTCACCTTCACTCATGCGAACCTGGTCGCTGCGTCCATACCGAGTGCGTCCAAACCGAGCCACGAACAAGGTTGGAGCGTGGCGCTGGACAAGCTTGTGCTGTGCCTGACCGGCGTCGACTCCCAATGGATCGCCGCATCAGCGGGAAACGAAAAAGCGAGCGGCACTTGAGACAAGTGTCGGGAGCACAGCAGATGTCCATGCCGGCATGTGTCGGCGAAAGCAGCCTGCAGTTGCATCGCCATGCGACGAAGCGTTCAGTCGAAGGGCCTGACTAGACTGCGCGCATGAACGACGCCACACGAAATGTCGAAATGGCCGCCTTTCGTTCGTCGCCAAGTGAGGCCGGCTTCACGATCCGTCGATTTTCGCGCGAGGTACAGCCTGAATGTTTCTCGAACTTGATGGACAGGGCCCGCAATACAGGCAATTGATTCGTGCCTTGAGGGCAGCCATCCTCAGTGGGCGGCTGCCGGCGCACACACGGCTGCCGTCCACGCGCGAGCTGGCTCTGGAACTGGGTTGTTCACGTATCACGGTGCTCACGGCATACGAGCAATTGCGTGCGGATGGCTATATCGATGGTCAAGTGGGCTCGGGGAGCTACGTCAACGCGTTACCGGTCGAGACGATACCCCGGCCTCAAGTCAGCACAACCACCGTCGCGGCACAATCACGATTCGCCGAGCGTGCGCGGCAGTACCAGGGTTTGTCGACTGCGGAACGACATCGCGGCGTGCGCTTCGACATGCAGTACGGATCCCCGCATATCAACCCATCACTCAGCGCCACCTGGGCACGGGAGCTGTCCTGGGCCGCGACCCAGAGCCCGCTTGGTTACGGCGCTGATCAAGGACTGTTGGCCTTGCGTGAGCAGGTCTGCAGCTATCTTTCGTTGCGACGCGGCATACAGACCTCAGTTGATCACGTGCTGATCGTCAGCGGCACCCAGCAAGCCATCGCGCTGACTGCACGCGTGCTGCTCAACGAAGGAGATACCGTGGCCATCGAAGAGCCTCATTACTGGGGCGCCTCGCAGCAGTTCAGCGCGCACGGTGCGCGCCTGCTTCCGATCCCGTCCGACAACGAAGGATTGCTCTGCAACGAATTGCCCGCCGTGGCCCCGCGCCTGGTGCTTGTCACTCCCGCCCATCAATTTCCCTCCGGCGCAGTACTGTCGTTGACACGCCGGATCGAGCTTCTGAGCTATGCAGATAAAGCATCATGCTGGATTGTCGAGGATGACTACGACAGCGAGCTCCATTACGACTCGCAGCCATTGGCGACCCTGCATTCGCTGGATAATCGTGATCGGGTGATCTACGTGGGAACCCTCTCCAAGGTGATGTTTGGTGCCCTCAGGCTTGGTTATATGGTCTTGCCCCAGGCGCTGCGCGATGATTTCGTCAATGCAAAGTGTCTTGACGATCGTGGCTGTCCGACGATCGAGCAGGCAGCGCTGGCACACTTCATGGAGGACGGCGGCTTCGAACGCCATCTTCGATACGTGACGAGAGAATTGCGGTCGCGCCGCAAGGAGCTGATCGAAGGCCTGCACCGCCATGCCGGCGAACGCGTGCAGATCGAGGGAACCCACGCTGGCACGCACGTCGTCGTCCGGCTACCCGACTACGACCATGCACAGGTCGATGCGCTGATAGCCATTGCGCAGGAACGCGGGCTGGGCCTGCATTCCATAGCACCACACTACAACGAATGCCCGGTCGTACCGGGCCTCATGCTCGGCTATTGCGGACTGTCCAATGCACAGCTGCGCGATGCCACGCAATTGTTTGGCGAATGCCTGGATACGATCGACATCATTGCGCGAAAACACCACACGAACCAAGCTGTAAACGCGCCACGCGCGGCACTGGAATATTGCGGGTGACTCAGCGCTGTCGCTTTGAACGAACGCCTGGTTAGACCATGTTGGATTTTTCTCTAAGGTGCGCACTGCGCATCGACGTAGACCCATGCACGAAGACCAGATGCAAGATTTGCAGTAACTCGTTTATAAGCGGCCACTTCATATTTATCGGCGTTGGCAAGCTCTGCATCTGTTACCTCGAATACTGTACCTGCTACTTGATCATTGCTTTTACCCGTGAACTTGACTATGGGGTGGTGGCTTTTGCCGCTTGTTGCTACAACCGTAGAGTCATCAATTTTCACGAATGACTGCTCAAACCCGAGAAGCTCATCTAAACGGCCGACGAGTTTTCTGGCGAATATTGATATTTGTACTTCTTCTTGTTGAAGAGTGCCGTATGAAAAGAGATAAGGCATTAGAAGATCTCAGACTGGCCTGGGTTACCGAGCGGCGCGAACGGCAGACTAGCCGCTGCTGGGGTACTTCAGCAGCAGGGCTTTGAAGCGTGGATCGTCGCGCAGCGGATCCCAGGCCGGGTCGAGTTGGAGCAACGCGCTCGAGAGGGGGGCGCCATTAGATATGGACAGCAAGCGCCCGATCAGGGCGATGGCCTGATCGGGCTGGCCGACCCGCACATATAGCTGTGCTTGCGACGCGAGCATATCCGGTCCGGTGAGGGCATCCTTGCTGACCGGCATCAGGGCAACGGCACGCTCGCCTTCAGCGACAGCCTCGGGTTTTCGGCCGAGCCCGGCATACGCAAATCCCAGAGCCAGATGCAGGTCCGCATCATCCGGTCGCTCGACGATTGCGGCGCGCACACGCGCCGCAATCTCGGTATACGCCGCCGTCGCCTTGGTCGTGTCTCCCGCCGCCTGCAAGGCCCACGCCAGATACAGGCGTCGGGGCAGAACAATATTGTTCGGGTCGACCCAGTCATCGGCCTTGTCCGCCTCGACTATCTTGACGGCCCCGGCATAATCGCGTGCCAGCCAGCGCTCGAAATACATGGTCATGATATTGCTGGCGTAGGCATCGCTGCCCGGCGCGAGCGCGGCCAGCGCGGCGCGCAGCGGTGCCGGATCGCCCTTCCACATCAGCTGATTGAAGGCTTGTGCCACACGATTGCCGGCGGGATTCCGGCTCACCGCGATGGCGCCGGCATAGGCCAGGTCGGCATCTGCGTAGCGATGCATGCTCTCGTAGGTCACGGCGAGTTGGTTGAACGCAAACTCACTATGTGGATCAAGCAAGGTGGCCGTGCGAAACAGTGCCACCGCTTCATCCCAGTGACCCTGGCGCCGGGCGATCGAGGCGATAATGAGTTCCACGGCGGCACTGCTGGGCAAGGCACGCCGGGCCAGCTCGAGTTGGGTGGTGGCACCGGCGTAATCCCGATGCCCCCAGTAGTCATACAAGCCCAGCGCGTAATGTCCCTGGCCCAGATTCGGCTGCAGCGCCAGAGCGCGATCGGCGGCGGTTTTCGCCGCAGCCAGTCGCGCGTTCGTGCGATCAGGCGCCCAAAAATACATCTGCATGTGGGCGCGCGCCAGCGCGGCCGCAGCCAGCGCGAAGTCAGGATCCTTGGCCAGTGCCTGTTGATACAGCGCGATCGCCAAAGGCAATTCGGACTGTGACAGCCCGGGGTCATCGAAGGCGCGGTTGGCATGCACGCCGGCTTGCAGATACAGATCGTAGGCTGCGGCGTTCCAGGTCGGCATTCTCTCGATACGCGCGGTCTCGGCGGACGTCAGCTGCACCTTCAGCGCCTCCGCCACGTTCTGCGCGACCTCGCCTTCCACATTGAAAACGTTGTCCAGCGTGCGTGTGTAGGCTTTCGCCCAGAGATGGGCGCCGCTGTCCGCATCAATCAACTGCACATTGATCAGCACCTGGTTGCCTGCCTTCTGTACCGTGCCCTCGAGCAGCGTCGCCACACCCAATTGTCGCGCTATGGTTTTCACGTCTTCCGGATGGCTCGGGTACCTCTCGGTCGAGGTGCGGGCGATCACCTTGAGTCCGCCGATACCCACCAACTGGGTCAGGATCATGTCTTGCATGCCGCTGGCGAAATACGCGTTGTTCTGGTCTGCACTGAGACTTTCGAATGGCAACACCGCGATGGACTTGAGATCGGCCGCCGGCACCGTGTCCGCAGGGTGACGTGCGAATTGGTGCCATCCGAGCAGCACAGCCGCCGCCACGAGCAGACCCGTGACCACGGCAACCAGCCGCCTGTCGAGCCGGCGTGTCTTGTCAGGTTGCATGGGCGTTGCCGGAGTCACTGCCGTTGCGACCGGTGGCGCGACCGCAGAGCTGGTGAGAGCCGGCAAGAACGCAGGTTCCGTGGCCGCGGATGCCCTGTCCGCAATCAACTCCTCACGCGACGCGGCAGATCGCACCCGGGCATCGAGGCGGAAGCCGACGCCATGCACGGTATGCAGATATTGGGTTTCTTCCCCGCTCTCGCCGAGCGCATGACGCAACACCGCGATGATGCGACTGAGTACGGCAGGCGTGACGTGGGCATGCCCCCACACCACGTCGAGAATCTCGTCACGGCTCAACACGCGGCCGGGTTCGCGCGCCAACAGCACGAGTACGGCGAATGCCTTGCGCTCGAGCGCCACCTCTTCGCCACCGATAAACAGGCGATGGCCCAAGGTGTCGATCTCGACCCTGCCGAATGCAATCCACGCAGCAGGGGTGGACTCTACAGCCATTTGTTCGACCTCCATTCCCGCTCCTGCTCCCGTTCAGGCTACACCAAGTCTGACACGAGCCTCGGCTGACCAAGTGTGGACTTCTTTGTTGACCGAACAGCATTCCAGCGCCATCTGAACCAGATGTGGGTGTTGGTTACCTTTACGCTGGTTCTGCCATGTCCGCCATGGGTTAAAAGGCACATTTCCAGCTTGCCAACCGGCTCCACCGGCAGCGCTGCGCGCCCCGGGCCTCCGCATCGACCGTGCTGCCCGATGCGAAGAGCAAAGACATAGGTACTCCCCGGCCACTCGCACCAACGAATCGTGCCCGCTTCCGTAAATAACCTAGCAAACGCCTCACGATTTTAGCGAGATTTCCTCAAGCAGCGCCCGCGATGGCGGCCCAGGATCTTGCATACGGGCACCCCACCCGTCGGGAGAACGTCATGAAACGTCTGATGATTGGTGCAACCCTCGCTTTCGGTCTGACCTGCATCGGCACTGCGGCCAGCGCCCATACGTACGAGCAAATCGTCGAACTCGGCAACGGCTTCGCAGTGCTAGCCATTGTCGCCCATTCGCCGGCTGAGTTCGCGATGGCACAACGTGAAGCCAAAATGATGGAGGCGCAGCGTCAGTTGGATGTGAGGCCGCAGACCATAGTTGCGCGGGCGATCGACGAGTCAGCTCAGATCGTTGCCACACCGGCAATGAGTCAAGGCGCCGTGGCGAGCGTGCCGAGTCGATGAGGATGATAGGTATCACGCCAAGCGCATCGATAGAAGCAAAGGTGAATTTCGCCGCTGGCCGCCGTCCGCAGGTGGGCGGATGCATCGTTCTGATCTGGACAGCCGCGTGAGCGGCACAACCCTTTACTGAGGCTTCCATGTTCCTCGAATTCGATGGTCAAGGGCCGGCTTACGCACAACTAACCCGTGCCTTGAAAGCTTCCATTCTTAACGGGCGATTGACAGCCAATACGCGTCTTCCGTCTACCCTCCACCACTTCGCTTGCTGAAAGCGGAGCCCATCGCGGCACCGTCGCGTTATGCGAAGCGGGCGAGAACGCAGAGAGACCCATTGATTACGCGCCGCCATCACGGGCTGCGTCTGAATATGCAATATGGCGAACCGATGACCCAACCAGCGTTGAGTACCATCTGGGCCCGTGAACTCGCCCGCGCTGCGGTCTACACCCCGCTCGAACGAGGAGACCCGCAAGGACTGTTTGCCTTGCGCGAGCAGATTTGTCGCTACCTGGCACTCCGGCGCGGTGTTGATGCGCATCCGAACCATGTGCTCATCGTCAATGGTGCACAACAAGCCTATGCCTTGACCGCGCGTGTCCTGCTGAACGAAGGAGACGCCGCTGTCATGGAGGAACCGCATTATTTCGGCATGTGGCAGTCATTCGCTGCGCACGGAGCCAGCCTGCTGCCCGTGCGCACGGATCGCGAGGGCCTGGTATGTGCTGAGTTGCCGGTTCAAGCACCCCGCCTGATCTGTGTAACGCCATCTCATCAATTCCCTTCCGGCCCAACCATGTCGTTGTCACGACGCCTGGAGCTGTTGCGCTATGCCGAAGCAAGGCAAAGCTGGATTCTGGAGGATGACTACGACAGCGAGTTTCGCTTCGACTCCCAACCGCTGGCAGCATTGCGTTCGCTCGACGAGGACGACCGCGTGATCTACGTGGGTACGTTTTCCAAGACTTTGTTCGGCTCGATGCGTCTGGGCTACATGGTATTGCCCGCGGCGCTGCGTCAGGATTTCATCAACGCCAAACAACTGGCCGATATTTGCAATCCGGTAATTGAACAAGCCGCCCTGGCGCACTTCATGGAGAGCGGCGGCTTTGAGCGACATCTGCGGCAAATGGGGAGAACGCTCAAGGCGCGCCGCGAAGTGCTGATCAATGGGCTGCGACGTTATGCCGGTGAGCGCATCCAGATTGCGGATTCGCATGCCGGCATGCACGTGGTTGTCTGGTTACGCGACTACGATCACGCACAACTGGAGGCTCTGATCGATTACGCGCATGAGCGCGGGCTCGGGCTGTACCCGATAGCGCCGCACTACCATACAAGGCCCGCCATACCTGGCTTTCTTCTCGGCTACTGCGGACTGTCCAGTTTGGAGCTGCAGGAGGCTGCCCAATTGTTCGGCGCATGCCTGGATGCGCTAGATGAAAGAACGGCCTGCAGGTCAATGGAATCGTTGCCCCTGAGGCGACACTCCGGATGATGGTTTGGCCCATTTGAGGGAAGCCCGCGAACGCGGTCGCCCTGTTCAAGCCGGGTGATGCGATCCGCGTGCGCCCGGCAGACTTCACCAGTACGCCGTTTCCGAAGGACCAGCCGATAGCGGCGAACCCGCCCAACCGCGTGTGCATATCTCGCAGGCAGCTCCGAAGTCTCGGCCTATGAGAATGCTAGGCGCCGCCGTGACTATCAAGTTGGCGAAAACACGATTCTCCGTATTGGCTATGGGTAATGGGCACGAATTGGTTATTTTTAAAATGTGTTTGGACGGCTATCGTGCACCTAGGTTGCCGACCTTGTGAAGGGTTCGGGAGGGGAAAGTTCCTATCTTGTGATCCGCTTTCTTCGATTGAGTCGAAGACCGCGTTTATTTGCTTCGTCACGACAAATCATTATTCAGTTCCCCCCGCGCCGCGGGTCATGTCGGCCGATTCGAATCTTCAGGCCCGCGGCGTTTTTTTCCGGCGCTCTTACCTGTCGGCCCCGCGCCACCAGGAACCTCCCGTGGACCGGGCGTCCCATCCATCACACAGACCTAATCCAACCGTTGCGACAAATACTGAAGAGAAGTTTCGCGCCAATGACCAAGTCAAAAATCACCATGGCGATTGTAGCGGCCGTTGCGCTTGTCTGCGGCTCCGCCCATGCCCAGTCTGCGCCGTCGGATAGCTCCCAGCAGACCAGCGACCAGCAAGGCAGCAATCAGCAGCCTGCGCCTGACGTCAAGAAGGCCAAACGGCTGCAAGCCGTTACCGTTAGCGGTTCACTGATTCCGCAGACGCAAATTGAGACGGCAACGCCCACAGTGACCATCACGGCGGACCAATTGAAGGCGCGTGGATTTGCCACAGTGGCACAGGCGCTACAGCAATCTTCCAATGCAGTAGGCAGCGTGACAGGCCCTGAGGCTGTAGGAACCTTCACACAGGGCGCGCAGACGCTTAGCTTGTTTGGCCTCTCACCCGGCTACGTGAAGTACCTGATCGACGGCCGCCCGATGGGCAATTTTCCCGCGCTCTACAACGGCAGT
>Ga0302310_10003326_pt1 | contig 12574 bp, 12 predicted proteins | sample III_Palsa_N1_2_FD_200451 | JGI IMG/M metagenome (GOLD analysis project Ga0302310, IMG submission 200451) | Peat permafrost microbial communities from Stordalen Mire near Abisko, Sweden - III_Palsa_N1_2 | ecosystem: Environmental > Terrestrial > Soil > Palsa > Peat permafrost | place: Sweden... | reverse complement strand
ACGACTCGAACAACGCGAACGTCAGCATGAACTTCGGCCCCTTCCACCTGGGCGTGAAGGCTGCCGACTTCCAAAGCTCCGACTCCTCCGATAAAGTCATCGCGTTTTACCAGAAGGACCTCGCCTCCCGTTACGGCAGCGTGATCGAGTGCCGCGGCCACAAGACCGTTGGGTCCGTCGACCGCACCTCCCAGGGCCTCACCTGCAGCGATGACGAGCACACCCACATCAAGACCAGCGATGGCCACTCCAAGGGCCTTTCCATCATGAGCGACGACTCCGCCGCATCCATCGAGTTGCGCTCCGGCTCCCCGCAGCATCTCCACATCGTTGGCGTAGAGCCCCGTGACGGCGGCACCAAGATCGGCCTCGTCTCCCTCGATTTACCCTCCGACCTTTCCAATCACGACGACAAGGACAGCGAATAGCCTGGTCGCGTTTGCTACGCGGCCAGCGCTCGACTACCCTTCACAGTAGTGAGTCCTCGCATCTGTTCCCGTTGTCACGCCCTTCTGCATCGCGAAGATGAGGGCGCCCTTGTCTATTGTTGGAACTGTGGAGCACCGCAGGTCCAGCTCTCCGAAGAGCTGCGCGACCAGATCGATCAGCAGATCAGTGCCCAGCAGGCTGCCGCCAATCCCCTCGCCCAGCCGATTCCCCCGCCCACCGCTCCCAGCAATGCCATTGTCTGGCGCGGCGCCATCCAGTGTGCCGGGCTGGCAGGTGGCATCGCCGCCGCTCTCGACCTGCTCTCCTTCGCTCTCCCCCCCATCACGCTGCTCTCATTCTTCTGGTTCATCGCCGCACCGATCATCGTCATGGGCGTTTACAGTTCCCGGTTCCGCAAAACCCGCATCACCGCCGGTTTTGGCGCGCGCCTCGGTGTGCTCACAGGACTTGCCATCCTCGTCGTCACCTCCACGCTCAACACCATCGGTCTCGTTCTCGAGCGCTTCGTCTTCCATTCCACTGCGGAGCTCGACACCCAGATCGAAAAGCTGTTTGCCCAGGTGCACACGAACTTCGCCACCCAATCGCCACAGTCGGTCAAGATCATGAACGATATGCTCGCCATTCCGGAATTCCGCGCCGGCATCCTGCTCAGCAGCATCTTCTTCGGCCTGGTGCTCTATCTCGCATACTCCGCGACCGCCGGCGCCTTCGCCGGCTATCTGCGTTCCCGCTCACCCCGAGGCTGAGGTCCCGTGCGCCCGTTGTCCCGATACCCGCCCACGTCCCTCGCAGGCGCACGCCGACCGGTACCGTCCGCTGCTATCATGAAGGGCAAACCATGAGCGATCTCACCAGTTCCGCCGCCGCCACTCCGTCCGCCTCCAAGCCACAGCTCCGCGAGAAGGGCCGCCTTATGTCCGCCTCCGAGATCGAGCGCACCCTCGTCCGGCTGGCGCACGAGATCGTCGAGCGCAATAACGGCAGCGCCAACCTCGGCCTCATCGGCATCAAGCGCCGCGGCGTTCCCCTCGCCCAGCGCATCGCCAAGCTCATCGAGACCATCGAAAAGTCTCCCGTCGATACCGGCGTGCTCGACATCAGCTTCTATCGCGACGACCTCTCCACCGCCGGCCCTCGCCCCGTCGTCGAAAAGGGCGACATCGGCTTCGACGTCAATGGCCGCGACATCATCCTGATGGACGACGTCCTCTACACCGGCCGCACCATCCGTGCCGCGCTCGACGCTCTCTTCGACCAGGGCCGCCCCAAGAGCGTGCAGCTGCTCGTCCTCATCGACCGCGGCCATCGCGAGCTTCCCATCGAAGCCCGCTTCATCGGACGCACCGTCCCCACGTCACGACGCGAAATCATTGAGGTCAAACTCCGTGAGATCGACAACGACGAACAGGTTCTCCTCGTCGAGCTCGCCGACTAGAATCTCCCGCTTCCGCACGAAACCGCATTACCTCCATCTTCTCTGTAGCTCACCAGCCACAAGCGAGAGACGGCTTTCCGTTTTTCGTATATCGCAGGTACACATCTCTGCGTCCTTCCCATGTGACCCTGCATCTGTATCTGGAGCCGACTCCCATGAGCCAGGAATCCCTCAGCCAACTCGACAACGAGCTCGACGCCGACGCCGTCGAAGCCATTCCCGTGCCCGCACCCAACGCCCCGGAACCACTCAGCATGCGCGCTGTGCTCCGCGTCGTCACCATGCGCCGCCTCTGGTACGCGCAGATCGTCTCCACCTTCGGCGACTTCCTCGCGCTCTTCGCGGTCATCACCTACATGACCTTCCGCCTGCACGCCACACCGCAGCAGGTTACCGGCATCCAGATCGCCTATCTTCTGCCCATCGCGCTCATTAGCGTCATCAGCGGCGTCTTCGTCGATCGCTGGCCCGTCAAGACAACCCTCGTCACCAGCGACTTCCTCCGCGCAGGCCTCTGCCTTTTTCTCCTGTTGGTCCACACCGTCTATGGCTTCTATGTCGCGCTTGCGGCGATCAGCGTCATCTCCAGCTTCTTCAGCCCCGCGCAGGGTGTAGCCATCCGTTCAGCGGTTCCACTTCATGGCCTGCGCTCGGCCAACGCGCTCATGCAGCAGGTTATGTTCATCCTGCGCATCATTGGTCCGTCCGTTGCCATCCTCCTGGTCGGCGCCTTCGGTGCCAAGATCTGCTACTGGCTCGACTCCGCCAGCTTCATCGCCTCCGGCTCGCTCATCGCCTCCCTCGCCCTGATTGTTCCCCGCAAGACCCCGCCAGCGGCGGTCGATGGACAGCCCGCCGTCGAGGAAAAGACCGGCATCCCGCGCATCCTTGCCGACATGAAGGTAGGCGCCGGCTTCATCCTTAATCACGCAGGCCTGCTCTTCGTCATCGTCGCCCTTGCTGCGGGGATGTTTGTGCTGGGTTGTTTTGGGCCGCTGATCGCCGTCTATGTTCGCGATGTCCTGCACGCGCTGACCAAGACGTACAGCATCGCCAGCGGCATGATCGGCGCCGGACTTCTCGTCGGCGTCAATGCCCTCAATGCCTTTGCGAAAAAGATGAGCAACACCCTGCAGGTCTACCTTGGCCTCGGCGGTATCGCCCTTGGAACTCTTCTGCTCGCAGCCATTCCCACCGTGGCGACCGCCATCCTTGGCTGCTTCCTCATCGGCTTCTCCACCGCTGGCATTATCGTTCCATCGCAGACGCTGGTTCAGCAGGAGACACCACCGGACCTCATGGGCCGCGTCGGGTCCACCCTGATGTCGGCCATCTTCACCGCGCAGATCCTCGGCCTGGTGCTCTCCGGCATCCTCGCAGAGCACACCAGCATCCGCGGCGTCTTCGGACTCTGCACCGCGCTTCTCGTCGCGCTCATCATCGCCGGGAAGCTATGGATGGAGCCTGCCAAACATCCCGCCCTCACCTGATTACTTCTTCGAGAACGATCGCACCAACACGACCATGTTCCATAGATCATCGGTCTTTGCCCGATCACCCTCTGCCGGCATCGCGCCATCGCCGTTCTTGATGATGTAGAACAGCTCGCCGTCGGTCTTGGTCGCGAGCGCTGCTGGATTGCTCCAGTCCTTCATCTCCAGCTTCTGCTGCACAGCGAGATCGCCTTTTCCGTCGCCGTTCGCGCCATGACACATCGCGCAGTCGTAGCCATACATCTTGGTCGCATGCGCCTTACCCTCGGCAGTGGGCTTTACCGGGTTCGTCATGTGCACAGCTTCGGGGGGAATCACCAACGCAGCTGGTGCAGCCGCAGGTTGTTGCCCAGCTCCCACAAATAAGAACAGGGAGAGCAGCAAAAAGGGAGGAAACATAGAACGCTCCTGTTGAGTAGCGCCCTAACTATACCCCTGGTTGAGGCCACCCGCCAGCTCAATACCTCCCCAGCCTCCCACCTTCACCCCGGCGAGTCAGTGACTCCCATCACTCGGCCCGGCATGCACCCATCAGCGCACGCCAAATCAATCCTTCGACACCGCCGCACGAGCAATCAACACCGCCGTATACGCTGCTCCAAACCCGTTATCAATATTCACCACCGTCACATTCGGGCTACACGAATTCAGCATCCCCAGCAGAGCCGTCGCACCTCCAAACGATCCGCCATATCCCACCGACGTCGGCACCGCAATCACCGGAACCCCCACCAATCCACCCACCACTGAAGGCAGCGCGCCCTCCATCCCCGCACATACCACCACCACATTCGCCTCGGTCAGCTCGCTCCGAACAGCCAGCAGACGATGCAGTCCCGCCACGCCAACGTCATACATCCGCGACACCCGCGCACCAAACGTCTCCGCCGTCACCGCAGCCTCTTCCGCCACCGGCAGATCGCTCGTACCCGCACACACCACTGCAATATGCCCCTTGGACCCCTCCGACTCCGGCGTCTGTCGCAGGCTCACCGTCCGCGCCGTCACATTATGGACAGCCCGCGGATACGCACTCACCAGCGCATTGGCAGTTCCCGGCTCGACGCGCGTCACCAGCACATCCACCCCATCGGCCAGCAGGCTCCCGAAGATCGCCAGCGTCTGTTCCTGCGTCTTGCCCGCAGCATAGATCACCTCCGGCAACCCGCTGCGCAGGCTGCGATGATGATCCACGCGCGCATGTCCCAAATCCTCGAACGGCAGCGACGCCAGACGTTCCGCCGCAGCCGCAGGCGACAGCCCTCCGCGCTCCACTTCGGAAAGAATCTTTAGCAAATCATTCCGCTTCATGAACCGACCTTGCCCCCAACCTTCTCACCCTCGGCCGCCGTCTGCGCATACGCCGCAATCGCGGCCTGCTGCACCTGCTTCAGCGGGACCTCGCAGCGCACCGCGGCAGCACGGCAGTCTTCAAACTCAGGCGCCGCATTCATCACTTCCCCGTCGAGCTTTCCAATCTTCATACGAATCTCTCCATACGACGTCTGCACCGGCAGATGATGCCGCTCCAGACAACTCCGCTCGTCGTGTCGAATGCGCATCCCCAGTGTGCTCGTCTCGCGCAGAATCAACCGCTCCAATACAGGACGCTTCTTCTCGCTGCATAAAACCGTCAGCAGTGTTCCCGGCCGCCCCTTCTTCATGATCACCGGCGTCAGCATCACATCCATCGCGCCCGCAGCCAGCGCCGACTCCGCCACCCACGCCAGTACCTGCGGCGACAGATCATCCAGCGCCGTCTCCAGCACTGTCACGGTCCCCGCCTTCGTGTCTTCTTCCGACTCGCCAACGCTGATCCGCAGTGCATTCGGAAATCCCTTTGGATTACGCGACCCAGCACCATACCCAATCCGTTCCACACGCATCGCCGGCTGCGCTCCGAACACCGGTTCAAGCGCTCGCACAAGCGCCGCACCCGTAGGCGTCACCAACTCCTTCTGCACGTGCGCCGAGTAGGTCGGATACCCGCGCAATAAATCCGCCGTCGCTGGAGCCGGCACCGGAAACGTTCCGTGCGCACACTCCACCATGCCACCTCCCACATTCAGCGGGGAGCAATGCCACGCATCCGCCTTCAGATACTCAATCCCCGCGCAGGCAGCAACAATATCGACGATCGCGTCGACCGCCCCCACCTCGTGAAAGTGAATCGCCTCAACATCCACGTTGTGAATCTTCGCCTCAGACGCTCCCAGCAACTCGAACGTCCGAATCGCTCGGCTCTTCACCGCCTCCGCCAGCGGCGCTGCCTGGATCAACTCGCGAATCACCGACAGCGAGCGTCCATGCACGTGCTTATGTTCGTGCGAATGCTCGTGCTCCTGTGTATGTTGATGCTCGTGAGTTTGTAGGTGTTCGTGGTCGTGCGTATGCTCATGATCGTGCGAGTGATCTACCGAATGCGCATGGTCCTCATCATGATTGTGCGCAGCATAGGTCTCCTCTGCCGGGGATTCCCCCTCCATCACCCGCACCCGCGTACACGAAATCCCGCTGCGATCCACCGTCTCGATCTTCAGACTCGCGCCCAGTTCCAGCGCCGAGGTCGCTTCAACCAGCACCTCCGCGGGAACTCCAGCATCGATCAACGCCCCCAGAAACATATCGCCGGCAATCCCAGCAAAGCACTCTAAATAAGCAATCCGCATGAACTCTCTTTCAATAGCGGGCCCCCATAGGGTAACCACGCTGGTTGGATGTCCCGAAGCCGCCGAAGGATTTTCCTCGCGCCCTACCCAGCCTGGCCAATCGCCGTAACCGGCAACACATCATTCATCGATCCGGACCGATACCCCTGCGTATCGAGCGTGACATACAGAAATCCCGCACCACGCACTGCCTCCGTCATCTGATCCAGCATGCTGACCGTCAGCGCTCCCGCCAGATCTTCCCGTGCAATCTCAATCCGTGCAAGCTTCCCATGATGCCGCACCCGCACCTGCGCAAATCCCAGCGCATGCAACGCCTCTTCCGCCCGCTCCACCTGCGCGAGATTCTCAGCCGTCACCTCGCGTCCATACTCAATCCGCGACGAAAGGCAAGCGCTCGCCGGCTTGTCCGCAAGCGAAAGCCCCGCCTCGCGCGCCAGCATCCGAATCTCCTGTTTACTCAACCCCGCGTCGACCAGCGGCGCCAACGCTCCATGCATCTCTGCCGCCCGCTGCCCCGGCCGAAACTCCCCGCGATCATCCAGGTTCATCCCGTACGCCAGCCGCTCAAATCCCAGCCGCGCCCGAGCCTCTTCCATCTGCGTAAACAGTTCGCTCTTGCAGTGGAAGCACCGCTGCGCGTCATTGCGCGAGTACTCCGGCTTCTCCAGTTCATTCGTCTGCAATACACGGACAGGAATTCCATGCCGATTCGCGAACGCCATCGCGTCGGCCAGCTCCTTGCGCGGCAACGACGGCGAATCCGCGATCACCGCCAGCATCCTCTCGCCCAACGCTTCGTGCGCCGCATACGCCAGGTACGCAGAATCCGTGCCGCCCGAATACGCCACCAGCAGGGATCCCGCCGACGCAAGGTTCTCCTGCAGCAACTCCGCTTTGTCTTTCAAATCCATCGCAGCTCTAGCCTTTGCTTCGATCGGTAAACCGGAAGAAGAGCGACTGCTTCGCCACCGGCTCGGCAAGCTCATTGATCGATGCCATCTGAGATGCCGAGAGCGGCGTGAAATTTGCAGCCAGGTGTACGTTCTCCTCGAGCTGCGCCACCGAGTCGCAACCGATAATCACCGTGCTCACCGGGTGTGTCAGCGTGAAGTACATCGCCTGGCGCATATCAATCACGCCCGGCCGCGTAGCAATCGCCGACCCCTCCCACGAGTGTCGCTGCGCATCCAACGGCGGCGGCGTCCAGTTCGATAGCAGCCGCCCACGCGCCGGAACCTTCATCCCGATAATCCCCATCTGCTTCTCAACCGCCAACGGCAGCAGCGCATCAGAAAAACTATAGATGTGTGAATCGGCAGCATTCAGCGCCAGCAGAATCGTGTCGAAGGGATGCCGGTTGATCGCATCGATCAGCGCATCGGGCCGATAGTGCCCGGTCACACCCAGGAACCGCACCACCTTCTGCTCCTGCATCTCGATCAGCGCTTCCATGGCGCCGCCCTTCGCAAAAATCGCGTCGACGTCTTCCGGCAGCCCCACATCATGCAACTGCCAAAGATCCACATGGTCCGTGTTCATCAGTTTCAGCGACTTCTCGATCATGCGCAGCGAGCCCTCGCGCGTCCGCTCCTTGGTCTTCGTCGCCACAAACGCCTCGTTGCGACGCTTCTTCATCACCTGGCCGTAATACTGCTCGCTCCACCGATCCGGCCCACCATAAATTGACGACGTATCCACATAATTCACGCCCAGATCCAGCGCGCGCTCAATAATCGGCACCGCCACATCGAAATTATTTGCCTTCTCCAGCGCCGCCTGGCCGCCCAGGCTGAAGATGCCAACCTTGTAGCCAGTCTTGCCCAGGTTGCGCGTCGGCATCGCCGTCAGCGTGCGCGGATTATCCGGCAACGCACCCAACTCACGAGACGCCGCGTGCGCCGGCATCCCAGCCTGCGCCAGCAATCCAGCAGCCACCGCTCCACTCTTCTTCAGAAAGCTACGACGATCTCCAGCGTTCGACGGATTGGCCATACAAGGAGCCTCCAGTTCAACTGACTCCTGATTCTATTCCAGAGTCCCTGGTTACCGCAGGCTCCCGGTGGGGTCGACGGTGCCCACCGAAGCTGACGGTGCCGGCAGCTGTTGCCGCACGGGGTCCTCGGGGGTCGGCTCCGAAGGCTCCGTAGTTTCCTGGTCCCCAATATTGAAGACCGGCGTCCCCTTTGGCAGCTTCAGTCGACCATCGGCCAGATATAAAACCACCGCGCCCCCTGTCACCTCTGGCGCAAGAATCGTCAACGGAATCAGATACTTCTTACTCTTGACCAACGACTCCGTCACACCATCCACCGCGTGACTACGTGGAATCGTGCCCGCCACCTGCGGAATCACAAACGCACTCATGTTCACGCCCGGATACTTCTGGCTGTACGCCACCAGCGACCGCGCCACCTGCTTCGGCGTCATCAGCCCGAAATCCGCGATGAAGTTGCGGTGAACGGCATGCGGCAAATAAATGTCCAACACCACGCGTGAAAAATCCGCGCAGTTGTGAAACAGCAGGTTGAAGTGCCCAACATTCTTCTTGTCGTTGAAGATTGCCATGAACCGCTCATCCTGCTCCGCCGTGCTGTCCACCTGAAACCCATGCATCGTCCGGATATACGACTCACCCACCAACTCATTCCACTCCCCTTTGGGAGCTTCACCTTTTTTGTTATCCGGCGCCAGATCCATCAGGTGCGCCCTGCGATACGCATCCTGCAATTCTGCAACCTTCGCCCGATCCGCAGCCGCTGGAATGTCACTCAAATTATCGACGGCGTACAGGTACCCAACCAGCGGCACCGCAATCCAGTCATAGCCGTCTATCTTGTGATACCGGCTGATGACCACCCCATACTCCCCCTCATGGCAAGCGCGAAGCGACGTAGGCGAATCGGCACAGACGTGATTCAAATAAATTGCCGCATGGCCTGTAGGATTCATCGCGCCAAACGCACCGTAAGGCTCTTCCATCAACAAGGCGACTGCTGCGTGTGCAGTCCCAGCCGTCGTCAGGAAACAGCCCAAGACGCAGCCGAGAACTGTCATCGTCCGTTGGATCACCCGGTTACCGCGCCACGCCACTGCCTCGCATCCGATCATCCTTGTTTGGATGCAAATGGTTGACTCGTGGCCGACTCAACCTGCTTTGAGCGCGATTTGCGTACCGCAATTCAAAGGACTTAGCTCCTACACATGGACCGATCGCAGAACTCAGCCATCCCCGGAAGCTTCCAGCAAACCCCGCCCCCACCGCGGGGTTCGCCGAATACCCGCTAAGCGTTGTACGTGGACGACGACACCCGGCCGCCGTGCCCAGTCCAGTTGGTGTGGAAGAACTCGCCGCGTGGCTTGTCGGTCCGTTCATACGTATGCGCGCCAAAGAAGTCGCGCTGCGCCTGCAGCAGGTTCGCTGGCAATCTCGCCGTGCGGAAGCCATCGTAGAACGCCAGCGCCGTCGAGAATGCAGGAGTCGGCACGCCCAGCTCGATCGCCTTGATCAACCCCTCGCGCCAGCTTGCCTGGTACTTGTTCAACGCGCTCGAGAAGAAATTATCCAGCAACAGGTTCGACAAGTTCGGATCCTTATCAAACGCCGCCTTGATATCGCTAAGGAAGATGCTGCGAATGATGCAGCCGCCGCGCCACATCAGCGCGATACCACCCATGTTCAGCTTCCAGCCATACTCCTTCTCGGCCGCGCGCAGCAGCATGTAGCCCTGCGCATAGCTCACAATCTTCGAGCAATACAGCGCCCGCCGCACAATCTCAATGAACGCCGCCCGCTCGCCAACCGCAATCTTCGTCGCCGGCCCGTTCAGAACCTTCGACGCCGCCACCCGCTCATCCTTCAACGCCGACAGGCAGCGCGCAAACACACTCTCGCCAATCAGCGTCACCGGCATGCCCAAATCGAGCGCGGAGATCGCCGTCCACTTGCCCGTACCTTTCTGCCCTGCCGTGTCCAGAATCTTGTCGACAATTGGCGTTCCATCCTCATCCTTCTTCGCAAAAATGGTCGCCGAAATCTCAATCAGGTAGCTATCCAGTTCGCCCTTGTTCCACTCCTTGAACACCTCGGCAAACTCGTCCGCACTCAGCCCCAGTCCATCCTTCAGCAACTGGTACGCCTCGCAGATCAGCTGGATGTCGCCATACTCAATGCCGTTGTGCACCATCTTCACATAGTGGCCGGCGCCATCCTCGCCCACCCAGTCGCAGCAGGGAGTTCCATCTTCCACCTTCGCCGAAATCGCCTGGAAGATCTCCTTCACATGCGGCCACGCAGCAGCATTGCCGCCCGGCATAATCGACGGACCAAACCGCGCTCCTTCTTCGCCGCCCGACACGCCCGTCCCGATAAACAGGATGCCCTTCGCCGCCAGATCCTTCGTGCGCCGATTGGAGTCGGTAAACAGCGAGTTTCCGCCGTCGATAATAATGTCTCCCTTGTCCAGGTACGGCAGAATTTGCTCGATCGTCTTGTCGACCACGTCGCCAGCCTTCACCATGATCATCACGCGCCGCGGGCTCTTCAACAGCCCACACATCTCTTCAATCGAGTGCGCACCCACGACCTCAGTGCCCTTCGCTTCCTCGTTAATGAACTCGTCCACCTTCGATACCGTGCGATTGAACACCGCCACCTTGTATCCGTGATCGTTCATATTCAGAACAAGGTTCTGTCCCATGACTGCAAGCCCAATCAATCCAATGTCACAAGTTCCATTCGACATAAATCATTCTCCAATGTGAGACGCTGAGCTCAAGGCGCTCGGCCCTGACCTGCTGCTTCCTTCGCTACGTTATAGACACGCTCGAACGTCGAGCGCCGCCTGGGAGTACAACTGAATTCAATTCGTACGCAACCCCACTTATTATCATATCCGCCGTATCACGATCTACGTGACGCCAGACACAGCGCGATTCGCTTCACCGCAATCAAAAACCGCTAAACCACCGAGCAGCGCGCCAACTTCTCCGCCGCCAAACACTCCAGCCACTCCTCCATCCCCGCGCCGCTCTTCGCCGACGTCCTCAGAATCCTCATCCCCGGCCGCACCGCACGAATATTCCTCTCCGCCGCCTCCAAATCAAACTCGCAAGCCTCGGCCAGGTCCATCTTCGTGATCACTGCAATATCCGCGGAATTGAAGATATTCGGATACTTCAGCGGCTTATCCTCCCCCTCCGTCACCGACAGCAGCACCACCCGCACATCCTCGCCCAGGTCGTAGCTCGACGGACAAACCAGGTTCCCAACATTCTCGATAAATAAATATTCGAACGATCCCAGGTCCCAATCCGCAAGGTGATCCGAGATCATCTGTGCCTCCAGATGACACCGCCCGTCCGTATTGATCTGCTTTACCGGCGCGCCCGCCTCCGCCAGCCGCTTCGCATCGTTGTCGGTCGCCAGGTCGCCCACCAGCGCCGCCGCAGTCTTCCCTCGCTCGCGCAGCATCGTCAGCGTCCGCTGCAGAAACGCAGTCTTCCCCGACCCCGGGCTCGACACCAGGTTCATGGTCAGCAGCCCGCACGCATGCAGCCTCTCGCGCAGCCTGCGCGCAATCTCATCATTCTTGTTCAGAATTCCCTTGCGTATCTCCAGCACCCGCGTTTCCATGCTCTTCTCCCGGCAAATCAACTTCAATCGCTTCGACATCCAACTCGCGCCCCTGCCGCAGATCGCCGCTCGGCGTGTCGCACACGGGGCAGCAGAAATACTGCACGCTCGCTAACTCCACTTCGCGCTCACAAACCGCGCAATACACCCGCGCCGGCAACTCCCTCACCACCAACCTCGACCCCTCCAGCATCGTTCCCGCGCACGCAATGTCGTAGCTGAACTCCAGCGCGCCCCGCACCACGCCCGACAGCGCGCCGAGTCGCACATGCACCTCCTTCACCCGCACAGCCCCGGCCTCCACCGCGCTCTGCGTCGCAATCTCGACCACACTGTACGCAATCGAAAGCTCATGCATCGTTCAACCCCTGCCGTCCGCTCCATGACCTATCCCAACCGCTACAATTCCCTTTGGAGACAGCAAACGACTTTATTCTCGCGCCGCACGGTCCGCCCGCCAGTGACCTCCATCACGAGCCACTCTCCGCCGCGATGCTACGTTTTCGATAGGCGTGCAACCGCATAACCCCGTTTTATGCACCTTCAAGGCAACCCGATGCGCCCGTCCCTCCGTTCCCTCTTCAACGACCAACCCGGCAACACCCGCGCCAAGATCTTCGCCATCTACGCCGTCCTCGCCGTCTTCAATCTCGGCGCCTGGGCCTGGGCTGTCATCGCCTTCCACCGTTTCCCCGTCCTTCTCGGCACCGCCTTCCTCGCCTACAGCTTCGGCCTCCGCCACGCCGTAGACGCCGACCACATCGCCGCCATCGACAACGTCACCCGCAAGCTCATGCACGAAGGCAAGCGCCCGGTCGCCGTAGGCTTCCTCTTCTCCCTCGGCCACTCGACCATCGTCGTCATCGGGTCGATAGCCATAGCCGCTACC
>Ga0302310_10003324_pt1 | contig 12578 bp, 13 predicted proteins | sample III_Palsa_N1_2_FD_200451 | JGI IMG/M metagenome (GOLD analysis project Ga0302310, IMG submission 200451) | Peat permafrost microbial communities from Stordalen Mire near Abisko, Sweden - III_Palsa_N1_2 | ecosystem: Environmental > Terrestrial > Soil > Palsa > Peat permafrost | place: Sweden... | reverse complement strand
TGGAGTTCGCCGACCAGGAGATCGTCGAAGCGCTCAGCTATCACCTCCGCGACGCCCGCGTCACCATGCGCCTCAACGAAGAGGTGGAGTCCGTGGAAGAGATGGAGGGCGGCCAGGTCGTCGCCAACCTCGAATCCCGCAAGAAAGTCCAGGGCGATGCGCTGCTCTACGCTGTCGGGCGGCAGGGCAACGTTGAGGAGCTGAACCTCGCCAGCACGGTCATTGAGGCCGACTCGCGCGGCCGCATCCCGGTGGACAAAGACTTCCGCACCCGCGCGCTCTCGGTCTTCGCGGTCGGCGACGTCATCGGTTTCCCCTCGCTGGCGTCGGTGTCCATGGAACAGGGCCGCATCGCGGCGGCTCGCGCGTTTGGCGACGACAGCGTCGTCTCCAACCCCAGCTTCTACCCCTACGGCATCTACACCATCCCCGAGATCAGCTTCATCGGCAAGACCGAAGAGCAGCTCACCGAAGAAGATGTGCCCTACGAGGTCGGCGTCGCCTACTACCGCGAGATCGCCCGCGGACAGATCCGCGGCGATACCACCGGGCGGCTCAAGATCATCTTCCACCGCGAGAGCCATGCCATCCTCGGCGTACACATCATCGGCGAAGGCGCCAGCGAGCTGCTGCACATCGGCCAGGCCGTGATGGCGCTGGGCGGCAAGCTCGATTACTTCGTCGAGACCGTCTTCAACTATCCGACCCTGGCGGAGTGTTACAAAGTGGCCGCGTTCAACGGGCTCAACCGCGTCGCCAACGTCTAGAGTGTGTTCCATAATGCGTACCGCGTGGTCCATAATGCGCGTTCGGAAGGGCACAGCTTCAGCCGTGCCGCAAAACGCACCAACCATTGGGGGCTTTAGCCCCGGAGGATGTTTTCGCGCGACCCCGTGACTATGGATGAAACACCGTCTAAGCTTCGAGCCGTTTGACGAATCTATATCTCTCCAGCTACTGTCACGGAGCTTGGAGCATCGAAATGGATGCGGCGCGGATAGAAACTCTCAATGAAAGGCAGGCAAGCCAGTGGATTCTGAATCGACACTAGTGACGGCTGACCCGGTCATGACCGTGGGCGTGGTCATGGTGGAGCGCATCTCCGCTGCGCTGATCGTCGATCACAAGCTCTCGGGCAAGCTTCTCAGTTTCCCCGCCGGCCCTGCTCCTGAAGACCCCAACGAGGACGATGCCCTGGTTGAGCTGCCGGCCGATGCCATCGTGACGGAGATCTGCAGTCTCATCCTGGAGGCGGCCCGGGGCAATGAACAATCGCTCAGCGCTATCGGTATAGCGCTGCCCGGGCTGATCCGCAACGGCATCGTCGAAGAGGCGCCCAACCTGCCCCAGTTCAAGGGCGCGGCTGTCGCAGAGTTGATCGCGGCGGAGCTCGCCACCCACGGCATCACCGCGCCGGTAGCCGTGATGAACGACGCAGATGCCATGGCCGCCGGCCTGGCCTCGCAGCACGGCCGGCTCGACGACTTCATCCGCGTCTGGACGCTCGGCACCGGCATCGGTTACGGCATCTACCCGTTCACGGACGGCGTCTGGGAGGGCGGACACTCGGTTGTCTCGCTCGATGACAAGGAGAACTTCTGCGGCTGCGGAGGCCGCGGGCACGTGGAAGGCATCATGGGCCACCGCGCCATGCGGCTGCGCTTCCTCGACATGGAGCCAGAGGAGGTCTTCGAGGCCGCCAACCGCCGCGAAAAGCCCGATCCCCGCTGCCTCGAGTTCAAACACCTCTGGCACAAGGCGCTGGCCGCCGCGACCGCGACCAGCATCCACTTCCGCGGCGCCGGACGCTTCTTCGTCACCGGCTACAACGTGCGTTTCCTGGATATCGGCCTGTTCAAGGACTATCTGCACCAGATGGTCAAGATGAGCCCCATCCAGAACTACACCATCGAGGTCGTCCCCGACGACCAGCTTATTCGCGTCATCGGTGCCGCTGTCGCCGCGGAGCAGGCCATCGGGCAATAGTCCTATCGCACTACGGACATCATGGGACGGCGGGGTTATAAGTTGCCATGGCCTCGGCCTCCGCAGCCTTCAACAAACGAATATCTGAACAGATGAAAAGTAAAACGTCAGCGCCTATTAGAGTTTCACGGAGGATAAGGGCTGTCGCCAACTGGATTGCATCGAGAGCTCGTACGGAATGCTGATCGACCACGGCTGAGGCACGCGACAGCACCGTCGCAGTGACGGGTTGTTCAATCAGCCTGCGGGATTCAGCTGTCAATGTCGATTGGGCCTCCCCGGCGTGAACGGCTGAAATGTCTCCCAGCCGTTCACGCCGGCGGATCGCTGACCGTACTTCTATTGGTGCCAGCGCCGACACTGCCTTCTCGCGATCCTCGGTGCGTTCTATCAGGTTGATCAACCTGTCAGAACCCTCTTCTTGGACAAAGAGTTTCAGGTATGCGCTGGATTCGATAAAGTTCAACTTAGTAGCTGCCCCGGTCTTTCAGAAGCGTTTCGGAGGCAGGCCCGCCCGAAATCGGTATAGGCTTGAACCGCGATGGAATTGCCACCACATTCGTTGATTTGTTAAGCGAGAGTGTAGTTGTCGGGTGCATCGGCGAGCGAGGATTGGGGATCTTCTTGATCAGTATGGCACCAGAATCAATAGCTGCTGACAATACTCGTTGCCGCTCGTCCGTATCTTTCGCCCAAGCGTAGGAAAGCCCTGCCAGGACCAAATCACGAAACCATTTGAGCGCGATAAATTGCTTTCCTGCGCGTTCAGCTTGAGCCAGAGCTTCACAGCATTGCTGAATTTCGAGTTTCGCTGCTGTCGATCCGTCCGTGGGGGTTGTTACAGCAGCCGATGGCATCTCGACAACTCCGGAAGAAGACGAAGTCGTCTGCGTCGCGGCGAGCGCAGGAGTTTGTTGAGTATCCGGCTCGAAGTAAAGGCGAATTTGACCTGATTCGAATCCCCAATTCTTGGCGGATGCGGTACTGCGCTTTTTGCGACCGTCCTCATCTTCTAGCTGAACGACTGCCCGGAAATTTGAGGGGGCAAGGTTATTGCGGAGATCGGAAATGATCTGCAAAGCTTGGTCGGGTGTGATCGAGCTCTCGCTACTGCGGACGCGGTCAAAGATATGTTCAATGGTTTGTTCGAGATCGCGGATTGTGGGTTCGTAAACAGGGGCTAGCGTTGACATAAATAGTGTTCCTTTAAAATAGTGTTCCTTTAAATAAATTAGAATTTGAAGCCGAAACTCCATTTATATATAGTCACAACAGCGAGTCTTTTGTCAAGTTACGTCGGAGCACGTTTCTCAGCGATAGCTATAGCCCTACCGCTGGCACCCCGGGCAATACACCGTAGTCCTCCCGCCGACGACAATCTTCTTCAACCCCGCTCCGCAGTCCAGGCACTCCTCGCCGCTGCGTCCATACACCTTGTGCTCGAGTTGAAAGAACCCGCGAATGCCGTCGGCATCGACATAATCCGAGACCGACGACCCGCCCAGTTCGATCGCATGGGCCAGCACCTGTTGCAGCGCGGCGTGAAGTTTCGCCAGCTCCGCCCGAGTCAGCTTACCGGCCTGCTTGCGGGGACGCACTCCGGCGCGAAACAAGCTCTCATCCGCATAGATATTGCCCACCCCATGCAGGATCGACTGGTTCAGCAGCGCCGCCTTGATTGCCAGCTTGCGGCCTTTGAATAACGTTGCGAACACCTCGGTATTTACAGTCGTAGGCTCAACCCCCGGCCCCGTATACCCTCCAGCCTCCGTAACCACTGAAAGCCGCCCAAAGCGCCGTGGATCGACAAACCGTACCTCGCGGCCTGCTTTTTCTCCTGGCGCACCGCCCAGAGAAAGCACCGCATGGGTATGCGGCGGCAGCGGCACGTCCGCCTGCGACACCAGCAACCGCCCCGTCATTCCAAGATGTACCAGGAACTGCGCGGGGGTCTTAGCGCCCCGCCGCAGGTCCATCACAATCGTCTTGCCCACCCGCCGCACGCGCTCGATCCGCGCGCCGCTCAGCGTCTCGACGATCTCCGTCTCCGGCGACTTGAACGTCTGCGGCTTGCCGCTGGTCCACACGCGCACGATCCGCTGCCCACGCACCCGCGCGTCCACTCCATTGGCAACGGTTTCGACCTCTGGCAGTTCGGGCATACCTCTAGAGTAAGTCCACGCACGCGATCGACACGATGACGCGATAGACTAGCCTCAGCAAGTTGCACACCCACGCAACTACGGAGAGCTCCCCCCGATGGGTCCATTTCAGCGAATTCTCAAAAATCTGGGCGCGTTGTTTACGGGCAAGGTCATCTCCATCATTCAACAGATCGTTGTACCCCCGGTCTTTATCCATCGCTATGGCGACGCAGGGTTCGGCGAATGGCTGGCGCTCTCCAGCTCCGTAGCCGTTCTCAGCACGCTCAACTTCGGCGTCCAGACCTACATGAACCAGGACCTCGCCGTTCGCTTCCAAAGCGGCGAAACCCAGGGCTATCACATTCGCCAGTCCACCGCGCTGCGCCTCCTCATTGGAGTTGTCGTCACGGCTTCGATTCTTCTTTTGAGCTTCTTTATCATTCCGTTCGACATCCTGCTCAAACTCCATATCTCGCGCGCAGCGGCACAGTGGACCTTTTATCTGCTCGCACTTCAGGTCCTCTTCACGATCCTCTTTGGATACTTCGGCGGAATCTTCATGGGGGTCGCCCTGGCCCATCGTGGGACCCACTGGAACAACGCGCAGGCCCTTATCGGGTCGACGGCGCTGCTGGTGGGCGTCATGCTCCGCGCGCCGTTTCCGGTGCTCGCCGGGCTCCAACTCGCCTGCCTCTTGCTATGTACCGCCGGGGTCCTTGTCGATCTCCGCCGCACCGCTCCGGAAGCCTTTCCCAGCCTCCGCTTCTGGGACGGGCCCGCGGTCAAAGACATCTTAAGGGGCAGCGCCTACTTCGGCCTCATCGAGTCAAGTTCACTACTCACCTACTCCGTGCCTTTGCTTCTGCTGCAGCGTATGGTCGGTCCCGTGGCCGTCGTCGGCTTCACGCTGATGCGCACGATCTTCTCCGTATGCAGGCAGGTGCTTAGCGTATTCACACAGGCCATGGGCCCGGAGATCACAGGCCTCTTCGGCCGCCGCGAATGGCCCGGGTTCCTGCGTCTCTACAACTACTCCGAGCGCCTGGTCTTCTTCCTCATCACGCTGGTGAACTTCACCGTGCTGATGCTTTCGCCGGTCCTGATTACGCTTTGGGTCTACAGGAAGGCCGAAGCCGGCGTCCCGCACCACAATGTCAGCGACCTCTTCGCGGTCTACCCCTACGTCCTCTCCGCGGCCATCTCCATCGTGATCAGCCTCAAGGAGCATAAGTACATTTTCCAGTTCTGCACCAATACGCACGTCGAGCTGGCGCGCGTCATGTTCTTCAGCTACCTCGGCATGGTGCTGCTCTCCATCGGCGCCATTCACTACGCCGGCGTTGCAGGCTTCCTCTGGACCTGGCTTGCCGTCGAGGCCCTGCAAACCGTGCGCCTCATCCACCTCAACGAGAAGCTCTTCGCGCACATAGAAAAGCTCGACACCGTCTACATCACTCGGCTGGCCGCCGTCTGCATTACCGGGCTCTTCCTGGCGTTCGCCGCGCTCACACGCACATCCAAACTTCCTCTTACGACGCAGGCGCTGATTGCGGTGCTGGCCGGCTTGCTCGCCTGTGGCCTCGCCTGGCAGGTCTTTCGCGTCAAAGAGGTCTACTCCATGATGATGGGACGCTTCAGCAAACGTTTCGCGTAACCGTCGAAGCAACATAACCGTCGAAGCAACATAACCGTCGAAGCAAAGGGAACTCGCCATGCAAAGCAATCCCGTAGCCGATGCCTTCCTGGCCTGCTCCGCCAGGCGTCTCATCCTCTCGCGGCAGCAGATCGCCAACTGCCTCGACCAACTCACCGAACAGCAGATGTCCCAGCGCGGCGGCGATCACGAAAACTCCGTCATCAACCTGCTCCTTCATCTCGAAGGCAACCTCCGCCAGTGGGTCCTCCACGGCATCGACAACCAGCCCGACATCCGCCGCCGCGACGACGAGTTTACCCTCACGCTCTCCACCTCTGCGGCCGAAGCCCGCGCCGCGTTCAACGCCACCGTCGAAGAATCCTCCCGCGTAATCGCCGCGCTCGACCCCGCGCGCCTGCTCGAAGTCATCGACCCGCAGCCCACCGGCACCTGGCGCAACCCCACCATCCTCGACGCGATCTACAAAGTCGTCGGCCACCTCGAAATGCACACCGGCCAGATCATCCTCCTCACCAAGCAACTATCCGCCCACGACCTCGACCTCTCCATGCCCCGCAAACGCTAAGAATAACTATCAAGCTGATCCTGTCTCATCGATGGTGGTTGAAGTTGATGACGCGGCCACCAGCCGATTCGATCTGGCCGGCCAGACGCCAATCCACCGTTATGATAGTCGCTCTCTCGCTTACCGCTACCAGCCCGGTATCGGTGAGCCCAAGCGAAGGGAATTCGCGGCGAGGCGCGAGCGTCCTTGCCTTTTCGTACCATTCTTCATTCCCAACGACAAATTCCCTCAACGATTCGATCAGGGCTTCCCTCACATACGGTGGCGCTTGATCGACGAAATTGCTCGTCTCTGCCAGAATGTGTGGCGTTGTTACTAGAGAGCGAAAGGGCGTAAGCACCACGGCTAGGCTATCAATGTCCTTTTCGCTGAAGATATCCACTCTTTTGAATGAGCGCAGTAGGGATACGTCTGTTTCAGCAGCCAACTTATAACAGCAGAATGTTCGTATCGAGCACGGCGATGGCATTCGCGGTCAAAGTTGCGCCAAAAGATTTCCATTCTGGGCACCCATGAACTCGCCGTCCGTGTCGCGTAACTTAACTGTCTTGTAATCGCGTAGGCCTCTTAACAGATTGGTTGGATTCGTGGTGTCATACGAGAAGGTCACCTTCCAAAACCGGCCGTCATCGGTTTTCTCAACGCCCTCGAGGCGCAGCTCTCTCCCTGCGGCAGAATCGAAGATTTCTGGAAGATACTTACTGGCTGTCTCGACGGCTTCTTTCACTTGCATTGGGCTAACCTCGTTTTGCCTGCGTCACCAGTATAAAATGAATCATGGGCGCGACCTCATCCGCGCACTTCCCCCCAGCCTCACCCCGGAGCATCCTTCCTCGTGACTCAACCCAGCCAACAACGCCAGTCCGCCGTCATCCTCGGAGCCCAATGGGGCGACGAAGGCAAAGGCAAAATCGTCGACGTCCTCAGCGAAAAGTTCGACATCGTCGCGCGCTATGCCGGCGGCCACAACGCCGGCCACACCGTCATCATCCACGGCAAAAAGTTCGTTCTCCAGCTCATCCCCTGCGGCGTGCTGCGCCCCGGCTGCAAGGGCGTCATCGGCAACGGCGTCGTCTTCGACCCCATGGCCTTCCTCAACGAGGTCAAGAAACTCAAGGACGCCGGCCTGCCAGTCGACGGCCAGCTCTTCGTCTCCAACCGCGCGCAGGTCATCCTGCCCTACCACCGCATGATCGAGCTGGCTGCGGAGACCGCGCCCGGACGCCAGCCCATCGGCACCACCCGCCGCGGCATCGGCCCGGCGTATGAGGACAAGATCCACCGCAACGGCCTGCGCGTCGTCGATCTCCTCAACTCCTCGCTCCTGCGCACGCACATCAACAACGCCTGCCACGAGAAGAACACCATCGCCCACGCGCTCTTCGGCACCGCGCCGCTCGACCCCCGCCAGATGTACGAGGAGTACGCCCGCGCCGCCGAGCTGGTCGCCCCCTTCGTCACCGACACCGCCTACCTGCTCAACAACGCGCTCAACGAAGGTAAAAACGTCATGTTCGAGGGCGCGCAGGGTGCGCTGCTCGACATCGACCACGGCACCTATCCCTTCGTCACCAGCTCGTCCTCGACGGCCGGCGGCGCGGTCACCGGCACCGGCGTCGGCCCTACCCGCATCGGCACCGTGATCGGCGTCACCAAGGCCTACGTTACCCGCGTCGGCGAAGGTCCCTTCCCCACCGAGATATCCGACAGCTCCGCCGAACTCCTCCGCGCCCGCGGGCAGGAGTATGGCGCCGTCACCGGCCGTCCGCGCCGCTGCGGCTGGCTCGACCTGCCCCTGCTGCGCTACTCCAACATGATCAACTCCACGGAATGGCTGGTAGTGACCAAGATGGACGTCATGGATGAGTGCGACACCATCCCCGTCTGCACCGGTTACAAGATTGACGGAAAATTTACCGACATCATCCCCGCGGACATCGTCGGCTTCAAGAAAATAGAGCCCATCTACACCACGCTCCCAGGCTGGAAGGCGACGACCGAAGGCATCACCGAGTTCGACAAACTTCCCGCGCTGGCGCAGGATTATCTGCACTTTATCGAGCGCGAAAGCGGCGCTAAGATCGGTATGATCTCCACCGGGCCCGACCGTATCCAGACCATGACCCAGCCCGGCTTCGACGAAGCTCTCGGATAATCTTCATGGATTTCAAATTTCCTGCCATTGTTTCTTTGTTGGGTGGCGCCTATTCCGTTTTCTTTAGTTTCAGATTGCGAAAGCTGCGTTTGTCGGAAAAGCCGCCTGCGTCCAGAGCTCTCCTGACGCTAGAAGAGAGGCAGGCAAAACTCAAAATGGCTGCCAATCTCGCTTTGGCAGGCGGTGCCGTCATGCTAATCGGCGGCATTTAGTTTTTTCTTTTTCAGGAGTTTCGCAATGATCAGCTTCATAGTCCGCATGCGTTTCGCCCCGGAAGACCACGACGACATCGAACGCATCCTGCGCGAGCTGACGCGCTTTTCGCGCCACGAACCCGGCTGCGTCAGCTACATCCCCCACTTCGTCGAGGGCGACGCCAACTCCGTCGTCATCTATGAGCAGTACGTCGACGAGGCCGCCGTCGACGCCCATCGAGCCTCGCCGCACTTCGCCCAGTTTGCTATCGGCGGCCTCTACCAGTTGATGCTCGACCGGTCGGTAGAAAACCTCACCGCCATCGCCTGACCCATCCGGAAACTTTCCCGCTGGCGGCGTTCGTCAAAACTCACATGCAGCTCAACTTTGACTGCGCACGGCCATCCGGTCTACCATCCGTTACGCCTATGCGTCGCCGAGTCTCTTCAATGCGCGCCTCTGTCCTGCTGCTCGCGGCCCTCGTCGCGGCCCTGCCGCTTGCCGCGCAGGTCCACCATAAGCACGAAGCCAAGGACCAGATTCTCGCCCTCGAACAGCAGTGGCGCCAGGCCCAGTTGACCGACGACGTCCAGGCCATGGACAAGCTGCTCTCCGACGACTATCTAGGCACCAACGTCTCGGGTGCCGTGCTCACCAAGGCCCAGCAGCTCGATCGCATGCGCGCCCGCAAGGCGACCATCACCAAACTCGACCTATCGGACATCAAGGTCAAGCTGGTCGGTGAGATCGCGATCGTCACCTCTCTGGGAACCATCGCCAGCACCGGAGGGGCGACCGGGACGCTGAACGGCAGCTTCCGCTACACCCGCATCTATCAACATCTGCCTACGGGAGCCTGGAAGATCACCAACTTTGCGGCGACTCCCATCCGCCCCGGCGCCAACCCCCCGCCCGATGCGCCGGCGGCCGGCTCTCCTCCCGCAACAGCGCCCCCCGCGCGAATGTAGCTCCGCGGCCACCAGCCGCCTCTCTTTGCGCAACAGAAAAGGGCCCTAAGGCCCTTGTTTTCAGCTACCTGTTTTTAATCTGCCCTTAGGCTACCTGTGCGCTCTTGACTGCGGAGCAGACCCGTTTCGCCGGTTTTACAACCGCCGCCGGGATTGCCCCAAGGGCCGCAGCCAGACTCACCCGGGGGCGAAGGTTCAACCCCAGCAACCGCCGCACCAGAGACCGCGTTCCACCGGTGATCCGTGCATCTTCCGGTTCCACCGGCACAACGGGGCCGAACGCCGCGAGTTGGAGACGGGTACTGATATCGGTCACCCGGCCGCCAACGCGCATGCGGCCCTCGCGATTCTCGTGGTCTTCACGATCATTATTAAAGGCGCCGTCCTGCGGCTGTTGCAGACTCCCCTGCGCAGACCACACCATCCCGCCATGCCCTATACGACGCGAGGCAACCACGCCGCCGCTCCAACGGCTCTTCGGCGCACTCTCCTCCACGCGGCTTAGGTACAGGTTTCTCATGATCGATCCCGGCAGTAATGACACTATAGGGGTACGACGCCGGTTACTAATGGGAGGTTGTCCGGACTGAGTTCATTGGAGAAAGTCTGTTGAAATCGCAAGCCACGCCGTCCCGTTTTGGGAGCTTGGGAGTTTGAAAGCCGGCTACTCCGCCGGCTCCCCCGCCAGAGCCTCGCGCAGACGCGTGTAGCTCTCGCCCAGCATCTCCGGCAGGATGCGCGTCTCCGCCAGCACGCTCATAAAATTGGTGTCCCCGGTCCAGCGCGGCACGGCATGGAGATGCAGATGATCGGCGACCCCTGCGCCCGCCGATTCGCCCAGGTTCAGCCCCAGGTTCAGCCCTCCGGGCTGGTACACGTTGCGCAGCACCCGCTCCGCACGACGCGTCAGCAGCATCAGCTCCGTGGCAGCCTCCGCCGGCAGCGCCGCCAGGCTGGACTCATGCTCATACGGCACCACCATCAGGTGCCCGGAGTTATATGGAAAGGCGTTCAACACCAGGAAGCACGTCTTGCCGCGCTCCAGGATGTAGGTTGCGGCGTCGGCCTCCGTCTGCCCCATGCCGTGTCCCACGGCATACTCCACGGCCGCCAGCATGTTGCAGAAGACGCACCCCAGCTCGCCGGGCCACGCTGCCAACGCCTCGGGAACGCCGCGTTTCGGCATTCCCTTGTCCTTGCCGGTGACATACGCATACCGCCACGGCGTCCAAAGCCTGTCCATATCCCGAAGTATAAAGCCCCTTCGCTAACGCCGCGGAGAAGGGGCCTTTAGGCCCCTGTCACCGGAACGAGCGCAAGCGGTTTTAGCCTGGGGCCCACGCGACGGCAGCACCGCCGAACTCCCCCTGAAACTCTCTTCACAGGCTGTTGCGTCTAAGATTGCGGAGCTCCTTAATCGCGGTGACACCCGGTCAATTCGCCTGCCGGTGGTCTAAATCAGGACAAATGGCACAAACGATTGACCCGCCGTTCGCGCAACTGCTACACTTTCAATTGAGCCTCTGCGTGCGGGAACCAGTCGCAGCCGCTACTGAAGATGCTTTACCTCACTCCATCCGACATCATCGACTAGCAAAACGTCTTCCATGGGCGGCGACCCCTCGCCCCCTGAACGAAATGAAGATATTTTTCAGTTGAGCGAGTCGAATGGAGCGAGCCCAAGCGAATTACTGGATCCCGGAGCAGACGCACCAAAATGGCCGATCACGACCACAATCCTTCCAACCACGAGAGCACAGCCCTGAACACCACACTCGAACCAACCGCGCCCGAAACCACGCCCGAACTGCACGAAGCATCGCACTCGGCATCAACCGACTCGACCTCCAACCCCGCACTCCAGACCTCCGTCCAAACGGAGACTGAGAAGACCTACGCCGAGCCGGAAGCTGCAACTCCGGTTGCCGCCATCGACTTGTCAGCCGCCTCCGCCGACGCTGAGCCCGAGTACGACGCTGAAGACTTTGCCAAGGCGCTCGAGAGCTTCGACCGCGAGCAGGCAGCCGAAAAAGACGCTGCCCAGTCCATGACCGCCGATGAGGTTGTCGTCAACGGCACCATCGTCAAGATCACGGACAAGCACGTCGTCGTCGATATCGGGCTCAAGTCCGAGGGCCTGATTCCCCTGGAGCAGATGGTGGACCACACCGGCGCAGTCAAGTTCAACGTCGGCGACGTCATCGAGGTTGTGGTTGAGCGCGAAGAGGCCGAAGGCGGCTATCTCGTCAGCTACGAGAAGGCCCTCCGCCACAAGGTTTGGGACAAGCTCGAAGAGGCTGCCAACACCAAGGTCCCCGTCAAGGGCATGGTCGTTAGCCGCGTCAAGGGTGGTTTGACTGTAGACATCGGCATCAAGGCGTTCCTGCCCGGCTCGCAGGTTGAGGTCCGCCCCGTGCGCAACCTCGACGGGTACGTCGGCACCGAGATCGAAGTCCGCGTCATCAAGCTCAACAAGAAGCGCGGCAACGTCGTCATCTCCCGCAAGGAGTTGCTCGAGGAAGACCAGAACGCCAAGAAGGCCGTCACTCTCGCCACTCTCGAAGAGGGCAGCGTCTTCACCGGCGTGGTCAAGAACCTCACCGACTACGGCGCGTTTGTCGACATGGGCGGCCTCGACGGCCTGCTCCACATCACCGACATGAGCTGGGGCCGCCTGACCCACCCCCGCGACCTCGTCAACGTTGGAGACGAGATCCAGGTCAAGGTGCTCAAGTTCGACAAGGACAAGCAGCGTGTCTCGCTCGGCTTCAAGCAGCTCACGCCTGACCCGTGGCTCGACGCCATCGAGCGTTACCCGGTAGGCGCGCAGGTCCGCGGCCGCATCCTCAGCGTTACTGACTACGGCGCGTTCGTGGAACTGGAGCAGGGTATCGAAGGCCTGGTCCAC
>Ga0302310_10003322_pt1 | contig 12583 bp, 19 predicted proteins | sample III_Palsa_N1_2_FD_200451 | JGI IMG/M metagenome (GOLD analysis project Ga0302310, IMG submission 200451) | Peat permafrost microbial communities from Stordalen Mire near Abisko, Sweden - III_Palsa_N1_2 | ecosystem: Environmental > Terrestrial > Soil > Palsa > Peat permafrost | place: Sweden... | reverse complement strand
CGGGTAGCGCAATGCGCCAACGCAGTGACCCGCTACGCCACGAGCGATGCGTCCGCGATGGGATGGGCGGGCAGGGCGCCAATCACCGCGCCGAAACCGCCTCACGCATTCGCTTTGTCCACTCAGCCAGGCAGGTCTTGCAATGTGCTCCAACGTCGCTGAGCACCCACGACGTGAAATGGTCCTTCATCGGCACGGCGCGCCCACACAAGGTGGTAACCCAGTCGCCGTGTCCATCGCCGTGACCGCCCGCAGCAATATGGACTCGCGTGTGCATCAATTTCGGTTCACTCATTTCGCCCTCCCATGGCAACGTTTGTACTTCGTCCCTGACCCACATGGGCACGGCTCGTTCGGTCGTGCCTTCGCAACCTTCGGCTGGAACGGCTGACCGGTCACAGGCTTTTGCGCGACCATCGGCGCAGCCACCGGCGCGGCCACCGGCGACGCGGGCGAGAGTGCCACCCGCACCAGCTGGCGAGCAATGAACGCATTGAGCGAGCGCCCGTCCTGCTCGGCCAGCGCCTTAAGGCGTGCGTGCAGATCGGCCGGCAAGCGTAGCGGTATCGTGACTCGTTCGGGCTTCATAGGCGTGATGTCAACATGATATCATGTTGATGTCAATGAACTCATGTAAGTCACTGACGGCAAAGGCTGTGAGACTTGTTACCTGTTTGGCAAGACCATAAGAGAAGATTGAAATCACGCTTGGCGCAACAGGGCGAAGAACCGCTCCCGTTCCTGGGGGTCTCGGCGTGCAAGTTCAGCCGCGTACTGCATCATGATCCAGTACCCGCGCAGCTGCGCCTCAGTAGTTTCATTGCCATCGGGATCGACGATCTTGCCGTCACGCACGGCCCAGCCAGGCCAGGCATCGCCCAGGATTCGGCCGTCTCGATGCAGAGTGAAAAGTCGCAGCGCCTGACGCGACGCTTTACGCTTATTTTGCTTCCAGAGCGTGGCGGTCGCGCGGTCCACGCCGCACCATTGCGCGATCAAACTCGCGGGGTAGCCATGGAACACAGAAAATTTAAGAACGGGCACAGGAACCTCATAGGAGGTTCCGGGCTCGTCGAGATTCAGCGCCGAGGCTCGATGGCTCTCGGGGTTCTCTGTGGCCGATCTACGGCTCGACTGCCTGGAATCGCGTTCGGGCTCCATGCCATGACGCAAATTCTGAGCCGGAGTATGGTCCTTCGGGACACGGCCCGCAACGCGATTCCGCGCCGTCAACGGTCGCGGCCCGGCTAGGATTTCGCCTGCAAGGCGGACGGGGGGCCTGACCCGTCCTCACGTCTGTCAGAGATGGCCAAGTAGGCACGCAGTGCGTCATTGAGGCCGGATCGCTCACCGATCCAGTTGGCACACGTTGGGCTAAAGCGGTCTGCGAGGATGACAGTTTCGATAAGCAGCCAGTACCGAATTGTTCTTATGAATCCGAGACATAGACGTAGGTTTTGATGCATCTGGTTTCCCCTGGAAACCGCGCAGGCCCGACGTCCTTGTCAGGCGATGCGCGGGGAGAAACCGACCGATCCGTGGGCGGCTACCTTCAGGCAGCCACACCATCGCACACTTCGCATAATGTATATTATGTTAAATCATGTATTATGTGAGGAAGCTGCTGTCCCGTTCAAGCTCTTCGACACAAAGTTGTGTCTCTATCTGCAGTAAAAGTGTGTCGTTGACGTCAGTGTCCGCCTAACCGGCGAAATGATTGGATCTACCGGATGGACGATGGTCTGAGGCAAGTGGAATCTGATTAAGGTTTCTTAGCGACGACCTTGCCGTTCTCCCAGACATATAGTGGCGTGCCATACATCCTGGCCATGCGGCGGGCCGCCGCGCCGGAGCGGACTAGAGCCTTCTGTATTCGTTTTGTATGAGGGGTGTGCAACTTCTTGATCACGTTCATGGACCTCGTTCGATGAGTCTTGGCTTACTATCCGAATTGTCATACACAGACCAGACGTGCGCCAGAGGGCGGTAGAGTTTTTGAAAATTGTCCCATCCGCGGACAAAACGGCGCAGCACATCAGCCTTGGGTACCGGATGGCCGCCCTGCCGCACACGTCCCGAAATTCGCTGAAGCGCAAGCCGCGGCGACGCTATGCGGAGGAAAATAATTTCAATGTCGTAGCCCGAATCCCGAAGTCGCTGCAGGCGTCTCGCGTAGGCTTGACCGCTGAGGGTGCTTTCAAATGCAAAATCCAAGCGTTCCGTCGATAAGCGATCGATCTCCGCCAACATCACTCGGGCAGCTGCGATCGCAGCATGCTGGGGTGCCAATGGCGACAGGCCAGCGGCGATGAGATCGGCATTGATGAAATTCAATACGCGAGCGTCGTTTGGCAGGTACTCGCGCGCGAACGTGGTCTTGCCGGCACCATTCGGTCCTGCAATGAGAAGACACCGCGGAACCTTAGAACCACGCTTCGCCGTAGATTTTCGGAGCCTGCTGGCCATCTATTTCTCGGTCGCCTTCCACACCGTAACGCGCATCGCGATTACGATCTGTTGTTTGTGTATTGCAGTCAGAACAGCCATCAATTCGACGGAGGATTTCGAGGTCGCCGAACCGGGCGAGATGCCTTGGCCACCAACGCACGCAGCAATTCACCGTGCTCTCGATCTTTCACCGCCAATTGCGCAAGCGAATCCGATAGTTGCGTCTGCACGCGTTCATACTGCGCTCCGTACGTCGACTCGAGCTCACGGGTCTTTGCCTGCAGATCGGCCAGCACCTTTGCGTCACGGGTGTTCGCCTCCTGCAACCGCTCCACTGCAGCTTCTGATCGCGCGCGAAGGTCGGCGACACGTCGATGCTCCCGCTCCGAAGCGTCCAGCGACTCAGCCATCTGCGCGAGGCGGTCGGTATAATCTTTTTCCGACTGAGTAATTTGAGTTTTCATGACTTTCGCTGCCTCACGCGCACGGTCAACTTCGGATGCCCAGCGCTCGGTGTGTGCCGCCTCCCGAGCCTCAAGTTCCTTCCGTCTAGTCTCGAAGACTGCACGCTCAGCATCCAGTTGCTGTTGCAGCGCACCTCGATCCGCCACTAATTGGGCGGCGTGGGAACGAAGATCGACAATCGCCCGATCCCTCGCCGCGAGTTCCGCCAATAGTGACTCAACGCGCGCTTGCGATTCTGAAAGATGCGCGCGAAGCAGTTGAGATGCCTCCTCTCTGGCCTGCAACTGAGCGTTAATACGCTCACGATCGGTTTGCAGCTGTGCGCGCTCGGCATCAAGTTTGCGGCTCGCCGCCACGAATTCGGCACGATTGCCGTCGAGAGCCGCAGCGCCCTCGGCGCGAGCGGCGGCCAGCGCGGCCTGCCAAAAATGCCTGGCGGCCTCCGCTATCGAGTCTGGTATATCCGGCGGCGCCGAAAATGCCATCGGATCAGCTATACGCGCCCCGAGCAAGCGAAACCACGTTTCCAAGTACGGTGAAACGGTATTGGGGCTACCCCGGCCGATCTTCGCTCGGACTCGCTCGATGGTTGGACGCGAACCCTCCAGGAGGAGCGCGTCGGCGGCCTTCCAGACGTCCGTTTCGGTAATGCCCCGCGTTGTCGGTGTACCCACTGCCCTGCCCTCGAACTCCGATTATTAGTCACGATAAGTGTTGGTTATCGTGACTTAGAGAGATATACTGTAATGAATCATACAGCGATTCTCTGAATATCACACCAAATGAGCCGTTACGCCCTAGTTCCAGCCCCCAGTCTGACGCTCGAACAGTCCAGCCCCGCCGCCCTGTCCGCTGACGGTGAAGCAGCGGTTGCCCACCTGCTGCGCAAAGGGGAAGCCGCCAACACGACGGCCAGTTACCGCAGTGCCCTCAAATACTGGGCGGCGTGGTTCAGCGGCCGGTATCAAGTCGCCCTCGCCCTGCCCGTCGCGCCGGCGGTTGTGCTGCAATTTGTGGTCGACCATGTCGAGCGGACGACCGACGACGGTCTTGCGCACGAGCTCCCCGAGTCCGTTGATGACGCACTGGTGGCCTCGGGCCACAAAGCCAAACCCGGTGCGTTAGCGCTAGCGACGGTTATGCATCGGATCGCGGTGCTGGGGAAGATTCATACAATGCAAGACCTCCCGAACCCTTGCGCCGATCCGCTCGTGCGTGAGCTACTGCGTCAGACGCGTCGTGCGTACGCCAAGCGCGGCGTCGGTCCCGCGCGCAAGGGGGCCCTCACGCGAGAGCCGCTGGACGCCCTCCTCGCGACCTGTGACGACTCTTTGCGGGGCCTGCGCGATCGCGCGCTGCTGTTGTTGGCCTGGGCCAGTGGCGGCCGCCGGCGCTCGGAGGTCGTCGGCGTGACGGTCGAGAACACGCACAAAATCGGCGAGCGGCAGTGGGCGTATCGGCTCACCCACGACAAGACGCATCAGGCGGGTGCGGATCGCGGGGAGAATGACAAGCCAATCGTGGGGGTGGCCGCGGATGCACTCGAAGCCTGGCTGGCGGCGAGTGGCATTCGCAGAGGCGCCATTTTTCGACGAATCCGTAAGGGCACTACACTGGGTGAGCCGCTATCGCCGGCGGCGGTGCGAAAGATTGTGATGGATCGCTGTGCGCTCGCAGGCATCCAAGGAGACTTTTCCGCCCACTCACTGCGGAGCGGCTTCGTCACGGAGGCAGGACGTCAGAATATACCGCTGGGCGATACCATGGCCATGACAGGCCACGCCAGCGTTACGACGGTGATGCGGTATTTTAGGGCCGGCGCATTAACTACCAGCCGCGTCGCGCGGCTACTCGATCGGGAGCCGGTAGGAGATCCTGCAAAAGCTAGAGAACGCGATTGAGGTGCGCCGTGCCCAGGTGCACGATCGGGATTACGGGCTTGGGCTATAAGTCGCCGACGAGTTTTGGAATCAGGTTTGCGATGATCACGAAAGCACGGAGGACACGGCTATGACGATCAATATTGAAGCACCCGAGGATTGGGGGATCATGCTGACCGACGAGGTGTTGCCCTCACTGCCGCTCTACATGTCGAAGGTGGGAGGGCTCCTGGATGAGCCTGAGCACGACGCGATGTTTGAGGCGGTCGAGTTGGAATTTGGAAGCTCTGACTTAGACGTCAAAGTGTAACCGGGTTAGCATTTAGCTAGCGAAAAAAATATCTAAACCGTTAGTCTGAAGTTCCACGGGCGGACCAACCGTCGGAAAAGTGTGAATTGCATCACACGCGTTTTAACAGCAAAACTAGTGGGAACGATTGGCTCAAGCATTTGGCTCCTGGGATACTCCGTGGGCTATAACCCAGAATGAGCGTGTTCTTAATAAAGCGGTACATGCTCAACGCCAACACTGATTAAGTTTGCGTAGGATCGAAAGTTACTTCGGTTGCTGATCGCCCCCCAAGGGAAGGTATCAATTGGTCAACTCGGCTGTATTGCTGCTAGCCATTCTCCTGACATTTATCGCCGGTCTCGACCTCGTCGCGACCATCTGCGTGCTGCGATCCACGGTCTACAGCGCTTCCCAAAAGGCGCTGCAATTGACCCTGGTCTGGGTGCTTCCATTACTGGGCGCTACTTTGGTTCTTATCGTTTGGGCGCACGATCGTAGGGCGTCGTCCGCCCGGGATCCCGCTTTTCAGACCGAGGGACTGTGGTTGCCGGGGCTTGGTCCGATGAGTGACAGTAGTCATCACGACGGCGTTTTCGGCGAAGGTGTCACGCACGACGGGCACGACGCGTAAATCATGCCAAAAAATCCGCCACCGCCGGTGATCCACAGCGCGCGAGTGCTGTCCTATGCATTCGTCGACGACATTCCGTATCGAAAGCATGGCCGGCTCTTTGTTGGCGATAAACTTTTGGAGGCAGTTCCCCGGCTGGCCATAGTGGTTAATCTTGGAAAGGATATCGGTCCGCTGCTCGACCACTGCGATGAGGAGTGGAACGTATTGGGGACCTCCGGAGCAGATAGTGTGGCGGCCGTAAAGGCGCAAGCAGAGCTCAATTACCCTGGGGTTGCGTCCCGTTGGGTGGATGTCAATACCAGCGTAGAAGATGCTCTTAATTTCTATGATGAGAAAACAGGATCGGCAAAGTGTGATTTCTGCGGCAAGCGCCCGTTCGATTTTGCAGAATGTGCGTGGGGCCCGTCTGCCATCATTTGTCGCAGCTGCATTGAGGCGTACTACCAGGCGTTCCAGGAAGCCGACTCAGAGAAGCCCGATCTTGCCGACAAATAATCCCCGTAGCGAGATCAGCGTGTCAGCTAATTCACAGCAGACGAACGGGTGGAGAGCTTGGTATTGGGCGGCGGTGATCGTGGCGAACGGCTTGCTTCCAAGCCTGTCTTCAGCAGAGGTTGTTACGCACGACCCAATCGAGGAGAATTTTAGTCCTCAGACGGCTGTCGATCGATTCCACAATTATTACAAGCAACAGCAGTTCGGACCGGCTCTACGCGGAATACGATACCGAATACTCAACTGAAATTTCCTTGCAGAAACATATCGAGATGTTTCATAAGGCATGGACCAACCTCGGCGGTTTTGTTTCCGCGACATCCGCACATGCAGTTGTTGGAACAAGTGCTGGGCAGCAAGTGCTAATCGTTACCGACTCGGCGACGTTTGAAGGCGCGGGTACAATTTGGGAGGAATTCGATTTTAAACTCGGAACTACAGTTGGCAAGCTGCTGGCATATAAATACGGTACGTCGCCAGCTGATAAGCCTGTGAAGTGAGCAAACGTTTTCCCGTAAATGGACCATGAAAAATCGCTTTAAAAAGGAAGTTTGGGTGATGTGGCTATTGACTCTGGTCCCCATGGCCGTGGTTATCGGTACCGTGTTGATGTGGCCTCACCTTCGTCATCGCTGAGGCTTTCCCAAAAATGACCGTTTGCGAAGTACACCCTGAATGACTGCTTCCCCAGATCGCGATTGGAAACTCAAACTCCGTTACGGTAAAACTAAGACCGAGTTTGAACATTTCACTGCTATTGCTGAGGGTGTTGTCGGGAACCTTTCTGGTGGTTTCTCCTGCCGTCCGGGAAAGGCGTTCTTCGCAATGAAAATGTGGGCCTCGTCGATTGCGGAGGCGGATGATATGGTTCGAGTCATCGGTAAGAATGTGGGGTTCACTGTTACCGAGAAAATTCTTTTTTATAAAACTGACCCAGAGCAACCACCTGGGAAAGATCCACATGGCTACGATTTGAACTTCACACCATTCGACTGACATTCAAAAAATGACCCCGGTCATGAAACCGCTTTTGATCCCGCGTGTTAGGCGCAACATCGTAGTCGGAGTGATGAGCGCGGCAATCAGCGCACCCGCTATCTTGCTCGCGGCGGTGGGCTATTCGAGCGTTACCAGTCGATTCATTGGCTTTCTCGTCGGTTGATTCATGGTGACAAGCGTCCTCTCTGCCGCCTGGTTTAGCATCGCGTGTCGCCTTATGCAGCGGTCACGATGGGGCCTTGTCCGGGCGGGATGTCTCAGCGCGATTTTCACTTGCCTTTACTTCATCGCGATTTATTCGATGTTGACGTCATACGAAGGCCGAGGCCCCTGGTTTTCGGGGTTTCTGGTCTACTCGCTATTCTCGATTTTTACATTGCTTCCACTCATTCTCTTGAGTGGCATGCTGGTAGGATGGGTTGCAGGAGCCCGATGGCTCGCGGACTGACGGTCCATTAGTACTTTCCCATAAATGACCGAATCGTGGCTAGCAAATTTCCTTTGAACAATAGCGCATTCAAGATGGCTTTTTGGATCGCCTTCGTCGTTGCCGGCGTATTTGCTCTTTGGCAAGTAGTTCTTACGTACCAAAATTGGTCCATTCAGAACGCTTTGCTGCGGCATCAGACTCAGAAAGGCGAAGCCGTTGTAACGCGGGTGTCTAGCTTAAATCGGCGCGGAGGCTGGTGCACTATAGAAATTTGGGCGGAAATCTCCGTCGCTGGCAGCACACCAACTTCGATTAAAGGACCTGGTGGTTACCTCAGTCTCATCGGCCGCCAAATGGACTGGTTTGACTGTAGAACACGGGAAAGGCCTGCTGAGTACACAAAAATGATCGCAGTAGGAGATCGCATACCGGTGTTCTACGCTGTAGATGATCCTTCTGTGAATCGTCCGGCTTGGGTGGATTATCCAGCCATGGAGGCAAGAGTTGGATTTATTCCAGTAATATCTTTAGCCTTGGCAGTGGGGCTTCTGTTCTGCGCTGTCTGCTTTCAGAAGAGCAGCACCAAATTTAGGTATTAGCCACTCTTTCCCAAAAATGACCCACAATGTGCGAGAGACTAAGATGCGATCTGCGACAATGATCTTTGGTATATGCGCTGTAGTTGCTGGTTGCTACACCCCTAGTCAGTCGAGTTGGGATCAGCATGTTCATTCTTGGATCCGAGTGGGCATGCCCTTCGCAAGTGCTATTGCGATTCTTGGGGCCCATGGGCTGTCATGCACCGGAGGCAATCCGGCGAGCTGCGGCCGTACGCGAGGTGGGCTGCTGACCTGCGGTCAGAACGTACTCGTAAGATTCCAAGAGCCGGAGATGCTGGTAGACAGGATTGAGATGCCGACGATCACCTGCATCGGAGGATTTGGTTGACGGTGATGCCGCGCCTAAATCATTCCCGTAAATAACCTATCATCGACATGAAACTTCCTGCCTTGCTGCTTATGCTGATGGCAATAGGTTGTGCGCCTGGCGCACAGCCGTCTCAGTGGTTGGCGGATTCCGAGAAAGAGCGCCTGCCAAGCGGTGGCGAGGAAGTGCCGGAATCTTCCTGGTACGAGGTGCGAACCACAAGGGTTGCCGTGGCCATCCAAGAGCTCCGGAGAGTGTCTTTTATTGAGTTAACGATGAAACAAGCAGCGGACCTCGCGGGCGCGCATTACGCCATTGAACCCGGCAAGCATGCCTACTTGTTCCGGGGGTTATACGCCAACCTTGGAGAGCATAGGTTGACCCTAAAAAACGGCATTCTCATTGTTTTGCACGAGTCGTTAGGGCATTCTTCAGTGCCGCAGTTTTCGCCGCTGGTGGTCAATCTACCTGCTCCTCCCACGCGGGTAGTGACCGTGCTCGGCGTTACGGAGTGACGCAGAATTCCCGGTTCCTGATCCGCCATCAACATCCAATAAATAACGATGAATGAAGGACATGACCGACGAAGAGCCATCATGGTTGCGGCAGTTGAAGGCATTGGGTCAGCCGCAAGGACTTCTGACTTATGCGCAGGTAAACGACAAGTTGCCGCGCGCCATGGTTGATCCCGTGGAAATCGAAGCGGTCGTAGATCAGCTAAAGCGTTCGGGTATTCGAGTTGTGCCAGAGCTGCGACCGGAAGATGTGGAAAAATTCCTATCAGCTCTGACGGAGCAGGAACTTGTCCGATTTCTAGTGCGGTACGCATATCAGCTTACCATCGGAGGCCGCGGCACATATGTGCCGGGTGGGGATAATTTAGAGGATCCAATACTTATGCGATTAGTGAATGAGACTGTCCATAGAGCATTGGATCAGTCTGCCGCCGGAGCTCAAACAGGTTGAGCCCACCTACACTTCACTGCGCGCAGCCGAGATACCAACTCTCGTCGGTGCCGGCTCGCGGTTGTACGTTGTCGCAGGCCGGGTGAACGGTGTGCAAGGCCCGATGGCACTGAGCGGCGGCGTCGTGTTCGCCCGCCTGCAGCTTGATGCGCAGGCCAGCGTGGCGCTGGCAGTGGAGCCCACTCCCGAACTAGGGGTTTACGTGCTCCAAGGTCAGGTCAAGGTCGGCGACAACCTGTTGGCCGCCGGCACGTTAGGGGCGCTGAGCAGCGGCACGCTGCTGAAAATCTCAGCACAAGGCGAGCCGGTCGAGCTCGCTTTACTCGGCGGCCGGCCGGTGCAGGGCGAGGTGCTGTTCTCCGGCCCCTTCGTCATGGACACACCCGCGCGCCTGGAGCAGGCGAAGCGTGACTTTGCCACCGGCCGCATGGGACGCCTGGAAGGCGTGCCGTTTTAGTATAGCCCACGTACGATACCACGCCTGCAACGCGCCGATTTACGGTCGGGTCCCAAAGACCCACCAGACAAGCACTAAAGGGAGCCATATGAACAACCAAGAGAAGATTGTCGCCACCGTCGATGCGTTGGTCGCGGCGACCAACGACGCGAGCGTCCAACGAATTGTTATCAGCGGTAAGCTTTCCAATGCACCTTCCATAAGCCTTACACGCGGGCAGTCGATGCGCGGCGAAGACGACGGGGCTGCCATCACTTTTGCCACGGGTGCCGATGGCATTCGACTTTCATCGGATAACCGTATTCACAACATCCGCCTCAACGCCGCACAAGACAGGCGCGCGATCTTCAACGACACATCCGTCGCAACTCTTGGTCGGATCGAGCTGCGTGGCGTCACGACCACCGGGCGCGTCCAAATTCTCGTGCGCGACAATGTGCGCGGCGGCCATGTCGATGTGAACGGCCTAGACATCGTGGCAGCCGATGCGCGGGGAGAGAAGGACCGCCCGCACGGTTACGGCGTCTATGTTCTCCAAGGCGCTTTCACTCTCTGGAACATGCAACTGGACGACGACGTGACCATCAGTGCAGACCTTGTCGGCCTCTCGGCCGGCCGCGACGGCGCCCCGGTTCGGGGCAGCGGCATTTTCGTCAGCGGCGCAGGGGATAAAGGCGGCCGGCTGATCGTGCGGCGCCTCGAAACAGACGCGGTTTACAGCGATGGCGGGATCGCGCCCGGCACGCCGGACCAAATCACCGGCGGGGTCTTTACGGTCTATGGCGCCCATGTCGATGTCGTCCGTAATCGCGGCCCGGTTACGACCTATGGCGTCAACGACATGGTGCTCGACAATTGGGGCGTGGTCGACAGCTGGACCGCCGAAGCGAAGATCACATCGCATGGTCCCAGCGGCATCGGCTTCGTCAACTTCGGCACCGTGCACGAGCTGAAAGTCAACGCCCCGATCGAAACCTTCGGCCAAGGCGCGCGTGGCTTCAATGTCTATACCGGCACGGTGAACCTCGCGGAGTTCGACCGCGTTGCCACTCACGCGGACGGCGCAGTCGGTATCCAGATCAGCCAGCCGATCGGGCGGTTGGTCGTCCATCGCGGCATCGAGACGTTCGGGGGCACCGGCCCTTCGCTGGTCAAGGGCGTTGTGATCAGCCTCTCCGCCATCGGCCTGAGCATCAAGCCCGGCGGTTCGGCGCGCGAGATCGAGATAAGCGGCGGCATCAAGACCCACGGCTCCGGCGTGGCGCCGATCGAGCAGCATGGGTCAATAGAATCACTTCGGGTTAACGGAGGGTTCGTAGCGGCAGGCGGCGGCTTCGACAAGATTTGACGAGAGCGCTGACAGCGCGAAAGAATCGTTGCACCATCTAGGAGAGCATAAGGAAGCGTGGGGTGCCGGGTCAGCGTTCCGGGGCCGGTTCTACCGTATCCACCCGGATTGGCGTCAATGGCAAACCATTCACGGGAAGCGGTATGGTGCAGGCCGAACCTACCCAAACGACAGGCACCTCCGCGCGCAGCTCAAGGAAATCACCGGGCTTTGACGCCGGAAGGAGTGTTGGCCACGTGCCACTTTTTATCGCAGCCAATTATGTCGAACTTACGCCGGCGACAGTGATTGTGCCGAGAACGTTCGATGTAAGCGCCTTGCGTGTTTTCATGCGTATTCTCCCTCAGGTTGGAATATCTATTTTTTTTGATTGAACGATCAGCGCGACGCCTATTCGTCTTTGAACTTACTAGATGCGTGCGTACCATCGCAAAACGGTTTGTTCTTTGACTGGCCGCACCGGCAAAGGGTCACGCGGTTACGTACTTCGTATTGAAAGCCATCCGCGGCGGCGACTGGAATGCGCCCGCGCAGCCAAAGCGGGCCGCTGCAGTCTTGCGCTGGATCCTCCACCAGACCAATCGAAATCGGCAGGTGCGGCTCAATGTCCTTTTGGGTTGATCGATCTCTCGCAACCAAACGACCACTCGGACAATTGGCAACCTGGCGAATGAACGTTTCGCGGACACCCGGGCTCTCGGTTTGATTCACTTGGTTCCAGACCTGCCCGTTTGGATCACAGAAGCGCGCAAACGCGCACAGGGCTTCCGCATCGTGCAACTGCATGTCAGGTCCATCCTGAACTTTGGCTTGGGCTTGGAACGGCTCTCGGCTGGCAGTTTCCTCGCCGTTGAATCCGATCTTGGTGTGTGTGCCATCGCAAAACGGCTTGGTTTTTGATCGGCCGCATCGGCAGAGCGCATAGGACTCCTGCACCGGATAGGCGTCGGACTCGATCCAGGTCTCAGAGCCCCCCTGCGCATCCGTGCCGATGGTCTGTTTGGACAAACGAATCGAACCAGTTACAAGGTACGGACCATTTTTAGCTACGACGACGTGCGCCGTCTTCGATGAGGTCTTCATAGTCCGACTTTCTCCTGTCCGGTTAATGGCAATTGGCGTTATGGGCGGTGGCCGGCAAGTACCAATGTGCAGAGACGGCGAGTATGGCCCGGGGTTTTAGGATGGAAGCAGCCATACGGCGCCAGCCGTCCGTGAACGCATTTTGCTGCACGGCATTCA
>Ga0302310_10003321_pt1 | contig 12584 bp, 15 predicted proteins | sample III_Palsa_N1_2_FD_200451 | JGI IMG/M metagenome (GOLD analysis project Ga0302310, IMG submission 200451) | Peat permafrost microbial communities from Stordalen Mire near Abisko, Sweden - III_Palsa_N1_2 | ecosystem: Environmental > Terrestrial > Soil > Palsa > Peat permafrost | place: Sweden... | reverse complement strand
TGGTAGAAGCGGATGGTGCGGAGGGCGAACTCGACGATGGAGACGGTTTCGTCGAGGACGACGATGCCGCCGGAGCCGAGCATGGTGCCGGCTTTGCCCATCTGGTCGAAGTCGAGGCCTACGTCGATCTCGTCGGCTTTGAGGACGGGGCAGGACGAGCCGCCGGGGACGACGGCCTTGAGGGCTTTGCCGTTGGGGATGCCGCCGGCGACCTCATAGATGGCTTTGCGTAGGGAGTAGCCCATGGGAAGCTCATAGACTCCGGGCTTGTTGACGTGGCCGGAGATGCCGAAGAGGCGGGTGCCGCCGTTGCGTTCGGAGCCGAGCTTGGCGTAGGCCTCGCCGCCCATGAGCAGGATGTGCGGGGCGTTGGCGATGGTTTCGGCGTTGTTGATGACTGTGGGGCCGCCGTAGAGGCCGACGATAGCCGGAAATGGGGGTTTGATTCTTGGCACGCCGCGTTTGCCTTCGAGCGACTCCATGAGGGCGGACTCTTCGCCGACCTCGTAGGCGCCCGCGCCGGTCTGGGTGATGATGTCGAAGTCCACGCCCTGCTTGCCGAAGATGTTCTTGCCGAGGAAGCCTTTTGCGTAGGCGTCGGCGACTGCTTTTTCGACGATGTTGAGGAGGTAGCGGTACTCGCCGCGGAGGTAGATGAAGCCTACCTTGGAGCCGATGGCGAGGCCGGCGATCATGGTGCCTTCGATGACGGCGTGCGGGTCGTGGAGGAAGAGGACGTGGTCCTTGCAGGTGCCGGGCTCGGATTCGTCGCCGTTGACCAGGACATACTTGGGTTTTTCGCTGACCTTGGGGACGAACGACCACTTCATGCCGGTGGGGAAGCCGGCGCCGCCGCGGCCGCGGAGGCCGGAGGCTTTCATCTCGGCCAAAATCCAGTCGGGACCCTTTTCGATGGCCTGCTGGACGGCTTTATAGCCGTCGAGCTCGATGTATTTCTCTATGTCTGTGGCGCCGAGGCCGAAGCGGCGGGAGACGACTTTGACTTCATCGGGATGGGAGACTAACGAGGGCATTCGCACCGGCCCGTTTCATGGATTGGAGTTACGACTTGCAAGACTGACTTTAGCATGTCCGGCACCTATGTCTGAGATAATTGGTCATGCGCCGGAGCGTGCGCCGCGCATGAAATGGAGGGTGATGGCGGAGTCACGGCAGGGGACAGCGAAAGACCTCCGATGGCTGGTGGGGCTGCTCTGTTTTGCGCTTTTCGCCGGCATTGTGGCTCATCTTAAGCTGCCGGCGGAGCTCGACCTGTCAGAGTACGGGATGCCCGCGATGGAGTTCGCGCAAACTCACCGCATCTCCTCGGTTTTTCTCTCCATCGGCTACCCGGTGATGGTGGGTGCAGCCATGGATATCTTCCCCGGCGTTCGAGGAGTGGCTGTCGCGAACATCGCCATCTACCTGGCGTGGGTGGCCATCGTTTGGGTGCTATTGCGGCAACTGGGCGCAACCGCGAAACAGGCTTTTCTTGCCGGCATGGTGTTCGCCCTTTATCCCGATATTTTGTTGAGCGTCAACAAGGTCTACCAGATCAATCTGACGACCGTTGTTGTGCTGTCGTTCGTGGTGTGCGCGATCCACCTGGTGCGTTCCCGCACGCGGTATGGCGCGGATGTGCTGATGGCGGTGATGCTGGGGCTTGGGGTCGTCTGCCGGTCGAACGTGTTCGTCTTTATTCCGCTTACGTGGTTTCTGCTGTGGAAGTACAAGCTGCCGAAGGCGATTCCTCGCGCCCTGGGGCAACTAGCGGGAGCCGCGCTGATCTATTCGGCGATTACCATCGCCGTGCATGGCTCGCTGTTCTGGCCACAGGTCGGCTCTTATGTTCTGTTCTCCGGCGCCAATGAATACACGGCGCAGGAGATGGAGCGTTCTTACAACGATGCTGCGGAGGGGTCGCTGGTTCCGGCGCTCAAGCTGCGCGGCATCGATGCCTACCATGACTGGTCTAAGCCGGACAACCTGCCGGGCGATAACGAGGTCCGCAACCCGAAATTTGCACGCCTGTACAACCATGAGGCGCTGCTATTCATGAGGCGTCACCCTGGCACCATGGTGAAGCTGACAGGCTTTAAGCTGTTTGTGCTTCTGAGGCCGGATCTATATATTCACAAAGCGAAGTCGGTAGGCGGCGCGATCAAGATCTTTTCGATCTTCGCTCTGCCCACGTGGATCGTGCTGTGCTTTGTGCTGCCGCATCCGAGGAACGACCCATCGAGGCTGATCATCGGGCTTACCATTCTGTTCTTCCTGGCGCCGCACCTGCTCACAGTCGCGGCGCCGCGGTTCCGGATATCGGTCGATGTTCTCTGCTTTATCGATATCGCGGCGATGCTGATCGTTTGGCGGCGGGGAAGGGTTTCCAAGACAAGGGGTCATGTGAAGGCTGCCGCACTGCCTGCTTGATGCTGAGAGTCGAGCCGGCTATTTGGCGTTCTCACCGCGGCCGGCTGCGTAGCCTTCGAGGATGGCGTCCATCTTGGCGGGGGTGAGGTCGTCGTGGAAGTCGTAGTTGACCTGGACGGCGGGGGCCCAGCAGCAGGCGCCGATGCATTCGACTTCTTCGAGCGAGAAGAGGCCGTCGGGGGTGACGCCTTTGTGGTCGATGTGGAGTTTGTCTTTGCAGTGTTGCAGGAGCTCGAAGCCGCCACGCAACATGCAGGAGATGTTGGTGCAGACCTGGACGTTGTACTTGCCGGCAGGCTTGGTGCGGAGCATGGAGTAGTAGCTGAGGACGTTGCGGACGTCCAATTCGAGGAGGTCGAGGCGGACGGCTATCTCGGCGACGACTTCGTCGGAGACATAGCCGACTTCATCCTGCGCGTAGAGCAGCATGGGGACGAGCGCCGAGCGCTTGAGGGGGTAGATCGTGGCCAGCTTGTCGAAGCGGGCGGCGGTGGCGGGGGTGAAGATCGATTGAGCGATTGCGGCCATGAGAAATAGGGTCCAGGGTTTAGGGCCAAGGGCCGAGGGAAACCCTTGACCGGGGAATTGTGAAAACTAAGCGTTCTGGCGAGCTTCGACTTTGACGATTCGCTCGTGAAGCATGATGAGGTCTTCGTGAACTTCGCGCCGGAAGGCAATCATGTCGGCGTTGATATCGCGGCGGAGCGTCACCATTTCAGATCGCAGCGCATCGGCTAGCCGGTCGACTTTGTCGTTCAAACGGTTGTTGTCCGACCTGCTGGAAAGCCACGCGAGGATGACCGTGAGGGTGGGTATCCCGATGATGAGGTAGAGCTGCGTGTTATTCATCCCGTATTCCTCCGTGGCATTGCGGATGCTTCATCCATTGTGCAACATATCGCGGGCGAATTGTTCGGCGGCGATGTCCATCTCTTGTTCGGGGCCGTGGTTGAGGGTGACTGTACCGTTTTCGTTGAGCGAGAAGGGGATTGGGGCTTCGTCGCTGTGTTGGAGTTCGGTTTCCGTGAAGCGGAGCCATTGGCTGGCGACGCGGAGGGTGATTTCGGTGGCGCTTACTTCGACTACGGCGTGCTGTGTTGCGTTGAGTCCGTGGGCGGCTGCGTAGCTGCGGAGCAGGGAGGCCCAGGAGGTCCAGAGTTCGGTGTGGAGTCTTTCTGAAAGTATTGCTCCACTCAACTAGTGCTCCTCATTTTTCGTTCCTGATTTCGAAACGAGAAAAATAGCGTCAAGTTCATGAAAATCGCGGAAACAATCGCGATCACGATTTTGAGGTGTAGCGTGAACTGGCTTGCGAGGTACAACGTCCAAAGAGGGATGCTTACGTTGACGAGAATGTAGAGATATAGCCTGACTCTTACTTTCCGGTCTGTGTCGCCCCCCCTTTCTTGCGGATTGCTAACGGGCGATTGCGCCTGTCGCTCACGTTTCAGCCGCTTGCGCGATGAAAGGATCATTCCGTCAATCAAAACGAGCTGAGAGCCATAGATCAGTGCGACATGTCCCGGTGTGGAATTTTCTAATAGCGCGATAAGCGCTAGGAAGATTTCTGCACACGTAAACGTGACCAAGGCGAACGTCAGCATCTTGAGGCGCTTTTCAATGGTCATCGGTCAATCGCCCCCAGCACGATATCGATAGAGCCGATGATGGCGACGACGTCGGCGATGAGTTTGCCTTTACACATGGTTTCCAGGGCCTGGAGGGTGGCGAAGTCGGCGTTGCGCATGTGGACTCGGTAGGGTTTGGCGGTGCCGTCGGAGACTACGTAGTAGTTCATCATGCCGTGGGGGGCTTCTACGGAGCTGGTGACTTCTCCGGCGGGGACGGCGAAGCCTTCGGTGACGATTTTGAAGTGGTGGATGAGGGACTCCATTTGAGTCTTCATCTGCTCGCGGTCGGGGAGGATGATCTTGGGGGCGTCGGCGACGATGCGGCCTTCGGGCATGGACGCCAGCATGTCGAGGGCCTGGAGGCAGATCTTGGTGGACTCGCGCATCTCCTCCATGCGGACGATGTAGCGCGCCCAGACGTCGCAGCCGTTGGAGACGGGGACGGCAAAGGTGAACTTCTCGTAGCTGGAGTAGGGCATGTCGCGGCGGACATCAAAATCTACACCAGACGCGCGGAGGGGTGGGCCGGTGACTCCGAGGGCGATGGCGTCTTCAGGCGAGAGGTGGCCGACGCCCTTGAGGCGGGAGATCCAGATGGGGTTGTTGTTGAGCAGGCCCTCATATTCGGCTATTTTTTCCGGGAAATTCTTGAGGAATTTCCTAATGGTTGCATAGAGGTCTGCCGGCGGTTCGAGCGCGAGGCCTCCGATGCGGACGTAGCTGGTCATCATGCGCTGTCCGGAGACGGCCTCGAAGATGCGCATCAGGTCTTCGCGCTCGCGGAAGCAGTAGAGGAAGACGGTGAGGGCGCCGATGTCCATGGCGTGGGTGCCGAGCCAGACGAGGTGCGACTGGATGCGGGTGAGCTCGTTGAAGAGGACGCGGAGGATCTGGGCGCGCTCGGGGACCTCGATGCCGAGGAGCTTTTCGACGGCCAGGGCGTAGGCCGTGTTGTTGGTCATCGGACAGAGGTAGTCGATGCGGTCGGTGAGCGGAGTGACCTGGGCGTAGAACTTGGCCTCGCAGGTCTTTTCGATGCCGGTGTGGAGGTAGCCGATGTCGGGCGCGAGGGAGATGATGGTCTCGCCGTCGACTTCGATGACGAGCCTGAGCACACCGTGGGTCGACGGGTGCTGCGGACCCATGTTGAGGATCATCGTCTGGTCGGAGACGGGGTCGGAGCCGTGGGGCTTGTGGCCGGAGGTGGATTCGTCGACGACGTCCTCGACGCCCGGGATGATCATGTCTTCGGCGGTCTTGTCGGGGACGAGGCTCTCGGCAGTACGGAAGCCAGCGAGGGTGGCGCCGGTGGTGTCGCGCTTCTTCTCGACGCCGGGTTCGAGGACTTCTTCAAGGAATGCCATTATCGGTATCCTGCCATTATCTATAACCTTCGACGGGGTAGTCCTTGCGGAGAGGGTGGCCTTCCCAGTTGTCGGGCATCATGATGCGGGTGAGACGGGGGTGGCCGGTGAAGGGGACGCCGAAGAGGTCGAAGACTTCGCGCTCGTAGAAGTTCGCCGCGGGCCAGACGGAGGTGATGGAGGCGATGGTCTCGCCTTCCGCGAGGCGGGCGACGAGGCGGATGCGCTGCTTGAGGCTGAGGCTCAAGATGGAGTAGCTGATCTGGAAGCGGGGCTCGGTAGGGAACCAGTCGACGGCGGTGACGTCTTCGAGGAAGTTGTAGCCGGCGGCTTTGGCGGCTTCGCAGGCGGCAACGATGGTGTCAGGAGCGACGGTGAGTGTGAGTTCGTTGCGGTCCCATTTGGCGTCGGTGATGAAGGCGGGCAGGCCCTGGATGGCGGCGTGATCGGCGAGCGCGGCGGTGACGGCCTCTTTGCCGAAACAGGCTTCTGGTGTGGCCGGGTTGGTGATGGGATCCATCTGAAGATATTGCCTCCGGGGCTAAAGCCCCTTCCTTCTAATTCTGCTCAATGGCGGGACTGAAGTCCCGCCCCTACAAAACGAAACTCATAGCTCTGCATTACCGTTGAAACGAAACTCATAGGTCAGCTTTGTCGTTGGTCCAGTTGAGGATGCCCTTTTTCCAGACGTAGAAGAGGCCGACGGCGACGAAGCCGATGTAGACGAACATCTCCCAGAAGCCGAAGAAGCGGGAGCCGGTGATGGCGGGAAGTTGGCGGTAGATGACGGCCCAGGGGAGCATGAAGACGGCTTCTACGTCGAAGAGGATGAAGAGCATGGCGACCATGTAGAAGCGGACGGAGAAACGGCCGCGGGCGTCCCCGACGGGGTCCATGCCGCACTCGTAGGCGCCCAGCTTGGTGCGGGAGTTTTTGTGTTTGCCGATGAAGAACGAGGCTGCCACCATCCCGGCTGCGAGACCGACAGCGACGAGGATCTGGAGCACGAGGGGGATGTATTGCCAGATGTAGCGATCGCTCTGCATGGACATTTTCCAGTGTAGGAGTGTGTTGGTCAAGGGTCAAGTAAAGCAGGGATTAGGGAGTAGGGAATAGGGAGTAGAAAGGCAAGGCTAGAGGAGGGATTTGTACCAGGGGAGGATGATGTCGCAGGTTAGAGCGCTGAGCAGGCCGCCGATGCTGAGGAAGGTGCCCAGGGGGAGATGGGTGAGGGTGTCGGCTTTGCGGCGGATCAGAAGGGTGAGGGCGTAGACAGTGCAGAGGATCACGCCGAAGAAGAGAGCAAGGATGGCGGGCTGGAAGCCGAGGAAGGCGGCGATCAAAGCGAGGAGCTTGACGTCGCCGAGGCCGAGGCCTTCGCGATGGCGGAGGAGTTTGTAGAGCCAGCGGACGGTGAGCAGGAGCAGGGCTGCGGCGGCGATGGCGGCGAGACGGCCGAAGACGAGGTGCTCGGGGCCGGTGAGGAAGACGTTGCCCTGCACAGCCATGGAGCCGGGGCTGGACATGCGGAGGCTGTGTTTCGGATTGAGGTGGATGTCGCCTTCGCCGGGGGCGAGGAAGATGGCCTGCACGCAGACGACCAGGAAGCCGAGGACGATGCCGGTGAGGGTGAAGGCGTCGGGAAGGGTGTGGGTTTGCCAGTCCATGACGGCGAGGCCGATGAGCAGGAAGCCGAGTATGAAGAGGCCTGCGACGTAGATCGTGAGGTTGAGAAGCAGTCCGGAGTGGTCGGTGAGCCAGGCTGGGTCGGCGGTGAGGCGGGTGGTGTAGAAGTCGGCGAAGTCGGAGGCCATCCGGGCGAACCAGAGGGCGGTGGCGAGTTCGACCAGCGGATAGCGCCAGGGGATGGGCGCCTGGCAGTGGCGGCAGCGAGCGCGGAGGAGCAGAAAGCTGAGGAGGGGGATGTTGTCGTACCAGCGGATGGTTTGCTGACAGTTGGGGCAGTGGGAGCGGGGCCGGCTGATGCTGCGGTGATCGGGCAGGCGGGAGATGCAGACGTTGAGAAAGCTGCCGAAGAGCAGGCCGAGGAGGAAGGCTGGGAGCTCGAAGGCGAGGTGCGGCGGCATGGAGATCAGTATAGGGCGCAGCTAGCGGGAAGCAGGTCCTTCGCGCGCTCAGGATGACAAATTCATCTTGTTTAGAAGTCGACGTGGGTGCGGACGCTGAACATTTCTACGGGGCCGCGGGCCTGGTTGTAACCGGGGTGGGCGATGAGCTGGAGGTCGAAGGCGGTGAAGAGGCCGCGCCAGTTGTGGGCGGTGTAGTAGGTTTCCAGGATGTCTTCCCGGGCGTAGTTGAGGTTTCCGTCGCCGAGCAGGAAGCCGAGGCCGCCGAGTTTTAGGTATTCCTGGTGGTCGCGCTTGATGGCGTTGGAGACGGCGACGAGGCCGATCTTGTCGTGGGGCCGTGACCAGCGATTTCCGGCGAGATCGCAGCCGAGTTCGAAGGTCTGGTCGACCTCGGTGTAGGCGTAGCTCTCGTGCTGGCCTTCGTTCCAGCCGAAGCGGCCGAAGAGGCGGAGGTCCTGGGTGAGTTCCTGCTCGAAGTTGAGGCCGAGGCCGTACTTGACGCTGCTGGTGAGCGGGTGGCCGGTGATGACGGGTGTGGTGTGGGTGGCGAGGGCTAGTTTGATCTGGTCGCGGTAGTCGCCCATGTTGGCGTGGTTGACGAAGGCGAGCAGACGGACGGTGCCTTTGCGGTCTTTGCTGAGGAAGAGCGCGAGGGGTGTCTTGCGGTACTCGAGCTCGATGTTCTGGCCGCTGGCCCGGCGGAGGTTCCACTGGAGCTCGATGCCGTTGGCGATGGTGGGCATCAAGGCGATGGCGTAGCGGGCTGACCAGAGGATGTCGTCGTATTCGGTGACGAAGGCGTAGGTGTAGCCGCGGGTGTCGGCGGCATAGTCCCATGCGCCGTTGTTGTCTACGGTCCAGTTGAGGAACTGGAGGTGGGAGTCGGTGCCGGGATTATTGAGGTCGAAGACGTCGGGCAGGCCCATCTTGCCGATGCGGAGTTCGAAGCGGCGCGCGGGAACCTTGGTGGCGAGGGAGAACTGGGTTCGGTCGCTGTCGACGAATGCGGAGGTGAGGCCGATGGTTTGATGGACCTGGGCGCGGGCGAGGTAGGGGATGGGGCCGAGTGAGGGGTTGCGGACGACGTCCAGGTTGGTGAAGCCGGCGAGGCCGAGAGCTTCGGAGACGCCGCGGCCGCCGGCACTCTCTTCGTCGTAGATGGCGTCGGTTTCGTAGCGCGGGTTGGGGTTGAGTTTGAAACCCATGAAGAGAGTGCCGACGAGGGAGGTCTTGTACTCGCCGCGGGCGAGCAGGGAGTTGGTGCCTGAGTAAGGCGAGTGGAAGCCGGGGTGGGCCTGGAAGATGATGTTGGCCTGGCCGGAGAGAAGATAGCGGGAGGCGTCGTTGTGGGGGAAGAGGGTGAGGGGGGTGGTGTCTGTATCCGGCGCGACGGGTTGCGGGGTAGCTGGCTGCTGCGCCAGCAGGGGGGTGCAGAGGGCGGCGATCGCGAGCAGAATAGGGCGCAGGTTGAGCATCTGAGTTCCTCATTCTTCATGGAGAAGAAGAATGGAGTGTGAATTCTGTCTTATGTAATTTAGTATACCCCAGTAGGGTATAGGAGAAATGCACAATGCCGATAGACCGGGAGCGGGTGAAGCTGGTGAATCGCGCCAAGCGAATTCATGGGCAGATGGAGACGGTGGAGCGGACACTGACCGAGGGCCGCGAGTGTACGGATGTTTTGATGCTGCTGGCGGCGGTGCGAGGTGGGATCGACGCGCTGATGGCCGAGGTGTTGGAGGACCATATACGGCTGCACCTGGTGGGGCCGAAGTCCAAGGCGCTGACGCCGGAGCTCGGGGAGGAGCTGATCGATATTGTGCGGGCTTATATGAAGTAGAACTTCTGCGCAGGGTTGTGTGGGTTATCCACAGCGGGTTTGACTTTGGCGGGGCGTCGAATTAGTTTCTGGTTAACACGGGAAAGGAGGATGGTCCAGCCTATGAAAATCGATAGTTCCAGTTGTGGCAGTACAACACGTGAGGTGACTGAGGCTTAGGGCATTCCTGCTCTAGACCTGGCAGGTCGTTTTTTGAAACGCACCGTTACTGCCGAGGCCCATCCGAGAGCGGATGCCTCAGGTCAATCTCAACAGATCACTGCGCGGACGGCTCGTCTCCTTTGGGGGATGGGCCGTTTGTGTTTGTGGCGTGAGAACAAGTGACAAAAATAAAAAAGAATTTGAGGTGATGGCGCGATAGGATAGGGCGGTCAATGGGCTCGTGCGATTTTTTAGCTTCCTAAGGAGACTTCATGAACTACATGCATATCTTGCTGGCGGGGTTTTGCGCTTTTGTGGCCTACATGTCGGCCGGTACCTTGATGTTTGTGGCTTTGCCGCAGATGAAGGCGGAGTCCTTGAAGTATCCGGCGGTGTATCGGTCGCACGAGGGCATCATGCGGATGATGCCGGTGGCAATGGTGGCCACGCTGGTATCGACGATGGTGCTGGCGGTGATCTGGGCGAAGATGTATCCGGCGGGGGCTGGGTGGATGCAGGGGTGGCAGTATGGGGCACTGGTGGGGGTGTTCTTTGAGGGGTCGTTTGTACTGCACAACTGGGTGCACTTGAATATTGGAGGGAAGCTGACGGCAATGCAGGCCGTGGCTTACTTTGTGGAGTGGACGGTGGTGGGGCTGGTGATTGGGCTGGTCTATAAGGCCTGAGGGATTAGGATTAAGAGATGGATGAGCTGGTGATTGCAGGGCGGCGGTTTACGTCGCGGTTGATTGTGGGTACGGGGAAGTATAAGGACGGCGCGGAGACGAAGGCGGCGATTGAGGCGTCGGGTGCGGAGCTGGTGACGGTTGCGGTGCGGCGGGTGGAGCTGGACCGGTCGAAGGAAAGCCTGCTGGATTTTATTGATCCGAAGAAGTATTTTTTGCTGCCGAATACGGCGGGGTGTTTTACGGCTGAGGAGGCGATCCGGGCGGCTCGGTTGGGGCGCGAGGTAGGGCTTTCGGATTGGGTGAAGATCGAGGTGATTGGCGATACGGCGACGCTGTATCCGGATGTTCAGGCAACGGTTGAAGCTACTCGGGTGCTGGTGAAGGAAGGGTTCACGGTGCTGCCGTATACGACGGATGACATTGTGTTTGCGAAGCGGCTGATCGATGTGGGAGCGGCGGCGGTGATGCCGCTGGGGGCTCCGATTGGGACGGGATTGGGGATTGCGAATAGCTATACGTTGCGGATGATGCGGGAGCTGATTACGGAGGTACCGCTGATTGTGGATGCGGGGTTGGGGACGGCGAGCGATGCGGCGCTGGCGATGGAGATGGGGTTCGATGGCGTGTTGCTGAATACGGCGATGGCGGCGAGCAGGAATCCGGTGTTGATGTCTAGCGCGATGAAGAAGGGAGTTGAGGCGGGCAGGGAGGCGTTTCTGGCGGGGCGGATGGGGAAGAAGCTGTATGCGACGGCGAGCTCGCCGTTGGAGGGGATTAGCCGGTGAGGAAGCGTCACATAGGTTGGCTTCTCTGCCTGCTGTCTCTCCTATTCCTGCTGGCTGTGCTTCCATGTTTTTACAAGGCGCTTGGCCTGGGTATTACCGCTGAAGAGGGCTTGAAATATAGCGTACCGGCGATGAAGGCGAGCACGTCCTATTCTGCTGAATACGTTAGGGACGAAGAAGCTACCTTTCGAGCGATGGAACACCTTGGCAATCGCTGGGGAACTGTCGCGGAAGTCTTGTTTTTCCTATGTGTTGGCATCGGGGTCGCCGGGATGCGGACGTTGCATGCAGCCAGAAAATCCGCTTAGTCGATGGCGGCGAAGGCTTCGGTGAGATCGAGGTGGATGGGAGTGTTGGGAATGGTGAGGTTTGTGGGGTCGGCTTCGTGGAGGCCGGTGGCGTCAAAAGTGTAAGCGGCGCGGCGCATGGGGTCAATGAGCCAGATGTTTTGGACGCCCATAGCAAGGTAGTCGGCGAGGACGAGCTTGGCGCGTGGGATGCGGTCTTCCGGCGACAGAATCTCAATGCAAAGCAAAGGAGGTGTCTCCGTGACATCCTCTCTCGGGGCATCCGAACTCAACAGAGCCAGGTCGCACACGCGAATGCGGCTTTGGGCGCAGCGAATTCGCTGTTCTGTAACTCCTTGAATCTTCCACAGCTTTTCCTGGTTTCCGAAAAACAGGCCAATGAGCCACTGCAAGCGTGCGTGTTCATATTTTCCCAAGTTGCGTTCCTCGATCTCGCCGTCAACGAAATCGGCGTCGGGGTGGTAGCTGGTGCGGAGATATTCTTCGATGGAGAGCAGCGTGGGTGTTGTCGCCATTGTGAAGCCTCCTGTTGCGATTATGCGCCGGGTGGGGCTGCTTGCCAACGATTATTCCGGTTTGCGAACGCCGTCGGGGGCGAAGAAAAGGTGGCTGCCGAAGGCGAGGAGGTTGCCGTCGGGGGCGCAGATGACTATCTCGCGCTGGCCGTAGGCTTTGTCGGTGGGGGTGTGGTGGTGATGGTCGGGCAGGGTGGTTAGCTTGGGTTTGAGTTCGGCGTAGAGGGCGTCTACGTCCTCTACGTCAATGTAATAGGCGTACCGATGCTTGTAGCTGGCGTCGAAGCCTTTCTGTTCGAGCAGGCGGAAGGCGGAGGTTTCGCGCTGGACGTAGGCGTAGCCGGGGGATTTGAACCAGAGGGTGAAGCCAAGGATGTCGACGAAGAAGGTTATGGCGGCTGCGAGGTCGGGGACGATCATGAACGGTGTGATGCGGATAATGTTGGACATCGCTTTCTCTCCTGGAATAGAAGCAACAGCAACGGCAACAGCTTTGAACGCAGAGGGCGCGAAGGAAGGACGCAAAGGTCGCGGAGTAGAACGAACCTTGGCTAGTCGAGGGTATACATGGCTAGACCTGAGAGGAGTTTGGGGTAGAAGTCGGTGGATTTTTGGGGCATGACTTCGAGGTTGAGGGAGATGTCTTTCATCTGGTCGAGGGTGACGGGCTTGATGAGGAAGGCGACATCGGCATTGCCGGAGCCGACCTGGGCGAGAGCGTCTTCGGCCTCGCGCAGGTAGCGGATGTTGCCGCCGGCGCGGACGGTCTCTTCCGAGAGGCCGAGAAGTTT